>Ga0073902_10000985_pt1 | contig 15861 bp, 13 predicted proteins | sample KloWWTmeKNB19Kit_FD_66667 | JGI IMG/M metagenome (GOLD analysis project Ga0073902, IMG submission 66667) | Active sludge microbial communities from Klosterneuburg, Austria, studying microevolution and ecology of nitrifiers - Klosterneuburg... | ecosystem: Engineered > WWTP > Aerobic digester >...
CATCCAAAAAAACAAGGTAGTTAAAAAACTTAGGTGTAACTTTAGTTTTCTTTAATTTTACAGGAAGTTGTGCTACTTTTTTCTTTTGCAAAGCCAAACAACTATCGTTTAAAACACATGAAGTACAATCTGGATTTTTAGGAACACATTGCAATGCGCCAAACTCCATAATTGCTTGATTGAAAAGATTAGCTTTTCCTTTGAGTAATAATTCACTCGCTAGAAGTGTAAATTCTTTTTTGGCTCCAGCTGAAGCAATATCAGTTTCAATATCAAAATAGCGCGACAAAACCCGAAACACATTTCCATCAACCACAGGAACATTTTCGTTATAAGCAAACGAAGCAATGGCTGCGGCTGTATATTCGCCAATTCCTTTTAATTTCAATAATTCTTTATAGGAAGAAGGAAAATTTCCATCAAGTTCAAAAGCAATTTGCTGAGCCGTTTTGTGTAAATTTCTAGCTCTTGAATAATAACCCAAACCTTGCCAAAGTTTTAGCACTTGTTCTTCATCGGCTTTCGCCAAATCAAATACTGTTGGAAAAGCTTCGGTAAATCGTAAAAAATAAGGCAAACCTTGAGCCACTCGCGTTTGTTGGAGCATTATTTCGGAAAGCCAAATTGGATATGGATTTGTCGTGTTTCGCCAAGGCAAATCACGTTTGTTTTCTAAATACCATTGAACTAAAGAGTTAGCGAATTTCATAGCAAAAAAGTAGTTTGCAAAAATAAATCTTTATGTGATTAAATTTTAATAGATTATGCTTGAAATATTGTTTTTTTAATTCATATATTTGCAACCTCAAAAAATTACACATAATATTAAATACGAAAGAAAATGACGAAAGCAGATATCGTAGCAAAGATTTCAGAAAAATTAGGTCTTGAAAAAGGAGATGTTCAAGCAACAGTTGAAGCGTTTATGGAAGAAGTAAAAACTTCTTTAGAAACTGGTGATAATGTTTATTTAAGAGGTTTTGGTAGTTTTATTATCAAAACTAGAGCTGAAAAAACTGGAAGAAACATTTCAAAAAATACAACTATCAAGATTCCTGCACACAACATTCCTGCATTTAAACCTGCAAAAGTATTTGTAGAATCAGTTAAAACAAATACTGAAGTACCAGTATAAACTTATTATTAATCACTAAACCCTAACGTATGCCAAGTGGTAAAAAAAGAAAGAGACATAAGGTAGCGACTCACAAACGTAAAAAGAGAGCGAGAGCTAACCGTCACAAAAAGAAAAAGTAGTTCTAAACTACTTTTTTCTTTTTAAACGTTCATTGAAATGGAAGATTAGACTTTTTAGAAAATTTAGACTTCTTAGAAAATTAGATACTTTTATCTAACAATCTAGAAATCTAGAAATCTAACAATCTGAACTTCTCCGGGTAACAAAATACCTGTTTAAAATGTTTAATCCATCCTTACAATTAGCCGTAAGCCATGAGCTATAAGCCATAAGCGTTTTTGCCTATTGCCTATTGCCTATTGCCTATTGCCAAAAAGTTCGGATAAAAATTTACAACATGAATAAAGAATTAATCATCCGTAGTGGTGAAGATGCTGTAGATTTTGCCTTATTAAAAGATGGAAAACTAATTGAATTACACAAACAAGAAGACACAAGCAACTTTCAGGTTGGCGATATATTTATTGCCAAAATCAGAAAACCAGTTGCTGGATTAAATGCTGCTTTTGTAAATGTTGGCTATGAAAAAGATGCTTTTTTACATTATCATGATTTAGGCCCGAGTTTAGCTTCTTATTTGAAATTCATAAAACTTGTAAGCGCAGGTAAAATAAAAGATTTCTCCCTAAAAAACTTTCAGTTTGAAAAAGAGATTGATAAAAATGGTGCAATTTCAGATATTCTGAGTGCCAATCAATCGGTATTAGTTCAAGTAGTAAAAGAACCTATTTCAACAAAAGGTCCAAGAATAAGCGCAGAGCTTTCATTTGCAGGACGATTTGTAGTTTTAGTTCCATTTTCGGATAGAATTTCTATTTCACAAAAAATAGAATCAAAAGAAGAAAAAGACCGACTTAAAAAACTAGTACAAGCAGTCAAACCAAAAGGTTTTGGCGTTATTGTAAGAACAGTAGCCGAAGGCAAAAGTACAATCGAATTAGAAAAAGACTTGCAGAACTTAATGAATAGATGGACTGCAATGTGTAAAAAATTACCAACTGCTCATCATCCGTCGAAGATTTTAGGCGAGCTAAACAAAGCTTCGTCAATTCTTAGAGATGTATTCAATGATACTTTCACGAGTATTCAAACAGATGATGAAGAGTTGTATCAAGAAACAAAGGACTATTTAGCCGAAATAGCTCCGGAGAAACAAAAAATCGTAAAGTTTTATCAATCAAAAGACACGCCGTTGTTTGAGAAATACCACATCGAAAGACAAATAAAAACCTCTTTCGGAAGAACTGTTTCCATGAGCAAAGGTGCTTATTTGATTATTGAACACACTGAAGCACTTCATGTTATTGATGTAAACAGTGGAAATCGTTCGAACAAAGCTTCTAACCAAGAAGATACAGCATTAGAAGTAAACATGATTGCTGCTGCAGAAATTGCACGACAATTGCGACTTCGCGATATGGGTGGAATTATTGTAATTGATTTTATCGATATGCAAAATTCTGATAACCGTCAAGTGTTGTTCAACTTCCTTAGAGAAGAAATGAGCGATGATAAAGCCAAACACAAAATCTTACCGCCAAGTAAATTTGGATTAGTTCAAATTACTCGTCAACGCGTAAGACCAGAAGTAAATATTGAAACAAGAGAAGAAAATCCAAATAATTTGAGTGGCGATGTAGATGCACCAATCCAGATTATTGACAAGATTACTTTTTCGCTTGAAAAAATCATTAAAGACCACAAAAAAATAAAACTAAACGTTCATCCTTTTGTGGCAGCATACCTTACCAAAGGTTTTCCATCATTACGTTCAAAATGGTTTTTTGAACATAAAAAATGGGTGAAAATCATACCTCGTGACGCTTACACGTATCTTGAATATCATTTTTATGATGATCAAGGAAAAAAAATTAAAGAATAATTCTGAAATAAATTCAGAAAATGAAAAACCGCTTTTCGAAAGATGAGCGGTTTTTTTGTTTAATTCAATTTAAATAAAATTAGAATTTCATTCAAGTTTAATTTCTTTCTTCTTGATTAGGATAAATTTTTATTACTGTCAAGGAATATAAAAATAAAGGAAGAATAATTCTTGTAGCTGAATGATTTATTGATAAAAACCAAAAAACGAAAAAAGGAATTAAATAGATATTCCCTATATTGTGTTTAAAGTTAATTATTGGGAAAATAATGAGCGTAAAAAAACAAGTAAGCCCAAGCAGACCGTGTTCTGACACTAATCGTGTTACTTCGCTATGGGTATTTATATTATTGTTATAGTTTGCTTTTCTAATTTCTTGCCCAACTCCTACTCCAACTCCAAAAACAGGATTTTCAATGAAATTATTAACATCAGAAGAAACTAGCATATATCTTCCCTTTTTTAACTTTTTTTCACTAAAATCAAACTTAGTTATATTTGTATATCTGCTTGATAAACTATTTTTTGTTTGATAATCAACAATTGTAATTACCGACAAGAATAAAATGAATATGAGTATATATTCTTTCACTCTGGAAGTATTTACTTTTGATAAATGAAGTATTAAAATGAAACAGAAAATTGCAATGATACCCGTTACGATTCCACCGCGAGAAAAGGTCAATAACCCTCTGTAAAAAATTAAACAAAATAACAATAGATAAAAATAAAAGACTATTGAATACTTTTTAGCTTGAAAAACTTTTAAAAAATAAATAAAAAAACCAAATCCTAGGACTGTAGCGATTTGGTTTGGCGCAAAATTTCCTGAATAATAAAAATTTGATCCATACATATTTACTTTATCAAGATTGTACGTATAGTTTATGATCAAATAAAAACAAGTGGTGACTAAAGGGAATCCTATACTACTCAAAATAATCTTAATCTCTTTTAAAGAAAGAGACTTATTGTAGTTATAAACAGACAATAACCCAAGACAAATTGGTCCTAATATTTCAAAGGAAATTTTTCTTCTGTAATCATTTTCTAAAAAATGAAAAGAGATAAAAATGGAAGGCAAAAGTAAAAATAAAAAAAACCAATACGGATTTTTAATTTTTGGCAGACCTGACAATAAAAATCCTAAAAAAGTAAAAAAAAGCATTAGGTACTTTCCGTACTCGTAAAAAAAACCTCCATTGGTAGTTCTTAATAATACTTCACTACCTGCAACATATGCTATTACATAAAGTATTTCGTTGTTTCTGTTTTTATTTTTTAAAACGATAAATAGTCCAACAAAAAAAATTAGAATTGCATAAAACTTTGAAAAAAAAGGAAGTTTAGCAATTAAAATTCCTAATCCAATGTGTAATAATATTAAATATACCTGATTTCTTTGGGACATTGCATTGGGTTAGAAAAAAGCATAAATATAAAAATATATTATAAATAGATGTAATTTTGAAGGGCATTTAAAATTTACTTATATGGATTTAATTAACAGAGTGAAAAGTTTTAATTTCTTTTTATTTATTTATTTTGTTTCACTTCCTTTTGTTTTTTTTAGTACAGTTTCGGATCCATTTCTACTTGCAAGACAATTATTAACAACAGTCATTTTATTCATAATCTTTTTATTTTTAATAGTCAATAAAAAAATTAATGATTACTTTATAATTGATAAATTAGTTATACTCTTTATAGGCTTCATTTCATTTGGAATTATTTCTATTTCAAAATCAAACATCTATGAACTAAGTAATGTTATACTTTCTAAGTATATTCTATTTTTCCTTTTTTTTATTATAATTAGACATCTTTTAGTCAAAAAATTAGTTGACTTAAATAAAATTATTGTTTCAATAATTATTTTTGGCCTCATATCAATTAGTATTGCAACATTAGCTTTCACTAATAAAACAATAAACAATCAAAATTTATTTGTTAATGTTCATAATATAACTGGAACATTTGGCAATAAAAACTTTTTGTCTTCAATTTTATTTTTTTGTTTACCGTTTTATTTTATTGGCCTTTTAATGTCAAAAAAAGTGAGATTTATTTCTTTTGTAGCAATAATAATTACTGTTGTATTGCTAATCTTACTTAGAACTAGAGTAGTTTTAATAGCCTTATGTGTTTATTTTTTCTTAGTTTTTATTCATGAAATTAAAAATAGATTTTCAAAGAAAATAGGCCGATGGCTTCTTGTTGTTTTTATCTCAGCAATTAGTAGTGTTGTTTATTTTTTTTCTTGTATAAAAACAAATTTTAGTGATTTCCCAGAAACTACATCAATGTATTTTAAAAGATTATTTTCGTCATATACACTATTATCGAGAGTAGAGTATTGGAAACAATCTATCTACATGATACAAGATAATATTTTAAGTGGTGTTGGTTTAGGAAATTGGATGATTGCATATCCGAAATATGGATTATATAATTTTCAAGACTCTTCAATAATAAATTCAAGAACTATAATTGCTAATCCTCATAATGATTTTTTACATGTATTTTCAGAAATTGGACTGTTTGGCTTTTTATGCTATTTAGGTCTTTTTTTTATAATAATATATCAAGCAATAATTTTAACGAAAAATAAAGTCAATCCAACAGAAAAGAAAAAAGTAGTTTATTTATTATTTTTTGTCTTTTGCTATCTGATTGTAGCATTTTTTGATTTTCCATTAAGTCGGATTGAGCATCAAATTCTATTGATGGTAGTTTTTTCAATAATAAGTTCAAAATATCTATTATCTCGAGAAACAAAAATATATAAACTTTCTCCTTTCCTTTTTTTTACATTCTTTTTTTCATTTCTGACATATAGCATTATAATTACAGCTAGTGCCATATCAGGAGAAAAACATATAGCAAAAGCTCTTGATTTAGAAAAAAAATTAGACTACGAAACATCAATATTAGAATTTAAAAAAGCAAATACTTCATTTTCAATTATTGACACTTATGGTTTCCCAAATGATTGGCATATTGCAAAAGGAATCTATTATAAAGAGAATTTTGAAGAGTCGTTAGAATATTTTAAAAACGCATACAAAAGAAACCCTTATAATATTATAATTATTAATGACTTAGCATCGACATATATAAAAAATAATGACACTAAAAATGCGATAAAACATTATAAAGAAGCATTAAATATTTCCCCAAATTACGAAGATGCAAGAATAAATTTGGCAGCAACCTATTTTAATATTGGAGAATATAATACCGCTTTTGAAACAATTGATAAATGCAGTATTGACACAAATAATGAAAATTACAAACAGTTTCTAACTAAAATTATTGAGAAAAAATTAAACATGACTCTTGTGAAAATCAATAACCCTGAGTTAAATAGAAGCATTGTTGAAAAAATAAAAACTGAAAATGATTTACAACAATTTTATTTTGAAAGTAAAAAAAAACAGACTACATTTGATTACTTCATAACAAATTATAAATAATTGAAAATGAAAAAAATAATACTTGGTTTTCTTATTTTGGCTTGTAATTTAATTCAAAGTCAATCGATAATTTCAGTGACACCTGATAATGGAAATAAAGGACAAAATTTACAAGTTACTATCACAAGTCAGGATGTTGATTTTGTGACAAGTACTCCAATAATAAATGTCTCATTTATTGATCAGTTTTCTAATATTTTATCTGCAGAATGGGCTGAAATAATTTCTGAAAATGAATTACTTGTTAACTTATCAATACCTGGTTATGCTACTCCTGGTCTATATGATGTAAATGTATTTGATGATAGTGGTAATTTAAACTACACTTTAAGTGATGGATTTACAGTAAATAATAGTTACACCTATTCACTACAAGGAAATATTCGCTATGACAGTAATAACAATGGATGCGATGCTTCTGATGTAATCGTTCCTAATCAACAAATAACATTTACTAATGGTTTTACTACAGGTAATTTAATTGCAAATCAAACAGGATTTTATAATTATTATGATGTGCAAGCAGGCAACTATACATTTACACCAGTAATAGAAAATCCTTCCTATTTTACTATTACTCCAAATAATGCTAATGTAGTATTATCTGCCAATAACAATCTTATTGTTCAAGATTTTTGTATCTCACCTAATGGAATTCACAATGACCTTGAAATAAGTATAATTGCATTAAATGATGCCAGACCAGGATTTAATTCTGATTATAAAATAATATACAAAAACAAAGGAAATTCAGTTCAATCTGGAAGTATAAATTTAAACTTCAATGATAGTTTAATGGATTTAATTTCATCTACTCCTACAGCAAATGCGCAAGTTACAAATTCAATAACATGGAATTTTACTAATTTATTACCTTTTCAAAGCGGGATTATCACTTTCAAAATGAATGTTAATACACCTTCTGAAAATCCACCAGTTAACAATGGTGATAATTTGGTCTTCACAGCAAATTGTGATGGTAACAACAGCGATGAAACACCACTAAACAATACATCAACCTTAAACCAAATTGTAGTTGGTTCCTATGATCCAAATGATAAAACATGTACTCAAGGTGAAGAATTATTGCTTAGTGAAGTTGGAAAATTTTTGACTTATGTTATTCGTTTTGAGAATACAGGAACTGCAAATGCGGAATTTGTTGTAATTCGCGACAATATCGATACAAGTAAATTTGATATTAATACTTTAACCGTTCTATCTGCAAGTCATTCATTCACAACAAAAATTTTAAATAATAATCAAGTAGAATTTATATTTGAAAACATCAACCTTCCTTTTGATGATGCTAATAACGATGGTTATGTAGCTTTTAAAATCAAAACTAAATCTACGTTAACACTTGGTACAAATATTAGCAACACTGCTGCTATTTACTTTGATTACAATTTGCCAATAATTACCAATACATATACAACAAGAATAGTTAATCAATTAAATACAGTGGACTTTGTAAATAATTTATTTTCACTATCTCCTGTTCCTGTAAAATCAGAATTGAATATTGAAACAAAAGAACTTCTGGAAATAAAAGAAATAAATATTTATAACATGTTAGGTCAATTGCTATTTTCTGAGAAAAATCCAAGCAAAAGTATTGATGTTTCAAGTTTAAAATCTGGAAGTTATATAATTACTATATTATCCAATAAAGGAACTTTAAAGACAAAGTTTCTAAAAGAATAAAAATAAAAAAACCGTCTCAAAAAAGACGGTTTTTTTATTTTCTAACGTTTCGAAAATTAATCTAATTCATATTCCAATCTAACGGTAATTCGAGCGGTTTTATTTTTACTGTAAGTATCATTTATTCCGCCATAACTGTCGTCTTCTGTTGAACCTTGACCAGTTATTTGAAAAACTCCCATACTAGCTCGTTTTAATTTCCCCAAACTTCCATCGGCAGTTTTTACAATTTTTGACGCTCTTTCGTTGGCATCTTTAGTAGCATTTTCAATCAAGCTTTGCTTTAAACTTGACAAGCCCGAAAAAGTATATTGAATGGAATTAGAGGATAACTCAATTCCTGAATTAACCAATTCTGATGTTTTTCCAGAAACATCCTCGATGCGTTTCATTAAACTTGGGTTTTTCTTTGCCGAAAATGAAATGGTTTGTGTTGCTTCATAGCCATCAAACACTTGTTCGTACTTAGTTTGATATGAATTTTCATTATTCTCACTTCTAATTTCTCTGAATTTCTTCTGAAAATTTACTGCTCCAAAACTAAATTCGTTGGTTTTAAATCCTTTAGCAATAAAAAAATCACGAACTATTTTTTGGTCGGAAACTATCTTGTTGTAAGCCGTTTTGATGTCCATACTTTGCGCATTAAAACTACCCGACCAAAGAATTTCGTCTGAAACGAAATCTTTTGTTCCTAAACCAATTACTGATATTGAATCTAGATTTTGATTGCGGTTTTGAAATGATTTTCCCAAAATCCAAGCGGTGATAATTATGGCAACACCAATAATTATCGAAGATTTAATTTTTTCCATATTGATCAAGTTGATTTATACTAAAACGTGAATAACTACTAAATAGTATGTTAAAGGTAGATTATTTTTTCCTTTTGTTTGCAAAAAAACGAATCATCAATTCCGATGCTTCTTTCTCCAAAACACGAAATTTTACTTCCGTTTTTGGATGTAATTGAGTTCCTAAAGTCATAAAACCACGTTGTTCATCGCGTGCGCCAAAAACTATTTTTGAAATTTGGCTCCAATACAAAGCGCCAGCACACATTTGACATGGTTCAAGCGTAACATAGAGCGCGCAACCTTTCAAATATTTTCCACCAATATAATTTGCCGCCGAAGTTATGGCTTGCATTTCAGCATGTGCCGTAACATCGTTGAGCATTTCAGTTAAATTATGACTTCTCGCAATAACTTTATTATCGATAACGATTACCGCGCCAACGGGAATTTCGCCTTGTTCAAAAGCCATTTCGGCTTCTTGCAACGCTTTTTTCATAAAATATTCGTCGGTAAAAGGGTTTTCCATAGTACAAAAATACTATTTTAGAACGATTTTCGTTATCTGTAATAAAGACAAAACTTTATTTGTATGGAAACTAAACTCAAAATAACCATTCCAAAACCTTGTCATGAAGATTGGACCACAATGACACCTGATGAAACAGGACGGTTTTGTAGCGTTTGTAGCAAATGTGTGATCGATTTTACCGATAAATCATCGAGTGAAATTCAAGAATACTTTACTCTAAATCAGGGTAAAAGGGTATGCGGTATTTTTAAAAATGAGCAATTAAATAAATTTGACATACAAATTCCGCAAAGTGTTTTCAAGCAGAAAATGCCATTTCACAAAGCGTTTTTATTAGCACTTTTTATTGTTATGGGAACAACCCTTTTTAGTTGTAAAAATGATGAAGGATTTCCTTTGGGAGAAGTTGCTGTTGTTGAAGATACTATAACTGAACAACGTGCAACAATTGGAATAATATTACCAGAAAAAGATACCACAAAAATAGATACAGACGAAAATTTTGTGTATCAAACATCAGAAATTGATGTTCTGCCAACATTTAAAAATGACACAAATAGTTTTCAACACTATTTTCTTTCTAATTTTAAAATTCCCGTAAAATATAAATCTAGTGATTTATCAATTACTATTTCATTTATTATAGAAAGGGATGGAACTTTATCAAATATTAAGGTTCTTAGAAATCCTTTTAAAGAATTAGATGCAGATTTAATTAAAATAATAAAAGCATCCCCAAAATGGAAACCAGGAGAAATAAATGGTGTAAAAGTTAGAAGTTATTACATATTTCCATTTCATATTGCTCAAAGTGTTGATTAAAATAATAATAACATTTATAGATTTAGAAAAACAAAACCTTAATTTTGTTTTTTAGTTCCAAATGAAAAACAATCTTTTACAAAACATCAACAATCCAGCCGATTTACGAAAATTATCTATTTCGGAATTACCCGATTTGGCTACAGAATTACGTGAATTTATTATTGATATTGTTTCGGTAAAAGAAGGTCATCTTGGCGCAAGTCTTGGTGTTGTTGAACTAACGATTGCGTTGCATTATGTTTTTGATACGCCAAATGATTTATTGGTTTGGGATGTTGGTCATCAAGCGTATGGTCATAAAATTTTAACCGAACGAAGAACTAAATTTGACACCAATCGTCAGCTTAACGGAATTTCGGGTTTTCCAAAACGAAGCGAAAGCATTTATGACACATTTGGCGTTGGTCATTCTTCCACATCGATTTCTGCAGCTTTGGGTATGGCAATTGCTTCACAACTTAAAGGCGAAAATAGACATCATATTGCGGTGATTGGCGATGCTTCAATTGCTAGCGGAATGGCATTTGAAGGATTAAATCACGCTGGAGTCACAGATGCTAATTTGTTGGTTATTCTAAATGATAACGCTATTGGAATTGATCCAAGCGTTGGTGCTTTGAAACACTATTTAACTTCGGTTAAAGAAGGAAAAAATCCGAAGCAAAACAATATGATTAAGTCGTTGAACTTTGATTATTCTGGACCAATTGACGGTCATGATTTACCCAAATTAATTTCGGAATTGGAACGATTAAAAAAGACAAAAGGTCCAAAATTTCTACATATTGTAACGACCAAAGGCAAAGGTTTAGAACAAGCCGAAAAAGACCAAGTAAAATATCACGCGCCAGGAAAATTTAATGCTAAAACCGGAGAAATTATTCCGAAATCGGAAGCACATTTGCCAATGAAATTTCAAGATGTTTTTGGACTAACTTTAGTCGAATTAGCTAAAAATAATCCAAAAATAATCGGAATTACACCTGCAATGCCTAGTGGAAGTTCGATGAAATTCATGATGGATGCTTTTCCAGAAAGAGCTTTTGACGTTGGCATTGCCGAACAACACGCAGTTACGCTTTCGGCAGGAATGGCAACGCAAGGTATGATTGTTTTTTGTAGCATCTACTCTACTTTTTTACAACGTGCTTACGACCAAGTGATTCACGATGTAGCTTTACAAAATTTACCCGTAATATTTTGTTTGGATCGCGCTGGATTGGTTGGCGAAGATGGTGCGACACATCACGGTGTTTTTGACATTGCCTATTTGCGATGCATTCCGAATATGATAATTTATGCGCCAAAAGATGAAATCGATTTACAAAATATTTTATATACCGCATCGTTAGGTTTGCAACATCCAATTGCAATTCGTTATCCGCGCGGAAGAGGAAAATACTCAAATTACGAATTAAAAATTACGAATTACGAATTTGAAAAAATTGAAATCGGGAAAGCTCATTTGCTAAAAAATGGCACAAAAACAGCCGTTTTATCTACTGGTTTTATTGGAAATAATGTTTCGTTGGCTTTGAAAAATCTAAATTCGTCAGAAATTGCACATTATGACTTTGGATTTATAAAACCTTTGGATGAAAAACTGTTGCATGAAATTTTCAGTTCATTTGAAAACATAATTACTATTGAAGACGGAACAATAAAAGGCGGTTTTGGTTCGGCTATCGTTGAATTTGCTTCAGAAAAAAATTATTCAAAGTCCATAAAAACACTCGGAATTCCAGATCATTTTATCGAACACGGAACAGTGGAAGAACTCCAAAAAATTTGTAAAATTGACGTTAAAAGCATAGAAAATATTTTTTTAAACTATTAAAAAACCGATTTTTGCATCGTCTAACTATTTTTTACTGAAATGAAGATTTTTCAAAAGATTTTTCTCTTACTAACTTTACTTTTTTCAACAACTATTTTTGCACAAGAAGTTGCAATTCCAGTAGTAAAAGACACTGTTATTTCTCGTTGGGAAAAGAAAAATACCGCTGGTTTAGACATTAGTCAAATTGCTTTTGTCAATTGGAATGCTGGTGGTGTTAGTTCGGTTTCGGGATTAATCAAAGGTAATTTTTTACGAAAATACCAACGCGGAAATCTGAAATGGGTAAACGAAATGATTATTCGTTATGGAATTAACAAACAAGATGGCATTGAACTTCGAAAAACGGATGATGCACTTCAAATAAATTCCACTTTAGGTTATCGAAAAGATACTATTTCAAATTGGTATTCTTCGGCTAAATTTAATTTTAATACGCAATTTACTAACGGTTACGCTTATCCAAATACTACAAAAGCGATTTCAAAACCTTTTGCACCAGCGTATATTTTCCTTGGAGTTGGATCTGAATATTCCAATAAAGAGAAAAAACTAAACGTTTATATTTCACCTTTAACGATGAAAACAACTTTGGTTTTAGATCAAACTTTGGCAAATCAAGGTGCGTTTGGAGTAAACAAAGCGGTTTATGACATTGACGGAAACCTCATCAAAGAAGGTGATTTGTATCGAATGGAACTCGGTTTTTTGGTGACCAATTACTATAAAAAAGAAATCTACAAAAATATCATTTGGGAAAATCGCTTGAGTTTATATTCTGATTATATCAATCGTTTTGGAAATGTTGATGTTGATTGGCAAATGCAATTAGAATTGGTTGTAAACGAATATGTTAAAGCAAATATTGGCGCGCATTTTATTTATGACGATGATATCAAAGCCAAAGAAGAACGCGATGGCGAACAAGTTACACTTGGTCCAAAACTTCAGTTAAAACAAATGCTTGGCGTTGGTTTGAGTTACAATTTTTAAGCCGAAACTATCTTAAACAATTCCACTGCTTTTCCGTCGGTTAGCATGGAAATGTAATGACAAATATGCAATAATCGGTCGTAAAGATTTTCTTTTTCTAAATGATGCTTTTCTGGAAGAATTTTTAGCAAAAGTTTGTCATAATTTGTTGCTTTTCCTTCGTGATTGTTGTTGAAAGCCGTGATGAATTTATCCAGTAACGTATTTATAATTTGATAACCAGAAAGTTCTTTTTCAATCACTTCCCGACTTTGGTAGATGTTTTTCACACTCAATTTGATGATGTCATCCATTTGGGCTTTGTACTTACTTTTATCGGTTAAAGCGAAATGGAATTTTCCTTGCAAAATAGCTTCTTCATTTTCAACAAAAACGCGAACGGCATCGTTGATTAAATTTCCAATTGCCAAAGCGCGCAAATAGCTAATTCGATCTTCTTTGGTGGTTAAAGTTTGGTATTTTGCAGCATCAATCGTGTCTTTTACCAACTTAATTAGATATTCCAACGCAAAATCTTCGGAAACCAAACCGAGATTTATTCCGTCTTCAAAATCGATAATCGTGTAGCAAATATCATCGGCAGCTTCGACTAAAAATGCCAACGGATGACGTTCGTAGCCAATATCTTCGCCCGATTTATTGGAAATCATTCCTAATTCTGTGGCAACTTCTTTGAAAAAATCTTTGTCTGATTGAAAGAAACCATATTTTTTATCCGAAATATTTTTGGTTGGTTTTTTAGGCAAACTTTCCTTCGGATATTTAGTAAATGCGCCAAGTGTTGCATAAGACAAACGCAAACTTCCTTCAATTCCTGGACGCGAACTCGTTAGAACCGAAAAACCATTCGCATTTCCTTCAAAATCGATTAAATCCTGCCATTGTTTTGTCGTTAATTTGTCTTTGAATTGTTGCCCTTTTCCAATAGAAAAATATTCGCCAATTGCTTTTTCACCCGAATGACCAAACGGCGGATTTCCAATGTCGTGCGCCAAAGCTGCTGCGGCAACAATAGCTCCAAAATCGTTCATGTGAAAACCGTGAACAGCAGAAAGATGTGGATATTTTTCGATGATTTTTTTTCCAACCAATCTTCCGATGGAACGACCAACGACCGAAACTTCCAAACTATGCGTCAAACGTGTGTGAACAAAATCGGTTTTAGAAAGCGGAATAACCTGCGTTTTATCTTGTAAACTGCGAAAAGCTGACGAAAAGATAATTCGGTCATAATCGACTTCAAAACCCAATCGTGTGTCGTCTTGTTCAATTCGTAGACGTTTGCTCGTATCGCCTTGACGTTTTAAAGATAAAAGTTGTTCCCAGGTCATTTTTATATTAGATATTAAATTTTAAATATTAGATTTTCATCTAACCCAAAAGTACATTTATTTCAGGATTTTTTTCATGCAAACGCTACTTTCTACGTCGATATATTGTCCGTAGTTTGGAATGATTTCGTAACCACTTTTTTGATACAATGAAATGGCGTTTGTCAACTGGTTTGACGTTTCCAAAATAGCATGCTGAAAACCGTTTTCCTTTGCCCAACTTTCCAACGTATTCAACACAGTCGAAGCTATTCCTTTGCCTCGTTTTTCGGGTAAGACAAACATTCGTTTTATTTCGGCAACTGTCGGTTCATATTCTTTAAACGCACCACAACCAACGGCGATTTCATCTTCATAACAAACGATTACGTTATCGATATATATTTGATTGTATTGCGCAAAAAAGTCTTTTTCATCGCCGTCAATTTCAACCAAATAATCATCAAAAAGTTGGGTTAACTTTTGAAAATCGGGATGATTGGAATTGGTTTTTAGTAGTTTGTACATTTATTAGATATCTTGTGGCTTACCAATTTCTTCGAACTCATAAAATTGTTTATAGCTTTCATCAAAAATACTTTTGTTTACTACATAAGTATCACTAATACTATCGTGCCAACCTCTTGATTGGCTTCCAAAAAAGGAGAATTGTTCAAAAGGGATTATTCTACAAAGTGTTCTTCTAAAAGTCGTTGAATAACTTGGATGAGAACCATCATGCATTACTACTTTAGTTTTTGTAATATATTTTCCAATTGAGCGAGAAGTAAAACCCTCAAAAAAAGTGTAATAAGGAATAAATACTCCAAAGAAAACTAAATAACTTTCAAGATCAGATATATTTTGCATCCATTCAAAAACAGCTAATGATCCGAATAAAGTTGCAATAATTCCAATCAAAAACATTAATAAAAATATGATGATATAAATTATAATTATATCAATTATGTAATTTAAAAATCGTTGTCCTCCTGAAGCCAAATGCTCATTTTTAATCGAAAACTGTCCCATATTAAACTAATTTATTTTTTATCGTTTGCCAAGAAGAAATTTCTAGACTTTTTTGGATATTGATTAAAACTTTTATCGCTTGGATTAGCGATTACGGTTTTGATATTGATTTCGTCACCAAGCTTGAAACTCGCTTCGGTATATTGGTAATCCAACAAGTATTCACCACAGAAATAATTTCCGTTTTCGTCTTTTTCTATGATTCCGGTGTAAACTCCTTTTTTTTCTTTTGACATGGTACTTTTATTTATTTCAAAGGTAATAAAATGAAAACA
>Ga0073902_10000986_pt1 | contig 15858 bp, 17 predicted proteins | sample KloWWTmeKNB19Kit_FD_66667 | JGI IMG/M metagenome (GOLD analysis project Ga0073902, IMG submission 66667) | Active sludge microbial communities from Klosterneuburg, Austria, studying microevolution and ecology of nitrifiers - Klosterneuburg... | ecosystem: Engineered > WWTP > Aerobic digester >...
TCAGTTGGCTCAATCTCAAACAGGTTCTTCCATCGTCATCCACGATAACACCAGCAAGGCGAATGGCGGAGAAAATGCCACATCGAATCTCAGAAGCGAAATAGAGTCCGCATTAAACAAGGGAAAACCATGTGTTGACATAATGGACGACGAGGATATTCGCAATGTATTGGAGAGTGAACGGGAAAAGAATTTACTCGAAGGCGGTGATCCGCAGCAAGTCTTAACAGACATCGCAAACCTGATGGGAGCAAGTTATGTAATGAGTGTTTCGGCAATGCCCGGAGTCGGGGGTACTACCTCTTACACGGTTTTTGTAATGAATCCGCAAACGGGAACAACTGTTGCCCGCCAGACCGGAACAGATGCAAAACAAATTGCCAAAAGTATCGTCGGGCAGCTTGGTTCCAGCCTGCCAGATAACTGTAAACCGCATTGGGTTGGGGAAGTAAAATATGTATACCTCTCGAATGAAACCAAAGTGACAACTGATAAGGGTGCGGCTCATGCGGCTACGAGGAATACCAGCCGAACAAAAACAGAAACTTACTCGTCACAAAACACAATTGTGGCCACCCTGTTACCGCCTAAGCCGGGCAGTGATGTTTCTGCCAATAAAACAATAGCAAGAGTGTGGATGAGATCAAAAATTCTATCTGAAAAGAAACACATAACCAGTGGTGAAGTTTATTGCCGTCCGAAAGGCGGAAACCTTTATTGGACAGGCTACAGTTTAAATTATTCAGAAGTTTTTACTCAATTAGGCGGAGGATCAGACAATCTCCCAGTCTCTGTTTCGATTGATAATGAGGGTAATTACAAAATCTTTGTACCAACGCCCAGCGGAACGCTGGTGTCCAAAATTGAAACAACCAGGTCGGAATCAGGTTGCAATAAGGAAAATCCTCCTACGAATGATGCGCAAAGTATGCCGGAACAAAAAATTGATGCATCGGGTTTTGATGTTACAGGAAAAACGGATGCAAAAAACCGGGATACTTTATCAGGCTCTACAACTACACCTGACGGAAAGACAACTATTACCTGGAAGCTGCGATTGGTGAAACCTAAAAAGAAAAATTAACCTGCTTTGCGAAAGTTGCAGTTTATACCTGTCAGTTATTTAGTAAAAGTAACATGCCTTGGTTGGTGTACTGATCCCGCCTAAGGCGGGACGAAGTATCTCCACCAACCGAAAAATGATTAAGCTAACAAACTATTGACAAGTATACCCGCCATCCACTGCAAAAAGACAACCGGTAGTAAACGAACTGTCATCCGATAAAAGAAACCGCACTGCTTTCGCAATTTCTTCCGGTTGGCCAATCCGGCCCAATGGTTGTACCTTATCAAGAGAGGTATAAACAGCATTGATTTCTTCACCGGTCTTAGCAACAAATTGTTGCACCGCCTTATCCAATAACGGAGATTGAATAGTGCCCGGGCAAATACAATTGACCCTGATATTAAACGGTGCATAATCAATAGCGGTACTTTTTGTAAGCTGCCCAATGGCGCCTTTGGTCATACCATATACGGAACTACTGCCCTTGCCAACAAATGCCTGGTCCGATCCCATCAGCACAATACTTCCTTTTTGTTGTTCCTTCATGATCGGTATCACTGCTTTCAGCAAATAAAAAGTGCCGAGCAGGTTAGTTGATACCAGCCTTTCTAATTGTTCATCGCTTGTTTCCTCAAGAGTGGCAAACAAGTGCATCCCTGCATTGGTAAAAAGAAAATCGATCCGTTTTTCTTTTTCATAAATGGTACGGATAGCATTCGCTACTTCCGTTTTATTTCCCACATCACAGTGTATAAAGAATGGATCGGGTGTAGCAGGAGCCTGATAATCGAGGTTGTAAACAATACTTCCTTCGGCTCTTAATAATTCAAGCGTAGCTTTTCCGATACCTGAACTGGCACCTGTAATAATGGTGATTGTTTTTTCCCACTGCATAGATGATTGGTTTAATGCATTAAGATAAGCACAAAATCAGCCGGGTGGGAATGCCCTATTGCAGAAATGCTTGAAATACAAACAGAAACGCCCAAAACAGGAAAGTGCCGATTGGTTTAAAAAGAAGGTTGAAAGCGAAAGAGATTCGGTTTGCTATAAATGGTGGTCAACTGGAAAACTGACCTGTAATTACTTCACAACAAGCTGCTTTTCGTTACATACCACAATCTGTGGCTTCTCTTTGTACAAACTGATTTTTCCGGTGATGCATACTTCTTTGTCTTTGTAAAACACTTCGGGTTTGTTGGCAAACTTCTCCCTGGTGTCCGATCCAATAACGATAGTAAGCGGTGCATTGGGATAATTGCCGCCGGCATTTAATAAAGTAAGTTGTTCTTTGCTACGGTCCAAAAATATACCACCGAAAATTTTGGTACAGAAGGTAACGGAGTCGCCAACATGTTTACTAAGGTCTTCTGTTTTTATTTTCTGTTGTGCAAATGAGGTGACTGTCAGCAAGAGTGCTGCGAGAGCTACTAATCCTTTTTTCATGTTGGGTTATTGATATAAAATGTAAAGGTAGGGCTTGAATACTCTTTACAACAGATGTTATCCAATAACCCAAAAGGGTTATTGCCTATATAAAGGATATAACCGAATTTTATTAGCACTATACAACCAACTAATATGAAATACACATATGTTTTAATTCTGTTTGCATTCACTGCTTGTAATAGCAGCAGAAGAATCAGTACTAGGCTGGCCAACAAAGTATTTAACGATAGCACAGCCCGGGTGTATTCGCTGGAGGAGCAAACTGATAGGGACCTGGTATATTATGTGGCAGCTACGGGTAAAAAAATCCTGCTTAAAAAAATTCCTGGTCAGGCCATATTACCGCTGTCGGCGCACCATGCCATACTCATGGATAGTGTTAGTGATGATGAGGTGCCTATACGGAATAACAGAGTCGGTGCCAACGATCCTTTTACAGGTAGTGTAAGAAAAATACCGAAGACTACTTATTCTGATAAGGCATATAAAAGTTACAGAACAATACCGGCTCTTTTCCGTAAGCTGGAAAGCAATGACTTTATGCGCAGCCTTGCCATTGGCCATAGAAATGAACGGGTAGAACAGGAAGACCGGAATGTGATTATAGTAAAAGCATACCTATACACTATTACTGTAGAAGGAGACAATGACCTGCACTTGCTTATTGGCAATACTCCGGTCTACAAGAAAGGTGTTACCCGGGTCTTCAATGCAGAAATATCAGGAGTGCCTGGAGATGGGACAGCAGAGGAGAAACAGCATTTTATTGAACTACGGGAAAAAGCAATCCGGGAAATGAGTGACATTCCATTATGCGGCAGCAACGGGTTTTTGCAGAGTCACCGACGTATCAGCATCCGGGGCTCTTTGTTTTTCGACTCGCACCATGCTACAAAACCTGCCAAATGCCGGGAAGTAGAAGGTGAGTCTGCTTGGGAGATACACCCGGTGAGGGACATAAGTTTTTAAAAATGATTAATGCTCTTTTTCATGATGAGTCACCTGCAAGGAGTTCATTAAAACGAAACAAACACTTTTGTACTTCCTCATTCTTTTTCCCAATAAAATAGGAATAGGTTGTCTTATTAACAATATTGGACTATATCAGTTGTTGGATGAAATTCATAAAGCATTGGCCATTTGATTGTTTTATTTTTCTTGTAAAGAAGTACAGGGCTTTATGCAGATAATGAAAAAAATAAAATTATCTTTAAGAAGGTAAAATCCAATTGCCAACTGCTGACAGTGATGAACTGGCAGCGTTTAAACCTTCTTATGAACAAACAACTACTCTTTGTAGTCCTTGTGTTACCATTTTGTACTGCTGCACAGGTAACCTGGCAAAAAGTTCCCGGTCCCAATGAGGGCATCAGTTCCATCGCAACTACAAGCACTAATATAGTTTATGCAGGCACTTCCACCTACGGCGTATTCCGGTCCGTTGATGATGGCAGCACCTGGGCCAATATTAGCCTTGGTTTACCCGATTCACTGATCAGGAGTTTGCAGGTCTCTTCCACGGATAAATTGTTTGCAGGTACAGGTACCCACGGAGTGTATCAATATTCTGCCGGCACCTGGACAGCCATCAACAATGGACTTCCGGTCACCAATATTTTAGTAACAGGATTTGCAACCGGGGCCGGGGGTAATATGTACATGATGGGCACCACCGGTAAAATCTATTCCTGGGATGGAACTATATGGACCGATATCACTTTTAATTTCCCTGCTCTTGGCAGAGCGATAGCCACCGGGCCGGGTGGAATAGTATATGCCGGTGCTTTTGCAAGCGGTGTTTATAAATTCAACGGTGTCAACAACTGGACCATCGTAGGGAATGCCATGTCTAATAATTTTGTTTTTAAAATGACGGTGGGTGCCAACGACACTATCTATGTTGCATGTAATGCTAATAATGTTTTCAGATGCCATACATCAGGGGGCAACTGGGTATCTGCTAACACAGGCTTACCGGGTGCAGATGCCTCTTTTGTTTTTGCTGATGCGCAAAACAGGTTGTTCATTGGTAATACCACAGCAGCCGGTGCTCTTTATCGTTCCATCAACAACGGCGATAGCTGGTCGCTTGTGTCATCAGGAATGTACACTACCCTGATTGGGAGCATAGCCGCTTCACCTTCCGGAAATATATATGCAGGTGCTTCGGGTGTATTCAAATCAACCAATGGGGGCAGCGTCTGGAATGATATGAATCCCGGTATGGATGCAAGAAGAGTAGTACTTACTTTTACCAGCACCCAAAACGGAACCCTGTTTGTTGGCACCCGTTCCGGACCGTGGCGATCATTGGATAATGGCACTACCTGGCAATTGCGGAACACCGGTATTAGTCATCTTCCCACTTTGCAGATAATGAGCAATGCTGCAGGCGATATTCTTTGCCATGGCGTTAATGCTACACCTAAAGGTGCTATCTATCGCTCCACCAATAATGGCGACAACTGGACACTGGTGGCCGCTAACGGTTGTGACAGGTACACCAAGATCAAACAACATAAAGCAGATACTCTCTGGGCTACGTCCCAGTTTTCAGGTGCCACCACATTATCCTATTCTATTAATAATGGCGCAAACTGGTTGAATAACCCATTGACAATTTCTGCTATCTGGGATATTGATTTTAATAAGGAGTCAACCATATTCGTCGGTAGTGAAAGTGAAGGAGTATCCCGTTCTGATAATGGTGGACAAACTTTTACATTAGGAGTTGGCAACAGTATTCCCTGGTATGGAAATGTTATTGAAGTGGAAACAGATGTGAACGGGGTCATATTTGCCGGTGGTGACTGGTGGACACATAACCTTTGGTATTCATCACCGGAGGATAATGGAAATGTGTGGACACAATTTACCGATCCCGACCTGGTGATACATGGTGTACAGGACCTTGTATTTGATCAGCGTAACAATGCCTATATCGCCTGTGAGAACGATGGCGTCCGTATGGCTAATTATACCAATGGCTGGTCGGCTACCACTGACTGGATCGTAAGCTCAACAGGATTACCATCACCTCTTTCCAATATGCTGGAATTTGGTTTTGATACATTTGGATATATCTATGTTGTTTGTCATACTGCTGATGGGCATAATGCAGGTTTATTCCGGAGTACGGTGCCGGTAAATCCTCCAGCCTCCGCTACGTATACATTTACCGGCAATGGTAACTGGGATGTGGCATCTAACTGGACCAATAATATTATTCCACCTGCGATATTATCCGGTAATGCTATGATTGTTATCAATCCCGCAGGTAGTGGTGAATGTGTTTTGAACATCAGCCAGCAGGTTACCGGCACAGCTATTTTCAAACTGGTGTCCAATAAAAAATTTACAGTAGCCGGAAGTCTTACGATTACACAATAGGAATTAGTTATTTCAACTGCTTAAATGCAATTTCATCCAGCTTTGCTTTTGCATCTTTCCAGTCGGGTAGTTGCTCTGCTTCCCATACAAGAGTTTTATACTGCTTTGATAAGTTAGCTATTTGCTGCATAGCTTCTTTGTGGGGGCCTGTATTGCGGTAGTGTTGCATCGAAGCTTTATCCTTCCATGCTGTAAGAGTGTATCCGATGCGCCAGCCTTTATTCCCCACCCATACATGCAGACAGCCTTCCGCCTGTTTGGCTTGCTTTGTTGAACGGGTAGAATACTTCACAAAAGGAATGAATTTCCAAAAATTCCTGACATGTAATTCAGTGGCAACAATGAGCATAGAAAAAAATTGGCAGATGAAATTTACAATATTTTCCTGTCTTGACTTTTACAAGAGCAATATATTTAATACCCGGTACGATGATTTGAAGCTGAATCAGCTTGTAAAAAATTTTTCGGGGTACGATTATTGTTTTATGCGGTGATACATTAAAACAACTTAATATGATTCAACAAAAACAGTTCGGAGTATGGATGGATACACAGCAGGCCATCATTGTAGGAAAAGAAGATATAGAAACCGGGGAATTAAAAATATTGGCCCGTACAAAAGGGGAAGATGTTACCCAGAATAGCAGCGAAAAGAATGAGAACAATGATAAACGAACTTTGCAGACCAAGTTTTTCAAAGAAATTGCAAAAAACCTGCAAAACGCCACCCACCTGCATGTAACCGGCACTGGCCAGGTGCAGGAACAGTTTATGCATTACCTGGCAGCAACACCACAGTTTAAGAATGTAAAATCAGAAGAATCCACTTCTAATAAAATGAGTGATGAAAAATTGCTGACCTTTTTTGCAGAAAAATTAAATTAGGGATTAAAGGTTGTATAGCAGCCTGGCAAGTATGCAAATACCAATCCGTTTAAATTATATCACCTGTCAACGGCAGGTGATTTTTTTAAGAAAAACCTTACCCTATTGCTCCCCAAAAAGATAACTGCTTATCCGTAGTTTGCAGCGCTGAACAGCACAAACGAATATGTCATCATCTCCCCACCGCTATTTCATCCTGAACAAACCTTACAATATGGTCTCCCAGTTTGTAAGTACCCATGCGGTAAACTTACTCGGCGATATCGGGTTTAATTTTCCCGAAGGCATTCATGCGATAGGCAGGTTAGATAATTTATCGGAGGGCTTATTGATCTTAACCACTAATAAAAAAATAACCCGGTTGTTATTTGAAGCAGCTACACCGCATAAACGAACCTATCTCGTTCTTGTCAATCATGCAGTAACGGAAGAACGATTACAACAGTTAAGAGAAGGCGTGAAGTTCAGAATACGGGGCGGCGAATATTATACCTCTGCTCCCTGCGAAGCCGATATAGTGTTGCAGCCTGAAATTTCGTTTCCATCGCCCTACACCATGACAAAAAATATTCCCTACACCTGGCTCCGCATCACTCTAACCGAAGGTAAATTTCACCAGGTACGAAAAATGGTGGCGGCCATTCACCATCGTTGCAAACGATTAATCCGGGTTAGCATTGAGGACCTTACATTGGGTGACTTAGAACCGGGCGGTATCAAAGAAATTGACGAGAAAGAATTTTTTATGTTGCTTAAGATTAATGTCAGGTAATCTACATCTATCATTATACACCTTTCTAAGTTATACCCATCATTACAAGTAGTATAGCCAATCCACTTTACTGGCATAATAGTTTGATATAATCATTTGTAAATATGCCGGAAACGGTCATTCTAAACATAAAATATTGAATAATGAGAGTTAAAAATTTATTAGCATTGGCAACAGTAGCTGTTTTTGCCACATCGTGTGGAGAAAGTTCTACAAATGGAAATGCTACAGAAGGTTTCACTAATGATACTACGATGAATTCGGATACCAGGAGTAATTCTGATACTTTCTCAGGAACAACATCGGGTAAAATGGCAATAGCAGTACCGGAACAAGTACAAGTATCGTTCAAACAAAAATATCCCACTGCCAGCAATGTTACCTGGAACCGTTATGAGCCGGTAAATACATTTGACTGGGAATGGACAGGTTGGTCAAGAATGGATACGGCTGATTATGTAGCAAACTATAGAGTAGGTGCTGACGAATTCTGGGCCTGGTACGACAATGAAAATAACTGGATAGGAACTGTAATGACTGTAACCAACCATGCAGGTTTACCAGCAGCCGTTAATAAGAGCATTCAGACAAACTTTGCAGGTTACACTCTTGTTTCTGTAGACAAGGAGAACGATAAAAACAGAACGGCCTACGAACTCGAAATGACAAAAGACGGGGAAACAATGAAAGCGTTAATAGCAGAAAATGGAGCTGTCCTCAAGAAAAAAGGAAGAGTAGACGGAGAGAAAGTGAAAGTGAAGAATCTTTAATCTGATTAAGTCGTGGTTTAATAAAAGCGGTACCATTTGGTGCCGCTTTTTTCGTTCCTCTACAATTTCTGCATGAAAATTTATTTGGAGAATATTATAATCATTTTTCTATATTTGATGTCTGCCTCAGGCCACTCACAGGCCCTATTTTGTTTCTGATTTATAAGTTATTGCCTCAGCCTCTTAAGTTCATTGATTTACGCAGCATCGCAGATTCATTTCTGCTACCTGCGGGTTTAGTAATTGCATTTTTAACCAGTAAAAGCAGCATTTATGAAACTATCAGAATTTATTGTGTTGACACAGGAAGAAAAGAGATTCGCCGTTGTAAAAGAAGGAGTGCCCATTGCGCAGAGAGGACTTCTCAATTACATGATATTCCTTTTCCAGCTTCCCGGATTTTATGTTGAAACAGTTTGTTGCAAACAAAGTAAAGAGATTACCGAGTACAGGGTATTTCACAATGCGGCCCACCTGGTGCCCTATCTCAACGCTATACAAATAGATGACTTGTAGAAGAGTGAATGAATTTTCATTGACTTACTGCCTGTGTTAAGAATATTTTCCACCAATCATTTCTCCAAAAAAATGATGAGGGAATAGTTATGTCCTTTCTATTCCTGCGCCTCTTCAAATTGTAAACTGTTAAAGAAGTAAAGAATGATGTCCCTTATAAACAATCAGTTACCTAAAACAACCCGGGTGTTTTAACAAGTGCTGGCATTGTGGCACCGTTTATGAAAATATGGGGTGTGACTAACTTGATTATTCACTTAAAAATTACAGTTATGAAAACATCTACTTTATTAGTTACTACAGTTATTGCTTCTTTATTTTTATTAGGAGCTTGTAAAAATAACAATACACAAGTTCCGGTTGCTGCTACAGACACCACCGGTTTTGCACAGTTTCAACAATGGAAAAATAGTTTGGCTACAGAGCAAACTAATCAGGTTATTGCTCACAAACATAGCACCGCTCGTAAATCAACATCAGGTACAATGAATTCCTCTACCACTAATGAAGCAAAAGTGGTAAAGAAAAAAGGTTGGAGTAAAGCCGCGAAGTATGCGGTAATAGGAACAGCAGCCGGCGCCGTAACAGGTGCTATTATCAATAAAAGGAATCCGGTTAAAGGTGCAGTTATTGGTGGTGTCATCTTAGGTGGCGGTGGATATGTTTTTGGCCGTTCTAAGGATAAAAAAGAAGGCCGTTATTAAGCAAAGCAAAAAATATAAAGAAGAAGAAAGCCGATTTCATACCGGCGGATTAAAAATCCGCCGGTATTTTATTAGAAATACAACTGGCTATAACTTTTAATACTTTTTCTTACCTTACAAAAGAGAAATTGCCAAACCAACAATTTTGCACCATGCCTGCTTACGAAATCGAAATTATTCTGAACCGGCAACTAGCCGATTGTTTATCCATTCCCGTTTTTATTACTGATACAGCAGGGAATCTTATTTTTTATAACGAACCTGCCGAAGAGATATTAGGAAAACGCTACGAAGAAACCGGGGAAATGCCGGTGGAAATGTGGGGTACTATTTTTAAACCCATAGACGAAGCCGGCCACCTGCTGGCGCCTGATGATCTGCCTCTTGTAAAAACACTCCGGAACTGCCGGCCTTATCATAAAATATTCCTGATAGAAAGTTTAAAAGGAACGATAGAAAAAATTTCAGTGACTTCTTATCCTATTCTGGGCAGGTCGGGCAAATTTTTAGGAGCAGTGGCTATATTCTGGGAATTAAAAGACGATGAAAATTAAGATACGGGGCGTTCGTGGTTCCATACCCACTGCAGACCCTGATACTACATATTATGGAGGCAATACATCCTGCATCGAAGTAGAAGAAGAGGGATGGCGCCTGGTGCTGGATGCCGGTTCGGGTATGCGATATTCCAACACTGGTGAAAGGCCTGATAATAAACGAATAGATATTTTACTCACACATCTGCATCTCGATCACATTATAGGGCTTGGTTTTTTTCAGCCACTTTTTGACCCGGCTATGGAAATACATATCTGGGGGCCGGCCAGCAGTAAACAAAGTTTACACTCCAGGCTTACCAGGTACCTTTCACCCCCTTTATTTCCTGTCCTTATCCGTAACCTGCCTTGTAAATTGACCTTACATGAAATTGACAATACCGAATTTAAAATCGGACCGTTTACTGTTCAATCAGAATATGTGATACACCCGGGACCAACCATAGGTTACCGTATTACCGGTCATCATTCAGTATTTGTTTATCTGCCGGATCATGAACCGGCCCTGGGACGTACCGGAATGCTGACCGACCCAAGGTGGATATCCGGAATAAGGCTGGCAAAAGGAGCCGATATTTTACTTCATGATGCACAATACACCCGGGAAGAATATCCTTTTAGAACCGGCTGGGGACATTCGTCTATGGATGATGCTTTACACTTTGCTACTATGGCGGGAGTAAAACATCTCTTGCTAGCACACCATGATCCCGATCACTCTGATGCAACGTTGAATGAAATGTTTTCTGCTTTACAAACAAGACACAACAACCCGATACACCATGAGCTGGCTGTTGAGGGGATGGAATTGGAGTTGCCTTAAACACATCAGCATTGTAATTCTTTATGTTGCTATCTTTTCAATATGATTGTTCCACATCAGCTTATTGAGCAATATGCGTTGGAGCCGCATCCTGAAGGAGGTTGGTATAAGCAAACATATCGGAGCACCGAACAAATTGGTGTTGACGCATTACCGGAACGGTTTACAGGTAGCCGGCCATTTGCTACCGCTATTTATTTTTTGCTGGAGCAGGGCAACTTCTCTGCATTTCACCGGATTAAAAGTGATGAATGCTGGCATTTTTATGCAGGAGGCCCTTTACTGATTTATATTATAGAAGCCAATGGTATAATAACCATCATCACATTGGGAAATGATGCAGGGAATGGACAACTATTCCAGTATGTGGTACCCGCTAATTGTTGGTTTGCAAGTCGTCCGGCCCCGCATAGTGAATTTTGTTTTACAGGCTGCACGGTATCTCCCGGTTTTGATTTTGCAGATTTTGAACTGGCTGATGCCGGTGTATTATCAAAACAATATCCGCAACATGAAACAATAATCCGGGATTTATGCAGGTAGAAACTGTTTATTTATAATACCTGATCCGGGTGAAATTATTTTCTTTTTCGCAGCATATACAAATAAAGGCTTTCTACTTTTTTCCGGGCCCAATCTGTTTTGCGCAGAAAGGTTAGGCTGGATTTTATACTCGGGTTACTTTTAAAGCAATTGATATTTATTTGTTGCGACAACTCTTCCCAGCCGTAATAAGCCTGTAGCTCTGTAACGATTGCTTCTAATGTTTTGCCATGCAGCGGGTCTTTGGAAGGCAGCATAGGTATTATTTTTTCTTTTTAGAACTTCTCCGGATCGGCTTACCATATTTTTTCATCATCCTTTCCTTATGCGGAACAATAATATTTACTTTACTGTTCTTTGCCGACTTCTCATGAAAGGCAGGCCCAGCTTCTTCTTTCTTTTTAGGCTTTATGGCATCGGTCTTCATGAATATTTTCGGCTTCTCATCTTCTGTTAGTTCGTCCGAGATAATAAGATGGTCCGGTAAAGGCCCAAGTGGCACCTTGTATTTCATCAGTGTTTCAATTGCATTAAGCAATGGTTTTTCTTTTTCAGTAATAAATGTGATGGCGATTCCTTTTCGGTCGGCACGGCCTGTTCTGCCGATGCGGTGTATATAATTTTCCGGTACATCGGGCACATCAAAATTAATAACATGTGATACTTCCGCCACATCGATACCTCTTGCCACAATATCTGTAGCAATGATAAAGCGGTACGTACCGTCTTTAAACTTCTTCACTGTATTTAACCGGTGGTTTTGTTCTTTATTGGAATGTATAACGCCAACAGTACCCGGGAATTTCGTTTCCAGTTGCTCATACAACTGGTCAGCTAATTGTTTGGTCGCCGCAAACACCAGCACTTTGTTCATCGTTTCATCTTCGGTTAATAATAATTCCAACAGGTTTACTTTGGTATAAAAATTAGGTACTTCATAGCCAGTCTGCAGAATATTTTCTAACGGTGTCCCGGTGGGTGCCGCTTCTACCCGTACCGGGTTATTAAAATACGTTTCAATCAGTGCTTCCACCTCTTCCGTTATGGTGGCAGAGAACATCAGGTTCTGCCGTTGCGGGGGCAACAGGTCAAGTATATTTTTTATCTGGGTACGAAAGCCGAGGTTCAGCATCTCATCGACTTCATCAATAATTACTTTTTTTATTGTTTTTGTTTTAAAAGCACCATTCATGGCAAGATCATAAAACCGTCCTGGTGTGGCCACCAACACATCCGCTCCGTTCATTAATTCCAGATGTTGTGTATTGATATTTACACCACCATACACCGCCCGGACCTCCAGGCTCATATAAGGAGTTAAGGATTTTATATTCTCTGCTACCTGTACGGCCAGCTCCCGGGTAGGAACAAGGATAAGTATTTGCGGTGATTTATCTTTTGTAAACTTCCATAGCCGCAGACAGGGTAATAAATAGGCAAATGTTTTACCAGTACCTGTTTGTGCAATGCCACATACATCTCTTCCGGACATTGCGACGGAAAAAACATTACGCTGAATAGTAGTGGGAGTGGTAAATCCCATCTCCTCTAAAGCCCTGAGCAAAGGAGTGTTTAAATTTAAATCGGCAAATGTCATATTAGTAGTAATAAAACGTAAAAATAGCGGTTAATTAACTGGCATTCTTTGATACTGGCAAGTTGCCTGCACATCTGTAAAAATTTGCCTGATTAGTTGTAGTTTGCAAGTAGCGTTCATCAGCAGAACTGCGAGCAATTACTAAAACCAACCACATGTCAAAAAACGAAAATAATGCTGCTCCTCCATGGACAATTGAATTTCTCCGTATTACTGACTATCACATGAACAGTGAAATTTCAATCAATGCCTCCGGCACTGGTTATGACAGCTATACCAATTTATTTTTAACCGGGGCGGTTACACTTCCTTACACTATCAACGCTGTACAAATTAAATTTGTTCCGGATGATCAGCCCTTGTCAAAACCCAGCTGGCAGCCACCCAACCTCTCTTGCGAAAAGCATATCAGCGAATGGGATACCATTTTTGAAATGGTGAACAGGGGCCTCATTACTAAAAAACCGGGGTCCGATTTTACAGCTCAATTTATTGCAGAACTGGCTCAACTGAATATTATTCTTTCCTGATTATAAATAGTCTTTATGAAAAAAGCGATAGTGTCCCTTGCTGTTTTATTTTTTTCATTTGTATCCTTTTCGCAAAAAGATAAACCAGCGGAGAAAATCCCTCTTCTTTTCCGGTTAGATGATATCGGTATGTGCCATGCAGTAAACATGGCGGCCAAAGAAGTATTAGAAACCGGTATGACAGTATCAATGTCCGTCATGGTTCCATGTCCCTGGTTTAATGAAGCGGTGGAGTTATTAAAAAAATATCCCAACGTTTCAGTAGGCATACATCTTACACTCAATTCAGAATGGAAGCAATACCGCTGGGGACCAGTAACCGGTGTGCACCAGGTGCCTTCATTGGTAGATTCACTGGGTTATTTTTTCCCTTCCCGCAGTAAACTTTTTGGAAACAATCCGCAGCTTAGTGAAATAGAAACAGAACTCCGGGCACAGATTGAAAAAGCAATAAAGGCCGGATTAAAGATTGATTACTTAGACTATCACATGGGTGCTGCCGTACAAACACCCGAAACGAGAGCTATTGTAGAAAAACTGGCTGCCGAATATAAGGTGGGTATATCAAGATATTATGATGAAGTGGAAGTGCTGGGTGGTTATGCCGCCCCTTATACCAATAAACTGGATACATTAACAACAAAGCTGAAAGCTGTACAACCCGGTGGCACTAAATTATTCGTGGTGCATATCGGGCTCGATATACCGGAAATGAGTGCCATGGAAGACCTCAATACATTCGGACCAAAAGATATGAGCAAACACCGGGAGGCAGAATTAAGAGCATTACTCTCACCTTCCTTTCAACAACTGATTCATGATGCAAAATACCGGTTGGTAAATTATCGGATGATGAATGATGAAAAAGGTTTGAATACGATGAAAAGGCCATCAGGAAATTAATTCTCTATAAAACTTTTCCGCTATGCTACAAAAAATAGCCATCCATATTTTTTCGATTGGTAGTTTATTGATACTGCACTCTTGCTCCAGCACCAAACCAACTACGGTAGCCACAGCTGAAATAGTTTTGCCAAAGGCACAACAGGAGTTCCGTGCCGCCTGGATTGCCACGGTTGCTAATATTAACTGGCCCAGCAAACCCGGTTTATCAACTGCTGCACAACAACAGGAAGCTATTGCCCTTTTGGATTTTTTACAAACACATCATTTCAATACAGCCATATTGCAGGTGCGGCCACAGGCTGATGCATTGTATAAAAGTGATATAGAACCGTGGTCGTATTATCTTACCGGCACACAAGGGAAAGCTCCTGACCCTTATTATGATCCGTTGGAGTTTTGGGTAAAAGAAGCTCATGACAGGGGCATCGAATTACATGTATGGCTGAATCCGTACAGGGCACATCATAAAGATGGAAAAGCTATCAGTGATCAATCCATTGTAAAAAAGCACCCGGAGCTGGTGATGTATTTGAAAGAAGGTTATTGGTGGATGGACCCGGCACAACAGCAAGTGCAGGATATCACCAATGCTGTAGTGATGGATCTTATAAAGCGGTATGATATTGACGGCGTTCACATGGATGATTATTTTTATCCTTATCCTTCCTATAATGGCACTGCCGATTTTCCTGACTCCATCAGTTGGACAGCTTATCAAAACAATGGCGGTAAGTTGTCCCGCGGTGATTGGCGTCGTGATGCAGTGAATAAATTGGTAGAACGGCTCTATAAAAATATTAAAGCCGAAAAGCCCTGGATAAAATTTGGTCTTAGCCCTTTTGGTATCTGGCGGCCCGGTTACCCCGAATCTGTAGAAGGATTTGACCAGTATGATCAATTGTATGCAGATGCCCGCCTCTGGCTCAATAAAGGATGGATTGATTATTTCACTCCTCAATTATATTGGCCGGTAAACCGATATGCACAAAGTTTTCCAGTCCTGCTTGGCTGGTGGGCAGGTGAAAATAAAATGAACCGTCATTTATGGCCCGGTATCAGTATTGGTAGAGATAGTACCGATAAAAATCTTGATGAGACAATCAACCAGATTATGATTGACAGGGGCATGCAGCCACAAAGCAAAGGAGTGGTACACTGGAGTATTTCTTCTCTTACTAAAAATCCAAGAATGGCCGATACACTATTGAAGAGTGTTTATAAAAAGCAGGCATTGGTTCCGCCCAGTCCATGGTTGGATAACCAGCCACCGGCAAAGCCAGTTGTTACTACCAGTTTACAGAATGAAACATGGAAAATAACCTGGACACATCCCGAGGAAAAAGATGTTTT
>Ga0073902_10000987_pt1 | contig 15856 bp, 24 predicted proteins | sample KloWWTmeKNB19Kit_FD_66667 | JGI IMG/M metagenome (GOLD analysis project Ga0073902, IMG submission 66667) | Active sludge microbial communities from Klosterneuburg, Austria, studying microevolution and ecology of nitrifiers - Klosterneuburg... | ecosystem: Engineered > WWTP > Aerobic digester >...
TGGTCGGCCACGATTGGCCGGGCAACGTCCGCGAACTTCAGAACGTGGTGGAACGCGCGGTGATTCTCGCCCAAGGCGGGCCCTTGCACATCCAGCTGCAGCCATCTCAGCGGTCGATGCCGATCGCCGTCTCTCACTCGACCCCGGAATCGCCAAGGCCGGCGACCAGGGATGAGTTGAGACGCCAGGAGCGGGAGAGTATCGTCCATGCGCTCGAATTGACCAAGGGCAAGATCTTCGGCACGGATGGCGCGGCAGAAATACTGGGCATGAAGCCGACGACGCTGGCGTCGCGTATCAAGGCACTGGGGATCAAAAGGCGGTAGGCGGATGTGAGGGCGCTATGGGGCTGCACGGCCGAACGACGGGGCGTGTCGCAGCAAGTGAACGCGGAAGATTACACGCCCCGAACCGTCGAGAAACCGCCGCTGGCATGGTCATTCTGGAAGAGGCCAGGTCCGGCAGCGACGTGGTCCACGCACCGACTGAATCGATTTCAGCGCCATGCAGGAGACAAGACGTGCCCCCGATAACTTTGCGCGCTGACTGAGCCGATGCCAGCCTACAACGTCTGACAGGGCTCAGGGCTGCACGTGCGAGTGACGGGTTCGCTACGTGCCCTCGGCAGGTTACGCAGCCTGGAGTAGGAATTCGACCTTTATGGCCTGGTAAGGAAATTCGATGCCGCCGGTTTTCGTACGATTCAACAACCCTGCGGACAACAGAGCCGTGACATCGCTGTGCACGGCCTTCACATCCCGTTGAACGCGGCGTGCCGCTTCGCGGATGGAAACCGGCCCGGCGCCGCACAACGCCTTCAGGAGTTCCCAGCGCTTGGCGGACAGTACCTTCCATAGCAACTCAGGAGTCGCAAAGCCGATGCGCGCCGGCTGATTCGCCTTGCCCGATTTCCAGGCCTGCGCAAACTGAGCCATGCCTTCCTCTGGAGACCGCACTTCAAGTATGACCGTTTTCATGATCCCACCTCGCAATCTCACGTTGAAAGTCAGCAATCAGCTTCTCGGGAGTCGTGAAGACGTAGGGACTTTCCTTGTTGCCGACATGCCGGTGATCCCCTTTGCCCGTCTCATTGTCAAACCGCAGCACACACACTTCGTTCACGACATACGCGAGCCGGTATTTGAATGAGTGCTGCGACCCGGCAATGGGATTCTGGACTCGCCAAAGAATCAACTCCGCGAAAGCGTTCTCCGAGTAGACGATTCTTCGACGAAATAACTCGACAGCCTTCACGTTGGAGAGTATGCCAACAGACGCCTCTGTTGTCAACAATCCCAACACGCATAATCGAGCCTTCCTATGGAGCCGGATGGTTACGTGAAAAGCGGCATCGTCGAACGAGGCCCTTCTGAGGGCGCGCGTTCCGTGAACACGGAGACCGGCCGGCCGCCTCGCCTCTTCGTTGTGCTTTCAGCGAACTTCCGATCAACTCACACGGCCGGCAATCCAGACGCTCCACGATCTTTCGCTCCTCCATCGACACTCGCGAGTCAGTTCCCCATTGGAGCTGCCTCACGCCGGGAGTAAAAAGGGGAGCCTTTCATGCGAGGCTGTTCGGAACATGCCGTCCCTGCAGCGGACGTGCTGATACGTCGCGCACACCAAAGCTCGGCTTGACAACCACACAAAGACTCCCGATCCTCTCTTCGCCTTTGAGCTTTAGTGACGGTGTTCAGCTCCTCCCTCGGATCGAAAGTTCGGAAACTTCGTCTTGGCATAGGTCGAATGACAGGCGACGCAAGTATCCAACAGGCGGGAAAAGTGAAACGAGACGGCCTCGGCATCCTTAGCCTTGGCCGCGTGCGCGAGCTTCTCGGCCCTGAGATGAAACGCGTCATCGAAGGCCTTGAATTGCTCGGGGAGCTGTTCGAGGTCGTGCCTCTGGGCCGTCGTGAGTTTTTGTTCAAGCACGTAGCTGTTCCGCATGGCCATGGCGGAGTCAGCGATGCCGTCCCAATTCGCGACCGGTAGCGCCCCCGCAATACGCTGCGTGCCAAGCAGAAGCTCCCTCATCTCTGCCTGGAACAGCTGCTGAAGGTCGGGGGACATGTTGAGGCTGAGGGTCGATACCGACGGCTCGGCCGACAGAACCTTCGGCGTTACATGGGTCAGGATGGCGAGGCCTAGAGTAAGAGCGGCTGCTACTAATTTCATGTCTTGTTCTCCCTTGGCCAAGAGAGCTCAAACGCAAGCTACAAAGGGTAGCTCATTCCTCATCAAGCCATCGTCTGGCCTATGCATGGTTCGACTGCTGAGGCACTTCAAAATGTCACGACCTTGTCGGATTCTTTAATGATTTCGTGCAGGTCCTTCATCGTTGAGAGCGGGCAGAGCTCCGTTCCTTCCGAGTGCCGCAGCTTCAGGCATGTCCCGCAAGCAAGAATCTTTCCGCCGTTATCCACGAACGTCTGCATCTGTTCAATGACGTTGAATTGATCCGCATTCAACTGTTCACATTCAACGCCTTTCGCGAGCAGGAATACCTTTACTGCGTCGCCCTGCTTGAGAGAAAACACGCCCAAACGAAATGCATTCCAGACCGTTTCCGAATCCGTCGAGTAAATAATGATCCCGAGCTTCATTGCGTTAATTCTCCTTGATGGCATCCGATCGGCCCCGCGGATCAGCGGCGGTCCGCTGCAACGCCTTGCTATGCCGCAGGCGACGATTCATGCTGTACGTTGAAACGACGCTATCTGCTGGCGGCTGAGCTGGAACTCACCGCCGCTCGGATTTGGAATTCTGTCGGTGGTCGAATCGATACGGAAGTGTCGGTTTCGCTCGATAAACCTCGACGTCCAGGAGTGCTCTCCACAGAAAAACACGAAATCCTCGGCGGATCGAACCAGGAGTTCATTAATCTTTCGCACGTCGTTGTGGCGCAAGGCACGAGTTCGGTAACTGAAACGAGAGAGCGAGAAGTCGGGCTCAGACGTCTTCGACTCGAAAGCAGGAAGGATTCGAATCGCGAGGGTTGGTGTCAGCGGAACGATCTTGTTCATAATCCGAGGGTCAGAACTGGGCTGTAACGCAATTGGAAAGTCCGAGGTGAAGAAAGGGCTGTTCGACTCGTTGTTCAGCAGAACCTCCCAAGAGAAATTTCCGAGTTGAGCCGCGAGGTGAAGGATCTGTGAGATTCCCATCGCCTGCGGGAACTTAGGATCTACCTCCACCCTGACCTTCTGTCTGTCGAAGAGCTCTTTGACCGTTGATGCTCCCAGCTCTTCGGGTATTGGTGGCAGCATTCCCTGGCGGTCCAGCAACTCTGCGGTCGCTTCGACCGAAGCACGCAGGGGAACTGAGCTTATCCGCATGCCGGTAGGAGAGCATGAGTAGACGTAGGCTACGAATCCGGCGATCGCCAGGACAGACTCATCGTGAATATCGGAAGCGAGGAAAGAATCGATCGCGGAGTTGTACTTCGGCTCTATGACCTTCAGGAACTCCTCTACCGCTCGAGGCTCACTCAAGTATTGATTGGTGCTCCCTTCATTGATTCTGCAAACATCCTTCGGGGCTGGAGTGAAGCGCATTAGCGTAGCCTTGCTCATCGCGAACAATCGATTGCCAAGCTCAGGAGCAAGAAACTTCCGCAGATGAACTTGTGAGACGTAGTGATCGAGTGGCATGAATGAGAGGGCCGCGCAACGGCACTACGCAGCCTGCTGCATAACAATGTTTAGGCGAACCCGCATAAGTACCGGATCGACCGCTTTCCGCCCGTATAGCACGCCACGACAGTCCGTGAACCACGCAAAGGATAAGGGATCTAACCCCTTATCCTGCCCCCGACCCCTTTGTTTTGCCACGTAGCACACTGACTCGCATGCCCCTTTTCTTTTATTCCGGCTGGATGGCGTTGTTAGCCTAAGTTTCGGCGTGCACCAGGAATCCCTTTCTCACTGATTTCCCCAAAGTGCTTTGACAGTTTCCGATAACTCTGAAGCTTCGCACTCAAACAATTGGTTGGCTATACCAATGAAAGAGCAATCATTCCAAGCAGTGTCAGCAGGCGGCGGGAAATGATTATGGCAAAGCCCAGAACGTCGAACGGGACAACCCGTAACTCTACATGCCACGAATGGCTCAACCGGATCTACTAACCGCAGAATTGCGCCCGATATTGCCATAACGTTTGAAAGAGTTCGTGCAGTCTGTTCTGGTAGAGATTTATTAAGTATGGCCACACCGTCAGACCAGATTGTCAATGGCGGCGTTGCCTTTGCGAGTGTTTTCTGATTTAGTGCTTTAGACCAGTTCGATTCCGCTAGCAAGCTAGAAGGATTCGCTGCAACTCGCAACACCACCTCAGTAGGCCCGGATGTTGCGAAAGCAACACCAATGTCGTTCCACATCTTCACTTTCGAGACCTGCTCCTGGCGAGCGAACCGTGCAATCGGCGAACCTGACCAATCAACTCTGAATTGTTCAAAGAGAAGCTCAAGGAACTCACCGCATCCTAGCGACTGAATAAAACTATATGGCAATTCATATAGCCAATTTACGATAGCACCAAATGCCTTCGGAGAATCTTCGCAATTCAAGCAGAAGAAATATATTGTTGAGGCAAACTTGATCGCTCCTGCTGGACCAATCCTACGCATCAGAATTCCTAGACATCGACCATAGCGCGCGTCAGAAGGTGTAAGCTCCATGGAATTGATCAGCTGGTCGCTTTCAGAAATATACTTGCTCCGTATTGTTTCAATGATGGCCATATCCTCGAACATCTGTTCTACGGATAGAGCCATTGATCCATTCGATTCAGAAATTCCACTTTCCTTCATGGTTTCAAAGTCAAGCTTAATATCCTGATAAGCACGGCGAGCTTCAGGTAGTAATTCATTCCACGGAATCCCTGATAGCCTGTATTTCACTAACTGAGAAAAAAGAAACCGAAAGTCTTCGGCAAGATTAAGTATCTTGCTTGTAGTTACCGATTGAATAACGTGTACTATTTCGTGCGCGATCGCGGCTTCTAAATTCTTGCTTCGCTGTGTGTCGGGTTGGTTATTCGAACGGCAGGCAAGCCAGTATTCATAGGTTTCACGCAGCTTGACTACTCCTGTGACAAGATCGGTAGTCGCGTGCTCTGCATCCAAAAGTTTCCGGTATGGCGGAAACTCCTTCACCTCTGTGACCGACCAATATGAATTTCCACGATTTCCCCACACTCTTCCGAAATAGAATCAAGCGTGTGAGCATCTATCTCCTGACCCTCCACGTAATGGATCGTGTGAGATTTCCTGTGGCCATCAATTCTCACTAATATTAACTTTTGCGGGTTTTCAGCATCCTTTTTTGATTTTTTGTTTAAATACCAATTCACCGCCGAATTGATGACTGCAGCGACGAGAGTCGCGCCACCTGAGATAGTAGCCGCTATCACTACATCAGCGAGAGCGGCTCCGTTGGCTTTATTAAGAGTCCTAAAGCATACATTCTGAGCTGGCATGTTTTTGTTTGCTAACAAGTCGTTTCGGAGAGAATCGGGAGAAACGTCAACGCCATCAAAACGCATCCTAAAATCGTATTGCTTCATCTGCAGCTACCTCCATTCGGTTACGGAACAGGAAGTGCTTGCTCACTTGGACTGCATGACAAATATGCTAGACCGATCCGCATAAGAACCGGATCGACCAACCCAAATAGGGTTAGGTCTTGCAATCGTACAATCCATTCCCATCGCATCCAGCCAGGCCAGGCCAGGCCAATTTCGGCACGAATTCTACAAGGTTCGGCAAGGAATGCAAGTGAACAGGGGTCAGACCCCTTTTACTTCGACATGATAGGCAAGGGTTCCAGCAGCAAGGCGTGGGCGACGGGGCATCCCGGGGGCCTACCTGACCTCAGCTGGTCCTGCCAAGAAACGACGCCCGCCCCCTTTATTTCGACTATAGAAAATGGTGCTTGTGCTTGAATGGCGTGACTGTTATTGTCTATACCACTGCCATACATCTGGAGGGTCCATGGGTTCGACCAATTTGCTCAGAAACGCCAAGCCGGTCAACGTACGGGAGGCGCAGGCCCAGCTTTCGAAGTTGATTCGGTCCAAATCGCCCTCAATGGTGCTGTCGCATGGAAAGCCCGTTTCGTTTCTTGTTCCTTACGAAGACATGCTGGACTTGGTGGAGTCCCTTGACGAGCTGAAGGATAAGAAACTGTTGGGGGAGATCGCCCGCGGGCGGACGGAGTATGCTCAGGGGAAAGCGATCTCAGCCGAGCGACTATTGAAGAGAATGGGCCTCTAATTGGGGTACGATGTCGTCTTTCCCAGCGAACGAGTCGAACGTTCGTTCCAGAACACGCTCGCCAAGATTCCAGCCGACTACCAAGCCGCCATTGCTGCCGCCATCAGATCGTCGGCCAACAATCCCCGGCCTGAGGGGAAGCGCACAAAACGGCTGACAGGCCAGATTATCGTGTCTCAGTTCATCGCCCAGTACCGGCTTCGCGTCGGGCCCTACCGTTTGCTCTACGACATCGACGATCAGGAAAGGAAAGTCGTCCTGCTCAAGCTGACCAAGCGGGACGAACACACCTACACTTGACGCCGCATGAGAGCCACATGTGACGGAGATCGTTCGTTCGCTTCATCCCGACCTCAAACAGTCTATCAAAGCTGCCATCCGCGCGATCGCAGCCGATCCGGCCTGTGGCGAACCGCTCCGCCGAGAACTGAGAAAAGAGAAAAGGGGTCGTCCATCTCGAAGGCTCCGGTCAAGAGGGCACAGCACATTGTGCCCCTCCGTACTCTGCGAACGGGGCGCGAGAGAATTTAAGGGGTCTGACCCCTTTGTTTCTCGTAGCAGCGCGTGAGATCGCGGGCCATTGTATTCGCGGTCTAACACTCAGCATCAGCAGCGGCGCGCAGCGCCGTCAGCTGCATGCTGTTGTTGGGCGGCGTGTTCCCGTCCCGGCCCCAGGAGCTATCGGCCCTTCCACGAGTAGCGACCACACTGTGTCACCACAGGGATTGGAGTAGAGCAGCATCTCGCCCTTCACCTGAGCACAGCGATCAACGCAGCGGCTGCGCTGAGAACCGAGGCAACGGCAGAAACCACAGCGAGAATCCACAGCTTGGATTCCCGTCCCGCTCGCTCCGCCTCCAAAACACGACGCTGAAGCTCGTAGTCGGGTGCGCGGGGCGACCGTCCGGAGGAGCTCTGCGTCCGCGGCTCGCCTTCGATGTCCACGCCCAGCTCACGCGCACGTGCTTCGAGCGCCTCACCTTGCAGAGTTCTCTTCATTCTCACAATGCCTCGCTCTCGTCTGCCCAACTATGTTGAGGCCGATTCGCATAAGAACCGGATGGACCGTTTCCTGTCCGTATAACACGCCGTTGCTTTTCGCGAACCATACGCCATAACTGTTTTCGTTTCAGTGAGATGCGACTACGGAAGCATTGAGCGCGGGGGCTTATACGGATCCGCACAACAGTCTTCCCGTATCCTGAAATCGCCGCACCACGTTCCCCGCCGGTCCTCCTCTCATGCCTCTGTGGCGATTTCGTTTTGCAGCTGCTCGAGGGCATCCAGAATGCGGATGAATTTCCTGCCGAAGGGGGTGACGGCATATTCCACACGCGGCGGACTCTCGTTGTAGGTGGTGCGGGCGATGATCCCGAAGGCCATGTTTCGTCGCAGACACTCGTTGAGCACTTTGGTCGTCAGTCCCTCGACGCTGCGCACCATCTCACCCGGCCGATTGATCCCGTTCGCCAATAATCGATAGACCGTCAACGACCATTTACACCCGTAGATCGTTTCGACCATTCTGGCGCTCTGCTCCGAAGCCGACTGTCGAGAGATTTTTTTCACGCGTGGGCTCTTCAAGATGGACCGATTGGTACCTACCACACCGGATTGTACCTGCTATCGTCACGCCGCATAGCTTCGTACACTACGTCGGTCTGTTCTGCCTTGTTTACCATAACCCACGAAGGAGGTCATCCGATGCAACCGGCTACTCAACCCATCGCGCTCATTGTTGGAGGGTCCAGTGGAATCGGTCTTGCCGCGGCGAAGCTGCTGCTGGAGCGAACCATTCCCACGGTGATTGTCGGCAACCGACCGGACCAACTCGAACAGGCGAGAAGCCAACTGGCTTCGTACGGTCCGGTAGAATCCTTTCAGGCGAACCTGTATGAGCCACAGGACGTGCAGCGCCTCATCGCCTCCATTGGAAACCACTCCCGCCACATCAGGTATTTGGTGAATGCGGCGGGTTATTTCAAGCCGACGCCGTTTCTCGATCACACCGGCGAAGACTACGATACGTATCTCAATCTCAACCGGGCGCTCTTCTTCATTTCGCAAGCCGTGGCCAAGAACATGGCGGCCAACGGCGGCGGTTCCATCGTGCATATCGGGTCGATGTGGGCGCAGCAGGCCATTCAAGCGACCCCTTCGTCGGCCTATTCGATGGCGAAGGCGGGCTTGCACGCGCTGACGCAGCATATGGCGATGGAACTGGCCGCTCACAAGATTCGGGTCAACGCGGTGTCGCCGGCGGTGGTCAAGACGCCGATTTATCAGGCCTTCATCGACCCACATCAGATCGACGCCACGCTTGCCACCTTCGACAGCTTTCACCCGATCGGCCGGATCGGCACGGCAGAGGATGTCGCCCAGACCATCGATTTCCTGCTCAGCGACAACGCGCAATGGGTGACCGGGGCTGTCTGGGACGTCGACGGCGGCGTGATGGCGGGGCGGAACTTCTAGCTCACATCGTTCAGGGGCTCTGTTGTGAACACGCGCAATCGCTAGGCAAGACGGGCGCATGGACATGACCCGATGCATTCGCATCGAAGCCGCCATCTGTCGATGACTCACGACCCTCGAAGGAACAGAACCGGTGTGAAATGTAAGCTAGCCCACAGATGCGCGGCAGAGGGTCGCGCTAGAGTGCGAACTTCTCGGGGCATTCCCGCCGCCGTCCGGGAATGGCATCCGAGGTAGCCTCATCATTCACCTATTGCCTTAGGAAGGGAGCGTATGATGTCGAAAATCGCGATTGTTATCCTCGCTGATACGGAGACCCACGAAGCATTGGGTCGTGTGGTCAACGCAATGGAAGCCGTCAAAGAGTTCAAGGACGCCCACGACGACGTCCAACTCATTTTCGACGGCGCCGGGCCCAAGTGGATTCCGGAGCTGGAGAAGCCCGATCACAAGCTGCATGGGCTGTATACCGCGGTGAAGGATCGGATCAGCGGAGCATGCGACTTTTGTGCGGGAGCGTTTGGCGTGAAGTATACAGTGGTGGCTTGCGGCGCGCATGCCGAGAGTCTCCTCTACGACCGGCTTTTGACGCAGGCCCGGTCGATGCTGTGGCTGGCGACCGACCAGAATTCGCCGGCGGAGAGGGCGCCGAGTTTGGTCTCCCACGCGAGAAAGGCCTGCCCCACTTTGGCGATGATCTTCTTCGGCCCCACGCGGGCGACGGTGCCGTCGGGAAAGGTCTTGTCCTCGACATAGTCTTTCCCGAGCAACCTGGGGTTCCACTCCCCGGCCATCGCGTCGGCTGTCGGAGAAAGAAGAATCTGAGCCCGAACGGAAGCCTGGCTCGTCGAATAGTATTCTTCAATCGTGGTCGTCCCGCCGAAGACCATTCGGCTCGACTGCACGATCGGCCTGACGATGCGAATCCAATCGCCGAATGTGATGGCAAGACAACCGACCAACCCCTCCGTCCGGGCGTCCTTGAACCCTTGGTTGTGACGCTGGAGATCGGTCGAGGCCCCCCCGAAGTCTCCCTGCTTGAACCGTTCGATCATGGATTTCTGAAGATCGGCCTGGGCGTTCCCTTCCTGCTCACTCTGCCGCCGCATCTCGTCAATGGCGGCCGACGCCCCGGCCTTATCGCCTTGCTTGATTTTCTCAAGAGCCGATTCCATCGGCGGGCGTGGAGCTGGCGTCTTGCCTTCCTCGCCCCAACTCGGTGTCACCAAGACGAGGCTCATCATCACGGAAGCCATGACTGTTCCCCAACTATACGTACGATCGTTCATGGGCGGCTCCTCCTGTAGGTCACAAGCACCCGCGTGACTCGAACCACGTCTATTATTTCACGGCGAGTTCCACGGCGGCTCCTTCAAATCCACGCGCCGTCCCCCATCGTGCGTACGCCTGATCCATGGCTGAATAAAGCTTCACCACGTTCTCGACATCTGCTTTCGTGTAATTCAGCGCCAAAGCCATTTTCAGGGGCTCCATGGAGATTCCGGGTCGAAAGTGCAACTTCCCTGCGGCGTCATTGATATCAGCCATGAGGTCCGTAAAGGCGGCGGCACTCGAGTATCCGTCGATTAAAGCTGTCGCGACCACCTCACCGGATTGGTTTTTCTGGGTTTGCACTTCAAACGTTTCGTCTCCGTTCTCTACAGTCGTGATGGTGCCTGCCGTTGAGGGAATGATGCCCCCCATTTGGATGTCCATTTGGTTGACATCCGCACCGCCTAGATGATTGGCAAACTCGACATAGAACGTACGGTCACGAACAGCCGCTTCCGAATTTAGGGGACAGAGAGGAATCACCCGCTGGTACGATTTAAGAGTTCCCTCCCGAGCGTCACGCTCTTCAGAACTGATTGAAGCATTATCCGAGCGAGTTGCAACGGGCTGTAGAAGCCTTGTCTCGTTCGCCCGAAGAAAGCGGCAACCATAGACGAAAACGCCTTGCCCCTGGGTCCGGTAGTTGGCGAAGCCGATCGAGGACAATTTCAGAAGCGCGGCCTCGATCAGCAGGCTACCCGTCTTGATCGGTGGTTTGATCTCTGTTTCTGTTTGGCTCGGATCCTCCTGGTAGAAAGACAACGGTTCGGTGGTTTGTCCATGGAAAGACAGCCGAAAGGTTTTGCTGGAGGAGAGAGGAACATCCATCAGAACCACTTTCTGCAGTTCATTTCTGGCGGGAATGAGCATACTCTTTACTGGATGGTCCAGACTCCAGGAATGGCCGATCTCGTGAATCATCGTTTTCGCAAAGGCATGGACAATTCGGTCTCTGTCAAGAATGACCTTATTGTTCGGGCTCGGCGGGATTTCCTCCAGGATAGAGTCCGGCCACACCATAATGGTTTCCTTATTCCTGGGATTAATGGCTTGACTGAGGCGAAAGGCCAGTTCGGCTTTATTCCATTGGTCCTTGCCGCGTACGATCTCTCGGATGGCGGCAAGATTATCCGCTCCACTGGGTGTCAACGCGCGCGCAAAAGCACCATTTTGGTGATTGTTGTTTCGGGTTTCAAAATCGAAATCGACGGTGTTCTCTGGATCAACCGTGTCAGCCCACCTGATTCCCGGCATCAGCCCGGCCTCTGTCCACAACAATTGCATCCGCGCCTTGATGTCTGCCGCAAGCGTCGCTCGTTCGCTAGGGCTGTCAAACTTTTGCCATTCCTCCGATGGAATTAATGCAGGATGACCATAATAGAAATCTGGTGGATTGTTTTCGGTAGCTTTTTGTGCGTTGCGTGGATCCTTGGCCAGTAGGACGACTCCTCGCAAAGCTTCTGAAAATTTTGTGGCATCGAACACAACCCTGTTTTGGGGTTCCGCTGTGCCTTGGAACCTCAGACTTCCAATTCGCTGGTTGTCCTGCTTGGCTAAGAGGTCCAATGTCCCAGAGATCCCTTCACGGTCATCTCGCTTCTTGGGATCAAACCTGAAAGCGGTTGCGCCTGGCACTATACGCACCCTAAATTCTTGCGGATTTTTCGAGTCGAATATGACCGCCGCGTCCGGATGGACCTGCATGGTCAGCTCTCGAAGCCGAACCACCTGGTCAGGCCCGTCCGCCAGCGTACGTGCCATTTCCACCACTCCACCGGTATGTTCATCATCGGCCACGTCCAGAAACCGATAGACCCCAAAGGCCACGTCTTTCAACAGCGTACCCGGTTTGTTCTCTTCCCACACTTTGATGGTGATCTGGGCGCCGAACAGGATGTCGGATTCATACGTCGTGATCGACTCCAGTAATTTCTTGAGCGTACCGGTCAGCTCCTTGGTTTTCTGAGGGGCAAGGGTAAAGGTTTGCGTCTCAAGGCCTGCAAAGAACGGCTGGGCTGTGAACGACTGGTCTGTTTTCAGAGTAATTTCCACCACCATATTGCCCCCGGAGGGACATCCCCCTGTCGCCTGCGATGAGGCTGCGCCCGATGGCCCCGCGGCCTTCGCGTTGTTTGCAAATGACAGCGTGAATTGCCCGTTGTCGTCCGTGTACCACAGGTGCTTGAACTGTTCGCTGCCGTTCAGCTTGATGATGGGCACCGGCGTGTTCCTGGAGGTGACCTTGGGCTTGGTGACCGCTGTCTTGGAAGAGGACCAGACCGGCAACAGGGATACCGGCACCTCGGTGCTGAACTTGCCGGCTTCTACTTCTCGAATGTTCACGCCGTTTGAAAACTGCGCCAGCTCCAGGACAGGCATGGGAGTATCATCGCCCTGGTACGGATATTGGAATCGTGTGAATTGCGCCCCCTCCGCCACCCCGCGCCCCCATTCGATGCGGTCTCCTCCCGGCAGGATCAGGCCGATGGTTTCTTTCTCCCTCGGCGCGCCCTGGATGGCCGGGTCCGACCACTGGAGACACTGGGTGACGCAATCGGATACTCCACTATCACGCTTGGGAGTGGCCGAACAAGCCGAGGAAACCTTCGTGCATCGCTCCACGACAAATTTCACCTCCGGGACCAGCACCGTGCGTGGAGGGGCACCCGGCGGCGGATCGCAAGGATCACTGCCGCCCGTCTGAACCGGAGTCCGCGACGATGGCGGAGTCGTGGTCTTCGGCGGCGGTGAGGTCACCGGCGGTCGGTCGCGCTGACCAGAGGTGGTCAAAGGCGGGGTGGACCCGGATGCCCCAGGCACAGTGTGTCCCGGCGCGCCGGAGGATCCCTGGGTCGTGGACGAGCCACCCGTTGAGGAAGGCGGCGAGGAGGTCGAGCCTCCCGGGGTGGATGGCGTCTTCGGAGCCGGCTTGTCGGTCTCGGATAAAAAGAGAAACTTCACTCGGCCCCGGCACTTCTTCCCCCAGTCATACCCGCCGGGCTTCCGCTCCACGGTGATCTTGGCGTTCCGTATATCCTCGAACGATCCGGTCGATAGTTCCGGCTGGAAGTATCCGTTGAGCGTGACGATGCGCACGACTTTGTTTGTGCCCGGTGGAAGGTCCGGCGGTTCCAAGTCACGGGGCGGAATGTGACAGTCGGGAGGAATGGGATTGGCGAATTGTTCGAGGATGGATTTCTCGCTGGGTTGGGCGAGCGCCGCCTCATGGCCGACGAGGCCGGCTCCACACCACGCGAATACCGCGCAGAGGAGGGTCGCGCGCCGGGCAACCACCTGACAACCTTTCACGAGCATGCGGGGATCTCCTCTCGCAGGCAAGACACGTCTTGAGTCATCCGACCTTGACAAACTCCACTCTTCGGTTGTTCGCTTTCCCTTCGGGTGTGGTATTGGAATCGACTGGTTTGCTTTCTCCAAACCCATCGGTTTCGAATTGCGCGCCGGCGATCCCCATGTTCACCAACTCATGCTTGACCGCCTCGGCTCGTTGTTGTGAAAGCGTCAGGTTGAACGCATCATCGCCGTCGCTATCGGTATGTCCTTCGATCCTGAAGCGCAGCTCGGGATGCTCTTGCATCATCGCGGCGATTTCGTTCAACACGCCGTGCGATTCGGGTTTGACCATCGCCTTGCCCGACTCAAAATACATCCCTCTCGTGACGAACTTCCCGTCGGCGATCACTCGATCGTAGAGCTTCACTCCTCCCTCGGCAACGCGAATGTTCTTGATCATTGCCGGTTTTCCCTTCTTCGCGGCGTGGCTCAGCCCTTCGATGGAAAATCTTTCCGGTTTCGGAGTCACATTCAGGATGGTCAACACTCGATCTTGATTGTAATAGACTTTGAGCGCCCGCTTGTTGAACGACAGCGCGATGCGGCGCCAGCCGGCTTGCGTGATGCATCATCAGTCGATGATCTCCACCGGTTGCCCCGACGCTTGTGCGCGACGGAGGCACGCGGCATCCGTGGTCTTGCACCGAAGCACGCCGTCATCGATAATTTTCACTTTCTTGCCCGATTGCTTGGCTTCATCCAAACAGGCCTTGTCGGCCGCGGCGCACTTCATGACATCGGGCGAGTCCTCCGATCCTGCGAACACGACTTTCTTCCCCGCCTCTTTGGCTTTGTTCAAGCACTCCGAATCGGTGGCTGCGCAGACGACGGAATCTTCCGCCTTATTGATGGACTTGGTAATCCCTTGGTCGATCCGCTGGTTGATCCGTTGCTCCACTTTGCGTTCGGCGCTCCGCGAGGTGCGATCGATGAGCTTATCCACGTACTTCTCGGAACAGCCGGATATCGATACGGACAACACTCCCAACCCGAACAGGCTCCACAAGACCATATACCGCCTCATAAGCATCCCTCCCTTCAGCGTGACGCGATCACCAACCTCGTCCTATTGAGTCGGTGCGTCGCTCTTTGGTTTGAACTGTTCCTGCATCTTCTTGAACTGCTCCATCATCTGGCCCGAGTCTTTGCCTTGAAACTGCTCCCGCATCTCTTCCGGCGTCAAGCGCTTGCCTTTCTTCTTGCGGGATGACGTCCCTCCGGACCTTTGCTGTCCAAGTGCGCCGAGTGCCTCCCTGGGATCGGGCCCTTCCACCACCTGTGCGCCGGGGGGCAGCGATGTAATCCCGTCCGGAACCGGCCCGATCTTGATGGCCGTGGCGGTTTCCAATATCTCCATGCCCGGCATGCCGGATTTCGTCCGCAACGCAATCCAGTCGCTGGTGGCACAGATCTCGGTCATGAGCTGCGGTACTGTGTAAATCGTGCAGGTATGGCCGAGCACCTCGTCCTTCTTGCCCGTGCTCTTCCCTCCCAGGGCCTCCACTGCATTCTTACCGGAATTGTTCCCATCACCCGCCAAGGCGCCAAACATGGGATTCTTCCGCTTGGTCCACTCATTCGTTGTAGGATCGAGCGTATATATCCAAGAGCCATCCGTCAGCACAACCGTCTTCGTCTCCTGCGTAATACCTCCCATCTCCATCTTGATATCAGTTTCACGTCTCGTCTTATTACCGTACTCCGTGAAGTACAACTTCACCGTGCCCTTCTGCAGTCCGGAGAGTCGGGACTCGATCCACCCTTCCTCGACGTTGTAGAATTTGGAGCTCTTCATCGCAGACCCGTCTGCAGCCCCCACAACCGCCGGCCACCAAGCGACGAGCAAAAGAACCAACCACATGACATAGTCTTGCACCCGATGCATCATCATAGATCCTCCCATTCCTCTGGTCTGCCAATGCCGCTCAACGTCCAATCCCCACGCGACTCCGCCTCAGGCGGGCTTCTCATCACCGCGTCATGTCCTGCCTGATTCAGACTCATGGACTCGGCTTCTCCTCTGCGCACACCGGCTCGGGAATACAGTACGAGGCGTTCTCGCTATAACGGACACAGAAATGCCCGGGGGGACAAGGGCGATCCGGGCTGCATTGGCCGCTCACACACCGGCCATAGTTCACTTGCTTGCCGTTGGGACAAGAGACCGACCGAAGGCAAAAGCTGCCTATTCGACAATCGTGCTTGGCCGTAAAGCCGGAGTCTTGCCAGGTACAGGCTTCGCCCGGATTCTTGCCCGAGCATGACGTCACGACCAACAGCAAACCGAACGCGCTCAGCATGACCCGATGCAGTCTCATAGGCCTCATTGAACGTCATCGCTCCGCGGCGGCGCGGGTCGCCATGATCCCCTCAGCGCGTCAGCCGCCGGCCGGTTACCGCTCCACCAACTCGACACGGCGGTT
>Ga0073902_10000993_pt1 | contig 15790 bp, 22 predicted proteins | sample KloWWTmeKNB19Kit_FD_66667 | JGI IMG/M metagenome (GOLD analysis project Ga0073902, IMG submission 66667) | Active sludge microbial communities from Klosterneuburg, Austria, studying microevolution and ecology of nitrifiers - Klosterneuburg... | ecosystem: Engineered > WWTP > Aerobic digester >...
CACAAACTCAGCATTGCTCTTCGGTAAAAGTAGGGGGCACAGCGAATCCGTTCAGGAGTTTTTACGGGAGATTGTCTCGCTGCGCCCTCTCCACACATTCCATTTGACTAAGATTCGACTATAATTCGACTAATGTTCCAACCGAAATATGAGATTACTCACGCCCTACTTGATAATATCAAGCGGATTACCAGCCTGACGCAGGCTCTGAATCAGCGACGGTTTCCGCACACGGTGCTTGTCGAACTGCAAAAGGACGCCGAGGCGGTTTCGAGTTTTGCATCCACCAGCATCGAGGGGAATCCGCTTCCGTTGACGGATGTGAAACGCATTCTCAAGAACACGCCTCAAAACATCCGCGACAGCGAGCGGGAGGTGTTGAACTACAACGAGGCGATGAGGGAGATCAATGGCAAACTTAGCGAGGGCGCGATCCCTGTCACATTGTCATTGATATTACAAATCCATAAACAGGTGACAAAGAAACTACTGCCCGCGTCGCAATCAGGGAAACTGAGAACTGATCCTGTTTTCGTAAACGACCCGCGCTCGGGAACGACGATTTACTGGCCCCCCGACGCCGCGGATATCTCTGCTCTCGTAAAAGATCTGATTGCGTTTATCGAAGCCCACATAGCCAAAATGGACCCTTTGATTCTGGCTGGTTTATTTCACAAGCAGATGGTGGTTATCCATCCCTTCATGGACGGGAACGGCAGAACCACGCGCTTGCTCACGAAGATTTTGCTTGCCAACATGGGGTTGAACACGTTCAACCTGTTCAGTTTCGAGAATTACTACAACCAGAATGTGACCCGCTATTTTCAAACAGTGGGCGCGCGGGGAAATTTCTACGAGATTGCGAAGGCGATTGATTTCAGCCCCTGGCTGGAATATTTCACGGGCGGCATCATTGACGAACTTCTGCGTGTCGAAAAAATCCTGCCGCGTTCCAACCAAAGCCCGCAAGATGAACTCAAGCCGTATCATCGGAAGATTCTCGATTTCATTAAAGATAAAGGCTATATCGCCGACAAGGATTACGCAGGCATGGTAAATCGCGCAAGACAAACTCGCAGGCTGGATTTCAATAAACTAATCGAAATGAGGTTAATCAAGCGCGAGGGAAAAGGCAAGAACACCTATTACAAGTTGAAATAAAATTACCGAAAAGATTCCTCGCGTACTATTACATAGGGTTGATTATCTCTTCGATCAAACTTTCCAAATCGCTTCTCTGTGGACTTGAAACCTGATCCATCCACGCCAGAAACTCGACATTCCCCTTCGGTCCCACCAGCGGACTTTTCACAAGCCCTCGGATTCCAAACCCTTCGCGTTGAGCAAACCCTAAAACGTCGAGTAACACTTGCTTGTGAATCTCCGGGTCGCGGATCACGCCGTCGCCGCGCGAGACATCCTTTTTGCCCGCTTCGAATTGTGGTTTGATGAGGGCGATTATTTCCGTATCTTTTTCACCGCGAAGACCGCCAAGGGCGCTAAGATTTAATTCTTCTTTGCGATCTTCGAGCGCTTGGCGGTAAAAATTGGACTTGGCAATCCAAGATTTCACCACCGGCAACAAAATCTTCAACGAAATAAAAGAAGCGTCTATCGTTATCAAGTCAACTCGCTCAGGCAATGATTCGACAAACCGCGCGTTCGTTTCCTCCATCACAACGACACGCGGATCGTTGCGGAGTTTCCAGTGCAAAATTCCTTTGCCCACATCTATTGCATACACTTTCGCCGCGCCGCGTTGCAGCAAGCAATCGGTGAATCCGCCGGTGGAGGCGCCGACGTCCGCGCAGATGAAATCCTTCACGTCAATGTTGAACGCTTCAAGCGCCGCGTCCAATTTTTCGCCGCCGCGTGAGACGAAGCGCGGACCGGAGTCAACTGTCACCGTGGATTCGCTGTCCACGGACGCCCCAGACTTCAACGCGACCTGATCCGCAATGCGCACTTGTCCCGCCATGATGAGGGCTTGCGCCTTGGCGCGCGATTCGGCGAGTCCGCGCTCGACGAGTAAAACATCCAGACGAAGTTTTGGCATGCGTGTATTGTATCAATTTCTGTTGCTCCCCTTCCCGCTTCCGTTTATGAACGCCGCTCGGGCGCAAAGTGAACTTTACGGTACGAATTTTCAGGATTGGATCAGTTCGTCAATTCAACGACGAGCGTGTCCAGCGCCAGATCGAGCGTGAATTGCCCGGTCTTGACCCCTTCGTCGATGCGCAGTAATTTTCGATAAATGCTTTCAAGCGATTCGATCGAAAAACGCCCAGCCTGCCCCGTTGTTTTTTCCGCCACGAACGGATGCGCGCCCAGCGCGCGCGCCACATCGTCCTTGTTGCCGCGCCCATCGAGGATCTCTCGCACTTGAATCAACAAGCGGAACTGTCGCACCACCATCCCCCACAATGAGAACGCGTCTTCGGTTTCGAGCAGGCGATGTAAAAGATGTTGCGCCGATTTGCCGTTGCCGCTCGACAACGCGTCGACGAAATCGAACACCGATTGCTGTGACGTGACAATGCACACCGCTTCCACATCCGCGACGCCGACCTGCCTCGCCCAATTGACGTATGCCAGCAACTTCGAGATCTCCATCCCCGCCTGACGCGTGTCCACACCGACCATGTCTTTGAGCATTTCTGCGGCGCGCGGTTCGATCTGCCCGCCCTGTTGTTTCGTTTCGTTGACGATCCAGCCGGTCATATCCCTCAGTTTCGGGAGCATGAAGGCTTTTGTTTGAATCAGTTTGTTGTTTTTCTCCGCCCATTTCACCAGCCAGTGTTTCCCGGCGTCGCGCGGCTCAACGGATTCATACATCGCGATACGCGTCGTATCTGGAGCTTTTTCGATAAACTCAAGAAATTTCTTTCTCGAAGAAGCATTGTTGTATTTCGAGGATGGATTCGCCAACAGGAGCAACCGTCGCTTGGCAAGGAACGGCATGGCATTCACGGCAGTGTTCAAGTCGGTTTCGCTCATCGAACGCGCGTCAAGACGCGCCGTGTTCATATCCGCGCTGGCGGGGTCGGTGAAGTCGGATTCAAAATCCTTGAGTTTGCGCGAGATGGCGAATTCGTCGTTGCCGAAGAGAAAATATATGTTAGGCATGGGGGAAATGATGAAGGATGAATTATGAAGGCTTGCGTTGAGTTTATCGAAACGATGAAGAAAGTGGAAAGTGATGGAGTTTCACGTTTCACGTTTCAAGTTATGTGTTACTTGTTTACCTGCGCGCGTGTTTCCCTGTCTACTTGGTTACTACCTGATGAAGACCTTTGCGAACAAGCCGAACATCCACGATCTGCATGTTGCCCAAATCTGCTTCGGTAGTGATGTGTTTTTGAAGCCAGGGTCCCAGCGGGCGGCTCAACAGATATCCGAATAGCGCGAGGATCAACGCGAAGGGAATCAGCCAGAAGCGCCAAAAGGTGGAACGCGCTTCACGAAGGGGAATCCAGGCGAACGTCGCGGGGAGAAGCGTGGCGACGACTAGATTCGTTCCGCATCCCTCGTGGACGGCGAGTCCGCTTTCGCCCGCGTTGAGTCGCGTGCGCGCCTCGTTGGCGCAGGCGATCACATCGTCGGTTTGAATATCGCCAAGCAGAAAAAATCCCGTCGGGTTGGAATGCCCCGCCATGGGAGTTGTATATTTGCGCGCGAGCAAATGAAGTGTGGCATGTTCGAGCGCATGGTTTTTTCGGGTTTCGAGAATGAGGGGAAGATCGAGGACCATGCGATGATTATACACCGCATGATTTATCGAATCAGATAGGCGAGCAGAGTCAACGGCAACGCGGCAAGCGCTCCTTTGACGATGACGCGCAACGCCTGACGACGAACTTGATTCAATTCGGATTTATCTTTGATGCGTTCTTTTTTATCGGAGATGTGGCGCAGACCGCTTCAATCGCCAACCGCGAAACGCGCGTCATTCATACGCTTCGCGGTTGTGTTCAAAGATACATGCTGGATTTTTGTAGCAACGACTTCAGTCGCTTCTGTGCCGAGAAAAGACGACTAAAGTCGTCACTGTAATATTCTTATCAGTTATTCAGCGCCACTCCCTACAGATTCTTTTGGAACTTTGCGATGAAATCGTCGTACCTTTGTTTCAAGTCAGCCGAAGGTTCCCCGCCATCGAAGTTGAGAAAGACCTTGAACGCCGCAGTTCCACGCTTATCGAAGAATTGGAACGATAGCGATTCGTGCTTATCGAGGTGACTCGGCTTGCGGAAGGCGAACACATCAGCCAACTCCCAGCCGCGGATGTGCATATCGAGCGAATCAGTGCGGATGTTCAGGAAGCCGTCCTTGTTGAAAAATTTTCCAAACTGACCAAAGACCTCGACAGTCGTTGCGCCGTTCGACACGATAACGGTTACATTACCAAGCGGCTCGAATGCGCGGATGGTCTCCTCCCAGCGCGAGCCATCCAGTTCGCGGGCGGTGTCGCCTTCGAGCGCGCGCAGGATGTCCACTTCAGGCACGCGCAGTTGATGCGCGAGCATGAGCGTCATCTGCGAGCGGTCTTCATTGTACGCTTCACGGATGGCTTCAAGGCGTTCGTCTGCGGTAAGGTCTGGGCTGAGAGGGGCGAAGGTTGTCAACATGTTGCATCCTTTTTATCGATGTGTGAAACAGGGTTTTCCTGCTTTGAATGGGCGCAAGTATAGTGACGCCAGCCTGGCAAATCCAGATGCGAGGATGATATTTGAATCCCATAACGGTGATGACGGATTTCACCCTGGTTGAATTCCGCAAAAAAAACTTCCCGTTCAATTGAACGGGAAGTTTGCCGCATCACTTCGATGTTTTTATCATCTGCCGCGCCACCTGCAACAACTCGTGCGCGGAGCGTAGCGTCCCTTCGCCCACTTCGCCGAGCATTTGCGAGAGTTCGAGCAGGCGCGGCTCGCCATCCAGCCGTTCGACACGTGTCAATGTACGACTGCTTTGAATCAATTTTTGCACCTGATAATGCTCGTCGCCAAACACAGCCAACTGCGGAAGATGCGTCACGCAAAAGACTTGATGTGAACGCGAGAGATTCCACAACTTCTGACCGACAGTCATACCCACACGCCCGCCGATGCCCTGATCAATTTCATCGAAGATCAACGAAGGGACTTCATCCGCGCGCGCCAGCACATTTTTCAACCCCAACATCAAACGCGACGTTTCGCCGCCCGAGGCAATTTTCGCCAGCGGTTTGAGTCCCTCGCCAGGATTCGGCGCGATCAAAAACTCGACGCGGTCAATGCCGTTGTGATCAAATCCAATGCGCGGACCGCCGTTCAGCGGAACGCCATTCGGGTCGGGCTTGGTCTGAAAGTCCACGCCAAATTTCGCGGCGGACATTTTCAAATCGTTGAGTTCGGTTTCGATACCGTGTCCCATTTTTGTCGCGGCAGATTTGCGCTTCTCTGAAAGCGCCAGTCCTTGCTTGCCAAGTTTTTCCAGCAGTTTCGCTTCTTCCAATTCCAATTCATCAATTCGATCCGCCGCGCCCGTGATGGTTTCGAGTTGTTTGCGCGCATTCTCGCCCGAAGCGATCACCGCGGGAATGTTCCCGCCGAATTTGCGCGTGAGGGAGTGGATCAGATCGAGTCTTTCTTCCACTTCATCGAGCCGCTTCGGATTGAATTCAATTTCTTCCAAATAATCGCGCAGATTGCTAATCACATCCGAGATCGTATCGAGCAAAACGTCCGCTTGATTCGCCAACTCACTTTGCGCCGAGTCAATTTTTGCGAGCGCGGTTAAGGCTTGCGCGGCTTGCCCGATCAAATCCGTTGCGGCGGGAGTCTCTGGCGAGCCTTCTTCCAAAACAGATAATGCCTCCTGCGCGTTTTGCGCGAGCGACTCGGCGTTCGCAAGTCGGTCACGTTCCTTCCGCAATTCTTCATCCTCGCCCGCTTTCAAACGCGCGGCTTCGATCTCTTCGGCTTGATACGTGAGAAACTCAATGCGGCGATCCGCATCTGCTTGCGCTTTTCGCAACTCATTCAATTCATGTCGCACGCCAAGCAATGTGTGATACGTCTGACGATATTCACTGAGGGGACGCGAAACTTCGGCGAAGCGGTCGAGCAAGCCCAAATGGGCGCGAGAATCGAGAAGCGAAAGATGTTCCGCCTGCCCGTGAATATCCACGACTAACGATCCAATTTCTTTTAAAAGAGAAACGTTCACAGTCCGCCCGTTGACGCGCGCCACGCTTCGTCCCTCTTTTCGGACTTCGCGCATCAGCACCACATAATTCGGATCGTCCATCAATTCTTCGCGTTGCAGGATGGAGTGCACCGCCTCTTTTTCGGGACCGTTGAGCTGGAACACACCCTCGACGAACGCGGCATCTGAATCGGTTCGCACGAAGGTCGTATCCGCTTTGCCGCCGATGAGCATGACGACGGCATCGAGGATGATGGACTTGCCCGCGCCCGTTTCACCCGTGAGGATGATCAGACCGGGACCAAAACGTAAATCGAGTTTGTCTATGATCGCAAAGTTGTGGATGTGAAGTTCGGTAAGCATTATGCCACCTGCTCAAAGGGGGTCTTTGACCCCCGCATAAAATATATAATTGATATTTGCAGGGTCACAGACCCTGCAAGAGCGGGATGTTGAGTAAAGAATTTGGTAAGCATAGGTTATCTGAACAATTGGATTCCAGAAAGGCGAGTGTAGACGATCGGCGTGGCAATGACCAAATAGATGATTTGAAAGACAATCCCAAAAATATCGAAAATGAAAATCTCAAACACGATGATCGGCAACGCGCCTAATACCACAGCAATAGCGATTGTGATGAACAATGAGCGCGAGCGTCTCTTCCGTGTAAATAAACGCACGCCTTCCGCGATGATCACGCCAGCCGTCGGCGCGCCCGCGGCAATGAGGAACCATCCGAAAAAGCCGATGCTCCCGATCATGGTGACAAGAAACGAAGCAATGCCCGAAAGAAAACCTGCGACGATAAAGCCCAAAATATAGTCGTACCATTCCGAGGTGTCGAACAGTTTTTTTCGTTCGCGTACACACTCCTTGCAACGATACCCCGTCGGCGTGCGGACCGCGCACGACGCGCAGATGGGACGATTGCAGTTGTTGCATCGCAGAGATGTTTCGCGGGTTGGGTGGTTGTAGCAATAAAGTGTTTCAGTCATCGCCATAATATCTTATTTTCCATTCCAAGTTGGTTGCATGATGGAACCCGACCATTGACCATTGACCATTGACCATTGACCATTCATGATCGTCTATCGTCCATTGTCTATGGTCAAGATTCATCTCGGCATACCCAACGAGTTTTCATTCATGTGCGCGGTGAGGTTGCGATAAAAATATCCAGGGTCTCCAAAGCGGACGAACTGCGCGTTGATATCCGCCGCGCGCACGTCAATGTGATCGTCTTCCATCAACGTGATCGGCGATTGCCCATCCACGCTCAACACGGCATTTTCGCTTTTTGGCGTCATACTCACCGTCGAACCTTCAGCCAGCACAACCGCGCGATCCACCGAAAGATGCGGCGCAATCGGCACCAGCAAAATATTGCGCAACTTGGGCGGCAGGATGGGTCCGCCCGCCGCGAGGGCGTAGGCAGTTGACCCCGTCGGCGTCGAAGCGATCAATCCATCCGCAAGATAACTGGTGAGCGGACTTCCATCCACAGAAGCGGTCAGATGCACGGGACGCAGGTTCGCGCCGCGCCCAACCACCACTTCATTCAAGGCGCGCCACTCACCCAGCGTTTCACCCGCGCGGATGTGCTCGGCGCGCAACATCATGCGGTTTTCGATCCACGCCTCGCCGTTGAACAATTTGTCAAAATATTCGCGCCACTCGTTGCGGTTCACTTGAATGAGAAACCCGAGCCTGCCCAAATTGACGCCGAGAATCGGCACTCCGCTGGGGGCGCAGAGATGACCCGCGCGCAAAACGCTTCCATCCCCGCCCGCGATGACGAGCATATCGAACTCGCCGCCGCGGACGCGCTTCCGCAAATCTTCGTCATAAATCGAACCGCACGGCGCGTCAATGCCTTTGCTTTTCAAGTACGCAGACATCGCTTCCGCTTCGGTCACGGCTTCGGGCATCTTCTGATGCGCGGTGACGACGGGGCGTTTCGGGATGAAGGATTCGGGCATGGGATTATTATAAATGTAAATAAGTATACAGGTACACAGGTACACAAGTAGACAAGTATACAAGTACACAAGTAGACAGGTACAAAGGGTTATGAGATACGGGTTACAACTTGTTTACGTGTCTACGTGTTTCCATGTTTACGTGTCTACGACCTTCACGCCAAACTCTGATCACAAACCGACTTAAACCCGCATCGTTTACAACGGGACGCTTGCTCGTGCGACCTTGCGACTTCTTTCTTCATCCCATCGCGCTTCATTTCGGTGAGCAACTCCAACAGGGATTGTTCCAACTCGTGAGTGTACTCCACCGAAAAATTCTTATCGTCGTAATGGATGATCCCATACGGTGGACGTTTGTGATACGTTTTTTCAACCAATAAACAATACGATGCTAATTGATAAATATGTGAGTCGTATGGGGCTTCAGGCGCGCGCCCCGATTTCACTTCGACGGGAATGATCTTTCCATTTTGTTCAACGAGATAATCGGGCTTACCCGTCAATTCCAACGCAGCGTAGAAAAGCGGCTTCTCCAGTTTGTTCCAGCCGCGCGTGTCGGTGTAGATGACGCGTCCGCCCGGCAAGCCTGCCTCACTCCGCTGGCGGTTGGATTGCCAGAAGAAGAGGAAGGCGAGGAGGAGGAGGAAAAAGGCAACGTAGAGCATTGGAGAATTAGAGAATTAGAGATTGGAGACTGGAGATTGGAGACTGGAGATTGGAGATTGAGAATTGGAGGATTAGAGAATTTTTGCGGTGCAATAGGCTACCAGCAGAACCAAGGCAAGCATTACAAGAATCAAGCCAACCGTCCGCGCGAGGGTGGAGGCGAGGACTTTCCGCCCGTGCTGGCGGTGGAGTTCGGAGCCTGTCGCCATTTCGGCTTGGTTCTCGGATTCGACTCCCTGCTTCTTATACCACCACGCGCGGCGGCAGTAGAGGTAGTTTCCGATGTCGGAGGAGCGGATGACAGCCATAGGCGGAGTATAGCACAAATTTTCTAATTTTAGCCTCTCGCGCTTCGTCTGCGGTCTTCGTCTCCATTGTCGCTTCGCTCAGACCTCCGCTCAGCGCGAGGGATGTAACATACTTCTCACCTCCTTTGTGAAAATTTTCCTTGAGCGATTTTTATTCGTGAGGATAATACAAGTAGAAATTGAAACGAGAGAAATGTCATTCTCCCGAAGGACATCGGGACGATGTGAACGAGGTGAAGAATCCCTGACATGGCATGAGAGAGACTCTTCGCTCGCGCTCAGAGTGACATGGAAAAAGGAGATGCAGAGATGCCTAACGAATTGAGAGTCAAATTTTGGGGAGTGCGCGGGAGTTATCCCACCCCTGGCGCAGAGACGGTTAAGTATGGCGGGAACACAGCCAGTGTTGAGATCCGCGCGGGTGAGCGGACGATCATTCTCGATGCTGGGACGGGAATCATTCCATTGGGTCGTGAGTTAGCGAGAACAAAACGGGCGGGTGAAATCCTGTTGTTGTTGAGTCATCTGCATCACGATCACACGCAGGGCTTTCCATTTTTTGTCCCTGCGTATATGCCGAGTACGAGATTGCATATTTACGGTCCCGACGGCACGCACGAATCGTTGAAGGGAGTATTGGAACGGAATCAATCGTCTGAAACATTCCCTGTTGGGTTGCGTGACATGGCATCGTCGAAAGATATTCAAGCGGTGCGCGAGTCGCAGATCGTCGTTTGGGATGGCGATGGAGTCCGCGCGGCCGAGTCAGGCGTCCCCGTCGGAGAAGAAGCGGTCGTCATCCGCATTCACAAATCGTACGCGCATCCAGGCGGAGTCTATGTCTATCGCATCACGTGGCGCGGAAAATCCGTTGTGTACGCGACGGACACCGAGGGCTACGTCGGCACGGATAAGCGGCTCGTGAAATTTGCGAAGGATGCGGATGTGTTGATCCACGACGCGCAATATTTGGATGAACATTATTGGGGACAACTGGAGGGATTCCCAGCCACGCAGGGATTCGGTCACTCGACTGTGACGATGGCTAGCGAAGTCGCCGCCTCAGCGCGGACGGGACAGTTGGTTCTGTTTCACCACGACCCCGCGTACACTGACGACATGCTCGCAGGCATGGAACGGACTGCGAAGAGTTTGTTCGCCGATTCGGTTACGGCGTATGAAGGGTTGGAGATTGACCTCACCCCCAGCCCCTCTCCTAAAAGGAGAGAGGAGTGGAAGGCGGTACAATATGCTCAGAATGGCTAATGTGAAGTTAGACGACACACGCAATTTACTTTCGTACATTCAGTTGTTCGAGGGACTGGCGCCCGCGCAATTGGATTGGATCGCCCAGCACGCGCATCGCCGCAACTTTGAGGCGGGACGCAACGTGATGACCATTGAACAACCTGGCGAAGCGGTGTATATCATTTTGCATGGCACGGTGAAGATTCACATCGAGCAAGGCGAGCGGGATGTCATTCTTGCGATCAGGGGTGCGGGAGATCTGCTCGGCGAAATGAGTCTGATTGACAGCATAGGACGTTCTGCCAGCGTAGTGACTCTCGAAACATCGCTGATGTTGTGGATGGACAAGACTTCATTCAATTACATGCTGGATAACTTCCCGCCTGTGGCGCGGAATTTGGTGAAAATCTTGTCGGCGCGTGTACGCCTCTCTAATCAATTGATCCAAGCGCTGGCAACTTTGGATGTGAACGGACGCGTGGCGCGTCAATTGCTGGCGTTCGCCGAAAAGTATGGACGCGAAAAAGACGGCGTGACGCAGATCCGCATTACGCTTACACAGGGTGACATTGCCGATCTGGTCGGCGCGTCGCGCAAACGTGTCAATCAGGCGATGGTGTCCTTCAAGGAACAGGGGTTGATTGATGATTTAGATGGAAGAATTGCGATAAAGGATGGTGAAGGGTTGGCGAGGTATTGCAGGTAACTTGTTAGTTAGGTAGTTAGGTAGTTGGGTAGTCGGCTAGTCCGAGAGTTTGGACTATTTGACTTTGATTCACTTTTGTTTGTAACTACTCAGGCATGTCGTTGCGAGGAGGCTTTTGCTCGCCTGCCCCGATGTTTTTCGGGGTCCCGACGAAGCAATCTCCCGGCGTTGGGGGACTGCTTCGGCAAAACCAAGAGCGCCTCGCAGCGACATGTTCCCAGGCTGAGTAGTTACTTTTGTTTTCGATTAATCCGAATTAGTTTTCCCGTCATATCTCCCGCCTCTTGAATACTACTGTGAATTTGTTCTGCCTGTTCGCGTAAGTCAATATTTTGAGAACAAACGATCACGCCCGCATGGTTGGGAGATTTCTCATGCAATTCAATGAAATCGCGGCGGTTGATGGTCAACAAAATTCTCCCCGATCTCGAAGCAAAATCCAATACTTCGGCATCGGGGATTCGTTGATTTGCGTTTCCTGCCTCAAATGAGGTTAATACATCGTATCCCATTTCACGCAGGTATTCGGCTATTTTGACGGGAAAGTTTTCGTTCGTATAAAAGGATGCCATCAGGCTTCCTCGTTCGACCGAATGGCTGCCTCAATTTCGTCCTCGTGTGAATCGGCGTACGCCCAGGCATTGACCAAGTCCGCCGCGCGCAGGGATGGATAATTTTCAAGGACGGCGACTTCCGTCCACCCGAGACGGCGATAATTTTCCAGAGTCCAAACGGGGATGCGCGTCCGCACAATACACGCTTCTCCCCCAGACACGCCAGTGGTTTTCTCGATGCCTGCCCACGTATTGCCCACTTCTTGAGCAAGTCGTTGTAACAATTCCGCTTTTTCAGCGCGGCTCAAACGGGAAATCTGCGGTTCGAGATTCTGAATGCTCATTCGTGCCTCAACTTTTGGGTATTATAACGTATATCGTTTCTTGCAAAACGGTATAATCTGCCCATGAGTTTCCGTTTCTATCATCCCATCGAAGTCCGCTACGGGGATTTGGATCCGCAGGGGCATGTGAACAACGCGAAGCATCTCACGTACTTCGAGCAGGCGCGGATCGCGTACATGATCGAGTTGGGACTGTTCACGAAGAATCAATCGTTCATGGAAATCGGCGTGATTCTGGCGGATGCGCATATCACATATCTTGAGCCAATTTATTTCGGGCAGAACATCAAGGTCGGAGTACATGTGGCGAAGTTGGGAAACAAGTCCATGACGTGGGAGCAGAATGTTGTGGATGCGGATTCGGGTAGGGAAATTGCCAAAGGCGAGGTGGTGATGGTGACGTATAATTACAGGGAGCAAAGAACCATCTCCGTGCCTGACGGCTGGCGCGTGAAAATCGCCGAGTTTGAAGGATTGAAACAGGAAAAGGAAATGCCATGAACGAAATAATCTTTATGGTTGAAGAAGCGCCCGAAGGCGGGTACACTGCCCGCGCTCTCGGTCATTCGATCTTTACCGAAGCCGACACATGGGACGAATTGAAGGAAGCCGCGCAGGAATCTGTACGCGCTCACTTTGAAGAAGGGAAACAGCCGCAAATCATTCGATTGCACATCGTGAAAGAGGAAGTGTTTGCGGCATGAGAATCCCACGCGATCTGGGCGGTGAAGAGCTCGCAAACCTGTTGAAACGATATGGCTACAAATTAACGCGTCAGGTTGGAAGTCACATGCGGTTGACAACTCAACAAGGCGGCGAACATCATGTCACAATACCACGACATAACCCGTTACGCATCGGAACGCTGAACAGTATTTTAAAAGACGTTGCAGAGCATCTCAAGTTAAGCCGCGACGAATTGGTAGAGTCCCTTCTTGAGAAATAACTTTTTGATTATGGGGATAAGCAATTTAAAATAACACACTGAAACTTGTAATAGGAGACATCATGTCACTTCCAACAATAGACACCAACCATTTCACCAAATTTCTCGTTGACCTGCTCAACATCCCCTCGCCCACAGGGTTTGCCGAGCCTGCGATTGCGTTTGTTGAAAAAGAACTTTCGCAATATAAGCAACTCGAGTTATCGAGAACGAGGAAAGGCGCGTTAGTCGCAAAGTGGAAAGTAGAAAGTGACTTGCCGCCTGTCGCATTGACCGCGCATGTGGATACGCTTGGCGCGGTGGTGAAGGAAATTAAATCAAGCGGCAGACTCAAGTTGAGTCGCGTGGGTGGGATTCAGTGGCCCAGCGTCGAGACCGAGGGCGTGTGGATATTTACATCCAAAGGCGAGAAGATTCGCGGTTCGGTGTTGATTGATAATGCGTCGGGTCATATTTTTGGGCAGGCAGGCACAGACACGCCGCGAAATGACGATCACATGGAAGTGAGACTCGACGCACGCACGACATCCGAAAAAGAAACGCGCGAGTTGGGAATCAACGTCGGCGATTGCGTGGCGTTTGATCCGCGCGTTGAGGTGACGAACGGATTCATCCGCTCGCGGTTTCTTGACGACAAGGCGTGCGTGGCGAATCTTGTAGCGGCGATCAAGTCAATGGCCGAATCAGGCAGAAGTCCGAAAAGAAGCGTGTACTTTCACATCTCCAATTATGAGGAGGTCGGTCACGGCGCGGCGGCGGGAATCCCATCTGAGGTTGCGGAGTTGGTCACCGTGGACATGGCGGTCGTCGGCGCGGGGCAGGAGTCGGATGAGTTCAGCGCGACGTTGTGCATCAAGGACAGCGGCGGGCCGTATCACGAGGGCTTGAATAAAAAAATGCGCGCGCTTGCCGAGAAGCACGGCATATCGTATAAGACCGATGTGTATCCGTTTTACGGTTCGGACGGCGAAGCGTTCTGGCGCGCGGGCGGCGATGTGGCGCTGGCGTTGATTGGTCCTGGCATTGACGCGTCGCACAATTACGAACGCGCGCACATGGACGGGTTGAACGCGACGACAAATTGGATACTGGCGTATCTTTTGGATTAACCGCTAAGCGCGCAAAGCGCGCGAAGATTTTTAAAGATTTTCTTTGCGTCCTTCGCGCGCTTCGCGGTAAAAAGGTTTTATGAAACTCGACGCCGCATTACCTCCCACTGGATTAAAAGACGTTCCCGCGATTGCGAAAGCCGCGGAGGAGATTGGATTCGACGCGCTCTGGACTCAGGAGACTCAACATGACCCCTTCCTGCCCTGCGCGTTGATCGCCGAACATACCACGCGTCTTCACTTCGGGACGGCTGTCGCAGTTTCCTTCGCGCGTTCTCCCGCGAACATCGCCTACACCGCCTGGGACTTAGCCGCGCAATCGAACGGACGATTCATCTTGGGACTCGGCACACAAGTGAAAGCGCACATCGAGCGGAGATTTGGTCAGCCGTGGCCCAAGTCGCCTGTGAAGAAATTGCGCGAACAGATTCAAGTCATCCGCGCGTTTTGGGATTGCTGGCAGAATGGAACGAAGTTGAATTTTCGCGGGGAGTATTACAAGATCACTCTCATGTCCCCCTTCTTTAATGCAGGGACAATTGAACATCCAAATATTCCGATTTATATTGCAGGTGTAAACACGGGCTTGGCAAAGCTCGCAGGAGAATTGTGCGAGGGGTTTCTTGTGCATCCATTCAATACGCCGCGATATTTGAGGGAAGTGATGTTGCCTGCGATTGAGGAGGGAGCAGTAAAAGAAAGAAGAAAGAGGAAAGATGTGTCGGTTTCGGTGACTGCCTTCGTTGCAACCACTCCCGAAGAGATGAATTTCGCCCGCGCGCAGATTTCGTTTTATGCATCCACACCCTCCTACCGCCCCGTCATGGACTTGCACGGCTGGAGCGGCGTCGCGGAGACATTGTCCGCGCACGCGGCGAAGAGTGAATGGGCTGAGATGCCGATGCTCATCACAGATGAGATGTTGAGCGAGTTTTGCTTGGTGACTGAGGAGAGTAAATTAGCCGACGAGTTGAAGAAACGCTACGAGGGGATTGCGGATCGCCTGACGTTGTATACTCCCTTTGTGCCGCAGGAGAAGGATGAGTGGTGGAGAGGGTTGGCAGAGCAATTTCGCTAAAATTACAAATTTGGGGACTTGCAAAATATCTCAATTTGAGATAGACTTTTGCCGTGCATATCATCTCCCGCAAGGCATTGATCCAGTTCTGGGAAAAATACCCCGACAGTAAAACAGCGCTTGCCCGATGGTTCAAAGTTGTGAAAACGACCGAGTTGCAAAGGTTTGCCGAGTTGAGAGAGGTTTTCCCATCCGCAGACAAAGTACAAGATTGGATCGTTTTCAACATCGGCGGGAACAAGTATCGGTTGATCGCATCCATTCACTTCAACCGAGGCAAAGTTTACATTCGACATGTTCTGACGCACACAGAATATGGCCGAGGAGATTGGAAAAAATGACACTTGTAAACGACCAAATCCAAACATACTGGACGCATATCGCTCCCCTGCTTACAGTTCGCAACGAGCGCGAGTACAACGCGGCAGTCAAGCACATGAATGAATTACTCGACGAAATAGGCACAAACGAAAAACATCCGCTCTATAGTCTGCTAGACACGCTTGGCACACTCATCCACGCTTATGAGGAAGAGCATTACCCAATTCCTGAATCTACGGGTGTGGAAATCTTGCATTTCCTGATGGATGAAAATGGTTTGACTCAATCAGACTTGCCCGAAGTCGGATCGCAAGGCGTGGTATCAGAAATCTTGAATGG
>Ga0073902_10001000_pt1 | contig 15757 bp, 38 predicted proteins | sample KloWWTmeKNB19Kit_FD_66667 | JGI IMG/M metagenome (GOLD analysis project Ga0073902, IMG submission 66667) | Active sludge microbial communities from Klosterneuburg, Austria, studying microevolution and ecology of nitrifiers - Klosterneuburg... | ecosystem: Engineered > WWTP > Aerobic digester >...
ATATACTTAATTAATAAATATGATGAATAGAACTTATAAAATTAATACTAATACTTTTGATTATGAGATATTGTATATTAGTTATATAAAATATTATACTATAATAACACTAACACCTAGATTAGAATCTAATAATCATTTTAATTTAAGATCACAATACTTATATTTTTTACAATGAAAAATAGAACGGAGAAAGTAAGTGCCTCCAAAAAAGGAACTTTAAATTATTTTAATCTTGATACATATATTTATGAAACATATAGTTCTCCTGTTTGGGATCTAAGATTTGTTTATATACGCTTAATTTTAGAAATATATGAAGAATAGAACTATGTATAAAATGTTATCTAGTAATCCATCTCATAATACTATTTACCATTTAGAAGCAACTTTTCTTTTTTATGCATATGCTTCGAAATCTATTAATTATACTTTAAAAGATTGCTATCTTAAAAAAATACAATTATATGAAAAAAAATTGGATGTGGGAACTGGTTGATATTAAAAAATATTATAAAATTATAATACTTGCGCTATATGGTCAATAGAACTGGAGATGTAGTTGGTTTTATGTTTTCTGAATATAAATCATATATAATATATAATCGTACAATTTATTATACTGATAGTAATGAGTCATGTGACTTAGAAAAACTCCTTATTAAATCATTAAATTTTTATTATAGAAATGAGAAATAGAACTAATAAATTATATTATGAGAAATAAAACTGAATATATAAGTACCTACATATCTAATATCCCAAACTATGTTAATCATGTAACTTTGATTTGTAGTGGAAGATATAATCCAATATGGAATTTGAAATTTACTTATAAAGAAATATTAACATACATATATGAAAAATAAAACATCAAATTTTATTTATAAAAATAATACTGTAAATTACGCAGATACTCGCAATAATATATATAATTCTGAATTTCTTCCTATATTAGGATTAAGAATGGTGTATTATGATATAATTAAATATAAATATGAAGAATAAAACTACCTATAATAAGTATTCCAAATATACTATTGAAAATTATATTCATTTGGGTAATGATATTGTTGATACAGAATCAGAACCAATTTGGAAATTAAAACGTGTATACACTATTATCTTAGAAAAATTACTATATGAGAATTAAGAATGGAATTGGTCAAGAACTATATGTTTCAATTGATAAATTCAGTAATAAATATGATGAATTCCCATTTAACATAACAAAAAAAATGGATATTAATTATATTTATTTAGAATTTTTAAAATATTGTTATAAAAAATAAAACTTATCTTTATACTGGAGCATGGAATTCTAATAAATATAGGGGAATATGTAATATATATTATAACTTTCAAAAGCATAATAAAAATCATACACATAATAATTTAAAATTTTATTATATTGCTCAAATTAAATCTTTATATGATAAATAATACTAACATGGTAGGTGGACATTGGGATTATTATTTTTTTAATGGTTATATTGTATTCTATGGTTCATATTCAAGACCTGAATATTATACAATTAAGGAAAATTATTGTAATTATATAAAAACAAAATATGAAAAATAGAGTTGCTAAATTTAATCATTGGGCCACTGGATATTATAATAATATTTATCGTGAAAATACTTGGCAGATATATAATAGTGTTTTTGGATATCCTACTCTTAACCGAGTGTATTATTATTTAATTCTCAACTTATATGGAGAATAGAACAATGTTACCTGTTACTAAATATAATAATAATATTAGTATGGATATTCCAAATTATGCACAAAATGTATATAGTATATATCTTTCTTCATATTACCCTTTATGGGATTTGAAAATGACATATTGTAATATACTTAAATTTAAATATAAAGATGAAACATAAATATATATATAGAGGTTCTTTAAAATTTCATGTACCAAACTATACTATGAGTAGTTACTACATTTCTGAGTCAAACATAGCCCCTATATGGGATTTAAAATGTGTTTATATAAAAGTAATTAAAATAATGTATGCAGAATAGAACTGAAAAACTAGCTGATAAAAATGAACCAAATTATGTAATTGGAAATGTTAGTAGTAGAATTTATACAAGTAATGTTAATATTATATGGGATTTAAAAAAAGTTTATTTATTATTAATTAAAAGAGTTTATGTATATTTTAGTAGATAGAATTTATTTGTATAAATCAGTATTTCATTATGGTGCAATAAAAAAATTTTATATTGCTGAAATTAAATCTTTATATGAAAAACATAACTGAATATAGATCTTATCTAATTAATAAAGAATCTAAAAATTATATAGATCAAAACTCTAATATTAATTGTACAGCAGCACAACCAATTTGGACACTGAAATATGTTTATATTATTATATTAGAAAAAATATATAAGAAATAGATAATTTATCATATTTATAAAAACTCATATTAATTTATGGAAAATAAAACTTATATTGCAAATATATCTGGTACTAAACATAGTTATTGGTCAAGTAATATGTTAATTACTGAACGTCATAGAATATATTTTGGGTGTACAGAGGATGCTGTTGATAATAATGGTTTTAGTAGATTTATATATAATCCCTATCTAATATATCTTAGAAAAATTTATGAGAAGAATGATATTTAAAATATTTTAATAATGAAGAATGAAACAAAATTTAATGACTTTATAACACCAGGAAAAGAATATAATGTAATAAATAATAATTGTTACAACAATATTACCAAAATATTACCAATATGGATTATTGGAGATGCATATAAATATATATTAATATCTATATATGAGAATAAAAAAGCTCGGCGTTGATTATGTTCTTGTAACTGGTATATTTAGTTTTGATGGAACAAAATTTCCATTTTATATAAAGTATATAGGGGATAATATTAGTATGAAACACATATGTTTAAAATATTTAGAATATGTATATGAAGAATAAAATAGAAAAAGTATATAGTATAGATTTTACTTATCGTATTATTGGTAAGTATAAGTGGTCATTTATATACTTAATTAAGTATAGTTGTAAAAATACATTACATTCTGAATACAAATTATATATAATTAGAAAATATGAAAAATAAAACATTTATAGAAGGGCAAAGTATGGGAAGATATTTTATCTATATAGCAATTGCAAGTAGTTGGTCTAATATATATAGTAATAGTTCAAAGAAAGTCAATAATATAAATAAGGAATATAAATATTATTTACTTCATCTATATGATTCTGAATACAAAATGTATATAATTAGAAAATATGAAAAATAGAACTTTTTTCTCAACAAGATATGATAGTATATATTTTATTTATGCAGGAATTGGAGGTTCTTGGTCCGATATATATGGAAATAAATCAAATCAAGTCAGTACTATGACTACTACATATAAAGACTATTTAATTTATAAATATGAGAAACAGAATTAAAAAAATTGTTAATATTTTTGAACCTAAATGGTATATGAATTATTATATACGAGATAATAATAAGATTATATATTATACACTTTCTTTAGAAAAAACTAATTTGTATGAAAAATATAAAAATTATTTAATTAGATACTATGAAAAATAGAATATTTTTATATAAAGATGCTCATGGATTTTATTATATAGGTAATGGTAAAAAGTATTCATCTTTATATAATCTTTCAGGAGTACCCCTTATAGGATTTTCATTATATGATCAATATAAGAAGTATTTAAAAAATAATATATGAAAAATAAAACAATTATAAATTATTATATTTCAGCAGATAAATACTGTATTTATAAACATGTTATAAATTGTTATTATGTATATACATATAGTGCAGGTAAGTTTGATAATTTAGCTTATGAATATATAAAATATTTAAAACTTAAAATGTTATGAGAAATAAAAACTTTGAATTTATTACATATCCTAATAATCCATCGTTAATTGTATATGATGGATATTTTAATTCTTGTAAAAATAAGCTTTTTCACAGTATTAAAGACGTTTATTTAAAAAAAATTAAACAACTATATGATTAGTAAATATACTTATTTGGAAACTACATACCATACCTATTGGTTAGAAGAATGTATGTTAGATATAATTTATTTAGATCATTTAAGAATGCTCATGCTTGATACAAGTATTCCATCTTTTAAAACACATATTGGACCTTCATTCTAGGACAGGGTTTCACCCACTCATTAGGTGTTATAATACCATTCTGATCTTTATCTTTAGAAGCTAATTCTCTATGTCCTATAATAATAATATTAGGAAATTGCTTCCTATATTTCTCACAAAGATAGTCTAACCCCATTAGTTGAGGAAGAGTAATGTTATTCTCTTTATAACCACCTACAATGGCAATATGTATTGATACTGAGTTATATCCGTATACACCATTTACCATCTCTGATGAAGATAATATAGGATCATCATTTATGGGAGAGAATGTCATTAAATTACCTTTTAAACCTAATGCATAATTATATCCAGGCTTTGCTTTCTGACCCCATCTCTCACGGAATACTTTCCAAAGATCTTTTTCTGTTTGATCATATAAAGAACCTGTACAATGTATTACAAGATATTTAGGAGGTTTGGGATTATATGTAAGCTCATTCATAGAGAAGTCCTCTATAGAATCTAGACAATCATACAATTCTATTCTTACATTTTTATCTGTATGAAGGAGTATTAAACTAGACTTTCTGAACATAAAAAAAAATCCTACTAAGATTATTAGTAGGATTAAAGTTTTTGTTATGTTTGTTTTGTCTATATACTTTAAAAATATATTTTCAAAATTCATGTTTTAATCCTTTTTTAATTGCTAATTGAATCATTGGAGATTCATGTATGTAAAAACGTATTCTTCTTATCTGACCATTTGTTATGCATTTTCTACACTTCAGATGTACCCATGACATATAATTGCAGACAGATTGTTCTTCTTCTTCTTGGGTAAGCTCATCTTCTCCTATAAAGTTACAGTCACCGTCTACTTTTTCTTGTAAATTATTTATAGGAGCTGTATCACATACTAGATCAGAATCATATATACTATATTTAACATTATTTTTAGATGGAGTATCAGTATGCATTAAAGAGAACATATGTGATATTTCATGTGCCATAGTTATACTATACACAAACCTTTTCCTAACACAAAAAAAATTTGACCCTATACCTCCAGCTGCTCCTGAAGTATATTTTCTATCTTCAGAATAATATGGTTGATAATTTCCATATATATAACATGTTAATACTTTATTATCTTTATAATATTTGAAATTATTTTTGATGTATTCTGGCATGTTCTCTTTCTTATCACTATCAACTATTGTATCAATTCTTTCTAGTTCAAATTTGATATTTGCAATTTTAAAAAATTTATTAATTATCATCATAGAACTATCATAATTAATTTGTTCTTCTTGTAAAGAATCTGCAAAATATACAAATCTCAATCTAAATGTTAATTCTTGTTCTTCATCAAAACTTAATTCACTAGTCTGATAAGATGTATCACAAGAACCATACATATCTTCATATATTGCCTTTTTCTTATTACATGTAAGTAATGATAATAGTAATATTACTACACATTTTATAATAAATATTTTCATAAATATTTGTATTTAAACTATTTAAAAGTTTATAATACTAGTACATACTTACAAGCTGTCAATACTCATAGTGTCTACTCTTAAAGTGTCTATTCTCAAAGAGTCACTTTTATTTTCCATCATTTTGTTAATAGATCCCATTACACATGCATCTCCCCACATACAGATTGATACAAAAGCTGCTATTAAAATAGCTCCTAAAATTAAGTTCTTTTTCATATTTGTTTTTTATTTGATGTTCTTGAAATAATGTTACAACCAGGATTACCGCAGTTTAGCATATTTTGTATATTTAAAAATGTTAATAATATAAAGACTATCTTGTCTAGTAAACTTAGAATCATCTGAATAAGACTCATACATTATACTCTCTGGATCAATATTATGATAAGCTCCAACTGTAAATGCATGATATAGTTCATGAATCAAAACCTTTAACACTCTTTTTTGATCTAATTCACAAGATAAATCAATTTTTGTAGGAGGGTAAAGGAGTGGATTTACATGTATAGATCCATAAGTGATCCCTAACATTCTTGTATATGGCCACATACCTACAACACAAGGATCTATAATCAACATCGCAGAATCCTCACTTACTATCCTATAATCTATATCCAAAAAACAGTAAACTTCCATAGCCTCTTCCAATATCCTATCACAATGTGTGATAACACTGGAATCCTTAGAAGGATATAGCATGTGAATTAGTATATATAGAGTCTTCATAGGCTATAAATTAAAAAGGGGGATTTCTCCCCCTCCTATTAGGAAGCAACTTCAGCAGTGTCTATTTGGACATTGCCTGGATCTTTTGTAAGAGCTTCAAACTCTTCTTTGCTTACCTCTTCAATAGTATAATCAGCATTCAATTTAAATTGAGTTTCAGGATTAACTTCTAACTCTTTTAAAACTGTACTGACTACTAAAGATTTTTGGTTATTAACATATTTAACAAAATTGTTAAATTTGTCAAGAGCCTCTTTTACCTCATTTGAGGATGTTTCTAATTGTGAATCTAAATTTTTAAGGATGTCCACAGTACCCTTTTTTAAATTAAATTTTTGCATAAAGTTGCTTTAAGTTATTAAAAAATTTCATCTTCCTCTATTGATTTAACCCCGTGGTTATTATCAATAAATTCCAACAAAGATAATAAATATATTCCTAATATAGTTAATGTTTTCTCTAATTTATTTTTACCTAGAACTGAAGATATTGTTTCATCTACATTTCCAAATTTATATCTTGATTCTTTTTTGACTAAACAATAATTAAACAAATGTTGACAAACTACATTCCCCAATTGATCTATAGATATTGCAATAGCTAAAAAAAATTTAACTCCAAAGGATAGTGTATTTTTAGTACTATAATTTACAATTAAGTGTATGATACTAAATAACAATCCTATTGGAAATAAAAAAAGTGCTAAACCAAATGCAACACTTGCTAATATAATGTTAATTAATAATTTAATCAAAATGTTTTTCACTATCTAAAATCTGTTAATTATGGTACTACTGGATCAGGACCTTCAACTACTGGATCAAAAAATCCTATACCATCTAATCTACTAATTTCTCCTGTAAGGATCTGACTATCTGAATAAGTTTTTTGGAGATTTTGGAAAAAATCATACAATCTCATTTCTGTCCACCCCGCTACATATTCTCTACTACTAGTACCCCCAGGTCCAATCCAGATACTTTTAGTATTATCAGCAATCAATGTATAATTTACATCTGGAATCAAAGTAACTTTATTATCTGAAGCATCAAAATGCTCTAATAGATAAGGAACTGTGTAAGTAGTAGTTGCCATATTGCAAATATATTGTTCAATACTCACAACTCTTTTAATTGTTCCAAGACCTAATAATTTAGAATTAGATATATTAATTTTTAACATCATATATTTTAAAACTTATATCTTTGTAAATATTATTTCTTTTTTGTACTGCTGCTTGAAAACCACTTATATTGAAATTATTGTCTTTGGCACATAAGGTAGCACTATCATAATTTTTTGTAATATTATCTATAAACAAATCTATTTTTATTGAAGTACTTTTTACTCCTTTTTTAATTAATTCATTAGGTAAAATATTAGGTTTTATAATTGGATATTTTTTATAAGACTTATTATTTTTAATATTTGTAATAATTCTTTTATCTATTTTATAATACTTAGATATACTTAATGTTGTATATATATCACAATCTAAAATATATTTTATATTACACACTGTTTCATAAGGAATAGAAGCTGATTTACTTATTATAAATTTATTCGTTTTCTTTTGTTGTATATCTGATAATTGTTTTTCTGTTAATCTAAATCCTTCTCGATCATAAGAGTTATTTAAAATTCTAGATATAACGGCCTTTCCTATTTTATAATTACTTGATAATTCCTCAATTGATATATTAGTATTTATATAATCATTTATAATAGAATTATAATTATTTAAATTTATTTTTGTTATAGGCTGTCCTGTAGTTGCGCTTTTATTAATATTATATTTAGGTTTATAAAAATCTAAATACCATTGTTCTAACGTTCTTATAAAAGAAGCTTCTACATCAATTTGCTTTTCAAAAATAAAGTTTTCAATTCCATATTTATTAAAAGCTTTTTGTAAAATAATATTGTCATGATTACATTTTATTAACTTTCTTATATGAACTTCTTTTCTTTTTCTGGGATTGAGTGTTGATCCTATATAATAATTATCAGAGCCTTTAAATTTTATTTTATATATAATGCCTACTCTCATAATCAACCAATTGAAATAAATTTAAAAACATAAACTTGTCCAGTAGTTAATGCTGGATTTGTAACATTTAATGAGAAACTTCCGGTTCCTATATTGTTAACCCATGTTCTGGCATTACTAGCTGCAGCATTTCCATTACCAGCAGTTTTACAAGTATGTGGAATTGCAGTAAAAGCAGTATTAAATTTTACTGTAAACACTATACTGTTATTACTATTTCCAGCACCTACAGTTAACGTTACAGTACATGCTGTATCAGTACCGGTAACAACTGCTGAACCAGCACCAGCTCCAGGACCTAACACTATTGTTGGTAAACCACCTAATCCTATTAAATGGCTACCATCTACTCCAGCATTTATACTTGCATCTGTACGCACATCTCCCATTTTATTCTATCCAATTTACTATAAAAGAGGAACCAGCTGCTCCTCCTGTAAAAACTAAGTTACCACCAAGTTTATCTGCAGTCCATGTCATTGTAAAAGTAACATTCACATTAAATCCTCCTAAACCATCACTAATATTTACAATATTAGCAACTCTAGTTAATGTAACAGTTTTAGCATTTGGAGCATTAATATTTTTACTCCAAGAATTTAAACCAGTTACAAGTTGAGCTCTAGGCACACTAACTGTAACTGCATTTGGTGCATTATTACAATCTATAACTCTAGCAAATGGAGGTAATGACACATCATTTCCTGTAAGAAAATCATGATAAGAACTTCTTACTTCACCAGTAACAAGATCTTTTATATAAATCTTTTTAATTTTGGTAAGACTGGCACCTACTTTAAAATTAGTAAGTGGTGCATGTATTGCATCACTAGTAATGACTGCTCCACAATTTTCTTCAACAATATTACCTGTATAGCTTAAGAAGTCAAGACCAGCAGTTGTTTTTGATAAAATAAGTCTTTGATTAGGAAGATCAGTATTAATATTATCTATAACATAAGGTACATCAGCAACAAAATCACCAATATACATATCAGAAAGTAATTTACTGATTCTATAAATACCACCACCTAAATTATAAGACATGTAGGCAATTCCATCTACACCCCAAGTAAAATGTGCGTTATTAAAAGCACCAGCAGGGTATGTTGCACTATTTTTTAATAAACAAACTCCAGATGCAGTATTGACACTATAAAAATCAAATATTCTTACTGAACCAGCAGTTCTTTCTGTCATTATCCATATAGTATTATCACTCCAACGTGTTCTAATACTTTTAATCACACCTGTAAATCCTGTAAGCAATACAGAGCTAAAAAATGTAGGTGTACTTGCAACTGTCCAGGTATAAAATTCCAGGTTAGGACCAACTGTATTAACAGCATATATTCCATTGCCTGCAAGATTATGGGTAAACGTACTCAATGTAACAGCAGGAGGAGGAACAAAACCCCCTATTGGATTACATGCAGCATCAGTATTTAACTGATTACCTGTAAGATTTATTATTCCTTGAGATATTACATTTTTATCCAATACATAGCACAAACTTTCTGTCCATGATACTTCATTTGGTACAGTATCTTCACAAACAAATACTTCAACTCCAAGTGGAAGACTAAGTTGTTGCCCTGTAACTATATCCCTATCATCTATGGATAAAAGATTAGTTTCAATATTTTTTATATACAGTCTTTTAAATTTGACTGTAGGATCTTTTGGATAAGCAATACTTATTGTACTGTCTGGAGGAGTAGTGCTACTTGCGCTTGTCCAATATCCTTTAGGAGTATATGTTTCTCCATCATATATAATAACAATAGGACCTAAACTGCTATCTGTACCAGAAAGGTGTAAATCTCCATTACCATATCTGGTAATATTTCTAATTGAAGTTACAAAAGTAGACGCACCTACAATAGTAATTGGTGCTCCAGAGTTAATTACTCCAGTTTGATCATCAACTAAATAAATTTTATCTCCATGAGCCATTACTAATTGACCAGATTTGGTAAAAGTAATATCATGTGCATCATGAAATGGAGTTATTGCAGAAAGAAATTGGCAATCTCCTACTAATGTTAGAATATTATTTATTAAAGTAGCTAGAAATAAATTTCTAGTTCCGCTCATATACATTACATGTATTGTTCCTGTAGTTGGGTGAACAGCTATTCCTACTGGAGTATATCCACCAGCTGCAGGAAAACCTAAAAAGTTAATAGGTGTTGCTGCAAATCCAGATAAATTAAATCCAGTATATGAATGTGTTCCTAATGTTATACCACTTATTGTATATAGATATTTTCCAGTAGCGTCAAATTCATAAAATGGTTGCCCACCCATGACATGTGTTAAAAATGGAATACCATCTATTCTTGGTCTAATTCCATTATAAGCATCCCAAGGTTCTGCAGGAGAACTGGACATATCAAAGGAGATAGAAGATCCTATTTTATAGCATAAATCTTGTGTATAAGAAGCTGTTTCATTATCTTCTTCACAAGTTACTTCATATACACCAGCTGGAAGTGTTGGAGTATATTGTGTATTAGTTATTGGATCAGTCCAAACAGGTGTTGTACCAACAAAATCCTTTTCCCATTTAGCAAAAGATTTTTCGTTTAAAATTAATTCTAAATTAAGAGTATCTGCAGCAAATATTCTTGTAAATAAAAATGTAAATGAAGTTGTTTCATTAACCTCACTCCAACCAAATACTTTTGGATTGGTAGGATTATTTAAAACAGCTTGTAAACAATTTCCTATAACTTCTACATTAGCATCTAGTATATCTGGATTACCAATAGAAGAATTACAAATCTTAGAGACAAAACCAGTTGTTGGTGAATTATCTAAACTATTTGCAGAGAATTCTATTTTACCAGAATACTTTCTATTAAAAGAAACTGTTACTAAATAACTTAAATTTCCTCCTGATAAATTAAAAGAGGGTCCACCTGTACCAATAGTACCTCCAGCAGCTACTGAGATAGTAACTGTTAATGGTTGGGTCAAGGTGTTATTGAATGTACCTTGAACAGCACTTGGTCCTGATGGTATATATACACCAGCTAAAGTATATAAACTTTCTTGTTGAACACAAGTAAACTGTTTAGTTTTAACTACTGGACTATATGATGCTGAACTCATGTTATTAATTTAAAAAAAAAGTAGGGGATTTAACCCTCCCCATGGGGGTGTGTTTTAAGCTTCTACAAACTTAACTGCTACTTGATAAGCATTTCCATTTACAGTCAAGGCAGCAACGTTAACTGTGCCTGCAATAGCTGGCATATCAACGGCTACAAATTGAACATCTTGAATGACGTTACGTGTAAAAGTTTCTTGAAAAGCTGATCCAGGAGCAACTACAAATGCTCGTGAACCAGTAAATGTTGCAGCAAGAGCTGGTACTGGAGTAATTGTTCCACGTACATATTCTCCTGAGAGATTGTGTACAGTAACAGTATCTGCAGCATTAATAGGTGTAGCAATTTGAGCTCCTGGACCTGTAACGACATAACCATCGTTCATGTTAGCCAAAGACTCTGATTGACTGGCACCTGGTGAATAACTGGCAAAGTGACCCATGTTTAAATAAATTTAAAAAGTTAACTAATTAATAATAAAAACCGTTTATTAATACAATACCTCCTCCATCAGTTGTTATGCCCATGTCAGAAATATCTATATTATCAATTGAAGCTAAATGATAATCTCCAAAACTCATTGCTGATCCTGGAGCTATAAAAGCTATTTGATTTCCTAAAGCAACTGGAATTGTATTTATAGTTACAGATATATAGTCTCCTGTAGTATTATGAATCATAACACTAGCAACTCTATTAGTAAAAGTACAGATTACATTTCCACCTATTGGTAGAATATTAACATAACCATCTACTTTTTGAATATCTTGTACTATAAAACTTCCGTTTGTCATTTTATCTATTTTCTAATATTTTAATCTTAGCCTCTAATTCTTGGACAGCTTTAACTAGAGTTCCTATTACAGAAGGAAATACCATAGATTCTCCATCATAAGAATATTTAGGATCTAATGCATGTAATTCTTCTGCAATCATTCCTGTCATAGCTATACCATCTTCTTTCCTCTTGTAATCAACTACTCTCATTTTAGCTATGTCTTTTAATCCCATAACAGTTGGTATTACTTCTTCTTTAGTGGCTAAAGCAGAAGTAATTGTAGCTTGATCTCTAATAAACACTCTACCACTAATTGCCTGGTGTACTAAAACATTATTAATTGTATTATTTAATGGTGGATGTGTAGTTACATCTCCTCCATTTCCTAAAGTATAATACCCATCAGTGGACATTATATCAATTCTATTTCTTTCTCCAGCAAGGAAACTAGATGTATAATGAGCCCTCACCATGTTAACATTACCTCCAGGTGGAGCTACATCTGCTAATATAAATGATTCAATATTTTGATTTAAATCATCAACTGTTGTTCTGGATTTACCAGTACCAGTTACACCTACAGCTGTAATTTCAATATTAGATCCATTAACACTAGCTGAATTTAATAATGTACCTGAATTTCCACCATTAGTAGAAGTTAAAACCATACCATCTATAAAACCATCTGGTTCTAAGTTGATAGTTGCACTTGTACCTCCAGCTATGGCATTAGTTATGTGTTGACCAAATCCTCGCCAAGTAAAATCAAAACCGGCACCAGCATGAACTCTATTTGCAGCTAATGTATCATTAGCATCAAATAAGTTTTGACTAGCAGCAGCACCAGGAATAGTTATTGTTGTATTAGATCCTCCACCTCCAACAGTTACACCAGCACCAACAAAATTCATTTGGGTAATTCCACCAGAAGTTCCTATAGTTACACCCTCATCTTGTACAGTTAAAGGAGAAATAGTTGTTACATCTCTCCAAGATAAACAACCTCCAACGTCTTGTGCTAATATTCTGGTAAGAGCATTGTTTTGAGCAATACCAGTAAAACAAATTACTGGAGCATTGAAACTTATTGTATCTGAATCTACAATCCAATCATTAACGTTATTTACTGTCCAGTCATTACCACCAAAATTCCAAGTAACATTAGTACTAAAATTAATAATATTTAGAATATCTTGTGGAAATGCCCATGTAGGAGTTCCTGCAATGGTATACATTATTTGACCATTGGAACCTGGATCTAAATTATAAGTTACTGTATCAGTAGCACTGACAACAGCAGTTAATAAAGGTCCACCAACAAATGTAATCTGATTAGTATCTACAATTGTTTGTGAAGTAGTTCCATCAAAAATAGTGAAACTAGTCATACCTCCACCACCACCTAAAATAGTAGTAGGGGCACTAAGTATATTACCTGTATTATCTGTATAAAGAAAATTAACTGGGGCAAAAGTTCCAGAATCATCTCTAGTTGAAGGATAATCAGAAAAAGTTACTAAATTATATTGACCCTCTACTAATAAATCTTGATTAGCTGCAGATTGTGGATTAACATTACTAATAGCTACACCTCCTACTTTATTTAAAGTAATAAAAGGACGTGTAGTACCTGTACCAGCAAATGACCAAAAAGCAAGATTAGGATCACCAGCTGAAACAAAATTACCTGCACCATTTAAAAACTCTCCTACTCCTAAAGCCATTATACTTGAAGTAACATCAGTGGTAATAAGTAAAGAAGCTTCATCATTACCAACAACATTATCGTTGTGAATATGAATCCTAGGAGTTCTATTTACACTTCCAACAGTTACTAATTCAGAAGGCACACTAAAACTATTTACACTTCCTGTATCTGTGAAAATATGTCCTGCACTTGCATTTGTTGCACCAGCACCATAAAGCATGTACATTGGTACGTCACCACCTTTTCCACCAGTAGTAGATTTGTGAGTAATCATTAAGTTATCACTTGCAGGACTAGCAAAAGGACCAACTAAATTTGGTAAAGTACCAAAACCAGTGTCTACACTAGCTCCTATAGATATTGCAGACCATGCAGTGCTTCCACCAGTAGCAGGAGCTAAAAGCTGAAAACTTCCTTCTGCAGATCCAGGAGTACTTATTGTATTTACTCCTATTATATTTCTTGTACCACCAGCTACCTCAATATCAAAAACTAAATTTTGAGTATCAAAAGGAGTATTGCTTGCATGAGGAAAACCTATAATACCAATACCACCTACTCTCCATGCATTATTTGCAGCAAAAAGTTCAGGGGTTGTTGTTTGAATTGTTAACCAATCTTGATCCATATATTGTTCAGCTAAACAACCTGAACCTGGATCTATAACCAATGCAGGCTGAAAACCTACAATATTAGGATTCAATAAAGCTCTTGGTGCTGGTAATTGAATACAAGTAGCATCTAATATTAAATTATTAATATTGTTAAAAGAAAGATCAAATCCCCCTCCTGCTACTGATGTATTTCCAGTTAATGCCCCACTACCACCATAAATTCCATTACCACCAGCACCTCCCGATATGGTAACAGTAGCATTTACACCAACTCCAGCTACACTAACACCTGCACCAACAAAGTTAATATTTGTTATTCCAGATGGTGTACCAACAGTAATACCCTCATCTTGTACATTTAAAGTACCTCCACCACTAGGTAATGTAGAAACATCTCTCCAAGAAAGACACCCACCTATATCCTGAACCAAGAATCTTGTCAAAGCATCATTTTGTGTAATACCGCTAAAACAAGCTATAGGACTTGATACGTCAAAAGTATTAGAAGTAAAAGAAATATCATCTGCAGCTACATTCCAATTATCAATATTAGAAATATTCCAATTATTACCTCCAAAATCCCAATCTATATCTTGAGTAAAGAAAAGATTATCTAAAGAATTAGCTGTAACTGTTACTGGACCCCAAATAGGACTTGCTCCTGGTCCTTGACTAATAATAGTATAACCAGCAACTCCTGGATCTCCATCTAGTCTTAATTCAAAATATGTACCAAGATTATTATATAGATTAATATAATTTCCTAAATTACTTCCAGAATTTACATCAATTCCAGTAACACCAAAAGGACCAGATGCTGCTTGTATGCCAGCAGAAGGATCATTACCTGCAGAATCTTGTGTGAAAATTCTTGCTACTTCATCTAATCCAGCATTACCATTAGCCATTTCGTTGTAAGTGCTGTTATCGCTAAATGAACCTGCATATCCTGCTGGATCAGAATAATCAATTCTAAATTGATTTGTGGTTATAGCAGTATTTGATAAAAATCCTGCATTGTCTGCATTAAAATTTAAAGTAGATGCACCAATAGTAACAATTCTATTAGGATCAGTAATAGTACCATCTGAATTATAAATATTAACTCCACCGCCACCACCTCCTAAAG
>Ga0073902_10001012_pt1 | contig 15675 bp, 10 predicted proteins | sample KloWWTmeKNB19Kit_FD_66667 | JGI IMG/M metagenome (GOLD analysis project Ga0073902, IMG submission 66667) | Active sludge microbial communities from Klosterneuburg, Austria, studying microevolution and ecology of nitrifiers - Klosterneuburg... | ecosystem: Engineered > WWTP > Aerobic digester >...
TAAACAAATTTGATGTACTTGGTTCTTTAGCTTATTTTGATAACAAAAGCTTTAATGATAGTACTTTCCTTAGACAATTTAGATTAACCTTGGGCTCAAGATATCGGATCAAAGATAATTTATCGGCCAATATCAATTTCACGCTTAATACAGGAGAAAGCTCAGAGTTTTTTTTCTGGAAAAATGAAACTACTGGGAAATATTCTTCTGCACCCAACACCATCAGTTCATCCAAAAAGCTTCGATTTTTTGTCGATCCATCTGTGACCTACTTTGATAAAAGCAAGGGACAACATAAGTTCTTATCTCGACTTTTTTTTGTTAACAATGACAATAACGCCAATCGATCCAATAAGTCCAATTTATTTTATTCAGAGTATCAATATGTAAAGCATCTTAGTGATAAAAAAGCTACTCTCAGTGCTGGAATAGTATATACAGGAACCTCCGTGGATGCCAAAATTTATGGCGACGCAGTTTACACATCTTACAATACTGGGATTTATGCACAGTACGAACAAAAGTTTTTTGAAAAATTAATCCTGACTGGTGGTGTACGATGGGAACATAATCTACAAAAATCTCCTGAGATTGTCGGAAACGATACCATCCCTCACGGTAAAACCTCTGAATCAAAACCAGTGTACAGATGTGGACTCAATTATAAGCTGATGCCTTATACGTTTTTGAGAGCATCCTGGGGCCAGGGTTATAGATATCCAACGATTGCTGAGAAGTTTGTGAAAACAAATTTTGGAGCCACTAGCATAAGCCCAAATGGTAAGTTACAATCGGAAACTGGCTATTCAACAGAAATTGGGATAAAACAGGGAATGAAAATGGGTTCGTGGAGTGGTATGATAGACTTAGCTTATTTTTATTCTGAGTACCAAAATATGATGGAGTTTACTTTTGTTGATCTTATTACTGGTTTTCAATCTATAAATATTGGAGACACAAAAATTAGTGGCCTAGATTTTTCTATAATGGGCAAAATGAATTTTAATAAGCTTGAAATAAAACAGTTTTTTTCATTTACACATATAGACCCGAAATTTAAGGAATTTACAGCTGCCATTGACAATGGATCCTCTGCGGATTACAATGTTCTCAAATATAGATTTCGCAACAATACAAAATTTGACATTGAATTTGGATACAATCGTTGGGTCATTGGTTGTCTGGGTTCGATATATAGTCCAATGGAAGCAATAGACAAGGTATTTGAAATATTTGTTTCGGGTTTACAAAAATATAGACAAGAACATAACCGTTCTATTACGGTGATTGATTTTAGATTGGGTTATCAATTTAAATCCAAAATAGATTTAACCCTTTATGCTAAGAATTTGTTTAATTTAGAATATTCTATCAGGCCTGGTTTGATGGATGCTCCGCGTAACTTTGGTCTTAGGGCTGCCTATAAGTTCTAATTTTGTATGGCAATTTTGTGTGCATTAGATTTTGGAAATACTCGTATAAAATATGGTATATTTAATAATACAGATACTCCACAATACGGATTTATTCCATATGATGATGGCGCTTTAGATATTTTTTTAAAGGAACATAATCCATCTGATGGTATATTTTGTCACACAAAAACGCTCGACGAAGAGATCCTTTCTGTACTTTATGCTAGCCATTTTAAAAATATAAACGAATTTCAAAAGTTGGGCTTCAATAATTTATATAAAAGTCCTCTAACTCTCGGACAAGACAGAAAAGCCGTTCTCTGTGCCATTTCACAAAAAGCAAATTTAATCAATGGCGGACTTATCATAGACTTAGGAACCTGTGCAACCTTTGATTATTTGGATTCGTCTTTGAATTATTATGGGGGCAATATTGCTCCTGGATTGCGAATGAGGTTAAGAGCAATGCATGAGTTTACTTCCAAATTACCCTTGGTTGAGCCTATAGCGGACTGGAAGGTGATAGGAAGTGATACACAAACAGCCCTTGTCGCAGGAGCCATGAGCGGTTTATTAAACGAAATAAAAGGATATATTAGACACTTTGACCAACCTTCCTCGGTCTTCTTAACAGGTGGCGATGCAGTTTATTTCATTAATAGGGTTGAAAATTGTATTTTTGCACCCAATCTCGTTTTAGATGGACTCGTCCATTGTTTTTATTTAAATAAATAAACTTTCATATTTCATTCATGAAATTCAATTTGTTATCTACATATCTTCTTCTTTTATTACCAGTATTGGGTTATAATCAAGAATTGAGTGCTGATTATTCTCCTTTTTCTAGGTTTGGATTGGGAGATTTTTTAGATCAAAATACCATTTCTATCAATTCGATGGGAAACCTCAGCGCCTCCTTTCATGATCCAAATTCGCTTAATTTGATAAACCCTGCTAGCTTAGGAGATTTGAGAACGACCATATTTGAATCAGGGTTTAATGCTAGATACAGCCAATTGACAGAGGGCGACCAAAAGAAAAATACTTGGAGTGGAAACTTGCGGCAGTTATCCGTAGGTTTGGCCATTTTTAATCCTATCAATGAAGTATTAGCCAAAAAACCGTATAAATTAAAGTGGGGTATGAGCTTTACACTCATCCCATACACCAAATTGGGGTATAAAATTGTAACTACAGAAGTTGTAAATAATTTACCTTTCGAAAAAACATTTCAGTGTAGTGGCGGTACTTATAAGTTTTTGTGGGGAAATGGAATAAAAATTAAAGATTTTTCTTTTGGGGCCAATTTAGGTCTAATTTTTGGTAAAATGAATTTCGAAAGAAATATCGCCATTACATCCGGGGTATTTGGGTACGAAGACTTTTTTCAAAATAACATTACCATCAAGTCGTTTTATTACAATGTTGGTGCACAATACGATTGGTACTTGCGAAGAACAAGAGATACGGACGTACGCAATCAAGAGAAAGTCTTGACCTTCGGCATATACGGCAATGGCAAAAATCCAACCAAAATAACCGCTGATACTGCATTCTATCGCGTACATAACTACTTGGGGATCACTGACACCGCCCTTTTAGTGCAAGATCAGTCCACCAAAGGTAACCTTCCCGAAGCCCTCGGTATTGGGTTTATGTATAGATATGGTAATAAATTTAAAATTGGATCTGACTTTTCATATAATGCCTGGAGCAAATACACCAATCCGAATAAATCGGAATCCCTACGCAATGGATACAGCCTAAGTGTTGGTGGTGAGTTTACACCAAATATTTTAGCATTTAATAAGTTTTTTAGTAAATGTTCATATCGCCTAGGTTATGTTTATCAAAAAGATCCTAGAGTAATCCTTAATCAACAATTACAGACTCAAGGTATTACGGTTGGATTGGGTATTCCACTTATAGTAGCTCGAGAATTATCCTTTTTGAATATTGGTTGTGAATTTGGCAAATTGACAGGATACAACAACCTCACTGAAAATTATATTAAGCTAAATTTAGGATTTGCTTTTACCGATAACGGTTGGTTCATCAAAAGACGTTTTGATTAGGATTTAAAGTTTGTAAAAACTAATTGACCCGTTGAATTCGCCAATCTTATTGTTCAAAAGTGGTTTTAAAGAATTATCCGTCATTACAGACTGATTACTTATTACCAAATATTCGGCACCTGAATTTTTTAAATTCACAATATTCGGACCAATATTTGATTCGCCTATGTTTATATTTGTCCAACCTTTTCTATTCAAGAAATAAAGCGTAATATTTGGACTTTTATCTGGAATGGAGACCACCATTTTCTCCTTGGTTAATCCTATTTCATTCATATACCTTTGAAGATCCTGCTTTTTGTAAAACGACTGATTGAGATATGTCCTATCTGGATTATTTATGTCATACCTGTTGTCGATGACTTTTTTGGCGTGGTGAACACTTATAACCATCACATACAAGATAAGTACAAATACAATCTTATTCAATTTTAATTTACTGATAATAGGTGCAGCAGCTAATAATACGAAGAAAACCAATGGAAACCAATCTATGATATAGTAGTCATGAACTATAATTTGATTAAACCACAAGATTACAACCAAACTTGTTAATATTGACAAGACAATAAAATAAAATCTTGCATAAGCGCTTATTTTGAATGAAAACAAAACTACCAAAGCTATTAATCCATAATAAAATTTAATCATTAAAGGATGAAAAACAACGTGTACCCATTCAGTTTCATAGCGGTACCAAATATAATCAATTTCATTTTGGGGAGTCCTCCAATATGGTTTTATATCCATCAAAAATAATGATGAATTATTAATCTGATTATAATTTTTAGCGAATATTACCCAGCATAAATCTATTATAACAACCAAGCTCATGTAAACAAGCAAAAGTCTAGGCTTATTGAAAAATCTATCAGTTGAGTTTTCTTTAGTCACCTCCCAAAACCAAAAAAAATAAAAAGGCAAAAATCCTATCAATGCTGTTATTTTTATCAAACCAGCTAAAGTCCAAAATGCAAGTCCCCAAAACAAATCTTTCTCCTTTTTATGTTGGAAATAACTCATTGAATAATAACCAGCAATCAAGCTTACGGCTAAAGCCGATGTGTTTGGGATAAATCCAAAACTATAAAATACCAGCAATGGGCTCAAAAGTGGGATAATTGCAAGCATGCTCGACAAAAGATAATCATTGGTCCATAACAATATTGTTTTCTTAAAATAAATCAATCCTGTACAAAATAAACCAAATGAAAACATTCTAAACAGGCCATCATTGGGTCCAAATATCCTGTAAAGCCATGAAACCAAATAGTAAATAATTGGAAATTCACTGGCTGCCTTTCCATCAATACTTTCCTGATTTAAAATTTGTGGTTTGAGAAGAAAAATAGACTCTTGATTATAATAAGATAGAGCAAAAGAAGCGCTATCTGCCTGACGCCAAGTATGGACAGAGCAGGGACCAAGGTTTAAATACTGATTTAGATTATAATAAAAAAACAATCCTGCGAATGCCAATACTAAATCAAGATTGTAACGTTTAATCAAATCAACAAATTGACTATCCAACAGCTCATTTAACCATTTATTAATCACCCCGATCATAGTTTTTCAATCTTTACTATCAGGCTATCTGCCAAAATAGTATGAGATGTAGGTGACCAAATATAACAAGTTATTCGGTTTGCCTCTTGTTTATTTACCTTAATATTGGCTATAGAATTCACCGCTGTCCACTCCTTAAGCTTCGTTTGGTTTTCTATTGGAATTCCCTTCCATTCTATTATCTTGCCATCTTTATCTTCTGACACGATTACAAAGCTTGAGTTATTCCAGGTTTCCTTTGGAATTTCTTCCGAATAAATATTTGATTTAATGGCAACTTTTATAAAATCTTGGTTTCCTGCAATAAATCCATATTTTAAATTTTCAGAATATTCATTGGCCTTATTGAATATTTTTCCCACTTTTAAGTCGTGGGTCATATACTCTTTAGTGTTGGCTACGTTATATCCTTGTAAAAAGTCTAGTTTAAGGATGGTGTCTTTTGAGGCTGATTGGTCGAGGATTGTCTCGAATAAATAAAAATATCTTGTCCTACCCCCGTTTACATCAAATACCGAAAATACATCTTTCTCCTCAAATCTTTTATCTGCTTTCATCTTTTCAAGGGTATTTCCAACTTCAACTGGACTAAACCAATCATCCCACAAATAAACAGCTTTTACAGGAATAGGCATTGAGTGAATTTTTTCTCCTGACCGATATTCTTCCAAATTAAATCTATCAACATCAAAAGCCATATTTGGATATACTGCATCCCAATAAAATATATATCCTTCTTTCTTGTAATACTCCTTGTATTTATTGGCAATTTCATCTATTTTAACCTGCAATGGTGATTTTTCTAAATATTCATTGAAATTGCACTTTTTATAATAATCAAATGATAAAACCAATATTAATGCAGGCAGCACAAGATTTCCAAACCACATTATTCGTCTACTTTCGAGATATTTTTCTAGCGCGTCAATGGGAAATGTAGCAATTAAGGCAGCCAATGGCAAGACACAAACCATCACTCTATATAAACCAAACGAATTAAACATTCCAAACTTCCAAAAAATAACATGTGCGAGAAAAAAACAGATAAAGTTTCCGTAAATCAACCATATGAGTTGGATATTATTTCTAAATTTTGATTTGATAAAATCATACAGATAAAAAGCCCCATAAAGAACTCCAATTAACACAAGCAAACAAATAGCCCGCCCCGTAACTTCGTGAAATGTACTAAAGTAATGACCCCAATCACCGTTCCCATAGTTGGTGTTCAATTTTAAATATGGAATTTCTGAAACAGTCCAAAATATTGTCCCATGTATTGGCGAACCTATTATCCCTATTGCCAAATGTCCGATTGCCAACAATGGCAATAACTTGTATTCTCTTACATTGAGCAAATAAATAATTATAGGAATAAAAATAATTAACCCCTCTGATCTTACCATTGGCAAAAAGGAAATAAGGACAGTTGCCAATACTGGTCTATTTGTTGTGTAATAATATATTGAAATCAAAAGCCAGAATGAAAACAATGGTTCTGTTAGTCCTGAATGTGTTGATAGTAAGATATGAGGCATAGCGCACAAAAAGGTGGGTGCAAGCCATTTTCGTTTAATTCCAAAATAACTACTAAGTTCAAAAAGCAAACAAATACACCCACTGACACAAAGTGCATTGAAAATCTTCATTCCTATAAATCCAAACTGTGTAAAAGGGGCAGAAAGAATTACAAACATTGGCTTCGCCCAATGATTAAAAAAATTTTCTGGGTGTTTAAACGCTAAGCTCGAATATAAGTAATGATGTACACTATCGCCATCCCCTCCCGTACCGTCTGTAAGGATTGCCAGAATACACATTAATATAAAAAAACCAATCGTAAAAATGTACTGTAAGGTCTTCTTTTCCAAAGTTTTATTCATAATTACTTTGGATTAAAGGTACGAAAACTTCAAATTATATAAAAATTGGTTGCACTTATGAAAATCCATGGTAATCCTCTGCTCTTTTACCTCAATCCATACCGTAAACCCAACCTCAATCCATATCTCGTTTGTTTTTCGAGTAGTGGATAAGTTGATTCCGTATAGCTAATTATTGGTATTTGGACTTGTGGCTCTAATGTAATGGCCATAGAGCTATTCAGAAGATACGCTAAGCTGATACCTGTAGTAGCATTCATATTAATCCCTAACTTGTATGGATTATCTTCGTGGGCATATTGGATATTCTGAGAAGAGCCTTTCGTATTAGCGACTTGGCCTCTGGTATACAACAAATAGCCAGTATTTAGCCCAACAAATGGATTAATTCTAAATTTGGGTAGTGAAAAAGTATATCCAACCTTAACGGGAAGTTGTATCGAATGGAGGCTGTTATAAACTTTAGTGTTCAAGACGCCAGTCTCTGTATATTGGATGCTTTTATAGACTATTTCTGGATTTTGTGGATTAACAAATAGCGTATCTACAGCTATTAATGCCGTCTTCCAGCGTGAAGCATTGAGCTTTGCGTTAAATAGATACGTTTCATTTGAATAATTTAATCCTGCTGCAATATTCCATTTTGAAGGAAAATTGACTCCTATTAATACTCCTCCTTGTATGCTAGAAACAAATTTTTCAGTTTCATTTCTATTAACAGCAAAATCATTGTACTCAGACGACTTCGCTTCTAGTTTCCTTGAAATGTATTCTGCTCCTGTAAATACTTCCAAATAATACTGATTCTTTAATTTAGTTATTCGCTTTGAACTTATTGATGGAAACACTACTTGGGCATCTTGGATAGAGACATTGTGCATGCCTAGTATTGAAACTTCAGGTGTAATAATATTATTATAATTTTCCTTTGAATTGACAAATTCATTTTCATTAATCTTCAAGTCTTCCATTCCATTCTTATCAAAAGATACTATTGAATTTTCTGTATCTGCATCGTCAGAGATGGCGCTTTTGACAATTCTATCATTTATTTTTGTATTAGTACTTCCATTCCAATCAGTAATACCACTTAATTGTTCCTTCGCGTCTTTTCTAAATATAGATTCTACTGGACTATTTGCGTCTTGTATTTCTTCGGATTTATTAGCTTTATGATTAACACTTTCCGCACCATTGGTTATCTCCATATTATATGAATTGGACGGTTGTTCTCCAGATATCCGATCATAGCTCAGCCACATGATAAGTAGAAGGCCAACCATGGATGCAATAAAATTTATCTTTTGAATTTCCTGTATAAAAAAAAGGCCGCGTTGTTTGCTAGACAACCGTTGTTCTATTTTGTACCAAACATCTTCGGGTGGTACAATTGAAAATTGTTGAAATTTGCCCTTTAATTTTCTATCTTGTTCTCTCATTCTATTCGACTATTTTTAAGACTGTCTGTGGTTCAATATTGTTTTTGCTTAAAAAAGATTGCAACATTCTTCTTGCTTTTACCAATTGGCTTCTGGACGTGGATTCCGTTATAGATAGTTTTGCTGCTATCTCTGCGTGGTCGTATCCATCCAATACATACATGTTAAATACTAGTTTGTATCCATTTGGAAGTTTTTCTATTAAGGCTAAAATTTCCATTTCGGATAATTCCGAGATAATCGTAGGAGTATTCGTTTTTAAGTTGGTGAATTCTGGTTGCTCTATATCATTATAAATTTCTATTTTCCCTAAAAATCTGATACAGGCGTGGACCATAACTCGTCTCATCCAACCCTCAAAATTTCCTTTAAAATCAAATTGTTTAATATTTTGAAATATTTTGACAAATCCTTCCTGCAACATATCTTCGGCATCCTCTCTGCGTTTTGCATATCTTAGACAAATCACAAAAGCCTTTCCTGCAAAATCATCGTATATGACTTTGATAGCCTTGCGGTTGCCCTGTTGAGCTAGTAATATTATATTATTGTCAACCAAAATCCAATGTTTCTATCTCTGCATAATATAAGTTTTACAGTATATTTAAGTAAACTCCTTACAAATATGCGAATTTTTTACCATTTTATATGCCTTTGTAATGCTTGAATAATTAATTTATCGTCACATTCAACATTTTCAATACAATCTCCTTTAGATTTTAATAACGAAAATAAAGTTCTTTTTTCACAATTTTTCTTATCGTTTTTCATGAAAAATAATAAACTTTTTGCCTCTCCATCTAACCACTCTGAGTCGATTCTATAATTTTCTTTAATCCAGACTATAATTTTATTTCTTAATTCTTTTGAAAATCCTAATTTCTCGGTGGACAGCTCCAGTTCTATCATCATACCAATAATGATAGCTTCTCCATGTAGCATATCGATCCCTTTTTGCATAGCCTGTGCTTCGATCGCGTGACCTACTGTATGACCAAAGTTCAGCCATTTTCTGCTATTTTGTTCTAATGGATCTTGATCGACGATTTGAGATTTAATTTCTATATTCAGTGGTATCAACTTTTCTGGCTCGCATTTTAACAAATCTTTTTCAAATATTTGATCAAACAACGTGTCTTCCTTGGCAATCAGACTATGTTTTATTATTTCGGCATAGCCGTTTAAAATTTGACGCGATGGGAGGGTCATTAAAAAGAGATGGTCTATGAATACTTCTATTGGGGGGTTAAATAATCCAACAAGATTTTTTATTCCATTCACATCGATCCCTGTTTTATTGCCAATACTCGAATCAACCATAGACAGCAACGTGGTGGGAATCTGGATATATTTTATTCCGCGTTTATACGTACCAGCACAAAACCCTCCCAAATCGCCCACCATTCCTCCTCCAAGGCAGATCATCAAAGCTTTTCTATCCGCATTTTTATTTGATAATTTCTCCCAAATCATTTTTGCAGAATCGATGGTCTTATGCATTTCACCAGATTTGACAACGATTATATTAGCCTGTTCTGTTAATCGAGCAGGAAGTTTTGGTAAACAATGCTTTTTAGTATTTGAATCAACTAGTATATGAATGCTCGAACAGTCGAATTCTATTTTATACTCCTCTATGGATCCGTATTTTATGAACGACACTTTTTTATGACAAAATTAATCATATAAGAATGATATTTTGACTATACGCTTCAAATCTTTCCAATACCTTTATACCTTTGTTTAAATAAAAAAAATTATTTGTGGTTGATTATTATATTTTGGCTGACGAAGATTGGGACATCTTTGATATACAACGAATTATCAGCAATAATTTAAAATTAAAACTTAGTGATAGTGTAGCTCAAAAAGTTGCAAAAAACAGATCATACCTTGAAAAGGTCATTTCCAGTTCTTCTTCTGCAATCTATGGCATCAATACTGGTTTTGGATCTTTGTGTGATATAAGGATATCCGATGAAAATCTAGAAGAGCTTCAATTAAATTTGATAAGATCCCATGCTTGTGGAATGGGGGATTTGGTTCCTTTAGAAGTAGTAAAAATTATTTTTCTATTAAAGATAAAGAACCTTTGCCTAGGTTTTTCAGGCGTACGCCTTTCTTTGATAGAAAAAATGATTGAATATTTCAACCACGAAATATACCCTGTTATATATACTTTAGGATCTCTGGGGGCTTCAGGAGATTTGGCACCCTTGGCTCATTTGTCTCTACCTCTTGTTGGTGAAGGTGATGTGTGGTTTGGTGGGGAAAAATATCCTACAGCACAAATACTCAAAAAATTAAACATTTCACCTACAAATTTGGAATCAAAAGAGGGCCTCGCTCTGTTAAATGGAACCCAATTTTGCACAGCTTATGGTGTTTTTGGTTTATTGAATGCACATCGAATTATTGAGTGGGCAAATGCTATTTCCGCCTTTTCCCTATCTGCTTTTGACTGTTCTGTCAAGCCTTTTGATGCCTCATTACACAAAGTTCGCCGACAATTTGGACAAATTAGTATAAGTCGCCGTATTGTATCCTTAATAAGTGAAATTAACTCTTACGGAGAAATCAGCCAATACGTACAAGATCCATACTCATTTCGATGTATTCCTCAGGTCCATGGTGCTTCATTGGATTTGATTAACTTTTTTACCAATACAATTCACTATGAAATAAATGCAGTTACTGATAATCCAACCGTATTTGATCAAGAGGATAAAATCCTAAGTGGTGGAAATTTCCACGCGCAACCCATCGCACTTGGACTAGATATTCTAGCTATGGCATTGTCAGAACTAGCGAATATATCTGAGCGAAGAATCTTTCACCTCATCAGCGGAAAACGAGAACTACCTGCATTTTTGACGCCCAATGCTGGCCTAAATTCTGGCTTGATGATTGCTCAGTATACCGCCGCTGGTATCGTGAGCCAAAACAAACAGTTATGTACTCCAGCAAGTGTTGATTCCATTGTCTCTTGCAATGGACAAGAAGACCATGTATCTATGGGTGCTAATGCAGCCACTAAATGTTACCAAGTAGTTCTGAACACCTTGCGGGTTTTAGGTATTGAATTAATTGTTTCCAACCAAGCCCTATATTTTAAATCTATTTCCTTCAACCCAGGTGGTTTAAATAATTTGTTAGAAAAAACGAGAGATACTATCCCATATTTTGACTCAGATATCATTCTTTATCCGCATTTAGATTCAGCTTTCCAATTACTTAAAAATAATTCTTTTGCCGATTATGAAAAATAGTATTTTATCCTTTTTCGGTTTGATTTTCTTTATAGCCTCGAATACAAATGTCTTTGGCCAAATAGTACCCGAAAGTCAACAATTATTGCCATCGGGAATTCAACTTTCTCAATATAAAGTAAGAACAGCAGCACCAACAGTGGTTAAAACCCCTCGGTTATTCCCATCTTCTTGGTGGGTTGGTATGAAACATAATCAGGTAGAAGTCATCATACATGACAATCTAATTGCTGAAGCCAAAATTCAAATAAATTATCCAGGCGTTTCCATCGTAAAAATCGAAAAAGAAACCAATCCTAATTACTTATTTGTAACTATAAAAATAGCCCCTACAGCCAAGATTGGATCTTTTAATTTAGTGGCAACAACTGGAAAAAATGCAAAACGATATTCTTTTGAACTTTTGGGCAAAAAATCCATGAGATCAAAAGAAGATTACGTCAATGCATCGGATCTGATTTACCTGATTATGCCCGACAGATTCGCCAATGGAGACTATTCGAACGATATCATACCCTCCATGAATCAAAAAGAGATAGATCGTACCAAAATGTTTTTTAGACATGGTGGAGATTTAAAAGGAATTGTCAATAACTTAGACTACCTTAAAAACTTAGGTGTCACCACCTTGTGGCTAAACCCCGTTTTTGAAAACGACCAACCATATGCTTCCTATCACGGATACGCCATAACCGACAATTATAATATCGATAGAAGACTTGGTGATAACAAACAGTTCAGATTTTTATGTGATACGATGAAATCTCTTAAGATGAAAATGGTGATGGATATCGTTCACAATCATTTTGGAGATCAACATGATTTCATTTTGGACCTACCTTCTGAAAGTTGGATCCATAATTGGCCAACATTCACGCGCAGTAATTATCGCGATCAAGTGTGGTACGATCCTTATAGTTCCGACTATGACCAAAGCTTAATGAAAAATGGCTGGTTTGATTTCCACATGCCTGATATCAATCAACAAAACAAACATATCGAGCGATTTTTTATCCAAAATCATATTTGGTGGATCGAATACGCTAAGATAAGCGGTTATCGTTTGGATACATATGCTTATTGTGATCAGGTTTTTATGAGTAATTGGGCAAAAGCTATTCTCGATGAGTATCCAAATTTTTGCTTGTTTTCTGAAACATGGGTGCACGGACCTGCAGCTCAGGCTTGGTTTGCACAAGGAAAAAAGAACCTTAAGCCGTTTAACTCAAATATGCCCGCTCTTACTGATTTCCAGTCTTATTTTTCGATAATAGAAGCATTACAAAAGCCCCAGGGTTGGGTGGAAGGTGCTGCAAGGCTTTATACCAACACTGCCCAGGATTACCTTTATGAAAAACCCAATGAGCAAGTAATTTTTTTGGATAATCACGATTTAGGGAGAATTTTTTCTATGCTCAATGAAAATGTTGAAAAAACAAAAATCGCTTTAACGTGGCTCATGACTTTTAGAGGAATCCCTCAATTATACTATGGAACGGAGCTTTTATACAAGGGATTTACCGATCCCGATGGCAAAGTACGCCAAGATTTCGAAGGTGGATGGAAAGAAGATTCAATTAACAAATTCGAAGAAAAAGGACGAACCAAGTTGGAAAATGATTTTGTAACATTCATCAGTAAATTAGCTCATTTTAGGAAAAATAACCCACATTTATACCTTGGTCATTTAAAGCAGTTTGTTCCAAGTGATGGGCTATATATTTATAGCCGTACCCTGAAGAATAAAAAAGTATTAGTAGTATTAAATTTTTCTGACAAGGAAAAAACGCTTCCAAATTATGTTTACGAGGAAGAACTAAAATCATTCCATTCATTTAAGGATATTATCCAAGAAAATATAGTGTCCGATATTCAAAACCTACGTGTCCTACCGCTTGGTGCTATGGTTATTGATTGTTATTGATTTCCGAAAAAAAATAATAAATCCAGCTTATTTGCGTTAGGACTTCTAAATTACAACTTATGAGAAATTTTATTGCTATATGCTTTTGTGGGTTTATTTGGACAAATATTTTAGGGCAAACAAAATATAATTCTACAATTGAAAATATTCTGGTATATCAAAACGCAGCCGAAATTACGCACAAAACCGTTGTTAATTTCTCCAGCGGATCTCAAGAAATCATCATTCAAAATGTTGCCCATAACCTCGATCTAAATACGATACAAATAGGATGTGAGAACCCCATCACTGTTCTCAGTTCAAAACATTCAGTTGATTTTTTAAACCCCAATCAACCGAAAACGCCCGAACAAAAACTTTTAGAAGATGATTTATCGATTGTTAAGAATAAACTTCGAGACCTTCGCCTCCAAAAATCCATCATCGAAAGTACCAACGCTGCCCTAGAAGCCAACAAAAACGTTGGTGGATCGCAAACAGGTATCGAAACTGGAAATTTCATTCGTTTTTTGGATTATTATCAAGTTAAATCTACCGAATTGAGAACAGCTCACGTAGATCTTGTGGAGAAAGAAAAAACATTGGTAGAGTCTGAAAATAAACTGCAGGCACAAATCAATCAACTCGCAAGTAAAAACAATGAAAAATCGGGACAAATAATATTGCAGGTAATTTCAGAAAAACCTCAAAACAATGTTTCCCTTGTGTGTTCTTATATCACTTATTCAGCAAACTGGATACCTTTTTATGAAATACGGGCAGCTGGCTCCGAAAAGCCACTACAGATAATTTACAAAGCCAAATTAACACAATCCTCGGGTATTGATTGGCAAAAGGTTAAAATAAGTCTTTCTTCCGGTACACCAAACGTTTCCAACAACATCCCAAGCATGAATCCTTGGTTCTTAGGATATTATACTGCGGGATATGGGGCTGTTTATGATGGCGTTGGATATCAAGCTATGAAAAATGGGGAACAAAATGCATATCCGGCTGGTGGCAAAGTTCTCGCCCAGCAAGCCAATGATGGTGTCTCTGATAATATTCAAATTACACAAAATACGTTAAACACTCAGTTTGACATCGATTTGCCATATAATATACCATCCAATGGGTTACCTTATTTGGTGACTTTGAAATCCTCTCTGATTAAAGCTGACTTTAGACATTTGTCCATTCCAAAAATGGATCCTAAAACATATTTAACCGCTGAGATTGTAGATTGGGCGGGCCTTAATTTGTTACCCGGCGAAGCTAATATTGTCTCTGATGGAAATTTTGTGGGCAAAACTTATATTCAACCTCAGTTGGCTACCGATACACTCGTTTTGACCCTTGGCAACGATAAACAAACCTTGGTAAAAAGAGAAAAACTTTCAGAGTATTGCAGTACCAAATTATTTGGTATTTATAAAAAAGAGCAAACGATGTTCGAATATACTGTAAGGAATAATCGCAAGGACAAAATATCACTCACGGTTAAAGATCAAATACCGCTTAGTACAGATAAAGAAATCGAGGTAGAAATAGAAGAGCAGGGTAAAGGCATATTAAATCAAGAAACAGGAATTATTACTTGGAATATAGAATTAGGTCCATCAGAAACCAAAAAGTTCAAATTTGGATACAAAATAAAATTTCCTAAAGATAAAATATTATCAAAATAAAAAATCCCAATGGGCTTTCAAACCATTGGGACAACTAAGAAACACGTTAAAACTATAAAAAACTACAATTCTTTTCTTAGCCGGGCTACAGGTATATTGAGTTGTTCTCTATACTTCGTTATGGTGCGCCTAGCTATGTTAAATCCTTTATTTTTTAAAATTTCTTTCAATACATCATCCGAAAGGGGCTTTTGCTTATTTTCCTCCTTTACGATATTTGTTAATATATTTTTTATTTCTTTGGTAGAAACTTCTTCGCCTTCTTCATTTTGAATAGATTCAGAAAAAAAGTTTTTTAACAACATGGTTCCAAATTCTGTTTGTACAAATTTTGAGTTTGCAACCCTTGATATGGTGGAAATATCTAAACCAGTAACGTCCGAAATGTCTTTCAAAATCATCGGTTTTTGATTTTTCGGGTCTCCTGTCAAAAAATA
>Ga0073902_10001015_pt1 | contig 15650 bp, 15 predicted proteins | sample KloWWTmeKNB19Kit_FD_66667 | JGI IMG/M metagenome (GOLD analysis project Ga0073902, IMG submission 66667) | Active sludge microbial communities from Klosterneuburg, Austria, studying microevolution and ecology of nitrifiers - Klosterneuburg... | ecosystem: Engineered > WWTP > Aerobic digester >...
CCGCGCTCAACTCGCCAGAAGGCCGCGCCGCTGGCGCAATTGTGATGAGTTTTGCAAAAGATATTGTGACAATGATGTTTGCCGAGGCGTGGGAATAAATCGCGCTCAATAACGCGCATTCAAAGCCCGCGTCAAATAATTTTGCGTTTGCTTTCAAACACCGGCGCGTTGTCCAAAATGCGTTGGGGCGAGAAAATGCTCAGGTCAAGCGCGGGCGGCAAGCCCAGCATCAGCTCGGCGACGTAGCGCCCCACCGCGTGGCATTGCTGAAACCCGTGCCCAGAAAACCCATTCGCGCAGTAAAACCCGCGCAAGCCGGGCCATTCGCCAAGGATGGCGTTGTGATCCAGCGTGTTCACCTCATACAAACCGGCCCACCCGCTTTGAATTTTGAGCCGGTCAAAGACGGGCATCAGCTCCACGATGTCCGGCCACATGCGCTCCTCAAACAGCTCGCGCTGCCAAACAAAATCGTCCACCGTCTCCGGGTCATCGGGGAAGGATTGCCCAAACGTGAACATGCCGCCGCCCTCGTGCATGCCGTATAAACCAGATGGGAAAAAGATGGCGGGCAAAATTTTGCCCGGCCGCTCGGCAATCTCCACCACCGTCACCTGGCGTTTGATGGGGATGACGGGGAGCGCGACGCCCGCCGTTTTTGCCAGCAGCCCAGCCCACGCACCCGCGCCATTCAGCACAACATTTGCGCTCAGCGTTTGGCCGTCTGCAAGCTTCACGCCCGTCACGCGGCCATTCTGGGTAAGAACGTGTTTTACCTCGCCGTGCATAAACTTTGCGCCCAGCGCCGCGCTTTTTTTGCGGTAGCCCATCAGCACGCCCTGCGGCGACATCGTGCCATCTTTTGGCCCAAGGGTCGCGCCAGCGCAGCGGGTGGAATCAAAATAGGGGTAATGGGCCTGAATTTGTTCCGGCTCCAGCCACACCGCCTCGCACCCCAAACTATTTTGCAGGCGCATCCCTTCCAGCGCTTCTTCGCGGCCATCTGCGCTGGCAATAAACAAATTGCCCTGATGGCGCACCGCCGGGTCGGGGCGGTCATCGCCCACCGCCATCTCATCCGCAAAGTTTTCCATCACCTCCAGCCCATATTTGGACATCAAAATATTTTCTTTGATGTTGAACTGGACGCGCATATTTCCATCGCTGAGGATGGTGGAGTTGCGGGCGTAGGTGGGATCCATCTCCACCACCGCAATGTGCAGCCGTGGGTTGAGCTTGAGCAGGTAATAGGCAGTGGCGCAGCTCATCACGCCGCCGCCAATCATGAGCATGTCGTACATGGCTTCAATTACGAATTACGAATTACGAATTACCAATTACCAATTACGAATTTGGAAGTCCGATTTTTAATTCGTAATTGGTAATTCGTAATTGTTTAGACTGATTTTGTGATGCCGCCATCCACGCGGATGTTTTGGCCGGTGATGTAACCCGCGTCTGCCGAGAGCAAAAACCGCGCGGTTTTTGCGATCTCGCTCACTTTGCCGAAGCGTCGCATTGGAATGCGGTCGCGCAGCGCGTCTGTTTCGGGGTAGCTGTCAATAAATCCGGGCAAAATGTTGTTCATGCGAATGTTGCTGGCCGCATACTCATCTGCAAAAATTTTTGCAAAGCCGGCCAGCGCCGCCCGCAACGCAGCCGAGACCGGAAAGGCTGCCTCTGGCTCAAACGCGGCGTAGGTTGAAATGTTGACAAACGCGCCGCCGCCCTGCGCCTGCATGATGGGTGTGACCAGCCGCGCCATGCGCACCACGTTTAGCACAACCATATCAAGGCCGGTGTGCCAGTCGGCATCGGATATCTCCAGCAGTTTGCCCTTTGGCGGATGCCCGGTGTTGTTCACAACGCCATCCACCCGGCCAAATTTTTGCATGGCTAAGTCCACCAGTTTTTGCAGGTCAGCGGGATCGGTCACGGAGCCAGCCAGCCCCACCGCGCCGGGCAGTTGGGCCAGCGTTTCTTTTGCGCCAGATGGCGACATGAGCGCAAGATCGTGCCCGGCGGCGGCCAGCTCGTGGGCGATGGCCGCGCCCATGCCGCGCCCAGCAGCCGTAATGAGGGTGACAGGTTTGTTGGTCATGGTGTTTGGCAGGGCAGTATACGCGGGGTCGTTTTATTGGTCTGACCGCTATTTCGCGCAAATCCAGTCACAAATACTTTTCCACCGCCCATCTGCATGAGGGACACGAACGGCTTGAAAGTGCAAACTCACAATTGATTGACCAGACGATCATAATCTTGATGATTGCCAATCCAGAACCAGATCATCGTATCTTCTTTTAATAAGCCCACACTTCTCCATTTCAGCGTGATGCGCACCGAATAAAGAGGACGATTTTCGTTGATTCGTTTGAAATGCAAGCTTGGGTGAGAAGGATCTTTCTGCCAGACTTTGTATGTCTGTCGCGCTTTTTGCCGCACGTCTGGCGGCAATGCCATTAGACGTTTACGGAAATCTGGCGTGGTTTGCGAGTTCATGACTCAACAAGTTTTCCCCGTGCATCAAACATCGACTTTGTTTGGCCAGTGGCAATATCAGATTCGACCCCTGCGATCAGAGCATCCAGCTTATGCAGATCTGTGGCCGCAAATTGCGCATCCCACAAATTTTCGTCAATTTCAATCAATTCAGGCGACTCTTCTTCAAGCCGTCCGCGTCCACTGAGAAACAACACAAATTCATATACCTGCTCTTGCCGGGCGCGGGTAAGGCGCGGCATAAGAGATGCCACCGCTTCGCCGTAATCTTTCTGTTGCCGGGTCTTGAGTGAATTCATGTCTTTATTCTGCCATGAAACACGCTGTTTGGGGCAACAAAACCTCGCGCTTTACAAATACTTTTCCACCGCCCAGCCGCCCTCGCGCACAATGGGCGCGTTGGATGAATGCGCGTTTGGGTAAAACGTGAGCTTGTTCGTCCCGTTCAGCGCGTCCAGCACATCGCCCATCCAATCGGCCAGCGCAACGGGTGTGTTTAGCTCACGGGCAATCTCCATTGGCGTGATGTCATCCATCGAGATGCCATCGGGATGGTCAAACGTGATGCGGGGCAGCACGACCACCGAGGCTGGCTGAGCCGCCAGCACCGGGCGCAGTTGTTCAATAATGTCACGCCCCATCAGCAAACCAGCCACCGTTATTGTGCTGCCCAAACGGGTGTTGGTGATGGGAATTGCGCGGAGCGGAACGCCCGTGATGCGGGCAAATTCTGCGGCGGTTTTTTGTAACACCGGCGCAAAGAGCGTTCCGGTGGCGAGGACGGCGCCGTGCGCAAGGGCGTCCGTTTGTCCCGAGCTGGTCGAAGGATGAACGGACGCCCTTCGACCGCTCGCTCCGCTCGCGCTCAGGGCGAACGGGTGACTGGAAAGTTCTTTGCGCTTCAGCCGCGCCCACTCGTTCAAAAAGTTGCGCACCATGCCCATGCCGTTCTCTTCCAGCTTCAGGCCATCGTAAGATTTTTTGGCGGGCAGCGGTTTCCCCGCCACCAGATACCACTCATCGGTGCAGTGCACAAACCCCACGCCCAGCGTTTGGCGGAACTCGGCCTGCCACGCGCTCACGCGCTCAATCACCGCCGCGCATTCTGCGGGCGTGTGCGGTCTGTGCCCATATTTGTGATGCGCCGTGAGGCCAACCGGCACCACGCTGACCGACATCACATCGGGGTAAAGCGCGGCCAAATCGCGCACACTTTTCTCCAGCCACGCGCCATCGTTTAGGCCGGGCGTGATGACCAACTGGGTGTGCGCTTGAATATCGTGCCGCGCCAGCCAGCGCAATTGCTCCAGCACATCTTTGGCCTTGGGGTTGCGCAAACACTTTTTGCGGATGGCCGTATCGGTGCAATGTACGCTCACGTAAAGCGGGCTTAGGCGCTGTTCGGCCAAACGCGCCCAGTCTTCATCCGAGAGATTGGTGAGGGTGACAAAATGCCCAAACAAAAACGAGTAGCGGTAATCATCGTCTTTGATGTAAAGCGTGCGACGCATTTTGGGCGCGTTTTGCAGCACAAAGCAAAACGGGCACAGGTTATTGCAGCGGCGAATGTCAATATCAAAAGTGGGGTGCTCAAACTCAATGCCCAGCTCTTGCCCAAATTCACGCTGGCCGCGCAAGAGCATCGGCGCGCCATCGCGCTCAATCTCAAAGGTCAGCTCTGGCTCGGCGGCGTAAAACTGCGCGTCAATCACGTCGCGCAGGGCGTGGCCATTGAGCGCCCGCACGCCATCGCCCGCGCGAAGCCCCGCTTGCGCCGCCGCGCCATCGGGCTGGGTTGATTTGATGATGCCGGGCATTGATTAATTAAGAATTAAGAATTAAGAATTTCGTGCAGGGTTTGACTGCGCCTTTACGGTTTTAGCAACTGTTCAATATCGGGCGGGTAAAAAGACCAGCGTCCGGTATCGCTCAGCCAGTCATGCTCGCTGCGCACTTGACGGATGAACTCGTGGGTGTGCAAATGTCCGTGCGAGGCGGTCTTGAGCAAAATCTCATTCAAACACGCCAAATACAGTTGCCACGGGTCAGTTTTCATCAGCTTGTCGGCAAAGCCTATGTCATCCATGCGCCACCAGGCATGAGCGCGGGCCAGAGTCATTTCAAACTCCTCGGCAAATTGTTCAGATGCCTGCTCGTCTTCAATGACCGGGCGACCCAGTAGCAAAATTGGCGCGGGCGAACGGATGAGGTAGATCGTCTCTTCTTCACGTTGCGCCACTTCGATGGAGCCGCCAAAAGTGAAGAACTCGTGCTCTCGCGCAGACTCATCTACCAAAATAATAAAGCCCGGGTACAAAGCCCGGCTCTCCTGGAAAAGTGGGCGCTGGCGCAGCGTCTCCCATTTTTGGCCGGGCGCACCAGAAAGCCCCAATTGCAGCCGCACCATTTGCGGGTTAAAGTGGCGCGGGTCGGCTTTCTCGCGGATGGCCACGACCAGCCCCTGAAAACCGGGACTGTCGGCGTGGGTCTTGGGCAACAGGTAGTAGCCCCAGTCTTGCATAAGGCTAAACAGGCTCTCTTCGGAAATGCCATTGCCAATTGAATTGGCGGGATGAGCTATTTCTTGCGCCAGTAGACCGGGTTGAATGTCATTCATGCGTTAAAGCATACACCCATAACTTGCATCCATAATTTGATAGGGGCGCCTTGTTAATGCAAAATTATGCGCTGAAGTCAAGGCGTTAGGACTTGCGTTTTTTTAGCAAATCAAAAACAATAATCGCCAAGAATCTCAATATAGAACCCAACAGCGCAATAAATAATAATGATTGCATCCACAATTTTTGCGGCAGAAAAATTGAGCTTATAAAAAACGCATATCCCATTAATTGTAAAAATGCCCCTCCGATTTCTACATGAGAAGAATGTGGAATTCCAAGAAATAATTTGATTATTCGAGGAGCCTGAATATATCTTCCACCTTGCGATTGTTTTTGTATCAGATAACCAGGCAGCCAGAAAAAACCCACAAACAATGCCAACCCAAGATAAGGAAGATAGTCTTTTACGTTCACATTTCCTCGTCTTTCTCACTAACAAATGCACACTCGATTTGTATGCGTAAGTTTATTGTCAACTGCGCAGCTACACGGAATACACCCCGCGCATCTCCTCTGGCAAAAGCGCCGCCATGTTTTTCATGGCCTCGGTTGTAAGCGCAGACAAAACTTCGCGGGTGGGTTTTTGCCCTTGCAAATCCAGCTTGAAGGGTTTGCCAACGGTGATGGTGACCGGGGCAAACAAACGCTTGAGAATGCGCGGTGTGCCCTGAATGGCGACGGGCAAAATCAGCGCATCGGCTCGCGTGGCGAGGAAGGCCATCCCTTCCTGGGCGTGTTGCAACGCGCCGGTTTTGCTGCGCGTGCCTTCGGGCGAGATCAGCACAAGCTGGCCCTCGTTCAGGGCCTCGGTTGCGCTGCGAATAGCCGCCGTGTCTACCGCGCCGCGATGCACCGGGATGGCCCCGTAGCCATCCACAAACCACTTCAACCCAGCCTCCCACGCCTCTACCTTGGTCATGGGGATGACCGGCCTGCCCAGCGAGGGCATGACTACCAGCGGGTCCCAAAAGTTGATGTGGTTGATCGCCACAATTGCGCCGCCGGTTTGCGGCACGTTCTCCAGCCCAATCACCCGGAAGCGCATAAACGTTTTTTGCGCCAGCCGCAGCCACCAGTTGTAAAACGCGCGGCGCGGCGCGGGCTTGTTCCACGCCCAGCGTTTGGTGAACTTGGATTTTTTGCCCTCAGTCTTGACCTCTGTCTGTTCTGCCATTGGCGCAGATTGTATCTTGATAAAGCGATTCACTCAGCGCACTGGGCCAGCCGCCCTTTTGGCGCGTCATCTGGCCAGTTTTTCCAGCGCGTTCCTGGCCGCCTCATAATTTGCGTTCAGGCTGATGGCTTTCTGGAGGTCAGCGCGGGCGGCTTCGGCGTCGTCTTTGGCGGCATGGGCCACACCGCGCCAGTAATAACTCTCTTCCAGGTTGTTCACCGACTTAAGCGTTTCGTTTGCCAGTTGAATCACGTCATCGTAGCGTTGCGCGGCGTAATATGCGGCGTATGGGCCGAATTGGTACCACATCATGCGCCAGGGCAGACCAATGGCGCGGGCGCGGTCGTACGCTTGCGCGGCTCCGGCGCCATCCCCCAGCGCCAGCAAGTTTGTGCCAACGTTAAACCACGCAAACTTATCTTTGGGGTTGGCGGCGGCCTCGGCGCGGGCCACCGCAAGCGCGCGCTGGCGCATGGGCGCATCGTTCATGCGCTCGCCCAGCAATGCGCGAACATCCCCATCTTGCGTGGGCGACCAGACCACCAGCATGGCGCGGTTAAAGGCTTTCCAAAGCGCGTCAATCTCTTGCGCGGGCATACGCACATTTTCGCCTTCGTATGAATCAAAAAATACAAATTCATCGGTTGTTTTTGCGCGGGTAAAACCCATCGCGAGGCGGTAGTGCCCCATCTCGTCATTGGGTTGGGGAATAAACCACGTTTCAATGATGACCGGCAAGCCTTTGGCGATCAACCCGCGCAAAAGTTCCAGGTCGCCGCCTTGCACCACGCGGGCGTTGAGGCCCTTTGAGCGGGCATAGGCGGCCATCTCGTCCAGGCTCACGTTGCGGTCGTCTTTGTCTGGGCGCAAAGTTTGCGCCACGCGGTATTGGTTATCGCGCGAGCCAAACGCGGCGAGCTGCATGGAGAGCGTAGCTGGCCCGCAATTGTTGAACGTTTGGCGTTGCAAAATCAGCCCGCGAATCAAGGCGTTGTCTGGCGCGGGCGTTGGCGTGTTTGTGGGGATGAGTTTTGTGGCCGTTGCGGCGTTGGCAATTGCGGCGGCGGGTGATGGCGCTCTGGTGAGCGGCAATACCGGCGTTTTGGTGGGGTAGTAGCGCACAACAACTTTGCTCGCGCCATCCATGCTCACAGCAGATTGGGGGAGCGGACGCAGCGCGCGTAACTCGTCCAAAATGGCATCGCGTTGCCATATCAAGAGCGCCATCAAGCCAAGCAGGAAGAAGCCAATTAACTTACGCACAAAAACGCAGACCTCTGGCATCATGATAATGCGCCAAAGGTCTGCGTTGAATGACGACTCCCCTGCGCTTAAGCCGCGCGTGCTCAACGGTTTACCAGGTCGAATCGTATCCGCGCATGGTGTTTGGCACGAAATAATATTTCATGGGTTGCCCAACGGTTGGAATTGCGGTCGGTGTGCTGGTCGGCGTGTTTGTGGCCGGGGAGTTCATGCACACATTTACGCCCGACACATCTGCGCCACTGACCGAAATATTAACCGATTGCCAACAGCCGTATATGTTGCACATGCTGGGAATGGATATCGTGTAATTGCCATCGGGGATATTGGCAAAACTAAAATTGCCCGCCATCAGATCGGTTTGAGCCGAATATCCGCCGGGGTTGAGCGCCACCGTCACCCCGCGCTGGCTGCCAAAACAGGGCGAAAACTCTGCCACATGCCCAGACACGGTGTACCCGGTCTGCGGCGCGTTTGGCGCATCCTCACGCTGAATTGGAGCTTCATTGGCGAGGAGTGTTTCCTGCCCTGGCAAAACAGAGGCGTGGGTGGGTGCCGCCAAACCCGGTGCACATCCCATCAGCAAAATAAAACCTAGCGCAGCTTTAACGATTGTGTTGCGAAGCGTGCGACCTAAAGCTGAAACTGACACATGCATAATTCACTCCAGTTTCCCCTTCCTGTAGACACATCACGTTATTTTGAAAATATAAGCCCTACGAGCAAGAAGATTATAACGCCACGATTCATTTTGAGACGATCTTTAGTTCAATTTGAAAATTACAAATTCCCTTTGCGCCAAACTGGTATAAGATTTGTAAATTCATGCAAAAAGATATCCGCCTGCTTTTTATCACCCGTATCACGCGGATGTTTGCGTATGGCTTTCTTTCGGTCTCGCTGGCGTTGTATCTTTCGCGGCTGGGGCTTAGCGCGCAGCAAATTGGGTTTGTGTTCACCTTCACCCTCGTTGGTGATGCGGTGATCTCGTTATGGCTCACCACCAATGCCGACCGGCGCGGGCGCAAAAAAATGCTCATCATCGGGTCGGCGCTCATGCTGATGGCAGGCGTGGTGTTCGCGATCACGCGCGAGCCAGCGTTGCTGGCGCTTGCAGCCACCATTGGCGTCATCAGCCCCAGCGGCAAAGAAATTGGCCCTTTCTTGTCCATCGAGCAGGCCAGTTTGAGCCAGCTTATCCCCAACGAGAAACGCACCTCCACATTTGCGTGGTACAACTTGTCTGGCTCAATGGCGCTGGCGCTGGGCGCGTTGTCGGGCGGGTTAGTGGTTCAGGCGCTGCTGGAGATGGGTGTTGAGGTGGTCAACGCCGACCGTGTTCTGGTGGTGGTGTATGCGGCGTTTGGCCTGCTGCTCATGGCGCTCTACACCCGCATCACCCCGCAGGCCGAGGCTCCATCCACCAATGTGAAAATGGACGCGCTGGGGCTGGGCAAATCGCGCGGGATTGTGCTCAAACTTTCGGCGTTGTTCGCGCTGGATGCCTTTGCCGGCGCGTTTGTGATTGACAGCTTCATCGCGTACTGGCTCAGCCAAAAATTTAACGTTGAACCCGCGGTGCTGGGCAGCATTTTCTTTGGCACAAACCTGCTGGCCGGGTTTTCTGCGCTGCTGGCTTCGCGCATGGCAGAAAAGTTTGGGTTGATCAACACGATGGTATTCACGCATATCCCATCCAACATTTTGCTTATTCTTGTGCCGCTTATGCCCAACCTGCCGCTGGCCATTGGCATGTTGTTCTTGCGTTTTAGCATTTCTCAGATGGATGTGCCGACCCGCCAAAGCTACACCATGGCGGTGGTCTCGCCCGAAGAGCGCAGCGCCACCAGCGGCGTGACCACCATTGCCCGCAGCGTGGGCAGCGCCATCGCCCCATCCATTGCTGGGCCGCTTTTGGCAACCTCATGGCCGTTTTTCATCTCTGGCGGGTTAAAAATAGTTTACGATTTGCTTTTGTGGCACAACATGCGCGCGGTAAAACCGCCAGAAGAGATGAAAAAAGGTTGAAGAGTGAAGAGTGAAGGGTGAGAAGTAATGATTCATGTGCGGCTTTGCGTCTTGGCGAGAGATAAAAAAGCAAAATCATTCGGCTTTTTGTTAAAGTGGCAACTTGTGTTAATTCATCATTCGTAATTGAATCGTAATTGAAATGGTTCGCATACTGTTCAAAACCAATAACGCCCCGCCTCGTGATGACGTGGACGCGAAAGACCTGCCTGCCTTGATCGCCGAGGCCGCCGAGGGCCGCGCCACGCTTTGGGTGGATTTGAAAGACGACCTGCCCGGGGCGCCGGATGAAAGCGGCGTGGAGCACTCCACCGACCCCAACATTTTGCGTGTGCTGCGCGAGGATTTTAAGTTTGACCCGCTGGCGGTGGATGACGCTTTGACCGAGACGCATGTGCCAAAGGTGGATGACTGGACAAATTATCTTTATATCGTCTTGCACGCTGTGTTCTTTCAATCTGAAATTGAGGACATTGACACGCGCGAGCTGGATATTTTTCTGGGCAAAAATTTTCTCGTCACGTATCACTTTGAGGAGTTGCCCGAACTGCACCAGGTGTGGCGGTTGGTGCAGCGCGATGACCGCTACTGGAAGCGCGGCTCGGACTTTTTGTTTTACACCCTCGCAGATTCCATCGCCACTGGTTACATGCCGTGCATGGATGCGATTGACGAGGTGAGCGACCAAATTTTGGACACCGTATTTGACCACCCATCCAAAGAGCAGGTGCAGCGCATCTTTCATGTCAAGCGGGCGGTGCTGCGCTTGCGGCGCATTCTTGGCCCCCAGCGCGAGGTGATGAGCCGGCTCGCCCGCGAAGGGCTTTCTCAGGTGGATGGCAAAAACCGGGTGTACTTCCGCGATGTGTATGACCACTTTGTGCGCATGGCCGATCTGAACGAATCTCTGCGCGACATCGTGGCCGGGTCGCTGGACACGTATCTCTCGGTCACGGCCAACCGCACCAACGATGTGATGAAAGTGCTCACAATTGTGACCGTGCTGTTTGCGCCGCTCACATTCATCACCGGTTTTTTTGGCATGAACTTTTTTGGCGAGAACATCGCCCTGCGCGGCAGCTTTGGCTGGGTTCCGTTTGTTCTGGCCATGCTGGGGATGGTGGTCTTTCCGATCATCATCTTTTTGTATATCCGGCGCAACCGGTGGTTGTAAAAATGCAGGTCTGATCGCTTCGCGCGGTCAGACCTGCGCATCGCTTACTTTTGCTCGGCGGCGGCCTTGTTTTGTTTTTGTTCTGCCTTTCGCACCGCGCGAATCACAATGGCCGCGAACAAAATGATCGGCGCGAGCGCCATCAACAAAACAGGCAACGTGCCAACGCCAAACCAGATGGCCGTGTTGGCCAGCCCTTCCAAACTGCGGTTTAGCGAATCGGTCGCGGCCTTCATCGTCTCACCGGGTTTCCAAACGTAAGGCGTGGCTGTTGGGGTGGGCGTTGGCGTGGGGCGGCGCGGCACAAGCCGCAGGTTGATCGTGGCCATATCGCTCAGCCGCGAGAGCTGCGCCATGCGGCCCTTGGCCTGCTCAATCTGCCCGCGCACATCGGTCAGCTTGTTGAACAGCGAGATGATGTCATCGGTCTTGTCTTGTTTTGCCAGCAGGCCCTGCAATTGTTTTTCGGCCAATTCCAAATTTCTCGTCCGCGCGTCAAGGTCGGCGTATTCGGCGGTCACATCATCGCCGCTGGCGTTTTCTTGCTGCACATCCAGCGCCATTTTGCGCAGAGCTTCCATCGCCTCGCCCAGCTTATTGCCCGGCACTTTAATCACAACCTCAGCGTTAAGAAAGCCATCGGGCTTGCTGGTGCTGGCCGATTGGGTGTAGCCGCCCAGGCGATCCAGCAGCGCGCCAATGTCGTTCAGGGTGTGCTGAGTGTCCTCCACCAGCAGCGTCATGCTGGCGTTGCGAATCACCATGCGCGAGAGCGGGTCAACCGGCGCGGCCAGTTTGCCGCCGGTGATGACCGAATCGCGGATGCCGCTGGAGCCAACCCCCGGCGCGGCGGTGGCCGCTGGCGCAGGAACAGGTTGGGGCGCTTGGGTGGCGGCGGGCGCACTGGTCGGTCGCGGGGGCGCGGCGGTTGGAGCAGCGGCACCTCCGCAGGCGGCCATCAAAAATAGCGCGGCGGTTAGGGGGATGAGAGTTCGGGTGTTCATATTTTCTCCTTTTGGGGATGGCGCTTGTTTCGGCGCAAGAGCCAGCCCTCAAACAAAACTGTATGCGCCTGCGCCCATCTGTGCTTGATATTTTTCTGACAACCGGTTGACTTTGGAGTGGCGTACACTTGCCGCATGAAATGGAAGTGGGCGGCCCTGGGGTTTGCGGCGGTTCTGATCGTCATCGTGGTTCTGGCAGACCGTCACCAGCTGCCGCCTTTTTTGTATGCCATCTACAACTTTCCCGGCGGCGACAAAGCCGGGCATTTTATTTTGATGGGAATGATGGCGTTTTTGGCCAATCTTGCGCTTCGGGCGCGGACGGTTAAAATTTTCTCGCGCGATATTTTGTTGGGCAGCTTGATTGTGACCGCGCTGGTCGCGCTGGAGGAGCTTTCGCAAAACTTTTTCCCCGGCCGCACCCCCGCGCTGGATGATTTTGCCGCCAGCCTGGCTGGAATTCTGGTTCTGGGCTGGCTGGCAAAGTGGCTGGTCAAAACCACCGGCTAATTGCGCCTTGACCATTTTCCAAGAGCGTGTTTAATACGCACCCATGATTACCATCTTCGACAACCCGGTGCAGTTGCCCCCGCAATTGGCGTTTTTGGATGGACGCATCGGGTCGTTTGTGGTTAATCTGGTTTTGTGGATGGCGATTGCGCTTGCGGCATACGTCATCCTCAGCGTTGTGCTGCGCGCCGTCACCCGCCGCCTGCCCGGCGAGATGGACGACATGATTCTCTCGTCGGTTCGCAAGCCGCTGCTGGCGGTGGTGGTGGTGATGGGGTTGACCAGCAGTTTTTCTGTTTTGCAGTTGGCGGGGCTTTTGGGCGCACTGGTCAACCAAATCTTTCACTCGCTCTTCATCATCGCGCTCACGTGGATGCTTCTGCGGCTGACTCAAAACGCACTTATCCCGCTGTTAAAGGCGCGGGCTGCGCAAACCGAAAAGCGCGCCGATGATGTGATGATTGGCATCGTCAACATGATTGTGCCGGTGGTGGTGATCTTCTTTTCTGCGCTGGCGGTGCTGAACCAATGGGAGGTGGATATCGGCGCGGCGCTGGCGGGCGCGGGCATCATCAGCCTGGTGCTGGGTCTGGCGCTGCAAGACACGCTGCAAAATATTTTTGCGGGCATTGGCCTGCTGGCCGATGAGCCTTTTACCGCCGGAGAACTCATTGCCCTGCCAGATGGCAAAGTGTGCAAAGTGGAGCAGATTGGCCTGCGCACCACCCAGTTGTATTACGCGCAAGACCACTCGCTCATCTTCATGCCCAACAAAGACCTTGCCAACGCGGCCATCACCAACATCGTCAAGCCATCCTTTGATTCGCGCGGGGCGATTGAAATTGGCGTGGCGTATTCATGCGATCTGGAATTTGTCTCATCGCTGTTGATGGATATTGCGATGGAGCATCCAAACGTGCTGTTTACCAACGCCGCCGAGCGCACGGCGCGGCTGAGGCAAGCGGCGCAACGGCTGGCCGCGCGGCTGTCTGGTGATGTTCCTTTGGCCGCCACCCACCGCGCCGAGCTTGAGATGCGGCGGGACGCCATCCAGGCCATGATCCCGCGTGTTGAGCGCGAAACCGATTTGCTCAAGTCGCTCATCGCATTTGATTCAACTTTGGCGGCTCTGGCTGGGGAGTTAAACCGCCTTGAGCAGGGCGGGTTTAACCATGAAGAGACCGCACATTTTCAGAAAAATTATCTGCCCGGTGTGAATGTGGCGCTGGAGGATGTATATGGCGCGATGAGCGCGTGGCTGAGCCATCCCGACCCGCTGGCATTGCAGGGCGAGGTGCGGGATGAGAATGCGCGCTGGGCCGCCGCCAACAAACGTCTGAGCGACAAGTGGCGCGCCCTTGAGACGGCCATCAGCAAGCCACCCGCCGATATTGAAATGGAACTGGACACGCGGGTGAACGCCCTGCGCGAGTGGGTGACCACCCAATACAAAACCCGGCCGGAGCCGTGGAAAGACCCGTTTGTGGAGGCCAAAGGGTTTGGCGCGTCCAGCGTGGATTTGACGTTGAAATATTTTGTGGATGATGTGCGGCTGGAGCATTACGAGCGTTCGCGCCGCGTGGCCACCGAGCTGATCATGGCGATTCACGAGCGCTTCAAGCAGCATAACATTGAGATTCCCTTTCCCCAGCAGGATGTTTGGATACGCGCCGTGCCAGGCAAATAACCCGATGGCGGTACACTGAGTTAAATACCAACCATGCAAACCTACTGCGCCTTTGTGGCGACCATGCCCCCAGATAATGTGCATCGCCAATATCACCATTACGAGTATGGCTTCCCGCTGAGCGATGACAACACGCTGTTTGAGCGCCTCGTGCTGGAGATCAATCAGGCCGGGCTGTCCTGGGCCACCATCTTGAACAAACGCGCTAACTTTCAGCGGGCGTATTTGGGGTTTGATGTGGCCGTGGTCGCCGAGTTTGACGAACCCGACCGGGCGCGGCTGCTGGCCGATGCGGGCATCATCCGCAACCGGCTAAAGGTGAACGCCGCCATTGAGAACGCGCGGCGCATTCAGGCCATCCAGCGCGAGCATGGCTCGTTCAAAGCCTGGCTGGATGCAAACGTGATGGAGGACGCCGCGCCGCGCACACGCGAAAGCTGGACAAAGCTGTTTAAGAAAACGTTTGTCTTTACCGGCGGCGAAATTGTGAACGAATTTTTGATGAGCACAGGCTACCTGCCCGGCGCTCACTCATCCGATTGCCCCACCTACGCGGAAATTGAAAAACTTAAACCAGCGTGGATGCAGGCAATTACGAATGACTAATGACTAATTACGAATTGGGAAGACAATCTCATTCGTAATTAGTAATTGACATTCGCCGCGCGCATGGTGCTGGGCAGGAAAACCTTTTTCAACTCGCCCGCGTAGAGCCACGTGCCATAAATTTGCGGCAGCCCCAACCGTTTGTCGGTGAAGGCGCTGAAGAAGCGCTTGGACACGGGATCATAGGCGGTGGCCGCGCGGCCATTTTGCCAATCTATCCAGTTTGTCGCGCCATCGCTCACCGGCGCACTGGTTTGCCATGTGCCTGTGATGTTGCGCGCGCTGAAGAAACGGTATCCATCCCCGGTGCTGTGCGGATACACCACCAGCAATTCTGGCGTGACGCCACCGCCCAAAACCAGCGTGGCAAAGGTTTCGCCATCAAAATCATTGATGGATGGCGCAGGGGCGGGTGACCATGTGTTTCCGCCATCGGCGCTGCGGGCGTAATACCCTGCCCATGTCCAGTTATTGCATCCCGTCCACACCACATGCAGTATGTTTTGCGCGTCAATCTTGAGCTGCGGGTAGCGCTGATAACACCAATCATTTGTGGAGACAACGCTGTTAACCGTTCTGTATTGCGTCCACCCGCCGCCGCCCGCCGGATATTTGGCGATGCGGATATTGCCATAAAAGGCGCTATTGGTATATTGAATACTGCCCCACGCCGCAAACGTATTGCCCGCATTGTCAATCGCGATGGATGGTCTGGGGTCGCCGCGCAACACCTCGGTATTTACCTGGGTTTGCGGCGACCAGGTTTGGGTTGCACTGTTCCAAAACGAGGTAAACACGGTATACGTCGGCGGCCACGAATAAGCCGCGTCATTTTGCTGATACACCCACGCGGCGGCCATTCGCCCATTTTTGCTGTCCAATACAGGCGCGTAGCTGGGGCTCCAAACGGTGTGCGTGGCGTTGTCGCTCACCTGAACCTCTGGCGACCAGGTTGTGCCGCTGAGCGCCGAATGAAAGATGCGCATTTGATCGTTGGCGCCCGCGTTGTTCTCTGCCCAAAGCGCGTGCAGCTTCCCCGCGTCATCCAAAGCGATGGCGGGCGTGTTGTTCATCACCCCGTGCC
>Ga0073902_10001022_pt1 | contig 15631 bp, 14 predicted proteins | sample KloWWTmeKNB19Kit_FD_66667 | JGI IMG/M metagenome (GOLD analysis project Ga0073902, IMG submission 66667) | Active sludge microbial communities from Klosterneuburg, Austria, studying microevolution and ecology of nitrifiers - Klosterneuburg... | ecosystem: Engineered > WWTP > Aerobic digester >...
GCACCCCAATTCCGTAGAAGGTGAAGACAGTCTCATGACCAAAAAAGTTCAGGGTATTACACTGGCTTTTCCCGTTCAATTAAAATTTAGCAGCGACAGAATTGCAAATTTTAAAGTGTACATGATGGGTGGGGTAAAATTTGAGTATGATATGGCTGCAAATGCAGGCGCCAAAAATGCCGAATCGCTTTTTAAATTAAAGCGTTTTGATTATGGTATAGAAGCAGGCATTGGCTTTCACATTTACTTTCCTGTATTTGTATTAACGCCGGAGCTTAAAGTAGGCTGGGGTTTAAATAATGTGCATAGCCGGGATCCGCAGCTAAAGTTTTCCAATACTATTGATAAAATTAATGCCCGTACTGTTTCACTTTCCCTTACGGTAGAGTAATTGTTTAGTAATCATAATTGCGCTTCCAAATATTCAATCTTATTCCGGCAGAAACCATTGGGTTGTTAGAATCTATTCCGTTGCCTTTGTATTTCCTTAGCATTAAACCTAAGTCAATAAAAAAGTTTTCCCTGGCCTCATAGCTTACCGATGCATAGACATTGAGGCATTTTACTTTTTCTCCTCCACCAATGCTAAAATCGGTTCCACTACGAGTTACATAAGGCTTAAAAATATTGCCGCCAAAATTTGTACCCAGGCTGTCCAGCCCTTTGTAATAATAAATTGCCCTTGCATAAATCATCCATTTAGGCGCCGGTTGAAAACGTGCAATACCAATAAACTCCTGGAAATTGGCTCCCAAAGGATGTGCCAGTGGCTGATTGTAATGCGTATAATTGGCAACACTATCGGAGTGGGAATATACAAATGGCCGTACCCTGTTGGTTTCAAATTGAAGGTCGAGGTTTTTAATATTAAAGGCATCAACATACTTCATGCCAAGCTGAAAGCCAAATTTGTTTACCCAGTTTTTAGAATCGTCCCTAATTTCTTTTATGCGGAATTCATCCATAATCATTTGCCCGTAAAATTGTAAGCGGTGGGCTACATTGGCTTTAAAGTCAATACCGGCCAAGGCATTATCGGGGCTGCCTACTGTGCCTTCAATATGCCTTAGGAAAATAATGGGGTTGAGGTATTGAAAATCAAAGCGATTTTTGCGGCCGAAAATTACACCTTCAAAAAGGCCAATGTTGAGCCAGCGGTTTACGTTCATGCTTAGGTGGTGCATGGCAGCATATTTACGGTCGAGCAACTCATCGCCATGCTTGGTAAACTGTGGCATGAGCTCCATAAATAAATTTTGATAATTTATTTTCCAAATCCTTGTATTGATTTTTACAAAAAGATAGCTGTTGCCAAAGTCACTCAGAAAGAGGCTGCGGTAGCCGTTGCCAATAAAATTTTTATCGTAGCCTGCCTGGAAGTTGATGAACTTTGCTGCGCTAAAAGTAAAATATCCACGGCCATCAAAATAATCAAAGCCTTTTGAAGTTTTATACGGTTTGTAAAAACCCACGCCGGGTACGGCCCTGTACTCCTGCTCAAACTGCCTGAAGTTTGCCGGCCCACGCTCCTGGTTATCTACAACCATTGCGGCAAAGCCCACTTTTTTTGCAATCAGCCCACGAATGGTTACGCCTCTGGAATTTAAAAAAACTAGGTTGCTGGTATCCCTTTCTTTTGCCAGTGTAACATTGAGTATGGGGTTAATGGCAAGAAAAAAATTGGGGTTGTTTACTTCAAAAAAATTGGCCTTGGTTTTATAAAGTGATTTTAAAAAAGGTTTCTTGCTTGCAAAATTTTCTTTGGGTGTGGTAACCCACTCTGCACTGTTCATCAGCAAGCTATTTAAATTGTATTCATCAATTGGCGTTAGGTTAAGGTCGGTCCATTCTTTAAACTTATCCTGGTTGGTTGCAGGGTCCCGGTAGCCCATCCTTGCACTGTCTAAAAACTCGGCTTCCTGCACAATAAATTTTCGGTTAAAAGGCTTAAGCGTAGAAAAATTGAGGTCGGTATTTTTTTGTTGCTTTATTTCCAGCCTTTCAATAAATATATTCTCCTTGGCATCCTGCGGCAGGTAGGTAGATTGTGCAAATGCCGGTAAAGGAAAAATAAAAACAAGGAGTTTGGATAAGCTTTTAATAATTTGCATCTTATAGTAATGGTTAGTTTTACAAGTATTCATAAATTCAAGTTATGCAAAAATACCTTATTAAGGATATTTCTATAGTGAATGAAGGAAAAATTGAGCAAAAAGATATTTTGATAGGCAATAAACGAATAGAAAAAATTGACAGTAATATTTCTGTAAAAGAAAAATGCATAGAAATTGATGGCGCTGGAAAACATTTGATGCCGGGAGCCATTGACGACCAGGTGCATTTTCGTGAGCCGGGGCTTACGCATAAAGCTACAATCCATACCGAAAGCAGGGCGGCAGTTGCTGGCGGCATTACCAGTTTTATGGAAATGCCCAATACCATACCCAATGCTTTAAATTTAAAATTGCTGGAAGATAAATATGCCATTGCAAAAGCCACTTCGCTTGCCAACTACTCTTTTTTTATGGGTGTGAGCAACCATAATGCAGATGAAGCATTGCAGGTAAACAAACATAAAAATGATATTTGCGGCATTAAAATATTTATGGGCAGCAGCACCGGAGATATGCTGGTGGATAACCACAATACGCTCAATAAGATTTTTTCGGAGTGTGAAATACTAATTGCAACGCATTGCGAAGATGAGCGCTTAATTCGCCATAATTACCAGGCTTTAAAAGCCCAAAAACCACAACTGGAGCCATCCGATCATCCGCTTATACGAAATGCCGAAGCCTGTTTTGAATCTTCGTTAATTGCAATACAGTTTGCCCAAAAACACAATAGCCGGCTGCATATATTGCATATAAGCACCGAAAAAGAACTGCAACTTTTTGGCAACATGATGCCGCTTGCAGAAAAAAGGATAACCGCAGAAGTATGCGTGCACCATTTGCATTTTACGGCAGATGATTATGAACGGCTGGGCTATAAAATAAAATGCAACCCGGCTATAAAAGCGCCCCAAAATAAAAATGCTTTGTGGCATGCATTGCTGGACGACTGCCTGGATGTAATTGCCACCGACCATGCACCACATTTATTATGCGAAAAAGAACCACCTTACGAAAATGCACATGCCGGCCTGCCCCTGGTACAACATGCATTGCCCTTAATGCTGTATTATTATGAGCAGGGAAAAATAAGCCTGGAAAATATTGTCCGCAAAATGAGCCATGCCGTTGCTGAATGTTTTCAAATAAAAGAACGAGGTTTTATAAGAGAAGGTTATTTTGCCGACCTGGTGTTGATTGACTTAAATAAACCATTTACCGTTTCGCCTCAATCTGTTTTATATAAATGCGGATGGAGCCCGTTTGAAAATTTTCAATTTCCTGCATCCGTAGAAAAAACTTTTGTAAACGGAAACCTGGTTTATGAAAATGGCACTGTAAACAACTCTTATACAAGCGAAAGGCTATACTTCAACCGATAAAAATATAGAATGGAACTGGATAAAACCACCCTTTATGACCTTGCTGTTTTTGCTAACGAAGAAGAGTTTTCTGTTTTTGGAAAACTCAATGAAGCCATAACCAGCAGCGGTAGAGATGAATTTAAAAAGATGCTGTACACACCACTAAAATCCGTTTCAGCTATTACCGATATACAACTCACATTAAAACAAATTGGCGAAAAAGAAAGCGGCTGGACAAAACTCATAAGCAACGGAACCATTATGGTGGTAGAGCGGTATTTTCATGCCACTATTGATGAAATACCAGCTTATCCCAATAAGCTTTCTGCACTTACCTATAAAGTTTTTTCAGGCCAGGATTATTCTTTGATAAAATATTCTGCAAAGCATTGTTTTGATTTTATTAAAGGAATGAGGCAATTGCAGGAATTACTACATTCACCTGAAGCATCAGCTCCATTACAAAAGGTATTGAGCAGGTGCCAAAATATTTTGCAGCATACTGCAGCATATACAAGCGGGTTTGCAACCACTGAGGAAATGCCGCATACCGCACTGCTGCGCTTTGGCCATTTTATCCGTTACCGGTTTAAAACCAATATGCATAACTTGCTGCAAATGCACGCCACGCTTGATGCCTGGCATGGCATGGCCATTGCCATTAAAAAATTTCAATTGGTTTTTCCGGAGCTGGTAGCCTCTGAAACGCCGGTAATTGAAGCCCGTGGTTTATATCATATATTATTGGAGCAACCCGTGGGCTACGATACACAACTGAATAGGGATGCCCATTTTTTATTTTTAACCGGCGCCAACATGGCCGGTAAAAGCACTTTTATAAAAGCGGTGGGCATTGCCGTTTTTTTGGCACATGCAGGTATGGCGGTTCCTGCTGCTTTTTTACGATTGAGTGTTTTTGACGGCATGCTCAGCAACATCAATATGGCCGATAATATTATTAAGGGCGAAAGTTATTTTTACAACGAAGTGCAAAGAGTAAAAGCTACCCTGCAAAAAGTAAGCGATGGAAAAAAATGGCTCATATTGATTGATGAACTTTTTAAGGGCACCAATGTAGAAGACGCCATGAAATGCAGCACGGCAGTAATAGAAGGCCTGCTAAAAGTAAAGGGCTCCTTATTTATCCTTTCTACACATCTGTATGAAATTGCACAGCAACTGCAGGGCCATACCAACATCAGCTTTCATTATTTTGAAACCCAAATTTCAGGAGGCCAGTTGCAATTTAATTATACCTTAAAACCAGGCGTAAGCAACGACAGGCTCGGCTATTTGATTTTAAAAAACGAAGGCGTGGTGAAGATGCTGGAGGATTTGTGAAGGCCTCAGTATTTAGTACAAAGTATTTAGTATTTAGGCTGGGGAATTGCATTTGCTGTAAGGGTATATTTTGCATCTGATTTTATTTGCAAATTCAAATGAGTATTTTCTTTTAGGTTTTTTACTGTCCCCAAAAAATAAAGGGCCCGTTTTACCAGTACCCTTTTTTAAAATGCTTAAATGAATGGTTGCTATTGAAGGTTACAAAAATGGTAAGGCTTCAATACTATATACGCAATACCAAGTACTCAATACTATGTACTGTGTATTACCCTTAATCAAACATATCACTTTGTAAGCCTTTGCCGGCAGGTTGCTTGCCCAAATGTTTATAAGCTTTTTCGGTGGCTTCCCGGCCACGTGCCGTACGTACAATAAAACCTTCCTGTATTAAAAAGGGCTCGTACACTTCTTCCAGCGTACCGGTTTCTTCACCTACAGCGGTGGCAATTGTGGTAATACCTACCGGGCCGCCTTTAAATTTATCAATAATTGTAGAGAGTATTTTATTATCCATTTCATCAAGGCCGTATTCATCTACATTTAATGCACGCAAGGCATGTTCGGTTATTTTTAAATCAATGATGCCGTTGCTGAGTACCTGTGCAAAATCTCTTACCCTTCTCAGCAAGCCGTTGGCTATACGAGGCGTGCCACGGCTGCGCCTTGCAATTTCATCGGAAGCATCGCTGGTAATTTTTGTGTTTAAAATACCTGCACTGCGTTGCAATATGGCATTTAAAATAGAAGCATTGTAATACTCCAGCCTGTTTTTAATAGCAAACCTGCTGAGCAGTGGTGCGGTTAAAAGCCCGCTTCTGGTAGTGGCGCCAATAAGTGTAAACGGATTTAAGTTTAATTGTACAGAGCGTGCATTTGGTCCGCTGTCTATCATTATATCTATACGAAAATCTTCCATTGCGGCATAGAGGTATTCTTCTACTACGGTACTAAGCCGGTGTATTTCATCTATAAACAATACATCATTTGGTTCAAGGTTGGTGAGCAGGCCGGCAAGGTCGCCGGGTTTTTCGATAACCGGGCCGCTGGTTTCTTTTATGTTTACACCCATTTCGTTGGCCACAATGCGGCTCAGCGTTGTTTTACCCAATCCCGGCGGGCCATGAAAAAGGATATGGTCCAATGCTTCGCCCCTTTGTTTACAGGCTTTTATAAAAATGCTGATGTTGTTGATAATTTTCTCCTGCCCACTGAACTGCTCAAAAGCTGCAGGGCGAATGTTATTTTCAAACTCCTTTTCGGCGCCGCTCATTTTTGTAAGTTCAGTATTGAGGTTGGGATTTTGCATAAAGTAAAATTACAAAATAATCAGCAGCAGGATTTATAGTAATTTTTGAAAAAAAGTAGCGCTATACCAATTTTTTTTCTAACAGTTTAAAACCTTCTCCGGCGTTTAAACCCTTCCATAAAATATTATAAACCGTATGGGCTATAACCATGGGTGCGCCTATACGTTCATTAATAAGGTGCATACATTTACTGGCATTATAGCCTTCGGCAACCATATTCATTTCCAGTTGTGCCGATTGTACGGTATAGCCTTTGCCAATCATATTGCCAAAAGTACGGTTGCGGCTAAACAGGGAATAGCAGGTTACCAGCAAATCTCCCAGGTAAACCGATGCGGCATAATTGGTACGTACATTTTCATGGGTTTCTAAATAGCCTACTTCGGCATTTATGATGCCTGCCTTTCTTAAGAAACCTGCCATTTCATCGGCGCTGTTGGCAATAAGTACGCTTAAAAAATTATCGCCGTACTCCAGCCCGTGTGCAATACCGGAGCCCACAGAATAAATATTTTTTAAAATTGCGGCGTATTGAACGCCATAAATATCTTTATTGATTACCGTGTTTATATATGAGGTTTTAAAATAGCCGGCAATGCCTGTTGCCATTTTTGTATCTGTGCCGGAAAAAGTAAGGTACGATAACCGCTCCCTGGCAACTTCTTCGGCATGGCATGGGCCCATTACGGCAAAATAATTTTCCAGGTCTACATTAAATTCCTGTTGCAAATAATCGTTGAGCAGTAAATTATTTTGCGGCAAAATACCTTTTATGGCCGATACTATTTTTTTGCCTTCAAAAATATTTTTGGGCAAAGTGCTTAAAGTTTCAATGGCAAATGAAGATGGAATGGCAATTACAATTACATCGCTGTTTGTAATAACATCTGAAGCATTAGTGGTGAGTTGCAGTTGATGTATATTAAACCTTGCCGATTGTAAATATTGGGGATTGTGACCCCGCTGTTTAAATTGCTCAATTGCAGTTTGGCTCCTGTTCCACCAAAAAATAGTTTGGCCATTGTCAGTTAGTATTTTTGCCAGTGCCGTTCCCCAGCTCCCGCTTCCTAATATGCCAAATTTCAACATGCTTGTTTTTTGTTTAAGTTGTTTAATTCGTTAAAAAGGTTTAAGTCGTTTAAAGCGTTGGTTATTCGCTCTTAGGTTTAACTTGCTTTGGAGGGCTTATAATTCAACACTTAAATCTCATATCTCTTAATTCTTAACGCTAAACTCGTAACTATTCTCTCAGCCCCAGCTTTTCCACTGCCAACTGAGCTGCTAACTGGCTGGCATCTTTTTTATTATATCCTTTTGCTTGTGCAACCAATGCTCCATCTACCGTTGCGCCAATAGTGAAAATACGCCTTCCGCTTTCAAATTTTTCTTCCAGCGTAGTAAACTCCAGCGCTTTGCCGTTTTTATTAGCCCAGCCGTAGAGTTTGTTTTTAATATTTATTTCTACTTCTTCCAGGTCATCAATAAACATGTGTGGCAAAATGATTTGCTTTTCTACCCATGTTTGTGTTTTTTTATAGCCAATGTCCAGGTACACAGCGCCTATTAATGCTTCAAGTGTATTGCCGAAAATTTGAGAAATTTTTAAGGCGTTATCAAATTTATTGTAAAAGGTAATTTTTTTTAGACCCATTTTAAGGGCTATTTCATTAAGCTTGGCCCGGTTCACCATTTTGCTCCTCATTTCGGTAAGGAAACCTTCGCCTTTGTATGGGTATTTTTTAAACAGGTAATGGGCAATTACCGAACTTAAAACGGCATCGCCTAAAAATTCCAGGCGTTCGTTGTTTTCGTCTGCACCTTCCCTGATGGAGCGGTGGCTTAGTGCTGTTTTATAAAGGCTGATATCGCCTGGCGTGAAACCAAGTACATTACTTAATTGTTTTTTGAATGATTGGTTGCCCGGCGCTTTATCAAAAAACGATTTAAAAAATTGCAATGTAGAATCTACGTGCATAAATCAAACACTGAAATTAGGGTATTTGTAAATAATAGAGGAAATACAGTTTTAAGCCTTGTATTTTTTTATAATAATACTTGCATTGTGGCCTCCAAACCCAAAGGTATTGCTAAGTGCGGCATTTACCGTACGCTTTTGTGCCGTATTAAAAGTAAAATTAAGTTTGGGGTCAAGTTCCGGGTCATCAGTAAAATGATTGATGGTAGGCGGAACAACATCTTTTGTAACGGCTAAAATACAAGCCAGTGCTTCTAATGCGCCTGCTGCGCCAAGGCAATGGCCCGTCATACTTTTTGTACTGCTGATATTGAGGCTGTACGAATGGTTGCCAAATACATTGAGTATGGCCTTGGTTTCTGCAATATCACCAAGCGGTGTAGAAGTGCCATGTACATTGATGTAATCAATTTCTTCCGGCTTCATGCCGGCATCATTAAGCGCTGCCTTCATTACATTGTTGGCGCCGAGGCCATCTGGGTGTGGAGCAGTAATATGGTAGGCATCTCCTGTGGCTCCGCCACCGGCAATTTCGCAATAAATTTTTGCGCCTCTTGCCAGTGCATGATCCAGGCTTTCCAGCACAAGTGCGCCTGCGCCTTCGCCCATTACAAAACCGTCCCTGTCTTTATCAAATGGGCGGCTTGCCGTTTTGGGATCGTCGTTTCTTTCGCTAAGCGCTTTCATGGCATTAAAACCACCTACGCCAGCAGCGCTTATTACGGCTTCGCTACCTCCGGTTACAATTACATCGGCTTTACCCAGGCGTATATTATCAAAGGCATCAATTACGGCATTGGTACTGGATGCACAAGCGCTCACTACGGCAAAGTTGGGCCCACGAAACCCATGCCGTATGGAAATTTGCCCTGCAGCAATATCCAATATCATTTTGGGAATAAAAAAAGGATTGAAACGGGGTGTACCATCTCCGGCAGCATAGTTGGTAACTTCTTCCTGAAAGGTAATAAGTCCGCCAATGCCACTTGCAAAAATTACCCCAACCCTGTCCGGGTTGCAGTTTTCGGCAGTAATACCGGCATCTTTTACTGCTTCATCGCTGGCAATAAGAGCAAACTGGCAATACCTGTCTAGTTTCCGGGATTCTTTTTTGTCGAGGTAATGAGTGGGGTCAAAGTCTTTAACCTCACAGGCAAACCGGGTTTTAAATTTAGCAATGTCAAATTGCTTTACGAAGTCGCAACCACTCACACTGTCCAGGAGCCCTTGCCAGTATTCATGAACGGTTTTACCCAGTGGGGTAAGTGCGCCAAGCCCTGTTACAACAACTCTTTTTAAAGCCATCAGTTTGCCTGTGTAAATTAAAGAATGTAATTACTTAGCGTTTTCTTCTAAATAAGAAACGGCCTGGCCCACGGTAGTGATGGTTTCGGCCTGTTCATCCGGAATGGAAATGTTGAACTCTTTTTCAAATTCCATAATGAGTTCTACGGTATCCAGGCTATCTGCACCTAAATCGTTGGTGAAAGAAGCTTCATTTGTAACTTCTGCTTCATCCACTCCTAATTTGTCAACAATAATTTTCTTTACTCTTGTTGCAATGTCTGACATGTTATTAAGGTTTAGTTTAAACTGGTTGCAAAAATATAGTTTTTGTATTAAATGCAATTAATTACAAAGAAATACTAAACAACGAATATAGAAATCTTTTTTTTGAGTTTTTAGCTTTTAAATGGGGAAATAAACAGTAAAACTCGTAAAAATTGCCAAATGTGCGTTTGTGTTGAAAAAATATGTAATTTGGGATTGGCCAAAAGCGCTTTTTTCCAAAAAAAACCATAACCGCATGGGTCTTAAAATAATAGAGCATGGCAGTAATGAATACCGTCAAATGGTACAGATGCGCTATTCAATTTTGCGGGAACCACTTGGCCTTGCCTTTACTGATGACGAACTGGCTAATGAAAGGGAAAACCTTTTTATTGCCGCTTTTGATGAGGATATAATGCTGGGGTGCTGCATGTTGGTAAAGAGAGATAAAAATACTATTCAGCTAAGGCAAATGGCCGTAAATAATAATTTGCAAGGCAAAGGTATTGGCGCTTCTATTATTGCTTTTGTGGAAAGTATTTCCAGGGATAAAGGATTTAATAAAGTAATGATGCATGCACGAGATACCTCTGTGGGATTTTATGAAAAATGCGGCTATAAAATTAAAGGCGACCAGTTTTTGGAGCTCAACATACCCCACCACGTAATGGAAAAATTAATTTTTTAATATTCCTTTGGTTTGAAAAAAATTACACCCTGCTCTTATTTTTTATTTTTTCATTGAGCAGAACCCTCACATTATGTATTTCCGCATCTTCAAATGCCTCTTTGGGTACAATAAAAAAAGATCGGCTGTTAAAATACAGGTGAATAAAATGCGGCGTTTCCATCCATGTGCTGAAATCGGTCCATGGCCAGGAGCGGCTGCCATTGGCGTTTTCAATATAAAACTCTTGTGTACCCATGCTTACCCTAAAACGGTCTTTAAAAGTTTTTGCCCTGTTATAAATTATTGCCGGCATTAAATACCAAAATGAAACCATGAGCGCAAACCACAATACAGAGCTAATTAAAAATGCCATCGGATTAATTTTTTTTAGGTAAAATAATGCTGCAGATAAAATGGCAAAAATATTTACAATAATAATGAGGGCTTTTATTTCTTTGCGGCTGATGAAATGATAGCGCAGCGCCTGTATTACTTTTGCTTTATTGTAGGTAAAAAATGCTGAGGTCATTGTGGCTGCAATATAATTAATTGTTTTCCCCGATAAAGGAAAAATGCATACCTTTTATTTTATGTACATTTAACTTTGTACATGTACTATATATCATAAATATTTTTTTATATAAAATTTATGCAACTCATCAATAATTCCATCAAATTGAAAAATGCATTTTTATTGGTATCCCTGGTTTTGAGTGGCTATGTAAGTATGGCCCAATTGCAATCTCCCGATCAATTTTTGGGTTACAAACTCGGCAGCAGGTTTACGGCTCATGCACAGGTAGTAAATTATTTTGAGCATGTAGCAAAATTTGCCCCGCAAAAGGTAAAACTGCAATATTATGGAGCAACCAATGAGCATAAACCGCTTTTACTGGCCTTTGTTTCATCTGCAGAAAATATCGAAAACCTCCAAAATATCCGTAAAAATAATGTACAACTTGCAGCAGCAGGCGCCGCTTCAATAGAAAAACCTACGCCAATTGTATGGCTAAGTTATAATGTACATGGCAATGAGGCTTCCTCTTCCGAGGCATCCATGCTTACATTATATGAGTTGGTAAATCCCCAAAATTCACAAACAAAGCTATGGCTCGGTAATACGGTTGTAGTAATTGATCCCTGCTTAAACCCAGATGGAAGGGACAGGTATGTAAACTGGTTCAACAGCGTTGTAGGTATAAAATATAACCCTGATGTAATTGCCCGTGAACATAATGAGCCCTGGCCCGGCGGAAGAACCAACCATTATAATTTTGACTTAAACAGGGATTGGGCATGGCAAACACAGCTCGAAAGCAGGCAAAGAGTTAAAGAATACCTCAACTGGATGCCGCAGGTACATGTAGATTTTCATGAGCAGGGTATCAACGATAATTATTATTTTGCCCCGGCTGCACAGCCCTATCATGAAGCTATAACGCAATGGCAAAGAGATTTTCAGGTGCAGATTGGAAAAAATCATGCCCGGTATTTTGACAAAAACGGCTGGCTGTATTTTACCAAAGAAGTTTTTGATTTGTTATATCCATCTTATGGCGATACCTACCCAATTTATAACGGCTCCATAGGAATGACTTATGAACAGGCAGGCGGACCAGAAGGAGGCCTTGGCGTATTAACCAGCGATGGGGATACGCTTACTTTATACGACCGTTTAATACATCATTATACCACAAGCCTAAGTACTATTGAAATAGCTTCACAAAATGCGGCAAAACTAATAACAGAATTTAAAAATTATTTTGCCAATGCCAGCAATGGGAATGTTGGCTTATATAAAACATACATTATAAAAAACCAGGCAGCAGACGGGCAAAAAGTAAAAGCGCTTTTAGCGCTATTAGATAAAAACAATATTCTATACGGCACTGGCAGTGGCACAGGAAAAGGCTTTAATTATGAAACAAGAAAGGAAGAAGTGTTTACCATTGCCCCAGGCGATATTGTAATTAGCGCTGCACAACCCAGGGCGGTAATGGTAAAGGCCCTCTTTGAACCCAATACAAAACTTACCGATTCTGTAACCTACGATATTACGGCCTGGGCAATGCCTTATGCTTATGGCCTGCAGGCTTATGCAACTACGTTAAAAATGAAAGTGAGCGGCAGGTATAATGAGGCATTTGAAAAGAATAATATTTCCAGTGCTTTTGCCTGTGTAATTAAATGGGAAGGCAAATATTCGGCAACGGTACTTGCACAATTGCTTTCCAGGGGCGTAAAAGTGCGTATGTCAGATGCCGCTTTTGAAGCCGGCAATGAAAAGTTTGGAAGCGGCTCTATAATTGTTTTACAAAAAGGAAACGAAAAATTTGGCAACGGTTTTTGGAGTATGGTTTCGCAGCTTTGCAATAAATATACGGTAAAGCTTTATCCCATTGCTTCCGGCATGGTAGATAAGGGTTATGATATGGGCAGTGCGCATGTACGCCAGCTAAAAGCGCCGAGAGTTGCATTGCTTACCGGTAGTTCCGTAAGCTCCAATGCAGCAGGCGAAGCCTGGTATTTCTTTGAACAGGAACTCAATTACCCGGTTACACTTATCAATACACAGGATTTTAAAAACATAAATCAGGATTTTGATGTAATGATAATGCCCAATGGGTATTATGAATTTTTAGCCGATAAAGAAAATGCAAAACTGTTTGAACAATGGATTAGGAATGGCGGTAAAGTAGTGGCGCTGGAAGCGGCAGTAAGCCAGCTTGTAAAGCAGGAGTGGAGCGCTTTAAAACCCAAAACAGATACCAATGAAAGCAATGCGGCAAAAGACGTATATGCAGCATTACAAAAATATAATTTAAGAGAAAGAGATGCCGTTTCGGGATTTACCCCGGGCGCTATTTTTAATGTGGAGATAGACAATAGCAACCCGTTGGCATTTGGATACCCCAATAACTACTATAGTTTAAAAATGGATGCACAAGTGTATGACTTTATAAAAGAAGGTGGATGGAATGTAGGGATATTAAAAAAAGATAACCAGCTTGCCGGATATGTAGGTTCAAAACTTGCAGCATTGCTTAAAGACGGGCTTTTGTTTGGCATACAAAATTTGGGCAAAGGTTCTGTGGTTTATATTGCCGATAATATTATGTTTCGCAATTTTTGGGAAAACGGGAAGCTTATGTTTTGTAATGCGGTGTTTTTGGTGGGGCAGTAAAGTAAAGTTTAAAAAGTTATTTAGGGTGAAAACACCCTCCTTTAACTGGGTGTAAAAACGGTTTTTTGAGAAAAAAAAGATTCTTAAGTTTGAATTATTAAGAATTTGATATTCAAAAATTACCCTTTAAATGATGGTTGGGAGAAAATTAAAAATATTACGCTTTAATTTAGATTTAAATGGTAAAAGCGGCCCCACTATTAGTGGGAATAATATTGTAAATTTTGAATTTCTTATCTTTTTTATCGAGTAACCCAATTCCAACATGTGTAATGTTTGAATCTATTAGGTTAAAGTTGTGAGCAATAAATCTTTGTTTTGTCTTTGTTCCCCTAACTACAATATACAAATGATTGCAGTCAAATTTTGAGAAATAGCATTGAGCAATTGCCAATAAAGGCAGTAAAAATAAAAAGGAAAGTGTAATTTTTTTCATCAAAAGGCATAATACAGGGAGGTAACTAAATTATCTTTAATAAATTTCATTTTATTTTGGTTAAGATCAATTTTATTTAAATCCTTTTCCGCATATAACCCAAAATCAAACCTTAATCTTTGTGTAAGTATTATATGGATACCAGCCCCGCCAAAATAACTCAAATAATTGCCAAAATTTGAAGTAGTCTTTGTTACTCCTGTTTCCGGACTTGACTTATATAATAATCCATAATTAAAAGCAATGCCAAGGTCAATATAAAAAAGGGTAACTTTTGAAAAAGTTTCTTTAAATCTTATGCCTCCCTTTGCTTTTAAAAAATGGAGTTCATTATAATTTTCTTCCTGTAATGCCCTGTCAAATTGATTGTAGGCTATTTTACTATAACCAATACCAGAATGTAAGACCCAGGTTGAATATTCGTTTTTCCCTAAATTCCTGCAATATTCAAGCATTGTAGTTCTAAAACTAACTCTCTTCTGAAAATCGTTCATTTTGTAATAACTGTATCCGTCTACTAAGGTTCCAGTTAATTTAATGGCATTGTTTTTCTTTTGGGCCTGGCATACTGATGAAGCAAAAACCAGAAGCCAAATGAAAGCAAAGATTGATTTTAAAATCATGTCTACGGCAAATAAATTAAAGAAAATAAGATGGGACTGTAATAATCGTTACAGTCTCATTCAAAGAAAAAAATATTTATTTTAACAAACAGTTATTGCTGCTAATACGCCAAAAACTACAGCCCCTCCAATACCACACCAAGTCCCACATAATTCAAATCCAGCCCAAAAACCAATTGCTGCACTTCCAATTATACATATAGCTGAAGAAATAGGTCCACTCCCATTGGGTCCAAAAATTTCGCAATTACCTTCTTTCCCATTCGGGTTAGCGGCCTGTTGAGTTGCGGAATTATATGCAATATCTGAAAGATGTAAAAGTACCGTTTTTTCATTTTCAACAATCTCACTATTTATAATTTCATTTGTAAGCCCAATAAAGTATCGTTCAATATCCGAAATGCCCGATGAAGCTGGGTATTCAACCAGTTTTAGTGTAAACTTTTTTGATTCAGCGCTAATTTTAGGATTATTGTTGATTGTTGCGGCAAAATCTAATTTTTTACCCTTTTGAATTTCATAAATACTATTAGCAGTTTCTGTATTCATTGAAGCTTGAAAAGGAAGGATGCTTAGATAATAATTTAGGCTTTGTTGGTCTGCGCCTTTAAATCCATTGGTTTTAATATCGGCTATTATTGTGGAAACGCCTTTTTCATAATTTTTCCCAAATCCTGAGTATGGATTATTAGCCTGGGAAAAAGAAATAATTTGTATTCCAGAAAGGAGGAATATTGATAATACTACTTTTTTCATAAAAAAATTTTATTTGGTGGATAAATCATTTGCTTTATTTAAATAAGCAAATTCCTTTTACAACCTCAAAGCTGAAATTTAAAGTGAGAATAATAAATTCAAGTTTTGAAAGTTTTATTTTAAATAGAATAATTTATTCTACTGTTTTCTCTAAAACAGCCCCTGTTCTATTCCTCATTTCTTCATACTATCTTTACAAAAACAACCCATGTCTGAGGCTTCAAAAATATTCCTGGCAAAAAGCACCATAAAATCGGCAGACTTAGAGCACCGGCGCACCATTAATTATAATATAGGAAAGTATAAT
>Ga0073902_10001032_pt1 | contig 15546 bp, 13 predicted proteins | sample KloWWTmeKNB19Kit_FD_66667 | JGI IMG/M metagenome (GOLD analysis project Ga0073902, IMG submission 66667) | Active sludge microbial communities from Klosterneuburg, Austria, studying microevolution and ecology of nitrifiers - Klosterneuburg... | ecosystem: Engineered > WWTP > Aerobic digester >...
CAGGTCTGTGACTGGTTGGTCGCGTGGCGACATGGCGGGTGTGCCGTAACGCGGTGCGATCGACGTCGGCATGCGGAAGCGCACGTCGTTGCCGTTGAAAGCCAGCCATTCGGCGAACTTCAGGCGCACCGAGATGGTCTCGCCCGGGCGCAGGTTGCCGATGTTCGCGGTGAGCATGCCGTCATGGGTACGTTCGAGCAGGATCGCGCTGTCGCCCGCGGCGATGGCTTCCTCGTACTCGCGGGCGGCTTTCTGTTTTTCGATCACGCGGCCTTCGAGTTCGCGCTCGCCCAATATCGCTGACAGGCCAAGGAATACGGCATCGACCGGAATCGGAAACGTGAACACGGCTTCGATGTCGATGGCCGAGTCGTTGCGGAAGCGCTGCGTCAGGGTGAATTCGGCGAGCAGATCGTCGATGGCGACATCAATGCGCGCGCCTTCGAGCGGTGACAGGCCGGGGCCGATGAGGATCTGTGTGTGTGCGGCAACGGACGGAGATGCAACAGCCATGGGCTACTCCTTGCGTTTCGGGGACGGACCGACGGCTTGGTCGGTCGCGTCCAGAATGCTGCGGATCAACTGCCGCAGTTCAGCTTGGTCGAGTTCGATCTCATCGGGCGAGATGACCAGTTCGATGCCGGCGCGCAGATGCACATGCGTGCGCACTGCGATCGTGCCCGGCTCGGGCGCGAGCTTCGGCGGTGCAGTGTCGGAGGACAGCAGTCGGGCAATGCGCTCCAGTGACAGACCGTCTTCGGACCAGCGACGAATGCGCAACAGTTGCTCGACATGCTTCGTCGAGTAGTACGCGCCGCGCTTCTCCCCGAACGGCCGATCCACCAGCTCGCGCTGGATATAGAAACGGATCGTGCGCGCCGGTACGCCGGTCGCGGCCTCGAGTTCGAACAGGGTGTATTGGGTGTCGTCCATGGGCTGGCTTTATACGCCAGCGTTAGAGACAGTGCAAGTGTCTATTAATTCGCTTCGACGAGACAGGTGCGCCGGGGAGCAACTTTGACCATGCGTGTGATTGCGCCGCGCTCCGACGATGAAAGGGCGTTGATGGCGCTCAGCCGTCTTCGGGATCGCGGGGAGGCCTATCGCTGTTCAATGCAGGAGTTTCCGAATCAACTCTGCTCTGCGCGATGCCGAACTGGTTTTCCCCTCGCATGCTGGGATGCGCGATTCGGTCCATCCTGACCGCCCATTTCGGTAAGGCGTGACCGCCGATTTCGGTCGATCGTGACCGATTTCGGTCCTGGCCCGAAGTCACCCGCAACTATTCAAAGTTCGAGACCGGCGCAAAACGCCGCGGAAGCCAATACTCAATTTCGCGCCTCTTCCAAACATCATGGGCACAAACGTGGGCACAGAATGGGCACGGAGTCTGTTGGCGCGCCCGAAGGGATTCGAACCCCCGGCCCCTGCCTTCGGAGGGCAGTACTCTATCCAACTGAGCTACGGGCGCTAAATTCAACAACTTGCGAGATCTGGGCGATCAAAAAGCGAGTACCGCCTGTGCGCCACATTCTAGCTGCGAATTGGTGTGTGAGTAGCGCCTTCGGAGGGCAGTACTCTATCCAACTGAGCTACGGGCGCGTGAGTGGGAAGTCTAGCGCGGGCGTCGCGCGGAAGGCGAGCGATGGAACGGCTTCGGGCGTGTGCAACGCGCGACTACAGCGGCGAGCGCGAGAATAGCGGCAGCGTGTCGCTGCGCGCGTAGGCCGCGCACCAATCGTGCGCGAGCGCGAGCGCGTCCGCGATGACTTGGTGCATGTCGAGATAGCGGTACGTGCCGAGGCGACCAATGAAGGTGATGCCGCGCAAGTTCTGTGCGCTTTCGACATAACGCGCCAGCAGTGCAAGGTCTACGGCGAGGCGCTTCGGGTAGAACGGCAGGTCGTTGGCCGCGGTCTCGCGACTGAACTCGCGCGTCACCAGTGTGCGCTGGTGTTGTTCCCACGGCGCAAAGTGCTGGTGTTCGATGATGCGCGTCCACGGCACGTCGAGCTCTGGGTAGTTGATGATGGCGGTGCCTTGATAGTCGCCGTCGTGCACTTCGCGTTGCCAGTGCATGGTGCGATAGCCAAGCCGGCCATCGCCGAATCCGAAATACGCATCGAGTGCGCCGGCATGGAACACATGGGCGAAGCCGGATTGCATCGACGCATCGCAGCGCGTCGCCAGCTGCACGCGAATGCGCGTGTGGTCGAGGATATTCTCGATCACGCGGGTGTAGCCGTGTTTCGGCAAGGCCTGATGGATGCTGTCGTAATAGTTGTCGTCGTAGTGGAAACGCACCGGCAGGCGCTTGAGGATGTCGGCCGGCAATTCAGTCGGATCGCAACCCCACTGCTTGATCGTGTAGCCACGGAAGAACGCTTCGTACAGGTCGCGGCCAATGAACTTCAACGCCTGCTCTTCCAGGTTTGCGGGTTGGTCGATGTTCGCGTCGGACAATGCCGCCACGAAGTCGCGCGCTTCGTCCGGTCGCATGCTGCGATTAAAAAACTGGTTGATGGTATGCAGGTTGATCGGCAGCCCGAACACGCCGCGCACCGTGCACGCCTTGACACGGTTGATGAACGGCACCCATTCGCCGAAGCGCTGCAGGTAGCGCCAGACCGTGTCATTGCTGGTGTGGAAGATGTGCGGACCGTAGACGTGCTCCATCACGCCGGTGGCGGTGTCACGGGCAGTGTGGCAATGGCCACCGACCACGTCGGCGGCGTCAATGACATGGATATCGAAGCCCGACTCGGCCAACGCGCGTGCCAGCACCGCGCCCGAAAATCCCGCGCCGACAATGAGCAGCGCGGTCATGCCGGCATGCCGGTGAGGCGCTCAAGGCGCTCGCGCAGGCGCGCGAAGCGGGCGTCTCCGATGTAGGTCTGTTGCAACTGATCAAGCGCCCCGCGCAGCTCGGCCACATCGATCCCGGCAAGCGCCTGCAACAGCGTATCGATCGGCACTTGGCGATGAATCCGGATCTGCTGGATCTGTTCCAGCACATTGCCGATTGCCGCGCCGGCGTGCTCGCTGTCGATGCCGGCATCGATGAGGCAAAACTCCGGCTTCACCGGGTGATAGATGCGGCCGCTGACGATGCGCGGATAGGCGATCGCCGGACGGTAGCGATGCGTACCGAGATTGCACAGGCTGCCGTCGCGGTCGCTGGAACTTGTGTAGAAGCGGTTTCGGAATCCGTCTGGAACGTAGCGACCATCACCGCCGAAATCACCGATCTGTAAGCCACCGTGATGCAACGCCGTCGGAATCAGACCTTCGAAGAAGCCGGTCCAGCCGTCTGCGACGCAGCGCGACAATGCATCCAGCCCGTGCCATGACATCCGTGTGATCGGCAGGAACCCACGGATACAGTCGGCTCGCTCGATCTCGCCTTGTGGCGGCTGGATTTCGTGCCACCAATGCCAGTTCGGCTCGTCACCGGCGCTGCGCAGATGGGCGCACAACAGGTCATGTGGTTGATCACGAAACGCATCGATGAGCTCATGCCACGGTCCGGCGTAGCGCACGTCGTATTCGGCGAACCAGTAGTGATCGAAATCGGGATGGGCATCGAAGAAGTCGAGCCATGCGAGATGGAGGTTGAGCATGATGCTTTCGCCGACTAAGCGCGTGGTGCGCGACGCGATGTCGGCGTAAACGAAACGATGGGTTTCGATATCCAGAGTATCGGGTAACGTCGCCGCATCGCTGAGCACGAACGCACGATCGGTGCCGGTCGCGGCCGCGCGCATGCGCACGAGTTCGTCAAGAATCGGCGCATCAAAACGGTGGGTCATCAACACGATGGCGGTGCGCACACGCTCTCCTTGCGGCAACCACACCACTGTATGCAGAATCATGGCAATGGAGCAATGCGCGACGCCGGTTCATCGCGGTCGGCAATGACTTGTGCCCTACGCCAATCTCCGCACGGCGGGCTACGCTGGGCATTCCATCCACTGCGTCGGGTCCACCCATGTCCGCGTTGCGTACACCCAAGTTCCTGCCCTTTCTGATCGGACTAGCGCTGTCCGCCAGCACATTCGCCGCCGATAGCGACCGTTTCGCCCTGCCAATCGCGGTGAAGACGCTGACCAACGGCCTGACCGTGGTCGTCTCCGAAGACCACAGCGCCCCCGTCGTCGGAATCAGCGTGGTCTACAAGGTCGGCATGCGCTCTGAGCCGAAGAACCGCACCGGTTTCGCGCACCTGTTCGAGCACCTGATGTTTGAGGGCACACCGAGCGCGCCGGAAGGCACCTTCGACAAGGTCATCACCGGTGGTGGTGGTCGCAACAATGGCTCGACGCGCCCCGACTTCACCAATTACATCGAGATCGCACCGGTCTCGGCGCTGGAACCGATTCTCTGGCTCGAAGCCGATCGCATGACCACACTCGACTTCAACGAAAAGACATTGAAGAACCAGCAAGACGTGGTCAAGGAGGAGATCCGCGTCAACGTCAAGAATCAGCCCTACGGCGGCTTCATGTGGATCGATATCAGCCAGCAGGCATTCTCGAAGTGGGAAAACAACCACGACGGCTATGGCAGCTTCGTCGATCTGGAGAGTGCCAAGATCGACGACGTGCGCGCGTTCCATCGCGACTATTACGGCCCGAACAATGCGGTGCTTGCGCTCGCTGGCGACGTTACGCCGGAGCAGGGTTTCGCACTGGCCGAGAGATACTTCGGCAAGATCGCCAAGCGCGATACACCCAAGCGCCCAGAGGTCGACGAGCCGCTGAATACCGCGGAGCGGCGCATCACCCAGTCCGACCCGTTGGCGCAGGTACCCGCCGTCGCGATTGGCTACAAGATCGCCGAACGCGGTAGCGCTGACCAAGCGCCGATCGCAGTGCTGGCCGACGTGCTCGCCGGTGGCGATGCCTCGCGCCTGTACCAGGGTCTGGTGAAGGGAAAAACCATGGCCCTGAACATCGACTCGCTGTTCGGTCTCACCGGTCCGTTTGAATATGACGGCCCGACCCTGCTCACGCTGTTCGCGCTGTACAAGCCGAATATCAAGGTCGACGACGTACTCGCCGAAATCGACGCCCAGATCGCACAAGTCGTGAAGGACGGCGTCGCTGACGCTGAACTTGCGCGCGTGAAGACGGCGATGTTGGCCGACTGGAACAACAGTCTCGAAAGTTTCCTGAGCCGCGCCGACACACTCGCGAAATATCAGGCTCTGTGGGGCGATGCCAAGGTCGCGAATCAGGTACCCGGCTGGATCCAGGCGGTGACATCCGATGACCTGAAGCGGGTCGCTGCGAAGTATCTGACGGTCGCGAATCGCACCGTGATTGATCGCAAACCGGCGGCGATGCTCGCCACCGATACCGAGAAGAAGTGAGGAGCCCGCCATGACCAAGTCCATCCTTGCCCTGCTGATCGGCGCGCTGATCGTCCCGTCAGTGAACGCCGCTGATGCAGCGGTGATGCCGAAAGAACTGCCGGCCTACGCGGCCGACAAACCGTTACCGGTGCCAGAGATCGCCAAGCGCACGCTCGCCAATGGCCTGACCGTGTGGGTGGTCGCACGTGACGCCATGCCGCGCGTCGACTATGTGCTCGCGTTCAAGAACGCCGGTCTCGCGGCCGACGACGCAACTCGGCCCGGTTTCGCCTCGACCTTGGCCGGCCTGCTCAGTGAAGGCAGCGAGCAACGTGATTCCAAAGCGATCGCTGAGACCGCGCAATCCTATGGCGGTGGCGTTGCTGCATTCGCCAGCAATGACGGCCTGATCGTCTCGGCCGATGCGCTCGCCAGCAATGCCGGGCCGATGCTGGGTCTGCTCGCCGAAATCGTGCGGCAACCGAGCTTTCCGGAACAGGAAATTGCACTCGCCAAAGCGAATGCACTGCAAGGCCTGAAAGCAGCAGAAGCACAGCCGGGTTTCCGCGCTGAACGCGCGATCTTGAAAGCCGTCTATGGCGAACATCCGTATGCGCGCACGCAAACCACCGAGGCTGGCATCAACGCGATCACGCGCGATGCGCTGGTCGCCGCCTATCGTGCACGTCTGCGCCCGGATCAAGCGTTACTGGTGGTTGCGGGCCGCATCGATGCCAACGCGGCATTCGAACTCGCGCAGCAACGCTTCGGTGATTGGCAGGTTGAAGGCAAGGCGGCAGCGGCAACATCGCCCTCAGCCAGCAGCGCAACACGGAGCTTCGTACACCTAGAACGCACCGGCAGCGTGCAGTCGGCGTTGCGCATCGGGCGTCCTGCCGTGGCGGCCACCGATGCCGACTACATCGCGCTGCGTGTCACCAGCACCATCCTCGGCGGTGGCTTCAGCAGTCGACTGATGCAGAATTTGCGCGAGGACAAGGGCTACACCTACGGCGCCGGTCTTGGCTATCGCGCGCAGATGGCCGGTGGTGCATTGATCGCTGCAGCGGACGTACGCAACGAGGTCACCGGTGCCGCGCTCGGTGAGTTCTTCGCCGAGTACAAGCGTATTGGCGCGGAAGTGGTGAGCGCGAGCGAACTCGATATGAACAAGCGCTACATCGCCGGCGGGTATTTGATTGGCAACCAGTTGCAGGGCGCGGTCGCCGGTTCTCTCGCGAACAACTGGCTGGTCGGCCTGCCACCCGAGTTCCTTGGCGAGTTCGTGCCCAAGGTGCGCGCCGTCGACGCCGCACAGGTGCAGGCGATCGGCAAGAAGTATTTCGCGCCGGAACAACAATCCATTGTGGTCGTCGGCGACGCCGCCGTCGTCGCGCAACTGAAGGGCTACGGCACCTTCGCGGATGCGAAATGATGCGTCGCATTCCGGATTTGTGCTGCACTGCAAAACGGATGCTTGAAACGACCGTTTGATTTGTGACCGAATTCTCACTATGGTGCGGTTGCCGTCAGCCTGACGATCAAGATCGTGCGGCGGCAACCACGCATCCATTCAGGGGGAGTCTCATGGTCCGCACACTGTTGTCCCGGCTGTTGCTCGTCGTTGCGCTGCTCGGCATAGCGCCGCTGGCGTCGGCACAATCCAACTACACCAAGACCCGTTATCCGATCGTGCTGGTGCACGGCCTGCTCGGCTTCGATTCACTGTTCGGCGTTTACGACTACTGGTACGGCGTGCCATCTGACCTGCGCGCCGGCGGGGCCAAAGTCTTTATCGGCAGCGTCTCGGCGTCGAACTACAGCGAAGTGCGCGGCGAACAGCTGATTCGTGACTTGCTGAACCTGCGCGCCGTCTACGGTTACCAGAAGTTCAACCTGATCGGGCACAGCCATGGTGGACCGACCGCACGCTATGTCGCCTCGGTGCGCCCAGACCTGGTCGCCTCGGTCACTTCAGTCGGCGCACCACACACCGGCAGCAAGGTCGCCGATGCACTCGCCACCACCTTGCCGGCGGGCTCACCGCTGCGCCCGTTGGTCGCCGGTTTCGTCGACGCGCTGTCCAGCGTGATCGGCTTTCTCTCCGGCAACAGCGATCCGCAATACGCGCTCGGCGCATTGGCCTCGTTGTCATCGTCGGGCTCGGCCGCATTCAATGCTCGCCATCCACAAGGCATGCCGAACTCTAGCTGCGGCCAAGGTGCGAGTAGTGTGAACGGCGTGCGTTACTATTCTTGGGGCGGGACTTCGGTGCTGACCAACGTATTCGATGCCAGCGACGTGATGATGGGTGCGGGCGCTTTGTTTTTCGGCTTCGAACAAAATGACGGCTTGGTCGGCAAGTGTTCCTCGCACCTCGGTGTCGTGCTGCGCGACAACTACGGCTGGAACCATCTTGACGAGGTCAATCAGATCTTCGGCTTGCGCGGGTTGTTCGCATCGAACCCAGTGTCGGTGATCCGCACGCAGGCGAACCGACTGAAGTCTGCCGGTCTCTGATCGCGACGGCATGATGCTGATGAAGCAGGCGACGGCTCGGTCTCAACCGGGCCGTCTTGTTCTTGCCGCAAGCGTGTTGTTGGCGCTGCTCGTTGCTGCGCTGTGGTGGCGCGCGCGTGACGGCGCTGAAACGAGTGCGCTACCGGTCACTGCGCTGGATGCTTCCACCGCGACGCCCGCGCTTGGCGATCCGCCTCGCGCTACTGCACCCATGACGGTCACGCGCACAGCGGCAGCAGTGGCTGGCACCGCGCGTGCGCCACGTGCCGACTGGCCAGCTTCGCTGCGTGACAGCGAACCCGATGGCGCGGTAACGCTGGACGCGAACGGTCGCGTCATCGTCAGTCGTGAACTGCGGCGATTGTTCGACTACTTTTTGAGCGCACTCGGCGAACGTGATGTCGGCGCAATCCGTGCCTTGTTACTCGCACATGTCGGCGCCCTGCACGGTGCTGCAACTGCTGCCGAAGTTGCCGCGCTGTTCGATCGTTATGTCGACTTCCAGCAAGCGTTGGCCGCGATCAACCCACCGCCGGGTGAAGCGCTGCGTGAACGGCTTGCACGCGTGCATGATCTGCGCCATCGACTGCTCGACGCGGCGATGGCCGAAGCCTTCTTCGGCGACGAAGAACGCTATACCGAATACACCCTCGATCGTCGCGACCTGATGGCCGACAGCACGCTCGATGAGCAGACACGACAACAGCGTCTCGATGAACTCGACACGCGCTTGAGTCCTGAACAACGCAGCGGCATGCAGGAAGCGAACACGGCGCTGCTGGTCGACGAACAGAATCGCCAGTTTGACGCGCTACGCCTCGACCCGGCACAACGCCAGAGCGAACGCGAAGCCCTGTTCGGCACCGAGGCGGCGCAACGTCTGGCCCAGTCCGATGCAGAACAGGCGGCGTGGGAGGCCCGTGTGCACGCTTATGTGCAGGCCCGCGACGCATTGCGCGCCGACGCGCGGCGCGATATCGCCAGCCGCGAACGCGCTATCGCACAACTACGCGCTGCTCGCTTTGACGCCGCCGAGCAACGTCGCATCGTTTCGCTGGAAGCGATCGGCCAGCTTTAGCAGCACTAGAACGGCAGTGCGTCCAGATCGACATTGCCGCCGCTGAGCAGCACACCGACGCGCTGACCGCGGAAGCGCTCACTGTGCGCCTGCAGCACCGCGTAGGCAATTGCCGAACTGGGCTCGACGATCAGTTTGAGACGCTCCCACAAACGACGCATGGCCGAGCGCACGGCGCTGTCGTCGACGCTGAGCACTTCGACACGATGACGCGCGAGTACGCCGTAGTTGACCGCGCCAATCGTTGCGAGCAAACCGTCGCAGATCGAATTCGGGTGTTCGATCGACACCACCTTTCCGGCAGCGAGCGAACGCTGTGCGTCATCTGCGCCGATCGGTTCGGCCCCAATCAGCGTCGTGTGCGGCGAACGCGAACGCAACGCGATCGCGCAGCCAGACATCAAGCCGCCGCCGCCGACCGGTGCGATGAAGCTATCGATGCCGTTGACCTGATCGAGCAACTCCAGCGCCGCAGTCCCCTGCCCGGCCATCACTAACGGATCGGTGTAAGGATGCACCAAGCGTGCCCCAGTAGTGCGCTGAAGTTCCGCACAGAGTGCCTCGCGTGCGGTCAGGTTTGGCGCGCAGCGGTGCACCGTGGCACCGGCGGCGACGATATTGCGCAGCTTCTGCGCATTGGCGTTCTCTGGCACCACGACATGCGCCGGAATGCCGCGCAGGGCGGCGGCGGCAGCGAGCGCCGCACCGTGGTTGCCGGACGAATGCGTGAGCACACCTCGTGTCGCGATGCCATCGTCGAGCGCGAACACGGCATTGCAGGCGCCACGAAACTTAAAGGCACCGATGCGCTGCAGGTTCTCGCACTTGAAATACAAGCGTGCACCAATCTCGGCATCAAGTGCTTCGTCACGCAGTACCGGCGTCAGCCGCGCATGGGCGGAAATGCGCAGGCGCGCAGCTTCGATGTCGACCAAGGTCGGCGGGGTCACGGGCATGTCCTTCACAATCCAGTGTCGCATCTTATCGAAGCCGTGCGGCCTGCTGATAAAGTCTCAGCGAATTGCGCAACTGCGCCGAATTGCCATTGGAGGGCGCATGCTCGATACCGAAGCCCTGCACGAAACACCGGAAGGCATCGCGCTGCGGCTGCGTGCCGCGGGGGCGGCGCCGCGGGCACTGGCGTGGCTGGGGGACTTGGCGGTCCGCATTGGCCTATTTACCGGCTTGGCCACGATCATCGCGCTGCTTGGTGAAGCCGGTCAGGGCGTGCTGTTGATCGTGATGTTCGTACTGATGTGGATTTACCCGATCCTGTTCGAGTTGCTGATGGACGGACAGACCCCCGGCAAGCGGATGGTCGGCCTGCGCGTGGTGCACGCCAATGGCACGCCGGTCGGCTTCACTGCCTCGCTGATCCGCAACCTGATGCGTACCGTCGATGCGCTGCCGATCGGATACGCACTCGGCTTCTTCAGTTGCGCGATCGATCCGCAGGCACGGCGGCTTGGCGACCTCGTCGCCGGGACGCTGGTCGTGCACACCGACCGCCGTCGTCATGACGAAGTGATTCCGGTGGTGCCCGGCTATGTGCCGGCGCTGTCAATGCCGGCCGAGGAACAAGCGGTGATCGTGGCGTATGCCGAGCGCGCGACGCAGCTCACCGCAGCACGCCAGATCGAACTGGCCAGCCTGCTGCCGGCATTGACGCAGACCGGTGGCGCGCAAGCGGTACAACGCCTGCTCGGCTACGCCAACCACATCATCGGCCGCTGATGCGCCAAGACCAGTTCATCGCGCGACACGAGGCCGACTGGCAGGTGCTCGCCAGTTGGCTCGATGCCGCCGAGCGGCGCAAGCCGGGGGCGCACGCGATCGAGGCCGGCTGCCATGACGCCGAAGTGCCGCAACGCTATCGGCGTCTGTGCCAGCAACTTGCACTGACGCGTCGCCGAGGTTACAGCCCAATGCTGATCGAACGCCTCGGGCAACTGGTCGAGCGGACGCACACCCTGCTCTATCGGCCGCCGAATCCGCGATGGTGGCGTGCGGTTGGCTTCATCATCTCCGAATTTCCGGCCGCGGTGCGCGCGCAATGGGGCTGGATGTTGGCCTCGGCGCTCCTGTTTTTTCTGCCCTTCTTCGCAATGATTGTTGCCGTGCAGGTGCAGCCGGAGCTTGCGCATAGTGTTTTCGACATCGAGCAACTGGCGCAGATGGAGCAGATGTACGACCCGAGCAACGAAGATCGCATCGGCCGCGACAGCGGCACCGATCTGATGATGTTCGGCCACTACATCATGAACAACATCAGCATCGGCTTCCGTAGCTTCGCCAGCGGCCTGCTGGTCGGGCTGGGCTCAGTCATGGTTCTGGTCAGCAACGGCGTCATGCTCGGTACCGTCGCCGGGCATCTCACTGGCATCGGTTACGGCGGGCCATTCTGGCGATTCGTGGTCGGCCATTCGGCGCCAGAATTGTTGGCCATCGTGATTTCGGGCGGTGCTGGCATGCGTCTCGGGTTTGCATTGATCGCACCCGGACAACTCAGTCGCGTCGCGGCGCTGCTCGCTGCCGGTCGGATTGGCGCTCGCCTGATCCTCGGCGTATTCGTGATGCTGCTCGCTGCGGCCTTCATCGAAGCATTCTGGTCGTCGATCGCGCGCTTGCCGGACGTTGTGAAATACGGCAGTGGCGGCGCAATCTGGCTACTCGTGCTGGGCTGGCTTGGCTTCGGCGGGCGAGGACGCGTGGATGCGACCTGAAGGCCTGCAAGTCGCGTTGCGCCAACGCAGCCCATGGGAAGCCGCCGACCTCGGCTTCGTCTTGGTGCGTCGTCACGCCGCTTCGATCGCACGCAGTTGGCTGCTGTTCGGACTACCGCTGTTTGCATTGCTGAACGGCATCGCCTACGCGCTTGATCGGGTATGGCTGGCGGCGCTGGCGATGTGGTGGCTGAAGCCATGGTTCGACCAACTGGTGCTGCACATCTTGTCGCGCGCGGCGTTCGCCGATCCACCGAGCGTAGGCGACACCCTGCGGCAGCAGTTTCGATTGGGCGCGGTACTGCCGTGGCTGCTCTGGCGACGCGTTGACCTATCACGCAGCCTGAGCATGCCGGTCAGTCTGCTCGAAAATCTGCGTGGGCGGGAACGTCGACTGCGCTCGACCCTGCTCGGGCGCGCATCGAACAGCGCGGTCGCGATCGCTCTATGTCTGGTGCTGCTGCACATCGAATTGGCCGTCTGGATGTCGGTGTTCATGCTTGCTCTGATGTTCGTGCCGTATGACTTCCTTAGCGAGTCGTTGCAGGTGATGTTCGAAACCCTGCTCGATGATCCGCCGCATTGGGCGCAGATGCTGGTGAACTTGGTGTCGTTCTTCGCGATGAGTGTGGTTGAGCCGTTCTTCGTCGGCGCCGGTTTCGCGCTGTATCTGAATCGGCGGACCCAACTCGAAGCCTGGGACATTGAACTGTCGTTCCGGCGCATTGCGCGCCGAATCGGCGCATTGGCGTTCATGCTGGTGGCGCTGCCAGGCATCGCCCTCATCACTGCACCGACGGCGCTGGCGACGGCGGCAAATAACGCAGTGGTCGAACCGGCTGCAGCCATCGCAACGGATGATGATGCGACCGTGGAAGCAGCCGACGACGAGGAGTGGACCGCCGAAGTGATCGAGTCGCGCGCACTTGCCGACGTCTTCGCTGACCATCGTCGCGATGCTGGCTTCGCACGCGATGTCACGAAGACGCTGCAAGCGCCCGAGTTCGGTGAAAAGAAAACACTGCAACGCTGGGAACGCATCCATCCACTGACTGACAGCGCGTCAACCAAGGACTTGTGGCCATTCCTGCGTGGAATTGGCGCGATCATCGCGTTCTTCGCCAAGTTTGGGCTGTGGATCTTGCTTGCGTTACTGATCGCAGCAGTATTGATCCATGCCGCGAAGTGGCGTCTGCCGATGATCGAGCGGCTGCTTCGGCGCAACCTGCCTGGCGCAATTGAAATTGAAGCGGATCGGCCGCCCGAATCGCTGCCGAGTGATCTCATCGCTGCGGCACGCACGTTGTTTGCGCAAGGCGCGCCGCGCGCTGCGATGGCGCTGCTGTATCGCGGCACCTGTGCGGCGTTGCCATTGCATGCCGACGGCATGCTCACCCCGGGCGCAACAGAATCCGACGTGCTTCGGCTTGCCCGCGGCATCGACGATGTTGAGGCACGCACAGCGGTCATCGACGTCGTGCAGCAATGGCAGCGCAGCGCCTATGCCGACGACCCGCCAGATGCACATCGCTTCGAGGCGTTGATTGCACGTTACGAGCACGCTAGGCGGGTGGCGCAATGACGCTTCGCACCCGCAACTTATTGATTGCTGCACTCGGTCTGGTTCTGGTCGCCGGCGTCGCGTATTGGTTTATCGCAAACTTCCATCAAGTGCCATTCGAGCTGCGAACCCCGCCCAGCGCGGCGGCGCGGCGCAATCGCCTGCTCGCCTTGGAAGAAACCTTGCGCACGCAAGGTCACACGGTATTCAACCGTCTGCGCTTCAGCGACGACGACTTCGCCGACCCCGGGAACAGCGCCATCGTGCTCGATCTGGATCCGCGCCACTTGCGTGCGAGCGAGGTCGATCACTTGCTCGATTTCGTCGCGCGCGGCGCCTTGTTGCTGCTGCGCATGCCGGCTTCGGCCGAAGGTCGTGCCGGGCCGCTGCTGGACAAACTCGGGGTCGAGGCCTTGGCGTCGAATCCAAGTTGTTTTGACCTTACGCTGGCGAACGAACAGAGCTACACCCTGTGTGGTGGCACTCGCCTTGGTGGCGACATCGAGACGCGGTACACGCAACTCGCCAGCTACGACGACAAGACCTATGGCTACTGGTACGGCCACACTCAGTATTCGGATGGCCGCATTTTTTTGGTCAGCGAATTGGACATGTTGCATAACAAGGCGCTCGATGATGCCGACGCCGTGGAGCTCAGCGAAGCCCTGCTGGCACCCTTGCTGGCGCGCCACCGCATCCACCTGTTTCGCGGCGTCGATATCGAGCCGTTTCTTGTGTTGATCGTGCGTGTTGGTTGGCCATTTCTATTGCCGGCGCTGGCGGCGTTGTTGCTGTGGCTGTGGATGCGCAGCCAGCGTTTTGGCCCGGTGCTGCCCGACGCTGCAGCGCCGCGCCGCGCATTGCTCGAACATGTCCGCGCCAGCGGCGAATTCTTGTTCCGCCGCGGTCAGCCGGTGGCGATGCATCGCGCCTTGCTCGCCCGCGTGCTCAAGCGCATTAGTGATCGTGAACCAGCGATCGCCGCCCTGCCGGAGGACGCACGCGTCGTCGCCCTTTGCGAACGCGTACGCATGCCAGAAGCGGCATTACGCATCGCTCTCAATCCGGTCGGTCTCGGTCATGCCGATACCTTCTTTTCCGCTATTTCCACCTTGCTGCAACTGGAACGCCGTCTATGAACACAACCATCTCTTCGCCCACCTTGCCAGCCAGCGTTCTGGTCGAACGTGTCGCCGCGATCCGTACCCAGATCAGCGCTGCCTTCATCGGTCAGGCTGATGTGCTCGACCAGTTGCTCATCGCACTTCTGGCCGGCGGTCATGTCTTGATCGAAGGCGTGCCCGGCCTCGGTAAAACCTTGCTCGTGCGCGCGCTTGCGGCATCAATGCAAGGCAGCTTCTCACGGGTGCAATTCACCCCCGACCTGATGCCGAGCGATGTCAGCGGCCACGCCTTCTACGATCCGAAAACCGAGAGCTTCAAGATCCGCCGTGGTCCGGTATTTGCGAATCTTCTGCTCGCCGACGAGATCAATCGCGCGCCGGCGAAGACGCAATCAGCCTTGCTCGAAGCGATGCAGGAAAGCCAAGTCACGATCGAGTCACGCAGCTTCCCACTGGAGCCGCCCTTCCTGACCATCGCGACGCAAAATCCGGTCGAACAGGAGGGCACTTATCCGCTGCCGGAAGCCCAACTGGATCGTTTCCTGCTCAAGATCCTGATTGATTATCCGGCGCTCGAAGACGAGTTGCGTATGGTGCAATCGGTCAGTGCTGGCCGCGCCACGCAGTTCGATCTCGCTCGCGTGCGTGCTGTCGTACAGCCGGCCGATATCGTTGCCATGCAGGCTGCGACCGCGGCGATCGCGATCGATCCGGTGGTACTCGACTATGCCGTGCGTATCGTGCGTGCCACACGTCAGTGGCCCGGTATCGCCATGGGCGCTGGCCCGCGCGGCAGCCTCGCGCTGGTGCGGGCGGCGCGCGCGCAAGCGGTGATGGATGGCCGTGATTTCGTGACACCCGACGATGTTGTACGTATCGCGCGCCCGGCCTTGCGCCATCGCATCGCACTGGCACCGGAGATGCAGATCGAAGGTCGGCGCGTCGACCACGTGTTGGATGCGCTGCTGCTGAAGGTCGAGGCGCCGCGCCGATGAGACCGGCGCCGGCGCTGATCGCGGGCGTGCTGCTACTGGCTGCGATCGGCCTAGCGGTGGCATTCGGTCTGTGGTCACGCTCGGCGTTGATGCTCGCGTCGCTGCTGCTGCTGGCACTGGCGATCGGCGACGTGCTGGCCCTGCGTCACCTGCGTACGCCGCTGGCGACGCGCGAATTGGCGCATATTCTGC
>Ga0073902_10001034_pt1 | contig 15514 bp, 26 predicted proteins | sample KloWWTmeKNB19Kit_FD_66667 | JGI IMG/M metagenome (GOLD analysis project Ga0073902, IMG submission 66667) | Active sludge microbial communities from Klosterneuburg, Austria, studying microevolution and ecology of nitrifiers - Klosterneuburg... | ecosystem: Engineered > WWTP > Aerobic digester >...
CCACAACAAGAGCGGCCAAGGGTGGGCCAAGCCGACGCAAGAGGATGCTATCCTAAGCATCGCAATCCGGCTTTGCAGATGGTCAAATCGGATTGCGTCCGATGTTCGCCGCGCGGAAAGTGCTGCGATTGCGCTGGAAAAGCTGCGACCCGATCTTGCTGATTTTGCGGAGACGGCGCGCAAGAATTTGGAGTCGCTGGAATGAGCGGTTTTGTAGCCATTGCTGGACAATCTTTTTCTTCGCATCAGGACTGGGTTAATCGCGCCAGTAAAGTCCTTACATGCCATCCGATGTATCGGAATACCGAACACCCCAAAAAGGTTGGATGGCAAGGATCGCATTTTACGGCGCTTTGCTTTGACCAGAAAGGCAGGCGGTGCAAGAGTGGCGAAGATATGAGGATTGCGCATGAGGAAGGCGCGTTTCCTGTGTGGTGGGTTTGGCCTGATCAAATAGCGGCATTGGTAATGGCGGAGGCACTGGAATGAGCGAGTGGCAACCGATTGAGACGGCTCCGAAGGATGTAAAGGATGCCGCAATACCAGTTTTGTTGTGGTCTCCATCAACGCACACATACCCATTGTTTGGTCGATACTGGACCCAGTTAGATCAATGGGAAGAAGATTGTGGCGCGACTGAGTGCAACCCCACCCACTGGATGCCGCTCCCCGCGCCACCGGTGCATCCATGACCCCGCTGATACTTGCCACGGCGGCGCTGCAATGCCTGCCGCAGCCGGAAATGGTAGCGCGGCTGGCGATGGAATACGGCGAGGCGCAGGTTGCGGTGATGATGGATGATCGCGGCATGGCGGTGCAGGTATTCGCCAGCGCTACGGGAACCTGGACCATCGCCACGCTTGGAGAAGACGGCATTGCCTGCATTGTGGCGGCTGGTAATCGGTTTGCGATGGTGGCGCCGGGTCAGTATAATTGACCGCCGCGATATTTCAGCTTGCGCATCACTTGCGCGCGTGGCAATGTGGTGACGTGGTTAGAGGAGATAGCCAATGTATGACGACGATGAAACGATCAACGAACTGTGGCGCCGCGCTGTGCCGTATCTGCTGTTCGGCTGCGGCATGATCGCCGGAATGGTGATCTGCGGCTCTCTGGCTTCGTGGGGGTGGGCGTGATGGACCTGACAAAAATCGACCAGCCGTTCGGGGCGCTGGACATTGAGACGAAGCTGGCGCTGCACCGTGCCCACTACGAGGGGAAGGTGATTGAGTGCTTTTACCACATTCAGGGCAAGTGGCACGTGACGAATTGCCCCCAGTGGCTTCATGATTACGTCTACCGCCTCCAACCCGAACCCATGCGCGACATCAGCCTGCCGTGGGCGGCGCTGGATGATCGGTGGCAATGGGCGGCGCGGGATGAGAGCGGAGGTGTCTGGGTTTACGACGAACGTCCTGACACTGGCACGGCCCTTTGGAAGTCAGGACGCCTTTGTCTCGAAGTCACTGGCCTTTTCGCCAACTTCGACCCAGGCAACAAGCCGTGGAACGAGAGCCTGATCCGCCGCCCGAGCATGGTTGAGGTGAAGCCATGACCGCCGCATTCGAACATGGATTCGTCACCGGGCTTGCAATCGCCGCGCTGGCCATGTGGCTCGCAGTCAAGGAAATTGAGGGGAGATGGAAATGAGCGATAAAGCTGTGACCCACCAATTCAAAGACTGCACAGTTGATCTTCGCGGCGCAGACTATGCCTGCGTTTCACGCGGCGATGAGTTCGAGATAGGCCACACCGGCGAAGGCGACCGCGTATTGATCGAGGGCGACACGCTGGATTTCACCGGCCTGCATATCCTTGGGCCTGTCGCGCTGGCCGACCGTATCAAGGCTGCGGTTGCTCTGGAATGCTACGCGATGGCGACTGAGCGGGATGCACTTAGGGCCGAAATCGCCAAGCTGACCGCCGAGCGGGACGCGGCGCTGGCGGGGGCCGTGAAGGTCAAGCCTCTGGTGTGGGAGTGTGTATCTGGATCACGCCTTATATTCGACGCCGTTGGTTTCAACTCGACTTATCGCCTATGGGTGCAATTAGACGGCTCTGCTAAGTGGCAGGCCCGCTATGCTGGTGATTGGATAGACGCGCCTAACCCGGAAGCCGCCAAAGCTGCAGCCCAAGCCGACTACGAGGCCCGCATCCTCTCCGCCATCCAGCCCGACCCCGAGGCGCGCCAAGCCGATCCTTCCACCGCCGCCCGCGATGTGATGGCCGAGCGCGCACGCCAGATAAGCGCCGAGGGCTGGACGCCGGAGCATGATGATCAGCATGTGGACGGGGAAATGGCTCAAGCCTCAGGGTGTTATGCCTTGAACGCAGCAGGGTGGAAGACAGAAGCCCTACGAGGGTGTTGGCCTATCAAGTGGATGGCCGCGTGGTTCAAGCCAACCACTCCGCGCCGCGATCTGGTCAAGGCCGGAGCGCTGATCATCGCCGAGATCGAGCGGCAGGACCGCGCAACCACGCCCGCCGATCTGGCGGCGAAGATCGGGGGTGAGTGATGGATTGGAGAAAGGCACCAAGCCTGATCAGAGAATTGCGTATTGGATACATGATCCCGGAGCTGCGCAGTCTGGTTGCGAAGAATGTCGCAATGTGCCTTGTCCGCTGGGCATATGGGGCTTTCTGTGTGGCAATCATCGCTCCAATCGCAATTATCGGGCTTTTTGGAGCGGTAATGACTTCCGCTGGGGAATGGCTATTGAAAGTAGTTGACCCAATCTGGGGACCAAGCAGATGCCTTCGCAGGCACGAGGTTGCAAACCTAGGGGCTTCTCACGCAAGTATGCCGGTCGAGGAAATTCGCCGGATAGCTTACGGGGAAATTGTTTCTGCCATATGTCAGAAAGAGGATAAGGCATGACCGGGCCGGATCGCGCTTTTATCGCATGGCCGCACATCAATGGGGCGGGGCTGGCATTCAAAACCGACAATGGGCATCGGACCGAATACATCCGCCGCGACCCCGCCGTCCTTGCCGCGCTGCCCGAGGTGCAGGCGCTGATTGCGGCGGCGTATGAGGTGGCGGCTACATGCACTGAATGGACAGCATGGGGCCAACGGCACAACCTGACGGAAGCAAGTCGTCGGGCCATCCGCGCCCTGACCCCCGCCGACGCCACCGCCGCCCTTGCCCGGATCGTGCGGGAGGCCGAGGCGCGTGGCATGGAACGGGCGGCAGATCGTGCCCGCGTCTACGCCAGCAACTACGAACAATCTAGCGACGGTCGGAACACGTTCATTCTGCTTGCCGAGTGGGCCGATGCCGAAGCCGCCGCCATCCTCGCCCGCGCCGAGCAGATTGAGAGGGACGGGAAATGAACGGCAAAACCATAACGACAATGCTCGACACGACTACCGCAGAAGTCGTGGAGATTTATGCGGGCCACACGCGCGACCAGATAATCCTGATCAGAGAGGCCGTCCATTCGCTGCGCACCGAAGCCGCCAGTGAAATCAAGGTGACGGTGCAGCACAAGGACTTCACGCTCACTGTTGAGGCCAGAAAATGACCATCCCCGGCTATGACGCATGGCGGCTGCAAGGCCCGCCGGAAGAGCCTGAGCCTGTCATGGAAATCTGCGTGGCATGTAGCGGACAAGGTTACCAAGAAGATCGCAGCGGGATATTTCGCTGCCCGGAATGCGGCGGAGAAGGCGAAGTCGAAGCCGATCCGGAAGAACCGGACGGCGATTATGAATATGAGCGGCGGCGGGATGCCGTCATGGATAGGGGGTGAGTGATGAAAGGCTCATACGACAGACCAATGCACAGACTGACGCCGCAAGAACATGCGGCGATGGGATGGGCGCACGGGCAATACAAAGGCGGATACTGTCTCGCGCTGATGTCTAATGACACCCCAGAAACGGTCGAGGCGTTCAAGGTGGAAGCCGCCGAACGCGGGTCGGAATATGTAGCGCTATGGTCGCTGCCCGAGTATGTGCTTTGACCGCTATTGACGCCAGCTAACCCCCACAGCCCGCGTCAATACCCTTCACCAGCAGCCTTGCGCTTTTCCGGTCTCATTGTGCCCGATCACGCCGCGAAGCATTTGCGGATCATTTTGCGCCAGCCATTCCACCGAAGAACCCGCGCCCGTGATCTTGCGCCAGCCCGCGCACTCATTCGGCACCTTCGCCACGCACGACGCCAGCACGGCGGGCGCGGTCAACAAGATCAGTGTCTTCCTGAATTTCAGCATCGCGCGTTCCTCTTTCCCGTTCCAGCTTGGCCATTCGCTCCGCCGCTTCAAGCGCCGTCTCCATGCGCGCCTCTTGCTTACCCGCCCGCTTGCGCGCGACACCGAAGCCCAGCACGGCAAGCCCGGCGATGATCCACGGCACGAACTGCGCAAGCGCCGAAAGGATAGGCCCCCAGAAGTCAATCACCGCGCCGCCCTCCACGCCCGAAACTGGCGCCACTTGGCAGCAAGCCAACCGCTTTCGGCAATGCCGATCAGACCTGCCCCCACGGCTTGCACGAATGCGGGGTCTTGGAACGTCGCGGCATATTCATCGGGCAGGCCTACCGCAGCGAGATAGATGCCCGCCCATCGCAGGGCTTGGCGGATTAGTTCAAAGGTCAGTTGCGAACTCATTTCTTGCCCCCGAAAAAGCTTGCGACGATTGCGATGATTGCGGCCCAGAAGCCGGGATACTCGCCAGCCGGTGCAGGCTTGACGACAGTATCAGGCGCGGGACTGACGGCAACGGGCTTTGGCGTTAGCGCGTCATCTGCCAATGCCTCACGCCTCACAGCCTCGACCCGTGCCGTCCACCCGCGCCCGAAGTCCGGCCAAGTTGGCAGGCCCCGCAGGAACCTCATTCGGCTGTCGCAAAGCGCGTTGATCAGAGCGGGCGCCGATGTGCCAGCAAGTGCGGCAATTGTCTTCGGCCCGATATGCCCGTCAGTCTCCACGCCCAAAATGCGCTGCAAATGCTGCGCCGCTCTGCCCGGCCCGCTGTTTACGGCAAAGTCTGCCATGGCGTAATCAAGCCCGACCGGCAGCAGGTCAGCCTGCACCGCGTCCGCATAGAACCGCTTGAAGACCGCCACCGCGTCCGCTTCGGTCAGCAAGCGCAGATCGGCAATGTCACTATCTCCGTCGCCGTCCTTGTCGATGCCAAGCTTGCGCAATGTGCCAATGGTTACGCCGCGATTGGTGGCGCCACCCGGATCGCGCGGATGGTTCACAAACCCGCCTTCATGATTCAGGATTCGGGGAATATAGATTGCGGCCCGGTTCATTCGACAGTCACCTCGACGGTTACAGGATCAAGCGCGGGATCGCGCGGCGTCCATGTGGTTTCGATCACCGTGCGGCCTTCCGGCAAGATCGGGCAATGACCCCACGTCCACCAGTCCAGATCAACCGGATGCGGCATGACGGCTTCGGCGCGGTATAGGATCGTCGGCCCATCCGCGATGCAGACTTGCTGCATCCCGCGCGGTGTGGGCTGCATGACCCGCACAGATGCTGTCATGTAGATGGCGCGGTGGATAATCCTATCAACCCAGATTGCGGCATCGTCGCCGTTGCGTTCCGTCCGAATTTCCGCGACCTCGAAGAAGTCAGCAGTCACGGGCGGCGGTGCCAGCTTGACCACGCTGTCAGTGACAAGGCCGACAACGCCGATAGAGACTGCCAGCCCATAGATTGCGTCCATTGTCGCGCTCATGGCACACCCCCGCCGATGGTCAGCAGGCCGAGTATCTTGTTGCCGACATAGGCCAGGATCAGGACAACGGCGCCCCATATGCGGGTATCAAGGGATGCGATACGTTGCTCCACGACTTTCAGCCTTTCGTCCATTCGGCCTTGCAGCACTTCAAGTTCATTGTCCTTTTCGGCCATCACGCCCCCGCCACGCAGTTACGGCGCAGGCCAGCGATACGGGGCCAACCCAACCCCCGGCGCCAAAGACGAGGATGGTCCCGCCCGCGCCCGCGAGAATAGCAGCGGCGGCGAAGAATGTCATCAGCGCTGCAATCATGCCTGCACCGATGGCGGCGATGATCGGGCGCCCTGTCGCAAACCCGAAAAGCGCGATGGCGGAGATTGACAGTTGCATCCCGACCCATACAAGCGCCGGGATGGCCCAGACAAGTTCACCGTAGATTTCCGGCGTGACAGGCGATCCGCCTTTGACCACAACCGCGCCGAAGCCGAGAGGCACGGCCATTGATCCGGCGAAGAAGACTGCCATTGCAGGCCGGTATCTGTCAAATGCCATCACCGCCTTGCCCTCACTCCCCGCCACAGGATAGCCCCTGCGGCTAATAATGCCCCCGCCAGCCATCCCCCGGCATGTGACCACGCCGCATAGCCCACAGCGGCTCCCAGCGTGACGGCTGACCAATCAACCGCAGCGTCTGCCACCCCCGCGCCAAGACGCTGCACAGCGCCTTCCCATAGCGCCCCATAGGCCACGCTGGCAATGATCGCCACCCATGCCCCTTGGCGCCACAGGACAAGCGATAGAGCGGCGGCAATGACCGCCACCAGCGCCACGCCTAGGGCCATATGGGCCAGATAGACCGCCGCCCATTCGATTTGCGCGTCAAGGGATTGCGCACCGATGGCGTATCGGCGCGCTTGATTTCCTCCTGCGCTGCCTCCTTGATCGTGCGCAGGGCTTTCTGGATCGTGTCGATGTTTTCGCGTTCAGTCATTGGTTTTCCTTTCCCATTAGTAGAACGTGCGGTAAACCAGCGCCTTAATCTGCGCGCCTACAATATCAATGGGGGAGCCTGTCCAGTTGTGGAAGCAAAACTGGACTGTATTCGCAGCGCTAACCCGCGCCCAAGCGATTGCAATCCCGTCTGGCAATGCGCTGGCAGTCATGGGCACCACGTAGTCACCCACCGCAGCACCCGTCACCGTGATCGTGGTCAGAAAGCGCCCGTTGGCGGGGACCGAGGACGTGCCCAGCGTTGTGTACGATGGCGACCTGAATCCGCTCGGGATTTCAGCAGTCACCCCATTATCCGCGCCCTCGTATTGCAGGATGCCCGCCGTGTTGGTGATGCGCCCGATTTCCGCGCCCGTATTGGACGCGAACATAACCCCCCGGTCGGACAGGCCAACGGACCACAGCCCCGGCTGTGCCTCCGGGTCGATAGCCGCAGGATACGCAGCAAACACCGCACGAGTTGATGTCGTAGCACGTTTCTGACGCCCCCGGAAAATCGGGTAGTCGGTCACCGTGTTGATGGTGCGGGCCAGATAATCAAAGCTGTCTTCACCATTGTTCTGAGCCTGACCAACCTGAATGTAATCCAGCAACACGGATGGCGGCGAGAAACGGGTTTCAATCCGGTTATTGAGGCAAAGACTAGTGGTCCCGTCAAAACGACACCGACCTTGCAAGTAGGTCACGACAGACGTTCCAGACGAGCCGAACGTTACTGCCGCGCCGCTGCGCGATTGCGATACTTTGAACGTATCGGCGTTAGGTGTGGCCACGACCCAATACGGGGTCACATCAAACATACCGGTCGGCAGAACACTGGCCGAGAACATCAGCATGTCACCCACTACAAACCCGTGACCCACTCGCGTAATCGTATCACCAGACACAGTAACGGCGCGACTTGCAGCGCCAGTTTCATAGTAAACGCTTTTCCAGACGTTACCATAAGCGCCCTTCGCGTCGATGATGTATTCAGCGCCGTCACCTTCATATGCAGGGGCGATGAAGATGTTGCCGACAACCGCTGTTGACGTCAGACCGTCGATATAAACGTGCGACTGCCCCGCAACGCGCGAACCTCCAAGACGCATATTACCACCGTGGATGGTGTTGGCATTGAACCAACCACCGCTCCCCGGAACGATATGCAACAGGTGGTTGCCGTAATTTAACTGACCAATATAGAGGTCGCAGTAAACCGTCCCATCGCCAATCCCACCGAAGTGCAAATTGTAATCAAAGTAGCTGACCCGGCCATAGGTGATCCGGCACTTATTGCAATTGACCGTGCGGATACCGACCGACCCGGTGACGATACCGGACCCTGTGGGTTTGTATACGTCCGGCGTCTCAATCTTTGCACCCGCCAGATTGTAGGTGGGACGATCATCACCCAACCGCATGACCTCGCCCGCATACGCTGCCGGGACGATAAACCGCGCACCCGCCGCCCGTAGATGGCAGTTTACCGGGAGGGTCGCAACAATGGAGGTTAGTGTGTAAGACAGTGGGGGGATAACAACTGTTGCCCCGGCATGGAGGATCGTCGCGGCCAGCCCAATTACCCGCTTGGCGTTGGCCATAACCAGCGCCGCCCGGATGGCTATGGTATCGTCCGCAACCCCATCACCAGCCGCCCCCCACGCCCGCACGTCATAGCCGTCAGCCCCCGGCATAACGTCGAAATCGAGAACCGCCACCACAGTTGATGCTGGCCCAATCATGCCGCCCGTCACGACACGCCGATACCATGCCCCCAAACTGCGCACCTGCACATACTGCCCGACCGCAACATCAACAGACGTCAGCGCCACCAGTTGCGCGAAGGTATCCACGCGCGGCCCGGCATAAAGCGCGGCCTGCGCGGCGGCGGTTGCGGTGGCAAACTCAGTCGTCGCAACCTGCGTCGTATTCGTGCCCTGCGCCGCAGTCGGTGCGGTCGGTGTTCCGGTCAAGGCCGGGCTTCCTGCGAAGACAGCCGCCCCCGTGCCTGTTTCGTCAGTCAGAGCCGCCCGCAATTGCGCCGATGTGGCGACAAGCGTGTTGCTGGCAAGATTGATCGTCTTGTTCGTGAGCGTCTGCGTCCCGGTGAGCGTGACCATTTCAGGTTGGCTCTCATAGGACGGATGCACAAACAAGGTGCCGCTGGAATGGGAATGCACGACAAACGCCACCACCACCACCGCATTCGGATGCGCGGGCCGCGTTGCCGTCATGCCACCAGGAACGGCGGGGTTTGCGTAAAGCACCGCACCATCAGAGAAAGCCGTGGTGTTGATTTGGCGAACCTTGCCGAAATTGGTTACAAGCCCATCGGCGCCATTCGCAATGTCTTCTGTGGTAATGCCGAGAATGCGATGCCCGTCAACAGAACCATCCGCAACAGCCTTTGCAATTGTCAGTCGCCCGGAATTGCCAATCGTTCCAACCTGCATAACGACAGTGCCATTCGCAATCAAAGCGCCGGAATTGTTCCGCACCCTGATATGGCTTTCCTGCCCGATTTGCAGGACGGTATCCCCGCCATTCAGGCCGAGCGATAGCGTCTTTTCGTCTGCATCCCAAGTCAGGACGCCTTCTTCCGGCGCGGCATCGTAATTGGTCCGACTGAAAATAACCCGCTTGACCTCGGATAGGTATTCATCCCGCGTGATGTTCCGGTTTGTCGAAGTCGAAACGTCAACAACCGGAATTACATCATCGGCGGCAATATTGGCGCCGGTAATCGGCGTCATTGCGGAGATTTTCAGATCATCAGGCATCGGTCGCCCCTTATGGATTTGTCAGACTTTAGCAGGCCGGGGAACAAAAAGCTATTGCACCCAAACCTCAATTTGACCGCGCGCGCCATTGGCGCCGTTAACGCCAAAACCACCGCCACCACCGCCACCCGGCGCCTGTCCTGCGCTCGGAACCGGGCTTGCGTCACCACCTGCCCCGCCATTGCCGCCGAAGCTGGAAACGCCGCCGCTTGTCGCAGCCGTATTCCCACCGCCGCCGCCACCTCCGCCCCATATAGCATTGCCGCCGTTAAAGCCGCCAGCGCCGCCAGCGCTGCCGCCGAAGCTGCCGAAGCCGCCTGCACCGCCGATGGCAGTGCCGCCACCGCCGCCGTAGCCCGTCAGCAGCGCCCCGAATGTGGAGTTGCCGCCTGCCGTGCCGTTGCCGTTGCTGCCCGTGCGTCCGGCCCCCGCCGTGCCAATCGTGACCGTGACGCTTGACGGCAGATCAGCCATGCGGAAGGTGTATTCAATATATCCGCCGCCGCCGCCGCCCGCTGCATCCTCCAGCGTAGAATTTCGCGCCCCGCCGCCGCCAGCGCCCCAAGCCCGCACCAATACAGGATGATCGTCCGCATAGCCGCTTGGCTTGGTCCAAGTGCCAGACGAGGTGAATACATCCTTGACCGGGCCACCAGCGCCAACGCCAGCCGCAGCACTCAGCACCCGATAAGAGCCGCCGATATACTCGATCAAGTCACGCCGCCCCGATGCAAGCGCACCAGTCGTCAATGCCGTTCCAGTGGCGTCCAATACCGCCACCGCAGCACCGCCGTTCAAGGCCAGCGTTACCGCCCCGGTATTTGCAGCGCCCCAAGTGATGGTAAATTTCATTCCGTCCGCAAGGCCAGACGCCAAGACCGGATCAAGCGAAGCCGTGACTACATCGCCCGTGCCACCAACGCCAGTAAGCGGCAAGACCGAAGCCCCGTAAAGCGTTGCCAGATGGCGCGCGTATTGATCGCCAAACCCCTCTGGCACAAGCCCGGTATTGCGCCACGGCACCCCGACCGAAGACCCGTTGAACGTTGTCCGAGTTGCCATCTTATGCGCTCCACAGTTCCGGCGCTTCATCAACAAAGGTGATGGTCGCCTCAAAGTTAGGTTTCGGCCTTACGCTTGCCACGATAAGCCGCAGATACTCTGCCCCCATCGGGCCAACTCCGACAAGCCCGCCCTCGTATATTCCGACAGGCGAGAGCGGAGGGCTAAACTCAATTCGCGGCCCCAATGCCCCCGCAATCTGGTGCGTTGTGACCGTCGCTTCCCGGCGAATGACAACCCCTGACTTGACGCCGAATAGCGATAAATCATCTTCGTCGTCCATCGCGGCCAAGTCGTCAAGGAAGTTGTAATCCGCCACAGGAACTGGCGTATCCAGCACCAGCGCCACCACATCGCCTGATGTATCCGTTTCAATTGACACGATCCGCGCCGACCCCGCCCATTCCGTCAGAATGTCATGCTGCACCGCAACAAGATCTCCTTGCCGCGTCAAAACTACTTCCGCCGAAACATCGCAGGAATAAAACGTATTCCGCAACCGCGCCTGTGCCTGATCATAGATCGCCCGCGCCCGTGCGTTGGCCTCGTCAACAATGCCCTCATAGGTCACTTGCTCGACATTGCCGCTGTCATTCGACACGCCATCCCGAAAGACGCTGATTTGGTGCATTTCATAGTCGCGGCTGGCATCGCGGAAGTTCACCCGCAACCCATCCGGCAATAGAGCAAAGCCCTTTGTCCATTGGAAATTAGCCATATTGCGCGGCGTGAATACCTGCAAAGGCGCATCGGCGCTGCGGTCCTTATCCCGCACAACGCCCCACACATCGCTCATATATGGCCGCGCATAGCCGCAGCTTGCCACAATCCGCGCGGCGTCATCCAGCGATTGGTCCTCAATCAAGGCATTGCAGGTATAGCCCAGATCAATGCAAGCCTGCCGCCAATCCACAAGCCCGTCTTCGTCTATCAGGTCCAGAGGCACGGGGTTTTCGTTCTCCATGCCCGTCAGAATATCGCGCAAGTGCGGCGCTGGATTGTCAGTCACAACCCAATCTTCCCATCCCGTGCCGTTCCAATCCTTGACCCAACCGCCCGCCACGCAAGACACGGCATCAACCGCCCGATTGCGCGCCCTGATCGCCACAACAGCCAAATCCTGCGAAGGCAGCGGGTTTTCATCCCATACGCTCACAGACCGCAGAATGTAGAGGCTATCCATCACGCCGTCACGGGATAGCGCAATCTGCCCCGGCAAGCCCTGATAGCCCCAGAAGTCCCACACATCGCCGTCATAGGTGTATGCGCTTGCGTTGTAGCCAGACGCCAAGAATGCAGACCCGCGCTGCGCCTCGACCTCATATCGCCCTTTCGGAAATGTCGCGGTATCCAGAAAGATCGAAGCCGTATAGCGGTCAAGCGAGATATGCGAAACGCCAGTCGTGCCAAGGTTTGACGCGGAAACCCAATCATCCCCGGCCCCGACGAAATAGGCATCCGCAGCCCAGCCCGAAGTGACAGGCGCAACAGTCTGACCCGGCGATGCAACCCGCGCCTCAACCCATCCCTCAGCCCCCGCAGCTTCCGGCGTCGTTGCGGAATCATCGGTCCAGACAAGCCGGATTGTCGTGCGCAACTGACGGATATTCGCGGCTTGGAAGTGCAGTTCCGGCAGGTTTACCCAAGTGCCAGAACCGACAGCCCGAAGCCGCAATCGCACCGGAACCCTGATACGGTTTGTTTCGCTGGCGTTCCGATGCAGGCCCTGCGCAAAAATCAGTTGCAACTGATGCTCGTCAGGCGCGGTCTTTGTTGCCACAACCTGCACCTGCGGCAAGGCCGATGCAATGTCACCCGTCCGGGTATCCAGCGTCCTGCCATCATCGGCGCTAACCACATGGCCGCGCAATTCGGCCTGCAATGCATCGGTGCGCGCTTGGCGGCGCAGAAGCGTCACCAGCGGCGAGCCGATCCAGCCTTCCCGCGTTTCATATTCAATGTCCGCAACGCCAGCGATAGCCGCCGCGCCAAGCCTAATGTCGGTAATCTGGTGCGGGCCGTTCAAAACATAGGCGGCTTCCACAAGTTCATCCGGCCCATCGAAATAGGTGAAAGGCTCCATAGCCATCGGCGGATAAACCTTGCGCTGCCCGATTACGCGCGGGATAGGCGCGTTGACTTGCAGCACGTTCCCCGTTGCAGATGCAGCGCCGGGATTTTGGAGATTGGCTGATGTGTCAACAGTTGGCGGCGCCACAAGGGCCGACATAAGCAGCGATGCCCCAAGCGATACAGCACCCGCCAAGGCCAAGGCCGACACAGACCGCGCCGCGAACCAGCCGCCTTGCGTTGCCAGCCCGCCGCCCGCGATAAAGCCCGTCGCCACCGTGATCGCAATGCTGGCAACGATGCTCAGGATATTCTTGGCGCCATCTTCGCCCCCGCGCGGGGGCATGTGGAACGTCACTTCCGTTACGCTGGCCTTGGGCTTGATCGCACCCCACAACGCGCGCGGCGCCTCAACACCGTTAACGCAGATCACGCCATGGTCGTCAAAGCCTTCCGGCAGGCCCGGCATAGATCGCCGCAGCCCGAGAAGCGATAGCCCATCCGGCAGGCGCGCAAAACGCGGTGCCCCGAGGCTAAACGGCTCACGGTATACGGCGAGTGTGGTCACGCCAGCCTCCTATACCCGACGATCCGGCCCGCAATGCTATGATGCCGGATTGGCACGACAACCGCAGCCGATGCCGCCTCTACATGCAGCACCCGCGCATTATCCACCATAACCCCCACATGCACAACAGCCGCGCCACCTCGCCCAGACCGCATCAAGGCCACGTCAAGAGCCTGCGGAACCGACACAGCCCGCCACCCATCATCCTTGGCCGCAGCCATAGCCCGCGCAACCCGGATCAAGTCCTTGGCGCTAATCTCGCCATAGGCAGGCAGGTCAACACCCACCCTGTCAGCATAGACGCGCCGAACAAGCCCCCAGCACGTCAACTGCCCCGGCCCGTCACCAAACGGCAGGCCCACATATGGCGCGAACCAATCCATCACCGGAACAACGCAGGGCATCGGCTTTGCGTGGCCCGCCGCCCAGGCCATGGCTCTTGGCTGTAATCCCGAAGCATCAGCGTTCCTGTCACCTCGACAGCGTTAACGGTAACATCAATCAATTCGAAATGCCGAAAGCCATAGACAACCGACGATGTTCCAACCTCTGCCCGTGGCGTCACGCTCAGGTCAAAATCCGCCGTTGAACGGACTTCCAGCATAACCCGCGCCCGATCCGGCACCGTGCGGATAGCCTCACCAATCCGCCGATCAACGTTCTGCACCCGCACCTGCGTCATCGGCGCGGTTTCGTCGTCATTCAGAAGCTGAAACTCAAACGGACACCCAAGGAATACCTGCCCGTCAACCTCGAAATCAAGCGGATCGCTCACCACCCGAATAGGCGTGGCAAGATTGCGGTGAGTGATGGTCATAAATGCCAGTAACGCATGAGGGCTGGCCTGCGATTGCAGGTCCAATGCCAGCGCGGACGGAATATCACGGCTCATGTTGGCGGCACCGGGTCAGGCATAAGCATGATCGAAAACGACACGCCAATCCGGCGCGCGGTTGATCCAACCGGAATGCGCCCGATCTTGCGCACCTGATACGGCGGCTCGGCCTTCATGATCTTCCAGACACCTTCCGTCCCCGTGATCGGGTGTGCGAAAATGAACGAGTTGACCCCATAGGCCAGCGTCCCGGCATACCATGCCTCAAACGCCTCAAACTGCGTCACGGATAGCGGCGTCAACTCCACGCTGTAGACCGACGAAGCCCAAGACGCGATAGGCCGCTCAATCGGCGGCGCCTTGCTGTCAGTCTCAAAGCTGTATCGCGTATCCCGCAATCCGCCCTGCGGCGATAGCGGCATGATGCACTGTGGCACCCCGGCAGGCCATGTTACAATGGTCATCGCGTCACCTTCTGCGGCTTCTGGCCATAGACGCCGTTCATCGGGCCGTTAAATTTCCCCCGCGCCATGTCTTCCTTGACCCACATTGTTACCATGTCGCGCCCGTTTGGCCCGCGCGTGGTTTGCGTCTCAATCGCAGGCGCCCCGGCCCCGCGCTGATCAATCACGGTCACGCTAGAGCCGCCGCCGTAGCTTCCGGCAATGCCCATGGTCGGCACGTTCACCGCGCCGCCACCAGCATAGCCCCGAAGGCCAAGCCGCATGGCCTCGACCGCAGCAACGCCGCCGTTGCGGGCAACGTCAGACTGCGAAAACACCACTTCGCCCTTATGGACAACGCCCGCCGCTTGATTGACACCGCCCGGCCCTGTGTATCCGCCCTGCGAATAGCCCAGCGGCACAATGCCACCCGCACCGAAGATGGACGGGAAAGATTTGGCAAGCTGCATGTATAGCATGATTTCCAGCAGGCGCTTGCCAAGCTCTTCCAGCGCCTTCGCCGGATCATCGAACGCGCCTTCGAACGCCGATTTAAGGGCGTTGCTCACGTCCTGCGCCACGGGTTGCAGGCTTTCCAGCCGCTTGCGCGCCGCGTTGGCCTGTTCCTCGGTAATCAGGAAGTCGCCCGTCTTGGCATCCCGCGTCGTGGCAAGCTGATCAATCAGCGCAAGCGCCTCTTGGTATTGCTGCAACGGCGTCTGGATGGCTTCCAGAAGCGATTTCCGTTCGCTCAAAAGTTCGTTGTAGGACTTCTGGGCTTCTTTGGCCCCATCGCTGCCCTTCTTTTCCGCCAGTCGCGCCGCCTCACGGTCTGCATCATTCAATGCCTGCGTCTGTTCCGCCAGAGTTGCCGCCGCCTTGGCGTTCTCGACGTATTCGCGGCGCTGTTCCTGCAAGACCTGACGATGATCGTTCGGCACAGCACCAAGGTTGCCCACATCGGCATCAAACCGCGCCCCGGCCAAAGCCCCGGCCCGTCCGACAGGATCGGTGCGGAATTGCGCATTGATCCGCGCGGTCTGCAAATCACCCACCCCGGCATT
>Ga0073902_10001054_pt1 | contig 15384 bp, 13 predicted proteins | sample KloWWTmeKNB19Kit_FD_66667 | JGI IMG/M metagenome (GOLD analysis project Ga0073902, IMG submission 66667) | Active sludge microbial communities from Klosterneuburg, Austria, studying microevolution and ecology of nitrifiers - Klosterneuburg... | ecosystem: Engineered > WWTP > Aerobic digester >...
AATGCAGGATGGCTGCGCGTCGCCGCGGGCGCCCGCAACCGGGTCAGTGGGCCATGGTGAGCGGCTTTCCGCGCAATCGCCGCACCAGCAGGACCGCGCCGACGATGACCGCGCCGGCGGCGATGCCCGCCGCGGCATTGAAGAGGTTTTCCCAGAGCCAGCCGGGCGGGAAGGCCTGCGCGGCCTCGGCCAGGTGGTGCAGGGCCGGCACGCCGTGGACCAGGATGCCGCCGCCGACCAGGAACATCGCTGCGGTGCCGGCGATCGAGAGGAACCGCATCAGCCGCGGCGCGAATGCCAGGATCGCGCGGCCAAGCGCGGCCCGGGCCCTGCCGGCGCCCTCGCGGGCCAGGCGCAGGCCGAGGTCGTCGAGCTTGACGATGCCGCCGACCAGCCCGTACACGCCGATGGTCATGATCAGGGCGATCGCGACCAGCACCCCCAGCTGGCGCATGAACGGCTCGGTGGCGACCGTGCCCAGCGAGATCACGATGATTTCCGCGGACAGGATGAAGTCGGTGCGGATCGCGCCTTTGATCTTCTCCTTCTCGAACGCGAGCATGTCCACCGATTCGTCGCTGGCCGCGTGCACCAGCTCGGCGTGGTGGTGGGCGTCGTCGATCCGGCTCTGCAGGAACTTGTGCGCCAGCTTCTCCACGCCCTCGTAGCAGAGGAAGCCGCCGCCGATCATCAGCAGCGGCGTGATCAGCGGAATGGCGAAGCCGCGGCCGCGCAGCCACGCTTCCAGCGCCGCGATCGCCAGCGCCGCCGGTACCAGGATCGCCTTGTTCAGCAGCGAACCCCTGGCCACCGCCCACACCACCGGCAGCTCGCGGTCGGCTTCGATGCCGGTCACCTGCTGCGCGTTCAGCGCCAGGTCGTCGCCCAGCACCCCGGCGGTCTTCTTGGTGGCGACCTTGGTCATCACCGAGATGTCGTCGAGCAGGGTGGCGATGTCGTCGAACAGGGCGAAGAAACTGGAGGCCATGGCAATGCGCGTTGTCGGGGGCGGCGAATCTTCGCATACGGCCTGTCGCGGCGGCGCTGAAACGGAAAAGGGGCCAGAGTGAATTTCGCGCTGGTACTTCTTCCTCAGCGAGACCCTTCGAAGCGAAACTTCACTCTGGCCCCTTTTCCTGCGTGCCGCTCAGGCCGGCAGGCGCAGCCACTCCACGCGCGCCGACCCGCCGGCCTCGCCCAGCGCCGCGCACAGGCCGTCGAGTGCCGGCCGCATCGCCACGTCGAACTGCCACGGCGCGTTCAACAGCAGCATCCCGCTGCCGTTCATGCGCAGCGGCGAATCGTCCGGGCGCACCAGCAGCTCCAGCAGCAGGGTGGACCTGGCATCCAGCCCGGCCGCCTTGCGGTAGAACTGGCGCAGCGCGCGGCGCTGCTTGATCGGGTACCACAGCGCGAGCATCGCCTGCGGCCAGCGCGCCAGCACGTCGCGGATCGCGGCCAGGGCGGTGTCGAATTCGTCCAGCTGCGCCTCGTAGGGCGGGTCGACCAGGACCAGCCCGCGCGCGAACTTCACCGTCCCATGCCGGGGCGGCAACAGCGCCTTGACCGCGGCGTAGCCGTCGCGCGCGTGCACCGCCACCCGCGGGTCGCCGGCGAAGGTGTCGCGCAGCACGTTGGCTTCCTCGGGCAGCAGCTCGCAGGCGGAGATCCGGTCCTGCGCGCGCAGCGCATGCGCCAGCAGCCACGGCGAACCGGGGTAGGCATGCGCGCCGTGCTGCTGCCGGCACGCCTTGATCGCGGCCAGGTAGCGCTGGATCGGCGGGTTCCGCGGGGCCTCGGCGAGCAGCCTGCCGATGCCGTCGCTGGCCTCGCCGGTCTTCTGCGCGGATTCGCCATCCAGCCGGTACAGGCCGCGGCCGGCATGGGTGTCGAGTGCGAAACAGGCGGCCGGCTTGGCGGTGAGCGCATCGCACAGCGCCAGCAGCACGACATGCTTGAGCACGTCGGCGTGGTTGCCGGCATGGAAGGCGTGGCGATAGTTCATCGCGGCATTGTCGCATCGCGCGCCACTTCACACCCGCAACGCAATTGCCGCGGCGTCCTCGGCTAGGATGCGGCGCATGCCGATGACCATCCTGCTGGCCGAAGACGAGGGCGCGATCGCCGAGACCGTGCTGTACGCGCTGCGTGCCGAAGGCTATGCCGCCGAGCACGTGCTGCTGGGCGGCGAGGTCCTGCCGCGGCTGCGGCGCGGCGGCATCGACCTGGTGATCCTCGACGTGGGCCTGCCGGACACCAGCGGCTTCGACGTCTGCCGCGCGCTGCGCATCGAAAGCGAAGTGCCGGTGCTGTTCCTGACCGCGCGCGACGCCGAGCTGGACCGCGTGCTGGGGCTGGAACTCGGTGGCGACGATTACATGGCCAAGCCGTTCTCCCCGCGCGAGCTGGTGGCGCGGGTGCGCGCGCGGCTGCGCCGGCAGGTGGTCCATGACGACACCGCTGGCTGGCGGAGGCTCGGGCGCTTCGAACTGGACGCCACCGGCCATCGGCTGCGCTTCGATGGCGTGTTGCTGGACCTGACCCGCTACGAATTCGGCCTGCTGGAGGCATTGCTGGCGCGCCCTGGCGCGGTGCTGGACCGGGCGCGGCTGATGGACCGGGTGTGGGGCGATGCGCTGGAATCGGGCGAGCGCACGGTCGATACCCATGTGAAGACCGTGCGCGCGAAACTGCGCGCCATCGCCCCGGACGCGGACCCGATCCGCACCGTGCGCGGGCTGGGCTATGCCGTGCATGTCGAGGGCTGAGCGGTGAACATCGGCCTGCGCGTGCTGCTGGGCTACTTCCTGATCGTGGCGCTGGCCGCGCTGCTGGTCGGCAAGGTGTTCGTCGAGCAGGTCAAGCCGGGCGTGCGCCAGGCGATGGAAGGCACCCTGATCGACACCGCCAACACCCTGGCGGAGCTGGCCAGCGACGACATGCTGGCCGGGCGCATCGCCGACGGCCGCTTCGCCCGGCGCCTGCGCGCGGTGCAGGCGCGCAAGCTCGACGCCGACGTCTGGGGCTTCGCCAAGGACCGCAGCGGTTTCCGGGTGACGGTGACCGATGCGCGCGGGATCGTGGTGTTCGACTCGGAGGGCAAGGACCTCGGCCGCGACAACTCGCGCTGGAACGACGTCTACCGCACCCTGCGCGGCGAGTACGGCGCGCGTTCCACCCGCGAGGATCCGGGCGACGAGGCGAGCACGGTGATGCACGTGGCTGCGCCGATCCGGGACGACCAGGGGCGGATCGTCGGCGTGCTGACCGTGGCCAAGCCGAACCGGGCGATGGCGCCGTTCATCGCCCGCAGCCAGCAGATCGTGGCCCGCTGGGGCCTGGTGCTGATGGGTGCCGCGCTGCTGGTGGGGATCGCCGCCGCATGGTGGCTGTCGCGCCAGCTGGGCGCGCTGCGCCGCTACGCGGATGCGGTGGCAGCCGGCGAACGTGCGCCGCAGCCGGCGGCGGCCGGCGAATTCGGCGACCTCGGCCGCGCCCTGCACGACATGCGCGAGAAACTGGAAGGCAAGCAGTACGTCGAACAGTACGTGCACGCGCTGACCCACGAACTGAAAAGCCCGCTGGCGGCGATCCGCGGGGCCACTGAGCTGCTGGAAGGCCCGTTGCCGGACGCCGACCGCCAGCGTTTCGTCGCCAGCATCGCCACCCAGGGCACGCGCATGGCGCAGACGGTCGACAAGCTGCTGGCGCTGGCGGCGGTGGAACATCGCCAGCGAATCGAGCAGCCGCAGGCGCTGGATGCGGCGCAGTTGCTGCGCGAGGCGGTGGACGCCGTGCGCGCGCATGCCGATGGCGCCGGCATCGGCCTGCAGGTGGATGCGGCGGATGCGCCGGGATTGTCCGGCGATCCGTTCCTGCTGCGGCAGGCGCTGGTCAACTTGCTCGACAACGCGCTGGATTTCGCCCCGCCGGGAACGCAGGTCGAGGCGCGGGCGCGGCGCGATGGCGATGGCGTCCGCTTCGAAATCGCCGATCGCGGCCCCGGCGTGCCCGACTACGCGCGCGACCGCGTGTTCGAGCGCTTCTACTCGCTGCCGCGCCCGCATGGCGGCAGCCGCAGCAGCGGGCTGGGCCTGCCGTTCGTGGCGCAGGTGGCAGAGCTGCATGGTGGTAGTGCGGAACTTCGTGAGCGCGACGGCGGCGGCACGATAGCAACGCTATTGCTTCCGCTCTGACCTCCCTCACGCGAAAAACTCCGGGGCAGCGTCGGTCGGCTGGGTAGCGCCCGAGCGCGCCATGGATGGCGCGCGCCCGCGAGATCAGTCCTGGACGACTGGACCGAGCGGCGGGCGCTACCCAGCCGACCGACGATGCCCGCGACGCACCCCACTTCACCCACGCTTCATCGCCAGCACCACGACGGCTCACTGGCGCGCGCCAGCATCCCCTCTCCACAGGAAGGGAGAGGCGTCATGCGCTTGGGTTTGAAGATCGCGATGGTGGTCGTGCTGGTGCTGGCGATCCTGATTCCGCTGGCGATGATCCGCGGCACCATCGCCGAGCGGCAGCAATACCGCCAGCAGGCGGTGGACGAGGTCACCCGCGGCTATGCCGGCGAACAGGGCCTGGCCGGGCCGGTGCTGGTGGTGCCGTATCGCGAGCAGGTGGAGGTCGAGGAACGCGACGCCACTGGCGTGCTGCGCAAGCAGGTGCGCGAGGTCGACCGCCAATGGCTGTTCTTCCCGAAGACGATGCACGTGCATGGACGCGTGCTGCCCTCGATCCGCAAGCGCGGCCTGCACCAGGTGCGGGTCTACGAATGGCAGGGCAGCATCGATGCCGCCTTCGACGTGCGTCTGCCCGACGCCGATCCGGCGCGTCCGCGCACGCTCGGCGCACCGTGGCTGGACATCGGCATCGCCGACGTGCGCGGCCTGGTCGGCGCACCCACCCTGCGCGTTGCCGGCGCCGCCACGCCGATCCTGCAGGGCCAGAAGGGACGCGGCGGTGGCGGCGTGCATGCGGTACTGCCTGCGGCGCTGGTCGCCGGCGAGCGCATCGCGTTCCCCGTGCAGTTCGGTTTCGCCCTGCGCGGCACCGAGGCGCTGGCGATCGTGCCGCTGGCCGACACCAACCGCATCGTGCTGGATTCGCCGTGGCCGCATCCGCAGTTCAACGGCGATTTCCTGCCGCGCACGCATCGCATCGACGGCAAGGGTTTCCATGCCGAATGGGACGTGTCCTCGCTGGCCAGCAACGCGCAGGCGCAGTACCGCGAAGGCGGCGCGGCGATGGGCAAGGCCACTCCTGCGCCGGGTCACGATGGCGTCGCCGCCGCGGTGGAGGCGTCGGCCAGCATCGACAGGGTCGGGCTGTCGCTGGTCGAGCCGGTCAACCTGTATTCCAAGGTCGATCGCGCCAGCAAGTACGGGTTGCTGTTCGTGCTGCTGACCTTCGTCGGCTTCTTCCTGTTCGAGACCATCAAGCAGTTGCCGATCCACCCGATCCAGTACGCGCTGGTCGGGCTGGCGCTGGCGATCTTCTTCCTGCTGCTGCTCAGCCTGTCCGAGCACATCGCGTTCGGCCTCGCGTACTCCGCGGCGGCGCTGGCCTGCATCGGGCTGATCGGCTACTACGTCGGCCATGTCTTGCGCAGCCGCACGCGCGGGATGGGCTTCGCGGCGATGCTCGGCCTGCTGTACGCCGCGCTGTACGGCCTGCTGATGTCCGAGGACAACGCGCTGGTGCTGGGCGCGGGCCTGCTGTTCGTGGTGCTGGCCGCGATCATGGTCGCTACCCGCAAGGTGGACTGGTACCAGGTGGGGGCGAGGATCGGCGCGCCCTCCGCGCCGACGTCGCTCTAGCCTGTCGATAGAATCGGCGCATGCACGACGCGATCTCCCTCGAGAGCCTATCCGGTGCGGCCCTGCTGCCGCACCTGGACGATGTGGCCAGGCTGCGCATCGCGGTGTTCCGCGATTGGCCCTACCTCTACGAAGGCGACGTGGGCTACGAACGCGCGTACCTGGCCGCGTACGCGCAATCGGCGGACAGCGTGGTGGTGCTGGCGCGCGCCGGCGATGCGCTCATCGGCGCCAGCACCGGGATTCCGCTGGCCCATGACAGCGCCGGATTCCAGGCGCCGTTCCGCGCGCGCGGCATCGACGTGGCGCAGGTCTTCTACTGCGGCGAGTCGGTGTTGCTGCCGGCGTGGCGCAGGCGCGGCATCGGCCATGCCTTCTTCGATGCCCGCGAGGCGCATGCGCGCAGGCTGGGCGGGTTCGGCTGGACCGCGTTCGCCGCGGTCGATCGCGGTGACGCGGATCCGCGGCGCCCGCCCGGGCATCGCGGCAACGAGGCGTTCTGGGCCAGGCGTGGCTACGTGCGCCAGCCGGGAATGACCATGCACCTGCACTGGAACGAGCTCGCCATCGGCGATGTGACGCATCCGCTCACATTCTGGCTGCGGCCACTGGAGACGCCATGAAAGTCGCAGTCGCGAAGTACCCGATCGGCGAACCGCGCGATTTCGAGGCGTTCGCGGCCAGGCAGGAGGCCCTGCTGCGGGAGGCGAAGGCCGGCGGTGCGCGGCTGGCGGTGCTGCCGGAATACCTGGCGCTGGAGCTGGCGGCGATGTTCGCGGCAGCGACGCGCAGCGACCTGCATGCGTCGCTGGCCGCGCTGCAGCCGCTGCGCGGTGCGTGGATGGCCTTGTACACGCGGCTCGCGCGCGAGATGGGCATGTGGATCAACGCCGGCAGCTTCCTGCTCGACGGCGGGCATGGCCGCTACCGCAACCGCAGCGACGTGTTCGCACCGGACGGCGGACACCTGTGGCAGGACAAGCTGCGGCTGACCGGGTTCGAGAAGGACACCGGGGTGATCGAGTCCGGCGATGCCTTGAAGGTGTTCGAGGTCGATGGCGTGCGCGCCGGGATCGCGATCTGCTACGACAGCGAATTCCCGTTGCCGGTGCGTGCGCAGTGCGAGGCCGGCGCGCGCCTGCTGCTGGTGCCCAGTTGCACCGATACCGAAGCCGGCGCGACCCGCGTGCGGGTCGGTTGCCTGGCGCGCGCGCTGGAGAACCGCTGTTTCGTCGCCCACGCGGTGACCACCGGCGCGGCAGCGTGGAGCCCGGCGCTGGACAGCAATACCGGCGAGGCGGCGTTGCTGGCGCCGATGGACGTGGGCCTGCCGGATGACGGGATCCTGGCGCAGACGCGCGGCGACGAGGTGTGGGCCATCGCCGAACTGGACGTGTCCGCGCTGGACGCAAGCCGCGCCCACGCCCAGGTCGCCAACGACCGCGACTGGCCGGCGCAATATTTCCCGAGCGTGCTGCGGGCGCGGCTGGAACGTGCGCAAGGTCACGCGCCGGAGCAACGCGACACCCGTGCATGACCGATGGGCTAGGCGCCGGGCACGCGTGCACGCCTAGACTCGGGGTTTGAGCCTGCCCCGGGGATTGCGATGAAGCGATTGTTGTTGACGGCCGCGTTGCTCGCGGCGGGTGTTGCCGGTTTGCCGGGCGCGTTCGCGCAGGAGAAGGTCGACCTGGACATGACCTCGCGCATCCGCCAGGAGGCGTTCCAGCGCTCGCAGGCGATGGCGACCCTGAACCACCTGACCGACGTGATCGGCCCGCGCCTGACCAATTCGCCGTCGATGGCGGAAGCCAACCGCTGGACCCGGTCGAAGTTCACCGAATGGGGCCTGTCCAACGTGCACGACGAAGCGGTGGACGACATCGGCCGCGGCTGGTCGTTCAACGACGCCGGGGTGGAGATGCTGAGCCCGCGGGTGATGCCGCTGCACGCGCTGCCGAAGGCGTGGACCCCCGGCACCGCCGGCCCGGTCGAGGGCGAGGCGATCGCCGCCAAGCTGCAGAAGAAGGAAGACCTGGAGAAGTGGAAGGGCAAGCTGAAGGGCAAGGTGGTGTTCACCGACGACCTGCGCGCCTACAAGCCGAACGAGAAGTCCGACTTCGACCGTCACGACCATGAGAGCCTGGAGGAGCTGCTTTCGTACCCGCTGCCGAGCGAGCGCACGCGCGATGCCAGCATGCTGGCGCAGTACCGCGAACGCATGGAATTCGGGCCGCTGCTGAACAAGTTCCTGATCGACGAGGGCGTGGTCGCCACGATGTCGATCAGCAGCTGGAACGACGGCATCGTGCGGGTGATGGGCGGCGGTTCGCGCAAGGCCGGCGAATCGGTCGGGGTGCCGGCGCTGGTGATGATGGCCGAGCACTACAACACGGTGATGCGCGCGCTGGAGCGCAAGGAGTCGGTGAAGCTGCGCGTGAACGTGGATGCGCGCTTCCTCAACGACGACAACCAGCCGGGCTACAACACCATCGCCGAGATCCCCGGCAGCGGCCCGGACAGGAACGAAGTGGTGATGCTGGGCGCGCACATGGATTCCTGGCACACCGGTTCCGGCGCCAACGACAACGGCGCCGGCGTGGCGGTGATGATGGAGGCGGTGCGCATCCTGAAGGCGGTCGGCGCGCGGCCCAACCGCACCATCCGCGTCGCGCTGTGGACCGGCGAGGAGCAGGGCCTGATCGGCTCGCAGGCATACGTGGCCAAGCACTTCGCCAGCTATCCGGAGCCGACCGATCCGGAGCAGAAGGCGTTGCCGGCCGCGTTCCGCAGCAACAAGGGCAAGCTGGCGAAGACCGCGGACTACGGGAAGATCACCGCCTACTTCAACCTCGACAACGGCAGCGGCAAGATCCGCGGGATCTATGCGCAGGAAAACCTGGCGATCGCGCCGATCTTCGAGGAATGGATGAAGCCGTGGAACGACGTCGGCGCGACCATCGTCACCCAGCGCAACACCGGCAGCACCGACCACGTCAGCTTCGACCGCGTCGGCATCCCGGGCTTCCAGTTCGTGCAGGACCAGCTGGACTACTTCAGCCACGTCCACCACACCCACCTGGACGTGCAGGACCACGCGGTGGCCGACGACCTCAAGCAGGCATCGGCGATCGTGGCCTCGTTCGTCTACAACGCGGCGCAGCGCCCGGCGAAGCTGCCGCGCAAGATGATGGTCGAGGATTGATCGACACCAGGATCTGATGCACGAAGGGCCGGCAATGCCGGCCCTTCCTTTTTGTGGTTCCTCGCGCCACGCCGGCCTGCCCGGGGCAGGGTTCGCCGCTTAGGCTCCGCGTCCGGCTCCGATGCGCGGGCGCGCGCCCGCCGCTTGGCGGCTCTCCCAGCCCGGCGCAGGGCGCCGGGCGTTCGCGCAGGCCGCGCGGCAGTGCCGCGCAAGCGGCCTGTGCTCACCCATGACGCGCTCGAACCCCACCCCGGGCAGGCCGGCGCGGCCCAAGCGTTCACGCGAACAGCGATACCCCCGGCACCAGCCACAACGCCAGCGCCGCCAGCGCGCTGCCGATGGCGGTCGCGGCCAGCACGTCGCTCGGGTAGTGCAGGCCCAGCACCACCCGCGAGGCGGCCACGCTGGCGGTGAATGGCACCAGCAGCCACGCCAGCGCCGGGTAGTGCGCCATCGCCACCAGGCTGAAGGCGACCGCATGCAGGGTATGCCCGGAGGGGAAGCTGAATTCGTCCAGCGGCGCCACCCAGGCCTGGATCCGCACATCGCTGGCGAATGGCCGCGGCCGCCGCGTCCAGCGCTTCAGCAGCTTGTACAGGACCAGCGCGACCAGGCCGGTCGCCGCCAGGTGCAGCGAGGCGCGCAGGCCGGCCATGCCGTCGACCACCACCAGCGTGCCCATCAACGCGTACCAGAACGCGCCATCGCCGAGCCGGCTGACCGCGGCGAAATAGCGCAGCACCCCGATGCAGGCGCAGACCCGGTTGGCGCGCAGGCACCAGCCGTTCTCGGCATCGACCAGCCGGCTACGCTGCAGTGGCCGCGACATGCTGGCCTCCATCGCGCGCGAGCGCTTGCAGGATGTGGTCGAAGTCCTCGGCGACCTGCGCCGGGCGCAGGGTGCCGACCGCATCGCGGCAGGCGCCGCGCATCGCGTTGCGCAGTGCGTCGTCGCAACCGATGCGCGCCACCGCGTCCACGAAGCCGGCATCGTCGCCATCGCGGATGGCCGCGCCGTGCACGCCGTCGCGCAGGAATTCGCGGGCAGCGCCATAGTCGAAGGCGACCGTCGGCACGCCGCTGGCCAGCGCTTCCAGGGTGACGTTGCCGAAAGTTTCGCTGTGGCTGGAAAACACGAACATGTCGCCGCTGGCGAAATGGCGGGCCAGGTCCTCGCCGCGGTGCACGCCGCAGAAGATGAAATCGGGATTTTCGCGCTGCAACTGCTCGCGCGCCGGACCATCGCCGACCCACGCGAACCGCGCGTCCGGACGCTGCGACTGCAACGCGCGGAAGGCGCGTACCGCCAGCGCCAGGTTCTTCTCGGCGGCGATCCGGCCGACGTAGATCGCGGCGACCCCGTCCTCGCCGACGCCCCATTGCGCGCGCAGCCCGCGGTCGCGGCGGACGGGATCGAACAGCTGGGTGTCCACCGCGCGCGCCAGCCGCACCACGTTGTCGAAGCCGGCGCCTTCGAGGAAGGCCTGCAGTTCCCGCGTGGGCACCAGGGTCGCCTGCGCGCTGTTGTGGAAGCGGCGCATCCAGCGCAACGCCACGCCCTGCAGCCACGGTGCGCCGTAGTCGCGCATGTAGTCGTCGAAGCGGGTGTGGAAGCCGGTGGCGGCAGGGATGCCGAGCTGGCGCGCGGCGCGCAGGGCGGACCAGCCGAGCGGACCCTCGGTGGCCACGTAGATCGCGTCCGGGCGCGTGAGTTGCCAGCGCTTGCGCAGGGTACGGGTGGCCGGCAGGCCGAACTTCAGGCCGGGGTAGCGGGGCAGGGCTGCGCCACGGACCAGCAGCGAACCCGCGGGGTCATCGGTTTCGTCGGCTTGCCGGGGGCGGACCAGTTCCACCGCGTGGCCACGCTCGCGCAGGCCCTGTTCCAGGCCCTGCACGGTCAGCGCAACCCCGTTGATTTCCGGCGGGTAGGTCTCGGTGACGATGCCGTAGCGCATGCAGCTCTCCGTTTGCGAGAGGCTGCGTGGTGGGCGTGACGGCGTGGTGTCGCGGCGATGACGTGCGGGTGACAGGTGCGATGCGGCGTGGCGGCGGAATTGGCAGGCGTTCGCGCAGCGGCATTTCGAGCCGCATGGCGAATGCCGGCCAATTCTTCCGCCAGCGAGATCTCGGTTTCGATCCCCGAAAATCCTGCTTCGTCGCAAACCGGCTTGACGCTATCGGTCTGTTCGTACTGTACTAGCGCAAATAGTACAGATAGGACGGCGGCCATGGCGCGACCCCAACCCCTGATGATCCAGGTCGCCACCGGCGATCCGCGCCCGATCGGGCGGCAGATCGTGGATGCGGTACGGATGAAGATCGCCACCGGCGAACTGTCCGCCGGCGACCAGCTGCCCAGCGTGCGTGGGCTGGCCCAGCAACTGACCATCAACCCGAACACCGTGGCCAAGGCCTATGCCGAACTGACCACCGAGGGCTGGCTGGAATCCCGGCAGGGCATGGGCCTGTACGTGGCGACGCCGCGCCAGCGCCTGTCCGATGGCGAACGCGAGCGCCGCCTGGACGACGCCATCGGCCGCTTCGTCAACGACGTGATCCCGCTCGGCTATCCGCCGGACGAGGTGCAGGCGCGCGTGGCCGAAGAATTTCGCCAACTGGCTCCCCGGAAGATCGCCTGAGCGCGACTGACACGACTTCGAGCACCCATATGAACGCAAGCAACGACGACGTGATCGAGACCCGCGCGCTGAGCAAGCGCTACGGCCGCAAGCTGGCGCTGGACAACCTCGACCTGCGCATCCCGCGTGGGCGCGTCCACGCCATCGTCGGTGCCAACGGCGCCGGCAAGTCCACCCTGTTCCGGATCCTGCTGGGTTTCATGCCGCCCAGCGCGGGCGAGGCGCGGATCCTCGGCAAGGACAGCCAGCAGCTGACCCCGCAGGACCGCGCGCGCATAGGCTTCGTCAACGAAGAGCACACGTTGCCGAACTGGATGCGGGTGGCGCAGGTGACCGCGATGCAGAAGCACCAGTACGCGCGCTGGAACCAGCAGGCGTTCGACGGCGTGATCGGCCATTACCACGTGCTGCCGGAGCAGAAGGTCGGGCAGTTGTCGCGCGGCGAACGCGCCGGCTTCAACCTCGCGCTGGCATTGGCGCAGCGACCGGAACTGCTGGTGCTGGACGAACCCACCCTGGGCCTGGACGTGGTCGCCAAGCGCGCGTTCCTGGAGTCGCTGCTGTACAGCAATGCCGCCGACGACTGCACGGTGATCTATTGCTCGCACCAGATGGAGGAGATCGAGCGCGTCGCCGACAACCTGATCATCCTCGAGCGCGGCCAGCTGAAGAACATGTCGGCGCCGGAGGACTTCACCGCGCGGGTCAGCCACTGGGTGGCCGACGTGCCGTTCAAGGGCCCCGAACTGCACAGCGTGCCGGGCCTGCTGGAAGTGCAGCGCCTCGACGGCCTGCACCACTACCTGGTGCTGGACCAGGACGCCGGCTTCGAACGATTCCTGCGCGCCAGCGGCGCGCGCAACGTGCAATCGATGCCGGTCAGCCTGGACCGCGCCGTCAATGCCTTCCTTGCCAAGAACCATGCTGCGCCGGCTGCGGCCTGACGCGCGCGATAGAGGACACCAACATGATCGATCTCTTCAAGGGCGAGCTGCTGCGCTTCCGCCTGTGGGCGCTGGTCGCCGCCGTCATCAACCTCGTGGCGCTGGGTTTCATGAGTAGGCTGGTGGACCTGGCCCAGCAACCGCTGGTCGTCTACCAGGTCGCCAGCATGGTCTATGCGGTGGCGGGGGCGCTGCTGGGCCTGTTCCAGATGGGCAGCTATCGCAAGCCCAACCAGTGGCTCAACCTGCTGCATCGGCCGCTGCACCGGCTGCGCATCGCCGGCGCGCTGACCGCTGCCGGCGTAGTGGTGCTGCTGGTGGCGGTGGCGCTGCCGATCGCGCTGGTCGCGGTGTACCAGGAATCGCTGACGCCGCGGGTGGTCGACATGCGCCACTGGCTGCTGCCGATTGCCGCGTGGCTGATCGCGGTGTCCGGCTACCTGGCCGGTGCCTACGCGATGGTCGGCGACCGCCGTTACGCATTCACCGGCTTCCTGCTGCCGAACCTGTTCATGTATTCGCAGGCGTCCGGCGTGGCCATGCTCGGCGTGCACCTGTTCGCGATCGCATTCCTGGTCGTGCTGCTGGCGATCGCGTTCAAGCCGGACCCGGCCGCACCCTCGCGCAACCCGCTGGCGGTGCTCGCGGTCGCCCTGCCGGTGCAGGTGGGTGCGTATTTCCTGGCGTGGATGCTGGGCTATGGGGTCGAACTGGGCTGGACCGTCAGCGGCACCCATCCGCTCGGCATGCCGGTGCCGCCGAAGGGCGGCTACATCGAGGCCGACCGCGCCGAAGGCAAGGACATGCTGTTGCTCGGCATCGATGCCAGCCGCTCGCCGGAGGCTGCGTTGTGGCGCGAACAGGTCGCACTCTCGGACGTGCATACGCGCTATCCGCTGCGCAACCTGCCTGTGCGCAACACGCTGACCAACCCCGCGCCGATGGAATTCGACGATGGCGAGAACAGCGTGCGCTGGGTGTTCAGCCATGACCGCATGCGCTTCGTCGGCTACGGCACCCTGGACAAGCGGGCGCGTGGCGAACTGGGCGTGGGTGAAACCCGTGCCGCATTCCCCGCGCCGACCCTGCAATATGCCGCCGGCTTTCTGTTCAACGCCAATGCGGCCTATCAATACGATGCCGGCCAGCAGCGCATCTTCGAACGCATCCGCCTGCCGCGGGGCGAGGTGATGGCCAGCCCGCCGGAACCGGCCGGCGACAACGTGCTGGTGCTCAGCGACCGCGCCGCCTATTTCTATCCCGGCCGCGAGGCGGTCAATGGCCTGGACCTGCTGCAGCCGCTGCTGCGGGTGCCGATGCCGGGCCATGTCGGCAACCTCAGCCGGGTGGACGCGATCGAACTGCTGGATGGTTACCTGGTCTCGTTTACCTACACCTGGGGCGTGTGGAGCGGGGAGCTGCAGCAGCCGTTCCAGCAACTGGTGCGGGTGGATGACGCGGGCAAGGTGCATGAAGTCGCACGCCGCGCGATCAACATCGACCTGCCGTCCGCCTACACCAACCGCAACACCTGGCTGTCGCCGGTGATCCGCGCGCTTTGCCTGGGCGCGCGCAACCTGTTTGCCGCGAATGATCCGCTGAAAGCGAAACCCGAGCGCGTGCCGCCGTCGGTGCTGTGGCTCGCGGCCGCGTGTTGCCTGCTGTCGCTGCTGGCGGCGATCTGGGTCAGCGGCCGGCAAGTGCATTCGACGCGCGGTCGCTGGGCGTGGGTGGTGCTGTGCGGCGTGCTCGGCCTGCCGGCGCTGGCCAGCCTGTGGCTGCTGTATCCGCGTCGCGAGCCGTTGCCGGTCGCCTCGCCGACGCTCGCCTGAGCACGCACGGACGCGAGGATCGACGATGAACATTTCCAGGATCATGTGCGGCGCGCTGGTGGCATGTGCGCTGCTGCTGTCCCCTCGCAGCGTGCCCGCGCAGGTCGCTGACGGCCTGCAGGCGGCAGTCGCCGCCCAGCGCGAGATGCCGCGCGCGCCGCGCCTGCCGCGGGCGGCGTTGCTCGAAGGCCGCACTCTGGTCGCGGTGCGGCTGTCGCCGGATGGCGAACACGTCGCCTACCTGCGCGAACGCAAGGACTCGCGCAGCCTGTGGCTGTTGCCCACCACCGGCGGCGCCGCCCGCACGCTGGTCGGCAGCACCCAGGCGGAGCAGCTGTGGTGGTCGCGCGATGGGCGTTGGCTGTTCCTGCGCGCGCCGGGCACGCTGACCATGGTTGGGGTGGATGGGCGCAGCGGTGTGCGCGTGCCGCTGGGCGGTTCCGGACGGCGGCAGGTGATCAAGGTCGATCCCTCGCAACCGGCGGCCGTGTTGCTGCGCGAGCGGGTGCGCGCGGGCGCCGGCGAGCGCTGGCGGATCGTGCGCTTGGATGTGCATGGCAAGCGCACGTTGCTGCGCGAGGACCCGCGCTGGATCCACGACCTGGCGCTGGATGCGCGCGGCCGGATCGTCGCATTGGCGCGCTTCGAGGGCGACCACGACGCGCTGCATCGCGTCGGTGCGGATGGCCGGTTGCGCGAGGTGCTGCGCCTGCGGCCGATGCAGCGCGTCGACCTGCTGGCGACGCTGGCCGATGGCAGCCTGCTGCTGGAAGGCAATCCCGGCAATGGCGCCGAAGGCAACTTCCGCCGCGTGCTGCGCCTGGGCGTCGACGACCGGCTGCAGACGCTGCACCAGGATCCGCGCGGCGAGGCCGACCTCGACGACGTGGTGCTCGATCCGCGCACGCAATTGCCGGTGGCGGCGAGTTATCGCAGCAC
>Ga0073902_10001060_pt1 | contig 15359 bp, 18 predicted proteins | sample KloWWTmeKNB19Kit_FD_66667 | JGI IMG/M metagenome (GOLD analysis project Ga0073902, IMG submission 66667) | Active sludge microbial communities from Klosterneuburg, Austria, studying microevolution and ecology of nitrifiers - Klosterneuburg... | ecosystem: Engineered > WWTP > Aerobic digester >...
ACCTTACACTTTCAAAATCAGGACGCTGATTCACGCTGAAAACGCAGATTTTTTCTTTTTGAATCAGCGAAATCAGCGTTTATCTGCGTCCCAAAACCATTGTGTAAGGTAATCAGAGCTGACCATTTGACTTTAACGGTAATAAGCCGAACAAGGCATTTTGGACGCTGACCGCGAAGCGCGCAGAAACGCAGATTTTTTTCTTGAATCAGCATTCATAAGCGTTTTTCTGTGTCCCCGTTTTTATTTCCGATAGAGTCTATTAAGTGAAAATTCCGTTGACTCGATCTGACCCTCATGTTAGACTATCCATTAAGTAAAAACTTAATCGTATGCAAAAAGTTGATCCTCTCTATTCGTTCGACAAAATAAAACTCCTCGCGGATTCCCGCCGCATGAATATTCTCCGCCTGCTCATGGCTTCCCCCGCCACGTTGACGCATCTCGCGCAGACGTTGAAACAGTCCCCCGCGTGGATTCGTCATCACATCCTCGCGCTCGAATCGGCGGAACTGGTCGAGGTGGGCGAAATCCGCAAGACGGGCAAGGTGACCGAAAAATTCTACCGCGCCAAAGCGGACGCGCTGTTCTTGCAGGAAATCATCCTCCCAAAAACCAAAAAGCCCGCTGTTGTTTTTTCAGGCAGTCATGACCTTGCGCTCGAAGGGATTGCCGAACATCTTGAAAAGCATGTTTCATTGTTGAGTTTACCTGTCGGCTCGTTGGATGGGCTTGTAAATCTGCGGCAGAGACTTTGCCAGATCAGCGGTTCGCATCTCCTTGATGAAAGCGGTGAATACAACATCCCGTTCGTTCGTCATTTATTCCCCGACCGCGAGGTGGAAATTGTCACGCTTGCGTATCGCGCGCAAGGGTTGATGCTTGCAAGTGGTAACCCGAGAGGGATAAAGAAGATTGCCGATCTTGCCCAGGCGAGCGTCAGGTTTGTGAATCGTAATGCGGGCTCAGGGACTCGCCTGTGGTTCGATGCCGAGTTGAAGAGGCTCAAAATTCCCGCTGAACTTATCAATGGTTACGACAGGGAAGTGAAGACCCACACCGAAGCCGCCGCATTGATTGCCAACGGCAAAGCGGATGTGTCGCTCGGTTTGCAGGCCGCCGCGCATCGTGCCAGCCTTGATTTCATTCCACTGTTCGAAGAACGGTACGACCTCGTCCTGCCGCGGGAGAATGAAAAGATGCTTGCTCCATTGCTTGATTACTTGCAGACGGCGGCGTTTCGCTACCAATTGAACGCGCTCACCGGCTATAACCCCGCGCATAGCGGGGAGCAGGTTCTCTAACGCCAGCATGAACCGACGTTAGAGAACGTCGGCTACGCATATGTTTAGAATGTCAGTTACCCCTACTTTCAGGAGACTCCCATGAAACGAATTTTCCCAATTCTCTTAATTCTCTTTTTGCTCGCAACTGCCTGTTCTCCGACGCCTGCCGCGCCAGCCAACCCAAACTTGATTCTGGCGACAACCACCTCCACACAGGATTCGGGTTTGCTCGACGTGTTGATTCCGTTGTTCGAAGCGGAATCAGGCTACACCGTCCAGACTGTGGCGGTGGGATCGGGTCAGGCGATGAAGATGGGCGAAGAAGGTAACGCGGATGTCCTGCTCGTCCACGCGCCGAAGTCCGAAGTGGAATTTATGGCAAACGGATTCGGCAAGGACCGCGCGCTCGTCATGCACAACGATTTCATCATCGTCGGTCCCGCGGCAGACCCGGCGGGAATCAAAGGTAAGCCTGTGGTGGACGCGTTGAAGGCGATCAGCGCGGGAAGCGCGGAGTTTGTGTCGCGCGGCGACGACTCGGGCACGCATAAGGCCGAATTGAATTTGTGGAAGAAAGCCGAATACGATCCAAAATCTGCCGCGCCGGCGTGGTATCTCGAATCGGGGCAGGGCATGGGCGCGACGTTGACGATCGCCTCCGAAAAGGGCGCGTACACCATGACCGATCGCGCGACCTATCTTGCCAACAAGGACAATTTGCAATTGGAGATTTTCGTCGAGGGTGATAATGCGTTGCTGAATGTGTATCACGTGATCACGGTCAGCCCTGAAAAATGGGACACGGCAAATTATGACGGCGCGTTGGCGTTTTTGAATTTTATGATCGCACCCGCCACGCAGGAGGTCATTGGTAAATTTGGCGTGGACAACTATGGCCAGCCGCTGTTCTACCCCGATGCCGATAAGACCGACGCGGAGCTGGGTTTGTAAGTCTCTCGTCGATATGATCTTGCAGGAGTTGTAATGAAACGGTTGCTTTCTTTGCTGGCGTTCTTATCCGTAGGGCTTGCCGCCTGTGGCGGTTCAATGAATTCTGAACCGCGCGCGTTGACCGTTTTCGCCGCCGCGTCGTTGACCGATGCCTTTGCGGAAATCGGCGAAAATTTTCAACAAGCGAATCCGAATGTGACAGTATCCTTCAACTTCGCCGGCTCCCAAGCCCTGCGGACCCAAATCGAGGAAGGCGCGTCCGCCGATGTGTTCGCGTCTGCGAGCGGCAAAGAGATGGAAGTATTGATCGCAAATTCACTTGTAGCAAAAGAGAGTTCTCAAATTTTCCTGAATAACAAGCTCGTGGTCATTCTCCCCGCCGATAATCCCGCTGGAATTGACTCGCTCGAAGATTTAGCAACTTCTGGAATAAAAATCGTATTAGCCGCAGAAGAAGTTCCCGTTGGCAGGTATGCGCGCGATGCCTTCGATAAAATGAATGCTTCTTTTGGAAGCGATTTCAAAGATAAGATTCTGGCAAATGTTGTATCCCATGAAGATAACGTGAAGCAAGTTGTGGCAAAAATTCAGTTGGGCGAGGCGGATGCGGGCATTGTGTACACTTCCGATGCAGTCGCTGCTTCCGATTTAAGAACAATTGAAATCCCCATTGAATTAAACGCCATTGCAGAATATCCTATTGCGCCGTTGGTTGAATCCGCACATGCGGATTTGGCGGAGGCGTTCATTGCTTATGTGTTTTCCCATAAGGGACAGGCGATACTGCAAAAATGGGGATTTGACTCTCCGTTACAATAGGTATGTCATTCTGAACCGCGCTCTGATTCGTTGCGGCGAAGAATCTCCTCGATAATCTCTGAGACCCTTCGCTTTCGCTCAGGGTGACATGGCATATAGCAACCTTGAAAAAACTTTCCGACTCAAAATGGATATTCATCCTCCCAAGCGTTTTTATCTTGGGGTTGTTTCTGCTTCCGCTAGTTGCTGTTTTTATTCGTTCACTCAATGCTGAATTTTTTGATTATGTCTTTTCGGAGCAAGCCCTAGATGCGTTGAAGTTAAGTTTAGTCACCAGCGCTATTACCACCATCAGCGCGATCCTTTTCGGCACACCGTTGGCTTATATCTTGGCAAACTGGAAATTAAAATATAAGTCGTGGCTTGAACTTTTGATTGATTTGCCGATAGCGCTTCCTCCATCTGTTGCTGGATTGGCGTTGTTGATTGCGTTTGGTCGCAGGGGACTATTCGGCTCCACCTTGGACATGTTTGGGATTTCACTTCCATTTACCACTGCCGCAGTTGTCATAGCGCAATTGTTTGTCGCCGCGCCGTTATATATCCGCTCGGCGCGGGTCGGATTCTCAGGCATCGACAAACAACTCGAAGAAGCGGCCAATGTCGAAGGCGCGAATCGCTGGCAGATGTTCCGCGAGGTGATGCTTCCGCTTACGGGGAAAACATTATTAAGCGGCGCAATCCTCACGTGGACGCGCGCGTTGGGAGAATTCGGCGCGACGATTTTATTTGCGGGCAATTTGGAAGGCGTCACTCAAACCATGCCGATGGCGATCTATTTGGGGTTTGAGCGCGATCTTGGCGTTGCCCTTGCGTTGGCTGTCGTTCTTGTGCTTGTTTCAGTTGTCCTGCTTGCAATTACCCGCCGGCTGGAAAAACAGGAGCGAGATTGACGCTTCCTCGTGTAGATAATGCTCTTCGATTCTGAAATCTTTCAAATCACCGCGCTCTCCCTGCAAGTTTCCGCGCTCGCCACGTTGTTGAGCCTGGTCATCGGTCTGCCATTCGGCACATGGCTGGCGCTGGGACGTTTTCGCGGGCGCGATGTGATTCTCAGCATCGTCAACACGGGCATGGCGCTTCCGCCGGTGGTGGTGGGGCTTGTCGTCGCGATGTCGTTGTGGCGGAGCGGTCCGCTGGGAGATTGGAAATTGATCTACACGCCGTGGGCGATCGTGATCGCGCAAGTGGTGATTGCCTCGCCTGTGGTGACCGGACTCACCGCCGCCGCCCTCGCGGCATTGGATCCGCGACTGAGTCAACAACTGCTGGGACTCGGCGCCTCGCGCCCCCAAATGATCTGGCGCCTCTGGCGGGAGGCGCGACTCCCGCTTCTCGCCGCGCTCATGGCGGGCTTCGGTTCCGTGATTTCCGAGGTCGGCGCTTCGATGATGGTGGGCGGGAATATCAGGGGGCAGACGCGCGTGTTGACGACGGCGATCGTGTTGGAGACATCGAAAGGCGAGTTTGAGAGCGCGTTGGCGTTATCCGCTTTGTTGCTTGTCATTACCTACCTGATCAACCTTGCGTTGACATGGATTCAGCAAAGAGGGCGAAGAAAGGTTGAATGATGAAGGCTTGCCCTGAGTTTTATCGAAGGGATGAAAGAGGAAAGAGTTGATTGAGATTAATAATTTGCTCGTCAAACGAAACGAGCGCATTGTTCTCGGTGTCGAGCATCTTTCCATTTCACGCGGCGAAACGTTGGCGGTTGTCGGTCCGAACGGGGCGGGGAAAAGCACGTTGTTGTTGATTCTCGCGCAATTGCTCAAACCTGCCAGCGGAGAGATTCGATTCGATGGAAAGTCGTTGCGCGAGTGGAACGAACTCGAATACCGCCGAAAGATCTCGTTCGTGTTTCAATCACCGTTGTTATTGGATATGACTGTGGAAGAAAACGTCGCGCTCGGATTGACATTTCGCGGCGCGCCAAAGGAACAGGCGAAGGCTGAGGCGGCGAAGTGGATGAAAAGCTTGGGCGTGGAGTCGCTGTCCGCTCGGCAAGCCAGCCAACTGTCGGGAGGCGAAGCGCAGAGGGTGAGTCTGGCGCGGGCGTTTGTGTTGAATCCCGAACTGCTTCTGCTCGATGAACCGTTCGCGGCGCTCGACCCGCCGACGCGCGCGAAGTTGATCGCAGATTTGTCTGCATTGCTTGCGGAGAATCATCGCGCGGCGGTTTTCGTCACGCACAATTTGAACGAGGCGGCGAAGTTGTGTCATCGCATTGCCGTAATCGTGGAGGGTAGGTTGCGCCAGGTGGGGACGGCGAGGCGGATCAAATCGAAACCTGCCGATGAAACCGTGCGGCAGTTTTTGAGCGAGTTATCCTCAAGACCCCCGAATTCTTTAAGAACTCGGAGGTCTCGGTTATAATTTTGAAACTCGCGGAGGTGCAATGTTGAAAATTGAAATCGTCTACTGCGCGGTCTGACATTACACCGCTCGGGCCGTGAGCCTGATGGGTGAGTTGATCAGACACTATGAGCATGTGATCGAGGAGATCAAGTTGGTCCCTTCGGATGAAGGTCGCTTTGAGGTGACGGTCAACGGGCAGTTGTTGTTTTCAAAGTTGGAGTTGCATCGTCATGCGGAGGCGGGGGAAGTGGTGGGGTTGGTGAGGAAGTTGGTTGGAGAATAAAAGACAGACCTCACAGGTCTTGGAGACCTGTGAGGTCTATAAAAAATGAGGATATTGAATGCCAAAAAAAGGACGCGTATTTTCGGGAGCAAGGCCGACGGGGAAGCAACACCTAGGAAATTATCTAGGCGCGATTCGGAATTACGTCGCGTTGCAGGATGACTACGATTGCGTCTATTGCATCGTGGACGTCCACGCGCTGACGACGGTGGATACCACCCAAGATTTAAAACAAAACACGGTCGAGATGGCGCTTGATTGGCTCGCCGCGGGGATTCGCCCTGAAGAGACGATACTGTTCATTCAATCGCACGTCCCCGAGGTGATGGAACTGCACACGTATCTTTCGATGGTCACGCAGATGGGCAAGCTCACCGACCTGCCAACTTTCAAAGAGAAACTCGCCCAACAGCCTGAAAACGCCAACTACGGCTTGCTCGGCTACCCTGTGTTGATGACCGCCGACATTGTTTTGTACAAATCGGATATCGTCCCTGTGGGCATCGATCAGGCTCCACATTTGGAATTTGCGCGCGAGATCGTCCGTTCGTTCAATTATCGCTACAACACGAAAGTCCTCATCGAGCCGCAGGTCAAGCATACTGAAGTGCTTAAAGTGCTGGGCATTGACGGCAAAGCCAAGATGAGCAAGAGCTTGAACAATCACATCGAACTCGCCGCCACGCCCGAAGAGACGACCGCGCGCGTCCGCGAGATGGTCACCGACCCGGCGCGCGTCAAACGTACCGACCCGGGCAACCCCGATATATGCAACGTCTTCTCGATGCACAAGATTTTTTCGCCGCAAGACGAAGTGGATATGATCAACGTGGAATGCCGCCGCGCGGGAATCGGATGTGTGGATTGCAAGATGCGCTTCGCCGCCAACTTGAATAAGCATCTGGAACTTTTCCGCGCCGAGCGCGCCGAACTCGCTTCAAAACCCGACTATGTGACTGATGTGCTGAACGACGGAGCTTCGCGCGCCCGTGTGATCGCGCAACAGACGATGAAGGAAGTGCGCGAGGCGATGGCGTTGCCGTGAGGAAGTACACAGGTAGACAGGTACACACGTAGACACGTTGCGAGTTACGAGATACGTGTTACGACCTGTCTACTTGTTTACTTGTCTACTTGTCTACTTGTTTACTTGTCTACTTGTCTACTTGTTTCCGTGTTTACGTTTTCCTCCCATGAGAGCATTAATCCAACGCGTTTCCCACGCCAGCGTAACAGTAGACCAGCAAACCATTTCCTCCATCGGAAAAGGTTTGTTAATTCTGTTGGGCGTCGGTCACGGCGATGGGGTGGAGCAGGCAACTTTCCTTGCGGAGAAGGTTGCTAACTTGCGAATCTTTGAGGATGAGCAGGGGAAGACGAATCTCTCCGTGTTGGATGTGAAGGGGGAAGCGATTGTCGTGTCGCAGTTCACGCTGTACGCTAACACCCAAAAGGGACGCCGACCTTCCTTCATTGAAGCCGCCTTGCCCGATGTCGCTGAACCGTTGGTGAATCGATTTGTTGAACTATTGCGCAGACATGGCGTCCCGACTCAAACTGGAAAATTTGGCGCGCACATGGAAGTGGAGATTCACAACGATGGTCCCGTCACGATCTGGTTGGAAAAATGACCATCCAACCTAACGCATTCCAAAAATTTATACATCGCTTCTTGATGCTCAAGCCCGTCTCGGCGCTGTTGTCGAAAATTTTATTTCGCGCCGATACACTCTTGTTATGGGCAACCAAAGGGAAACTCACGGTCACTCGTATCGTGGGGCTGTCGGTCATCCAATTGACGACGAGAGGCGCGAAGACGGGCAAACTGCGAACCATGCCGTTGATCGGTTTTCCAGACGGGGAGAAAATCGCATTGATCGCTTCGTATTTTGGAGGGGAACACAATCCTGGTTGGTATTACAACTTGAAGGCAAATCCTGAATGTGATGTGCGGATCAATGGAGAGACGAGAAAATACCTCGCCCGCGAATCGTTCGATGAAGAACGCGAGAAATATTTTCAGATGGCGAATTCGTATTATGCGGGATATGAAAAATATCGTGAACGCGCCGCGCATCGGCATATCCCCGTGATGGTGTTGGAGCGAAAAGATTCGCTTACCACGAAGGACACTAAGGTTTAAAGCATAAATTCCTTTGTGTACTTCATGTTAAAAAGAAAGTGTTGGATTCCACAACGCCGCGTCCACCTGCACTGCCAGCGCGCCGACCGAGAGCATCGCGTCGGCATTTTGTTTTGAATATATGCCGCTACTGCCAATAATGGGGGCGCCCAACTTGGCGGCGGATTCAACAATGCGCAATGTCTGGGGAAACAAGGCTGGTCCAAACAACCTGCCTGTGGTCAATCGTCCATCCTCCATCGTCAACGATCCCCTTGGCGCAGAAACACTGATCGCCTGCGCTCCCTCCTGCATCAAACGCGGACCGAGCGACAACACTTGTTCTACGGGCAACGAAAATATCAACGGCAATTCGCCCAAGCACATTTCCAGAGTCATCAAAATAATATCGTCGGCGAGCAGGGGAGCGAAGCCGAGTTCGACAGCCATCACGTTCTCATGTGACTCCAACATTCGCGCCATTTGTTGTGTCTCTTCGGGGCGGTCTGCCATGAGGTGGACGATGATGGGCAAGTCGGAGCGACTCCACTTGGCGGAATATTTTTTCAACGCGGCATGGATGCCGGGATTTGGTAGCCCTGTGTGCAGGAGGAAGCCGCCGGGATATTTGAGCACAGCCGGTTGAGCGGTCGGCTGTCGCGGACGAAGCGAGATCGGGTTGGTCACGAACGCGCCAAGTTGCAGACCTCCGAGATTTTCAAAATCTCGGGGGTCTGGCGCGAATCCCAACGACCCCGCCGCGTTCATCAATGGCTTGCTGAAATACAAATCGCGTTTCATATCAGGTGGAAAGGTAAGCAAGTAGTAAACAGGAAGACACGTAAACAGGCGCGCGCGTAAACACGCCACACGGTCTACGCGTCGCATAGCTCGTAACGCGTAGCTTGTATCCCGTATCTCGCATCTCGTATCCCGCTCTTACCTCAGCCCCATCGCTTTCAACATCTCTTCATTGTTATTGAACTTGAATTCCACAACGCCGCGTTTTTGGGCTTCTTCCAATTCAATTGCCTCCAATTTTTTCACGTGTTCCTTCAGCACAACCGGCTTGCCAAGCGATTTCAATTTTTCTTCCAGGGCAGGGAGATGTAGTTCGCCTGCTTGTTTTGTCTCCAAATATTGCAACACCACTTTCGCGGCATTTGTGCCATCCTTGCGCGCGATGCCTACGAGACCAGAACTTGCCTTGCGCGACCAGCCGCCGACGAACACGCCTTCGATCGGTGATTCATACGAAAGTCCATCCACAGGATAACGCGGCTCCTTGCTTTTAACAAACTCGCCCCACTCTGTCGGCAAGCCGAACGACTCATCCACTTGATCGCCGATGGCGAAGATGACCGTGTCAAGCGGGATCATGCGCTTCCTGCCGGTGCCTTTGGCGCTGGTCTTCCCATCTTTTTCGGCGAGGATGTTATCTTCCACTTCCATGTGCGTGAGTTTGCCGTTCTCGCCGATCATGCCCACCGGCGAAGCGAGAAAATCAAAATGGAAAGAGGCGCTATCGGCTTTGGGGTCAGCCTTGGCGAGAGAATCCAACACTTTGTGACGACCAACTTCAGGGTCCTGGTTGATGGCTTGCAGAGCGGGCAGGACGCGCGCCATTTCGCGCTCGAACTCTTCGAGATCGAGATACGAAATCAAATGCTTCATCTCTTCTTTTGTAAAGTTGACCTCTGCCGGTCCGCGCCGCACTACTGCCGTAACTTGTTCCGCTTTATATTCGTTGATGAGGTGGCGGGCAATATCCACCATCACATTGCCCGCGCCGATGATGGCGCAGCGCTTCCCAAAGTGGAAGCGCCACTGACTGTACGGCGGGAGGTGATTGTAGTAATACACAACATCTTTGGCGTGATACACGCCTTCAAGTTCCTCGCCCGGCAGATTCAAAGACTTGGTGCCCTGCGCGCCGACCGTGACCAGAACCGCGTCGAAGCCGAGGGAACGCAACCCATCGAGAGTCAGGTCTCCCCGGGTCCCGAACGTGATGTTTCCGTAATACTCAAGGGTAGCGAGTTCTAAAATATGTCGAAACTGTTTGCGGAGTCCCTCTTTCATTACATGTTTTTCAGGGTAGATGCCATATTCGGCAAGACCGCCCGGCTTGATATCGCGGTTGAAAAGTGAAACATGAACTCCCTGCGCGGCTAACTCGCGCGCCCCGAACAGCCCCGCCGATCCTGCGCCGATCACGGCGACATGGTATGGGTTGGTCACGATGCCTCCTGAAACGCCCTGCGATTTTGAAGAACAAAGAGATTATAGCCAAAAATAATTTTGCGACAACTCTTCGTAACTTTCATACAATTTTTCATATCTATGCTAAGATTACAGACGAACGTTACCCAACGAAAACGGTTCTTAAATTTTCGTGAAGCACTGACATAGGTTATCCGGAAGAGGAGGTCGTATGACTCAGCCAGCCCCAAGACGCGAGACCCCAATTGCGCGCTTAATGAGGATCGTGCGCGGCGACTCTGGTCGAACGGCGCGGACGCGCGCGTATCGCCGACCCGCCGCGACTCAATCATCCGCGCCGGCTCCCGCCTCCCCTGCGCCTGATCCTGTCCCCCAACCAACCCGCCTCCTGCGAGCCTTCTGGACGTTCACCGGCGTACTCTCGCTCATCGTAAACATTGTTTTGATCGTCATCCTGCTCGTCGCGTTGCGGCTGTTGGGCGCGTTGCAACTCACCGCCAACGACCAATTCTCCGGCGTGCTGGGCGGGTTGTATCTCAATTTTGTGAAGATGGACGAAGCCACCATTTCGACGAACATTCCCGTCAATGCGGCGATCCCTCTCGACATTGTGGTGCCCGTCAAAACGACCACGCGCATCGTGCTGGCAGATGCAACCACCATCAACAACGCCCATGTCGTCATCAACACCGGCGGGGTAGATATCGACGCCGATGCCATCGTCACCCTGCCTGCCGGCACGCCGCTCAACGTGATCCTCGATTTCCCGCTACCGGTAAAAACAGATCCCAACAACAACCAGATCCAGGTCCCGATCAGCTTGAACGTGCCAGTCAACATTCCGCTCAAAGACACGCAACTGCACGACCCGTTCGTCGGTTTGCAAGATGTGGTCAAACCCTATTACTGCATCGTCGAACCCAATGCCGTGTGGAACGGGATCCAAATCTGCGCGCCCGTACAATCCCCATAAATGTGGAGTCACCCCATCCCATGAAAAACCAACTCACCGAAACCACCCTCGCTAATGGATTGAAAGTTTTCCTCAAAGAAATTCACACCGCACCGATCATTTCTTCGTGGTTGTGGTATCGCGTCGGCTCACGCGACGAAGTGCAAGGGAAAACCGGCATTTCACACTGGGTCGAACACATGCAATTCAAAGGCACGCCGCAGTTCCCCGCCAACTTGCTCGATAAAGCCATCTCGCGCGAAGGCGGCGCGTGGAACGCCATGACCTATCTCGATTGGACAGCCTACTTCGAAACCATGCCGGCAGATAAAATCGACCTGGGCTTGCGCCTCGAGGCAGACCGCATGCTGAACAGCCAATTCGACCCGAGCGAGGTCGCCTCCGAGCGCACCGTCATCATTTCGGAGCGCGAAGGTGGTGAAAATGAGCCGCTCTTCATGCTTGGCGAAGCCGTGCAACAAACCGCCTTCCGCATGCATCCATACCATCACGAAGTCATCGGCGACATGGCAGACCTCCGAACCATGACGCGCGACGACCTCTACAACCACTACCGCCAATTCTACGTGCCGAACAACGCGGTGATGGCGATCGCCGGCGATTTTGAAACCGGCAAGATGCTGGCGCGCATCCGCGAACTGTTCGAGTCGATTCCATCTGGAAAGGAGCCGGCGCGGGTGGCGCGACCGGAACTTCCGCAAAATGGAGAGGTGCGCCTCTCGGTGGAAGGACCCGGCTCCACTTCCTACGTGCAAGCCTGCTACCACTTCCCAGCCGCTTCGCACCCCGACTTTTTCCCGCTCTCCGTGTTGGACAGTTTACTTGCGGGTCCCAGCAACCTCAACATGTTCAGCGGCGGCATCTCGAACAAAACCTCCCGCCTCTATCGCGCGTTGGTAGACAAAGAGCTCGCCGTTAGCGTGCACGGCGGCGCTCAGGCAACCATAGATCCATTCTTGTATGGGATCACGATGACGATCCACCCCAAACGCAAACCTGAAGAGGCGCTTGCTGTGCTTGATAAGGAAATCAAACGGGCGCAGGAGGAAAAAGTTTCCAAAGAGGAAATCACCCGCGCCATTAAGCAGGCGCGCGCATTGTTTGCATACGGAAGCGAAAACATCACCAACCAGGCATGCTGGATGGGCTACGCCGAAATGTTCGCCAAGTATGATTGGTTCCAAACCTATCTTGAAAAACTGGCGAAAGTTACCGCCAAAGATGTTCAGCGCGTGGCGAACGAATACTTCAAACCTCAAAGCCGCGTGGTTGGCACATACATTCCTTTGAGCGGGAGGGTGAAATAATGACGACAAATAATTCCGCATTGCCGGGCCCTAATGATATTGCTCGTGATGTCTTGCCGAACGGGATCACGATATTGACGCGTTCCAATTTCAACAGCCCCTCGGTGGTTATCGGCGGTTTCTTCGGCGCCGGCTCGCTCTTCGACCCCGACGCGAAACTGGGCTTGGCAGACTTTGTCGCCTCGGCGTTGATGCGTGGGACGAAGACGCGAACGTTCGATACAATTTACAACGAGTTGGAATCGGCTGGCGCGAGTTTGGGGTTCAGTTCGGGCGTGCATAAATCCGGCTTCAACGGGCGCTCGCTCGCGGAGGATTTGCCGCTCCTGTTGAATTTGCTGGCTGGGTCGTTGATCACCCCCACGTTCCCGAGAGCCGAGATGGAAAAATTACGAACACAATTGTTGACGGGTCTTGCGATCCGCGCCCAGGATACGTCTGATATGGCTTCCATGGTCTTTGATGAAATCCTGTTTAAAGATCACCCATATAGCCGGGCGGAGGATGGTCACCCGGAAACGGTTAAGAAGATCACGCAGGGAGACTTGGTTAAATTTCATCGCGAGCATTTCGGTCCGCATGGGATGGTGATTGCCATCGTCGGCGCGGTGAAGGCGGAAGAAGCCGTCAGGCAGGTGAAGCGCGCCCTAGGGGGGTGGCAGGTGACAGGTCAGAAAGAGGCGTTGGCTCTTCCTCCTTTGAAGCCAATGAAGAAGACCGTTCGCCGTCATCATCAGATCGCGGGGAAGTCGCAATCTGACCTGGTGATTGGCATGGCCGGTCCCATGCGCAAAGACCCAGACTTTTTCCCAGCGTCGCTTGGAAATAATATTTTGGGGCAGTTCGGTCTGATGGGGCGGATCGGCGATGTGGTGCGCGAGAAGGCGGGCTTGGCGTATTACGCCGGATCGAGCCTGAGCGCGGGGATGGGACCCGGCTCGTGGGAGGTGAATGCGGGCGTGAACCCTTCGAACGTGAACAAAGCCGCCGAGTTGATCGTGAGTGAGTTGAAGCGTTTCGTGGAGGATGGCGTGACCGCCGACGAACTCGCCGACAGCCAGACAAATTACATCGGGCGTTTACCGCTTTCCCTGGAATCGAACGGTGGGGTAGTGGGGGCGTTGCTGAACATCGAGCGTCATAACCTGGGGTTGGATTATTATCTTCGATATGCGGATCTCGTTCGCCACGTAACGCGTGAGAATGTGTTGGGCGCGGCGCGCCGTTTTATCGATACTGAGAAGTTGGCAATTGCGGTGGCAGGGGCATAAAAGGAAGTGGTAATTTGTAATTGGCGCAAGGAAGAGAGAATTAGAGTCCAGAGATTGGTGAAATGAAGATTGCAACTGGCATTGATTTGATTGAAATTTCGCGTATCGAGGATGTGATTGCCCGACATGGCAAACAATATCTTGAGCGCGTTTACACGCCTGCCGAGTTGGAACAGTGTGGACGTCGCGCCGAGTCGTTGGCGGGGAGGTTTGCCGCAAAAGAGGCGGTTGCCAAAGCCCTGGGTTCGGGGATTGGCGATGTTTCGTGGAAGGATATCGAAGTGCTCGGTAACGGGCAGAATGCGCCAGTATTAACCTTGCATAATAAAGCAAAGCAACGCGCGGATGAACTTGGCTTCTCTTCGTGGTCGTTAAGTATCAGCCACAGCCAGAGTCATTCGGTGGCGTTTGTGGTCATGATCGGCTAAAAGTAACCTCCCGTGGGCCAGTTCCACGGGAGGTTTGCAAAGGACAGGACTCGGTTCTTGTCCGGGTTGCCGGTGTTGACGCGCCAGCATTTCAACCGCTGATACCTCGGGTTAATTCTTATCTTCCACGCCAACCCAAATGTGACCGGGGAGAACGGGGCGATAGGCGCGCACGGTGATTTTCTCGCTTTCTACTACAGAATCTTGCATCATGCTGGGGTGCACGAGGCATAGATCGGGCGCGCGTCCATATTTCTTTTTGTAATACTCCGCCGCTTTCCTGATCTTGGTGTCCAATGTTGATTGGGTGTCATCGAACCAAAGCATTCCAGTGTGCATGGGGTCTCCTTGTGTTAGTCGATGCTTGGTAGCCAAAAACGAAGCCATTGATCTACTTCGCGCAAGGCGAATTCTGACCCGTTGTTAAGTGTGGTCAAGTTTGCCTCCCGCGCTCCCAACCTACGGGTGACGCCATCATCTTTGATGCTGCCGAAAATGCGCGTGCGGAACAAATCCAGCCAGGGATGCATCGCATCTAAAAGGCTTGGGTTGATCGTCACGATGGGCCAAACTCGGCGGGCAGGTCCGCGCAGGAATAGCCAGCGCAGGTTTTGCCGCGCGTTGAAATCGAGATTGGTCGCGGCTTCGAGATCGTCCAGCAAGAGAAGAACGGATTGCGAACTGGTTTTATTTCCGTGCGCCCAGGATGCCAGTGAAAGGATGAACTCCTCGGATGACTTGGCATACAACGGGAAAACGCCCACGTTGTTTGGAACTTTTTCCATGCCATTCCATTCCCCGGGATGGTTGGTTACCACCCCAAATTGAAGGTTAGACGGCTGGTGCATCATTCCCGCCGATTGCGCGATCAATCTCAGGAGATTCGTTTTACCAGCGCCGGCATCGCCCAAGACCAATAAGGGTCCTGGCACTGGATCATGCAGGTTCAACAGCATCGGAAGCCCATCCGATGCCACGCCCATGAACATGGCTTCACCGGGCATGGAACCAAATTCAGCGAGTGTCTGGCGTAGGGATGGGTGAGCAGGCACCGGTGTGAGTCGGCGCGCCGTCTCAATCTCCGGCTTGAGTTCCGCAAGGGCTTCCATCAAGAGGTCGTACTGGTTAATGTCATTCATAGAACAACTGTTCTAAATATACTTCCTCTCATATCCTGTGTCAAGAGGGAAATTCACGCTTCGTAATATTTTCTCCTGGTATGGAATTCTTCAATATTAGTATTACAACGCAAAGTCGCTATCGAGGCTCATAGCGCCCCAAACCATCCACGAATACTCGAATTCGCGCCGGGCATTCGCGTGCTTGTGTTGAGTCTATCGA
>Ga0073902_10001070_pt1 | contig 15254 bp, 16 predicted proteins | sample KloWWTmeKNB19Kit_FD_66667 | JGI IMG/M metagenome (GOLD analysis project Ga0073902, IMG submission 66667) | Active sludge microbial communities from Klosterneuburg, Austria, studying microevolution and ecology of nitrifiers - Klosterneuburg... | ecosystem: Engineered > WWTP > Aerobic digester >...
TGATTATGAACGTCCTGTAGGTATTCAAATTTTTGGAGGTGATGAAGAAGCCATGGCTATGAGTGCCAAAATCGTGGAAACTGTGCAGCCTGATTTGGTGGATATCAATTTTGGTTGTCCGGTGAAAAAAGTGGTTTGTAAAGGTGCCGGAGCGGGGGTTTTAAAAGATGTAGATTTAATGGTAAGGTTAACGAAAGCGGTTATTCGTAGTACCAATCTTCCTGTTACGGTAAAAACACGTTTGGGGTGGGATGAGAATTCCATCAACATTGATGAAGTAGCCGAACGACTGCAAGATATTGGTGTCCAAGCTTTGACGGTCCATGCCCGGACGAGAGCTCAAATGTATAAAGGTCATTCCGATTGGTCGCATATTGCCCGAGTAAAAAACAATCCGAGAATTACCATGCCAATTTTTGGAAATGGAGATATTGATTCGCCCGAAAAAGCATTGGAATATAAAAATAAATATGGTCTTGACGGAATGATGATTGGTCGTGCTGCCATTGGTTATCCATGGATTTTTAACGAAATCAAACATTATTTTAAAACTGGCGAGCATTTACCAGAACCCACGATGAAAGACCGTATTGAAGCCGCTAGAAATCACTTAATTTGGTCAATGGAATGGAAAGGAGAACGCGTTGGAATTTTTGAAATGCGTCGCCACTATACCAATTACTTCAAAGGGATTCATGGTTTTAAAGAATATAAACAACGCTTAGTTACTACAGATGGGGCAATGGCTTTAATGGATGTGTTTGAAGAAATTGCCGCGGTTTATGAAAACTATCAAACCACCAATTTATTCTAAAAGGGCTTTATTTACTCGGCTGCTGGCAATCCAAGAAGCTAAAAAGCCTAATATGGCAATTGTACTAATCACAATCATAATATTTAATATTGAAAAGCGGACAGGATAAGCCATGCTGGCATTTATCATAATAAAACCAAATTTTTGTTGGAGGAGTGTCAGTACTATTCCTAAAAACAAACCAATTATTCCCCCAATCAAACAAATTAAAAAGCCTTGGTAAAGAAAAATTTTTCTCAAATCACTTAAATCTGACCCTAAACTATACATAGTCTTTAGGTTCGATTTCTTTTCAATGATTATCATGATTAATGCTCCAATTAAGGTGAAAAGTGTAACAGCAATGACCAAAGAAAAAATGAGGTACAAAACCAGATTTTCGGTATTTAGCATTTTGTAAAGCGACTCATTTAATTGAGCTCTGTTTTTGATGATTATATTATTTTGAAAAATTTTTTCTAACGATTCAACAATAGCTGATTCATCAGCTTTTGGTTTGAGTTTCAATTCAAAACCCGAAATTTGATTGGATTTATAATCCAATAATTCCTGCACAATATTTAAATTGGCAAAAACATATTTTTGATTAAGTTCTTCATTAATAAAATAGAATCCAACAGGAACTAAAACGGATCGATTAAAAGCTCCCTCGGGTGAGTCAATAGTACCTTTTCCCGGTTTTGGAACAAATGTTTCAAAGACATTGACCAAATCAAATAATCCCATGGAAAGTTTTTGACTAATACCGTAGCCAACCACAACTTGCTCAGTGTTTTCTTCTATCCATTGTCCTTGAAAAATGGTTTTTTCTACTTGATTAACTAGAGGGAAATTTTGATCAACCCCTTTGATATTGGCTAATTGATCTTTTCCATTAAAGGTAAAGAGGGCTCTTTCTTCAATAATTTTGCTAAAGTTTGCAACACCTTCGAGTTGTGAAATTTCATTTTCCTGTTCAGGAGTGATAAAGATAGTTTTTCCGATTTTAGCGACTGCTTTTAAATCCGGGTCAAAATCATTAGCAAACGACAGACTAAAATCTCTAAGCCCGCTAAATACGGATAATACGACAAAGAGTGCCATCGTACCCACAATGATTCCGGCGGAGGCAATAAAAGTAATGATGTTGATTGCCGTATTTTTACTACCGCTAAATAAATACCGTTTGGCTATGTAAAGCGGAAAATTCACCTTACGATTTTTTTCTTTTATCTAAAAGTTCAGGATTTTCAATTGGATTTTCATCGCCAATTAATGCCTTGTCTATTTTTTCAATATAATCCAATGAATCATCAATGAAGAACGTTAAATTAGGTACTTTACGTAATTGAAGTTTTACGCGTTGCGACAAATCATGTTTAATTAATGGTGTATTTGATTTAATAGCCGCTAAAATTTCTGCTCCTTTTTCTGTTGGAAAAACACTCAAATATACTTTAGCTACTGATAAATCGGTAGTTACAGACACTTTTGAAACGGAAATAATCAAATTGGATATTCCGTTTTTACGAACTTCACCTTGCAAAATGTCTACCAAATCATTTTGTAAAACACTACCTATTTTTTTTTGTCTATTTGTTTCCATAATGCAAAAATACAGATTTTAATTTTGAAAACAGTTATCTTAGAAAGGCGGATGAAATTATTTATATAATCTTTATGAACTTACACTTTACTGCCTAAATTCAACTTCTTATCTTTGCACAAATAAATAACAATATGAAATTCAATACAAAAGTAATTCATGGAGGTCAACACCACGATCCAAGTACGGGTGCAGTTATGCCGCCGGTTTATAATACGTCGACTTTTGCTCAAAAAAGTCCGGGTGTACCAACTAATCATTATGAATATAGCAGAGCGGCTAATCCAACGCGGCAAGCATTAGAAGATGCTTTGGCGAGTATTGAAAACGGAGTTCGTGGTTTAGCTTTTTCTTCCGGACTAGCTGCGACAGACTCCGTATTAAAACTTTTGAAGCCAGGTGATGAAGTTATAGCAATGGATGATTTATATGGAGGTACTTATCGAATGTTTACTAGGATTTATGTCGATTTTGGGATTAAATTTCATTTTGTAGACATGAATGATTTGGAAAAATTTCAGTCATTGATAAATGAAAACACAAAATTGGTTTGGGTTGAAACACCTACAAACCCTTTGATGAAATTAGCAGATATTGCAGCCATAGCTAAAATTACCAATGATAAAAAAATCTTATTCGCTGTAGACAATACTTTTGCAACCCCTTATCTTCAAAAACCATTGGATTTAGGGGCGGATATTGTGATGCATTCCGCAACTAAATATTTAGGAGGACATTCTGATGTAATTGCCGGGGCTTTAATTGTAAGAAATGTAGAATTAGGCGAAAAATTACATTTCGCTCAATTTGCAACGGGTGGAACTTTAGGTCCTCAAGATAGTTATATGGTCTTGAGAGGAATAAAAACACTTCATCTTAGAGTCCAAAGACATTGTGAAAATGGCATGAAGGTAGCTGAATTTTTAAGTAATCATCCAGAAGTTGAAAAAGTTTTTTATCCAGGATTACCTGATCATCCTTTTCACGAAATTGCAAAAAAGCAAATGATAGGTGGTTTTGGAGGGATGGTTTCATTTACCTTTAAATCAGCTAAAAAATCAGATTCAATTGACTTTTTAGAAAAACTAAAAGTATTTACTTTGGCAGAATCTCTGGGTGGAGTAGAATCATTAGCAAATCACCCGGCATTGATGACACACGCTTCTATTCCCGCAGAAAAAAGGTTAGAAGTTGGAATAACAGATGACTTAGTGCGATTAAGCGTTGGCGTTGAAGATATTGATGACTTGCTTGCTGATATTGAACAAGCCTTTAGATAATAAAAAAGAAACCCCGTAAAATATCACTTTACGGGGTTTCTTTTTTTAGTTAATTTGTACTAATCTAAATAATAAATATATCCAAAATTTAACCAAACCAACCAATCATTGGCTTTATTTTCTTTATATACATCAGGATTTGGATTTAAACCATCCACCCAATTAGAAAAATAATATTGCCATCTTAAATCAATCATTAAATCTGAAAGAATGGTTAGTTTATAACGTGTTCCAACACTTCCAACAACAGACCATACTGTTCCACCATCATTTGTTACACCATCAATATATTTCGTTGGAGTCACTTCAAGCAATTCTCCTAATCCAGGACCCATAGTTGAATAAGCTTCAGGATTGTAGTAACTAAATTGCCCTCCTAAACTAACAAATGGACCTAATTTACCTGGAGTTGCAGAAAATTCTCTAATACTAAATGGAAAATATTCCAACTGCATACCAATATTGGTTACTGCAGTACTTCCTTTCATTGCTCTTAATTGATCTGCAGCAAATGAAGTTTTACCAGGGGCAACCCATTTTCCAAAGTGTTCTAAATTTGTTTTATTGTAGGATAGTTCACTTCTCAATTTAAAGTGGTCATTAAAATAAGTTGGTGTGGCATAACAATTACAATCTGCACGATATGAAAAGTTCATGTAGTGAATTAATCCAATACCAAATCCGGTATTCCCTGCATTTGTTTCGCCATCACCCCGTACCCCATAGTCCGATTGAAAAGCAACAGGCCCAACAATAACTCCAACTTCATGTGAAAAACCAAATTGAGCCATGACAGTATTTTTGACTCCAAAAAATAGCAGTAAAGTAAATATAAGATATTTGGGCATTTGCATCTAGTTTATAATCAATTCTCGACAAATATATAAAAACATAATTCACTTATAAAATAAAATGAAAAAATACTTGTATATATATTGAAATATCTAATAATTGTTATAAATCATGTCAATAACTGTATGTTTTATCATGAATTCTTAATAAAAAAATAAATCTACTGAGAATATAAAATAAATTACACCAATATTTTAATAAAATGTATATTTGTTGCATCAAACGAAAACGTTTTCTTAAACGTTACTAAACTAATAATCATGACAGAAAGTATTCAAACTTTTGTTGAAGCAGTAGCTAAAAAAAACCCAAATGAGCCAGAATTTTTACAGGCTGTAAAGGAAGTTGCAGAAACTGTTATTCCTTTTATTGAAAAAAATAAAAAATATCAAAACCAAATGCTACTAGAGCGTATGGTTGAATCGGAAAGAATCATTATGTTCCGAGTTACATGGATTGATGATGCCGGAAAAACTCAAGTGAATAGAGGATACAGAATTCAAATGAATTCAGCTATTGGACCTTATAAAGGAGGAATTCGTTTCCATCCTTCTGTAAATTTGAGTATTTTGAAATTTTTGGCATTTGAACAAACGTTTAAAAACAGTTTGACTACTTTGCCAATGGGCGGAGGAAAAGGGGGTTCTGATTTTGATCCAAAAGGAAAATCTGATATAGAAATTATGCGTTTTTGTCAAAGTTTCATGACGGAACTTTCAAAACATATTGGTGCAGATACAGACGTTCCTGCTGGTGATATTGGTGTTGGTGGAAGAGAAGTAGGATATATGTTTGGACAGTACAAAAGATTACGTAATGAGTTTACCGGGGTTTTAACCGGAAAAGGTATTTCTTTCGGAGGTTCATTAATTCGTCCGGAAGCAACGGGTTACGGAAATGTATATTTTGCCCAAAGTATGCTAAATACCAGAGGCGAAAGTTTCAAAGGAAAAACAGTAACTGTTTCCGGTTCAGGAAATGTTGCTCAATATGCTGCTGAAAAAGCAACAGAATTAGGAGGAAAAGTAGTTACACTTTCAGATTCTTCAGGATATATCTATGATGCAGATGGTATTGATGCAGAAAAATTGGCACATGTAATGGATATTAAGAATGTTCAAAGAGGTAGAATCAGTGAATATTTGAAAAAATATCCTAATGCAAAATTTGTAGAAGGAAAACGTCCTTGGGAAGTTAAATGTGATATTGCACTTCCATGTGCTACACAAAACGAATTGAATCAAATAGAAGCGAAAGCATTAATTTCTAATGGTTGTATTTGTGTTTCTGAAGGAGCAAACATGCCTTCTACACCAGAGGCTATTGAAGAATTTACAAAAGCAAAAATCTTATTTGCTCCCGGTAAGGCATCAAATGCGGGTGGAGTGGCAACTTCAGGATTAGAAATGTCTCAAAATTCATTACGTTTAAGTTGGACTTCAGAAGAAGTAGATCAACGATTAAAAGCAATTATGGCTAATATTCACGAATCTTGCGTTAAATATGGTTCAGATGGTCAAGGTTATGTTGATTACGTAAAAGGAGCAAATATTGCCGGATTTGTAAAAGTTGCAGATGCAATGCTTGCACAAGGAGTTGTTTAATATTTCTCTTTAATATTTTATAAAAGCTGTCTAAAAAGGCAGCTTTTTTTATTCCTTTATATATATTAAAAGAAGTATAATTTCGTTTTAGCTATATTTGTGTGTCAATTTATAAATGCGGATGAAGAAATTTTTTACTATCATAGGATTACTGTTTTTACCAACTTTCGGATTTTCTCAAAATCAATTATGGAAAGGTTATTTTTCATATAATGAAATTATAGATCTTTCCGAATCTTCTACACGATTGTTTGCTGCTTGTGAGACGGCAATTTTTTCGAAAGACAGAATAAACGATGAACTAAAAACACTAAATACAGTAGACGGACTTTCCGGTCAAACTATTTCAACTATTTATCATAGTAGTCAATATAATAGAACATTTATTGGTCATGAAAATGGTTTATTAATCATGATTAATGAAGCGACAGGGGCAATTCAACTTTTAGTTGGTATTCGTGATCAAACAGGAGGAATTCCGGCTAACAAGAAAAAAATCAACCATATATATGAGCATGCTGAAAAACTTTATATTTCTTGTGATTTTGGATTGGTAGAATTTAAACTTTCTAATATGACTTTTGGGGATACTTTCTATATTAGTCCGACAGGAGGTCAAACAGAAATTTTAGAAACAACTGTGCTAGATAATCAGATTTATGCGGTCACATTGTATCATGGTTTGAAAAAAGCGGATTTATCTAATCCTAATTTAATTGATTTCAACGCATGGGAAGTTTTTAATCCTGATTATTGGAAAAAAATTGTCACTTTTAATAACCAACTGGTTGCTATAAATAATAACAATAGAGTTTATCGATTTAACGGTAATATACCTTCTGAAGTTTTAAATTTAGGACAAGTTGGTTTAGATATTAGGAATAGAGAGGCTAATCTGATCATAACAACCGCTTCCAAGGTCTTTGTGCTTAATGAAGCATTTGCTCAAACTCTTTTGATACAAAATAATTCTATTCCTGATCTTAATTCTAATTTCAGTTGTGCCACCATTATTGGGTCAACTATTTATATCGGTACTTTAAACAATGGAGTGGTAGAAACTTCTTTGGATAGCCCAAGTATGTTTGATTTTTTGTTACCGCAAGGACCTTCTAAAAACAATATTTTTTCAATAACTGTTTCTCCTGCAGAAACACTTTGGGCGACCTATGGAGATTATTCTCAATTTAACAATCCTTATCCGTTAGATTCTTATGGAATCAGCAAATATCAAGAAAATGTATGGTTAAATATTCCTTTCGAGGAATTATTAAATGCTAAATCAATTGTTAGAATAACCGTTAATCCTACAAATGAAAATGAAATTTATGCCAGTTCTTATTTTTCAGGTTTATTAAAATTGGAAAATGATGTAGCTACTACCTTATTTAATACTACAAATAGTGGATTAGAATCATTGGTTGATCCGGGAAATCCAACTTATGGCCCGGATATTCGTGTCGAACAAACCGCATTTGATAAAACCGGAAATTTGTGGGTTTCAAACGGATTAATAGCCAATATGTTTAAGGTTTTAAAAACAAACGGTCAATGGCAATCTTTTTCAGTTAGTAACGTAATTAGCGGATTTACAAGCAATAACAGAATGGTTGTTGATAAAAATAACACAAAATGGCTGGCCACCTTAGACGAAGGATTATTAGCTTTCAATGAGAATTACAATAATAAATTATTAAAAATTACAGAGGGACAAAATGAAGGAAACCTGCCGTCATCGGCTGTTCAAGCGTTGGCAGTAGATAATCGTAATCAACTCTGGATTGGTACCCGAAAAGGACTTCGTATTTTATCTTCTGTGGATCGTTTTATAAATCAAGAGGAATTAACTACGAATTCCATTATTATAAATGATGAAGGTTTAGCACAAGAGCTTTTATTTGGACAGTTTATTACGGATATTGCTGTAGACGGTGCAAACAATAAATGGGTTGGTACAGCCGATTCAGGAGTTTTTCTGTTTTCCTCAAATGGGCAGGAAACGCTTTATCATTTTACGACGACCAATTCTCCAATTCCGAGTAATGTGATTAATGATGTTGAAATTAATGGAAAAACAGGAGAAGTTTTCATCGCTACCGCAAAAGGAATGGTTTCTTTTAAAGGAACTTCAACCAAGCCGAGCGATTCCTTGGAAGATGTTTATGTTTATCCAAATCCGGTTCGTCCCGGGTTTGAAGGAACTGTCAAAATTTCCGGCTTAACCAGTAAAGCCAATATTAAAATTACCGACATTGAAGGAAATCTAGTGCATGAAGAAATTTCCGAAGGTGGAACAATTGAATGGGATACTCGAGCTTTTGGAAAATATAAAGTAGCTTCGGGAGTCTACATGATTTTTATTTCTTCGGATGATGCTTTAGACTCTACTGTTAAAAAGGTAATGATTATCCGATAGAAGATTATAGGTTAGGAATCTATAAAAAGACTGTCTTTGGATGGTCTTTTTTGTTTTGATTAAAATCATTATTGATTTAAAAAATATATAAAATAAAAAAGAGTAATACTTTCATATTACTCTTTTTGCTCCCCCAAATATTGTTTTTTCGAACCAATTCGCCACAGATTTAAAGAAGCTTCACCATTTATATAACGACATTGTGCAAGCTGTTTAAACACTACCAAGTTGCGTACTTTTTTGAGTGGTAAACTAAATCCCACATTCAAACATCAATTTTTTTCAAAAAAATTAATTCCGTCGGAACTTTTTAAAAATCCGACATATTTATTATAAAATAAGCTACCACAATGGACGGCATTAAACAGCTATCCTAATCGGTAGGGTGTGTTTAAAAACAATATAAAATGCAAAAAAACGAGTATTTCACAGTAAACGATGTGAGTAAAAAATTTGAAGTTTCTTCCAGAAATGTGAGAAGAATTATTGCTACGCTAGAGCAAAATACTAGCAATGAATTACTTTATAAGGACAAAAAACACCAATGGCAGATTCACCACTTGTTACTACCAAAATTCAGACCGCTTAGGAGAAGACGAAACAAGTACTATGCACTAACAATCGACCCGTGTAAACATTTATCCGAAAATGATTTAAACAAAATAATGCAGTTTGTTTTCGACAAAACGGACGATGGGAAATTGGAGATACATTATGCAATTGAGCCTAAAAAAAGTAACGGACAAAATCACATACACTGTTACATTAAATGTACTAATAAAAAAGCGCTGATGGGCATGTTAAAACTGGGTTTCAGTAATATGAGTTACTTCGAAAGTATTATATACGACCTCAGCGGATGGCGTGATTACATAAGCAAACAAGCAAAAATAACAACATTAAAAAAGCAACAAAATGCAAATAACTAATTTTAACTACAACCCGAAACTAAGACAGTCCTTAGTTGATTACTGCCTCCGCATGTATGAAGAAAGTGCTATCCTTGACGATGAACACCTACTTATGGAATACAACCTTTTACTTAGGGACAATAATCTTAATGCGCTTTTTTTAGAAGAGTATCTGACAAATTATTTACGTGATGGAGAAGATATTGGCTAAAATCAGGGTTAAGCAAGTTGAGGTACAGGTTGAACAAGACCCGCAAAAAAAGCAATTACTTCAGAAGCAATTAAAAAAACTTTTTTTCGAAAAGGAGATTGAGGAGATAAAACAGCGTATCGAACAACTTGGTTGACCCCCCTCTTTAGCTTTTCAAATAATTAGATTACTCGTTACCGCCCTCGATATTTAACGAAAAATTTAAGGGTTTCTAGTCAGGTACATGATGAGGTGCTTAAAATTTTACAATTTTTTTACTAAATAATGTTCCTTTTGCACCTATTATAATTGGGTATGTGCTGAGTGAGTAATGCTGAAAAAAAGTGTTTTACTATTAAATTAAGTAGGTTTCCTCTAAGGTGTCCCTATGGTTTTACTAAAAATTAAGGTCGTGAAATTCACGACCTTTTTTTATTGTTGGGAAATTAACCTTTGGATTTTTTGAGCTGTTCCTAAGCTACACTCCCCTAGTTTAGCGGCTCTTCTTAAAGATTGACCGTCTTTTAATTCTCGAACAACTGCCTTGTACTTAGTCAGAAACTCATCGTCAGTCATGCGTGTTCCGTAAAGTCGACCCTTATATGTTCCTTTAGCTTTGGCAAGCTCGATGCCTTGACGTTGGCGTTCTAACATGTTCATTCGTTCCATCTCGGCAACGTTACCTAGTACACTCACAATCATTTTAAAACTCGGATTTGGTTTGTTATCGACAAGCGAAAACATTCCGATATTTTCCACAAACAGGTTTATTGACCTTTTGTTAAAATATTCGACCATTGTAAGAATATCGATGATGTTTCGACCTAGCCTATCTATGGAAGCGATGTGAATTTCAGTAACAGAACCCGACTCGATGTCAGATATGAGTTTTGAGGCTTCCTTTCGTTCTGTGAATCGGATTGAACCAGAAGCTTTATCGATGTAGATTTTTGAAAATTGGTTGGCGTTTACTTCTTGGCGAGAGGTATTTTGCTCTGATGTCGAAACTCTGATGTATTTTACTTTTGTCATGGCGTATAATTTTAATTACACGACAAATATAGTGTATATTTTTAGACTGGCAAATTTATACGACTAAAAACCAGGTATTTAGCTAAAAAAAGTGTGTCATTTTGAGGCATGACCTAAAAATATACGTTACTCGATTCCTTTAAAAAATTCTTCGGGTGTAACTTTAAGTGCTTTTAGTATTTTGTACAAGGTGTTTAACTGAATATTTGCTCCAGCTTCATACTTGCCATATTGAGGACGACTAATGTTATTTTCATAAGCAAAGTATTCATAATTAGAATACCCCGCCTTTTTACGATAAAATTTTAGCCTTTCACCGATATTTTTTAAAAATATTTTTTCATCGTTTTCCTCCATTTTATTAGCCATTATAATAATAGCAAATGAATAAAATGGTATTATTTTTAGTTACTTTTTATGTATCACCTCTTTATATGGAGTTTTTTTATATTTTTGACATGTTTTTGTTAAAATAACAGTTAGTATGATTTTAAAAGAGAAACTAGCATTTGGTATTAAACATGTAATATTACCATTGTTAAGCGGTGGGTTTATTTACTTGTTTTTTAGGTCTAGTGATTTAATTTATTATGACTGAATAAGTAGTGAGAATGTAAAAAGCGTAAGAGATATAACCTGTAAATATGGCGCAAAACTTCCTAATTGGGTTTTATATTCTTTGCCAGACGGCTTATGGGTTTATTCATTTTCGGCAGTGCTTTATTTAATTTGGAGTGAGAATTTTAGATGGTTAACTAAAATTTTATTTGTGCCGTTTGTTGTTTTGTGTGTTATGGAGTTTTTACAATACTTAAAAATAATATCTGGAACATTTGACTTTAATGATGTGTTTATAAGTCTGATAATGTGTGCTTTTTTTTGTGTTAACATTAAATTTTATAAAAGTGAAAAAAAAATTGAAAATTATTAGTTCGGTAATTGTTTGTTGCTTGTTCCTACTTATGGCTTATGGGTCAAGTGATAATGGGAAAGTCGATATTCAGTCTGAACAAGAAATAAAAGAATTTTTACCTGGAAAGTGGAAAAGTAGTATTGCTCATTCTGGGATGAACGTTTTTTATAGGTTTTTATTTACTGAAAATCAAATAAAAATTTGGAAAAAGAATCATTTCTATTCACTTGGTGAACCCGCTGAAGCATGGAAAGAGAACCCAGATGAAATAATAAATTATTCAATAGGACCATTAAATAAAGAATCGCATGGGAATAAATACAGGTTGTTAGGAAAATGCGATGCGGGATATATTATGATTAGAAGTGGTAAAGGTGATGAAGGATGGTTAGAAGTTGGAGATATTGAATCTAATTGGAATGCTTCATCATTAACCCTCGATAAGGGTTGGGAATATTAAAACTTAAACGTATAAATCAAATTTTGTATAAAATGAAAAAAAAAATAAAACTGTTCACAACTACTTTGGTAATTATAAGTTTTGTTTTCGTTGCTATAGCTACTGGTGATTCAAAAAATACTAGTGATGATTCAAGTTCAAATAATTCTGCTGAGTGGCACAATTGCGAGAAATGTGGAAAAAAATATCAAGGTGACGGATTTACTGTATCTTCAGATGGAGTTGGTGGACCATTAAGCATAGACAGAGGTGCCATTTTCACAAGTTGTGAAGATTGTGCACAAAAGACTTTGGATAGAATGAATGAGGCAAGAGCTCGAAAAGGTTATTAAGGTAAAAGATAAAGGACACAAAATCGGATTTTAATCAGTCAAATTATTCCTATGGGATACTCCTGAAAAATAAAAAGATACTAAAAAAAGGAATTGAATGTTTGGAAAAGTTCCACACTACTGGGATGGAATATTTAATTGTAGACTAAAGAACAAATATAAAATGAGTAACAAAACTATAAATTTTTCAAGCGGAAATTTAGTAATAGATAGCGAAAGTGTTTCATTTCAGCAAAAAAGAGGATTTGTTAATAACGTAAATACAATATCAAGGACCAACATTGGTAATGTGGAAATTCAAAACATGCGAATACTTAATCATGTTGATTTTGTTTATTGTTTTAGGACTTTACTAATTGGGATTGTTGTTGCCATTTGTGGATTTATATTTCTAGCAATTACAAAATCCACAATTATGTTTTACTTAGGCTTAGCCGTTACACTTTTTTCGGTTTTCCTTTTTTTTGGTTCAATATTTCTCGATGGCATGTTAGGGTTAAATTTGATACAAAGTATACTGATTTATATTTATGGAGTTGAAGCTATAAGAGTAGTTATTCAAAATAGACATGGCGGTAATAATTTAATGTTTTTTATTGGTGATGACGAAAGGTCAAAACTCCCGAAATTTGAAGACTTGAAAATTGAAAAAAGAGAGGTTGTTGAGGTTTTAAGTCAAAATAATAATTTGGATGACATTAATAAATTAGCAGAATTGCTCAGTAAGGGACTTATCACCAAAGATGAGTTTGATAAAAAAAAGAATCAAATTTTAGGGATATGATGATTTGTTTTCCGGCTTTGAAGCCGGAAAACAAATTGCTATACAAAATTGCAATTGTCATTTTAATTCGGTATATTTGTATATGTTCGAGTTTTAGTTAAAACTGTTTGCTTTTCAAAAACAGCCCTATTACAAAAATTACCCTAAGTCGCTGGGGGTTGCTTTGCAACTTTGACGCATAACTACAATTATTACTACTTTGTTTCTAAAAAGTAGTTTCAGCATTATAAATGGCTAATAAGCCAAATAACTTATTCAGGCAGTCAAGTTTCTTGTGGCCTGTTGAGGTTTTATACAATAATCTCCCGTCCTAAAAAATCGAGAACAGGCGGATGTAATTTAATGCTTTCAATTACCGAATGTAAAAAAATTTTAAATCGTAACGGCATTTTTTATACTAATGAAGAAGTAGAAATGTTAAGAGAAGCACTATACAAAATCGCTGAAATTGTGCACAGCAAAAACAAAATTTAAAAAATAAAATTATGAAAAACTTAAATGTAATTACTTACAGTAGAGTAAGTACAGACGAACAGGCAGAAAATGGTTTTAGCTTAAACCATCAAGAAGAAATGTTAAAAACGTATTGCGAACTAAACAAATACAATATTTCAAGGCACTTCAGAGAGGACTATTCAGCAAAAAATTTTGACCGCCCTGAATGGAAAGTATTAATGGAGTACGTTAAAAAGAATAAAAATTCGATTGATATGGTACTGTTTACCAAGTGGGATAGATTTTCGCGTAATATAGAGGGTGCATTAACGATAATTAGACAACTGTCGGAAATGGGTATTGAAGTAAACTCTATTGAACAACCGCTTGACCTTAGTATCCCTGATAGCAAAGTGATGTTGTCTTTGTTTTTAATTATCCCCGAGGTAGAAAATGATAAAATTTCACAACGTACCAAAGACGGAATGCGAAGGGCAAAAAAAGAGGGATGTTTTATAGCTAAAGCACCTTTTGGATATTCAAACACCAAATTACTTGATAAAACTTCGATAGAACCTAACAACGATGCGAAAATTGTTATTAAGGCATATAATGAAGTTGCCAAAGGTATTGAGCCTGTTGAGGTGATAAGGAAAAAGTTAAAAAATGAGTATGGACTAAAACTTCAGAAGCAACAGTTTTACAATATGCTTAGAAATAAAACGTATTGCGGATTGATAGAGATACCTGAATATAAAAAGGAACAAGCTGAGATAATTAAAGGCATTCACGAGCCAATAATCGATATAGAACTATTTAAAAAAGTTCAGAACGTTTTGGATGGCAGAAAAAATTCTGAAGCTAAATTTCCTTCCAGCGAAAACGAAGCATTCCCTTTAAGGGGGAATCTGGTTTGCCCAAGCTGTGGTAAACAAATAACTGCTAGCAAGTCTAAGGGTAATGGTGGTTATTATGAGTATTATCATTGTAAGTCCTCATGTAAAATTCGTTTGAAAAAAGAAGTTGTACATGAGAGAGTGCAGAAATTATTGGACACAATTTCATTAAACGAAAATGTTAAGGAGCTATTTAAAGCGATTCTTAGCGATGTTATTAAATCAAATACCGTTAGTGCTAAAACCCGCATAAATGAGCTTAAAACCGAACGGGATTCGATAAAAACAATGCTTGAGAATGCAGAGGATAAGTATATGGTAAACGAATTGTCGTCTGAGGACTATTTCAAGGTTAAAAAAAGGTATTCTGATAAAATTAACGACATAGAAAACCGTATTGATGCACTTGAGGAAAACGATATTGATTTGATGAAATATGTGGATAATTCAGTTGAATTGTTAAGCAAATTGGGGAATACGTTCAACCTACTGAAAGATAAGGCAAAAGGTTCATTTTTAAGGGTGATTTACCCTGAAAATATAGTGCTTGAAAAAGATGGTTTTCGAACCAATTCTGAGAACTATATAGTTGAGCTTATGACCAGATTTTTCAATAGTTCGCAAAGTATGGAAATAAAAAAAGCCACTCTTTCGAATGGCTTTTCCAATGTGGCTCCCCCTCTTGGACTCGAACCAAGGACCCTCTGATTAACAGTCAGATGCTCTAACCAACTGAGCTAAGGAGGAAGG
>Ga0073902_10001071_pt1 | contig 15246 bp, 13 predicted proteins | sample KloWWTmeKNB19Kit_FD_66667 | JGI IMG/M metagenome (GOLD analysis project Ga0073902, IMG submission 66667) | Active sludge microbial communities from Klosterneuburg, Austria, studying microevolution and ecology of nitrifiers - Klosterneuburg... | ecosystem: Engineered > WWTP > Aerobic digester >...
TCGTCGCCGGTGCCGCCTGCACGGTTGCAGTCGAGTCGACTCTGGTCACCGATGCCGATGCTGTCGATCCGCCGAATGAACTCGACGGCAACGGCGACAACGACGTCATCGACGGCGACGCCGACGACTTCGCGCTCGCGTTCAGCGTCGATGCCGCGCCCGCATTCACCAACAGCACTCCGGCGAACGGCGACCTCAACGTCTCTCCGAGCGCGAATATCGTGGTGAACTTCAGCGAGCCGGTGAACGCGACCGCGGCCAGCTTCACCATCGACTGCGGCGCCGGCGACTTGGGCGAAGTGGTCAGTGGTTCCGGAACCGCCAACATCACGCTGGATCCGATTGCCGACCTGGCCGGCGGAGCGACCTGCACCGTCACCGGCGTATCTGCGCAGATCGACGACAGCGACGCCATCGACCCGCCGGCAAACCCGGCTGCATTTGCCTTCGGCTTCACCACCGCCTCGCTGGCCGCCGATGACAGCTACAGCGTGACTCCGCAGCTGACGCTGGCCGCGAACAGCGGCACGCAGGGCGACGTCGATGCCAACGACCAGCTTGGCAGCGGCGCCATCACCGGCTTCGGTCCGACCGCCGGCACCGCCAACGGTACCGCCCCGAACGGAACCAACTTCATCACCGCCGGCGGCAGTGGCGGGCGTGTAGTGCTGGCCGCGGATGGCTCCTTCAGCTTCTTCCCCGACGCCGGCGATGTCGCCCCGGCGACGGCGACCTTCTTCTACACCGTCACCGGCGGCGACACCGCGATGGTCACGCTCACCTTCGCCGCTGCCGAACTGGTCTGGTTCGTCGACGACAACGCCGCCGGCACCACCTGCACCGGCAGCAATGTCGGCGCGCAGGCTTGCCCATCGACCACGTTCGCGGCCATCGCCAGCGCCGACACCGCGGGCGACACGCTGTACTTCGCCGACGGCAACCACAGCGTCACCGCCGTGCTCGAGAACAACGAGCGCGTGATCGGCCAGGCCTCGACGCAGTCGCTGGCCGCATTCACCGGCATCACCCCGGTCAGCGGCAGCGCGTTCCCGGCGCTCGGTGGCGCGGCTCCGGTGCTGAGCAGTGCCGGCGTCGTGCTGACGCTCGATGCCACCGCCGGCAACCAGCACCGCTTGCGCGGCTTCACCATCGGCGACGCCGGTACCGACATCGCTGGCACCGGCTTCGGCACGCTGGACGTGGCCGAGGTCGCGCTCACCGGCACCGGCATGGCGCTGAACCTCAACAACGGCACGCTCGCGGGCGGCTTCAACGGTGTCTCCTCGACCTCGAGCAGCGCGCAGGGCCTGGCCCTGCAGAACATCAGTGTCGGCGGCACCTTCACTTTCGGCGGCACCAGCATCAGCGGATCGACGACGCAGGGCCTGTTGGTCAGCAACAGCCCGGCCAACCTCGACTTCGGCGCGACCGTGGTCAACCTCGCCGGTGGCACCGACGCCATCTCGCTGCAGTCCTCGTCGGCCGGCGGCACGCGCAGCTTCAGCTCGGTGGCGGTGACCAACGGCGGCGGCATCGGCTTGCTGCTGTTCAACGCCGGCAACACCAATATCGCCAGTGGCAGCATCGCGACCAGCAATCGTGCCGCGATCGACGCCTCCGGCACGAACGCGCTCACCGTCACGCTGGCCAGCGTCTCCTCGACCAGCTCGACCGGCAAGGGCATCAACATCGACGCCGCCACCGGCACGCTCAGCATCTCCGGCGGCGCCATCAGCGGCAGCGCCGCCGAGGCCTTCGACCTGAATGCCGGTTCCGCGGTGATCAGCTACGCCGGCACCGTCGCCAAGACCAGCGCGGGTCGCCTGATCGACATCACCAGTCGCACCGCCGGCAATGTCACCCTGTCCGGGAACCTGAATTGCACCAGTCCCTGCACTGGCATCAACGTCGCCAGCAACAGCGGCGGCACGATCGCGTTCAGCGCCGTGACCAAGACCCTGAACACCGGCACCAGCAATGCCGTGACGCTCGCCACCAACACCGGGGCGACGATCAATTTCAGCGGCGGCGGGCTCGATATCGACACGACCAGCGGCGTCGGCTTCAGTGTCAGCGGCGGCGGTACCGTCAGCGTGCAGGGCACTGGCAACAGCATCGCCAGCAGCACCGGCACCGCGCTGAGCGTGGCCAGCACCACCATCGGCGCCAGCGGCCTGACCTTCCAAAGCATCAGCGCCAACGGAGCCGCGAACGGCATCGTGCTGAACGCCACCGGCGCCAGCGGCGGACTGACGGTCACCGGCAGCGGCGGCGCCGGCACCGGTGGCACCATCCAGAATGTCACCAACAACGCGATCTCGTTGACGGCAACGCGCGATGCAAGCTTCTCGCGCATGGTCATCAGCAATACCGGCGCGCCAGCCGTGTTCGGCACCGGAGTCGTCAACTTCGCGCTCACCGATTCGAGCCTGAGCAATATCGCCAATGCCGACAACGAAAACGCGATCGACTTCGGAATCCTGGCTGTCCAGAACATCACCGGCGTGCTGACCTTGACGAATGTCAGCGTGACCGGTTTCCATGAGAACGGGCTGAGCGTGAACAACAACAGCGGCAGCGTGACCGTCAACGTCACGGGAGGCTCTTTCGCCAACAACAACGCGACCGATGGCCAAGCGGGTTTGTTGCTGCAGTCGAGCGACAGCGCGGGCTTGATCGCCAATGTCACCGGCACCGTGTTCGACAATCTCGAAGGCGGCGCGGTCTTGTACATCGCCGACGGCACCGCGGCGCACGATCTCAATGTCACCGGCATCACCTCGAGCAATCCCGGCGGCGCCGACAACTTCCCGTTCAACGCCATCGTCACTGTCGTCGGCCGCGACCAGAACACGGTGCCGTTCGACGTGAACAGCAACACCTTCAATGAGCTCATCGGCGATGGTGTGGTGGTGGTGGGTGACGGCAACATGCAGGGACGCGTGAACACCAACATCATGGACGGCGATGTCGCCAGCGTGTCCGCAGACCCGAATGCCTTCGGCATCGGCGATGGCGTGCGCTTCGACATGGATGGCGTGTTCGGCGATCTGGTCAACTCGGCGAACTTCGTCTGGACCGTGCTCGCCAGTGGCAACACGATCGCGATCGGCGAAGCCGCCGACGCCGAGGGCGACGATGGCATCCAGATGCTCAGTCGCGACCACGTCGGCACGTTCAACGTGAATCTGCGCAACAACAACATTTCGCACGCATTCTCCGAGGGTGTGCGCTTCTTCGCCGGCGAGCGCGGATCCCCGTTGCTCGGCGACACCACCAATCTCGTGGAAGTGAGCAACAACGCCCACACCAACACCGGCGTGGGGGCCGGCGAGTTGGACATGGTGATGCGCACCACCGATACGGCAGTCGCGTGTTTCGATGTGACGGCCAACTCGCGTGCCGCAACGCCGCTGGAAATCGACCTCCAGGAAACCGAAACATCGGTCCAGAACGTGGTGCAGAGCAGTTCGGCCAACGTGGCCGCGAGCAACGGCGGCGCGACGGTCGCAGTCTCCGCCAACCCGGTGACCTTCAGTCAGTCGTGCAATCCGCCCGATCCATCCAACCCCTAAGCGTCTCCAAGAGAGGTGTCCCATGGCAGAACCCTTCCTGTCCGAGATTCGACTGATGAGCTTTAACTTCGCGCCGCGCGGCTGGGCCTTGTGCAACGGCCAGTTGCTGCCCATCAACCAGAACCAGGCCTTGTTCTCCTTGCTCGGTACGACCTACGGTGGCGATGGACGCGTCAACTTTGCGTTGCCCGATCTGCGTGGTCGGACGCCCCTGCACGTGGGCTCGGGATTCACCTTGGGCGAGCGCGGCGGTGAGGAGGCGCATACGCTGTCGATCAGCGAGCTGCCGACGCACACCCACGTGCTGAACGGAACCAGCGCGAACTCGACCACGCCGGCGGCCTCGAACACGGTCACGTTCGCGAAGGCAGGCAACGCGCTGTACGCGGCGGGCGGCACCCTGGTCGCGACCAACCCGGCGACGATCACCAGCGCGGGCGGATCGCAGCCACACGAGAACCGGCAGCCGTTGCTGGCGCTCAATTTCTCGATCGCCCTGCAGGGCATCTTCCCGTCACCCAACTGAGGACCAGACCATGGCGCAACCCTACGTTGGTGAGATCCGCATTTTCGCCGGCAACTTCGCTCCCGCAGGCTGGATGTTCTGCGAAGGCCAGTTGCTGCCGATCAGCGAAAACGAAACCTTGTTCCAGCTGATCGGCACCACCTACGGCGGTGACGGGCAGTCGACGTTTTCGCTGCCGGATTTGCGCGGCCGCCTGCCGATTCATTTCGGCCAGGGCCCGGGTCTGGGCAACTACAGCCTTGCCGAAACCGGCGGTGTCGAACAGGTCACCTTGACCACGAACCAGATCGCAGCGCACGCGCACCCGCTGCTAGCAACGTCCGCGGCCGCCACCGACAACTCGCCCGGAAACAATGTTCTGGCCAGTCCAACCTCGATCGATGCCTATGTTCCGACCGGCCCGTTCGTGCCCTTGGCACCGATCGTCGGTGCGGTCGGCGGCAGCCAGCCGCACAATAATTTCCAGCCCTACCTCTGTCTGAACTTCATCATTTCCCTGTTTGGGATTTTTCCGTCGCCGACCTGATCGAAGCCCGCAATTCCCGCGTCTCAAGGCAGATGCATCGGCGGAAATGGTCTGAACTCCAGGAGCAAATTTATGGCTGATCCCTTTGTCGCGGAAATCCGCATCTTCCCCTTCAATTTCGCGCCGCGTGGCTGGGCCTTCTGCGACGGGCAACTGCTCCCGCTATCGCAGAACACCGCGTTGTTTTCCTTGCTCGGCACCACCTATGGCGGCAACGGCAAGTCGAACTTCGCGCTTCCCGACATGCAGGGCAACGCGGCGATGCATCCCGGACAAGGACCTGGCCTGAGCCTGCACGATCTGGGCGAAACCGGCGGCAGCCAGACCATCAGCTTGCTGGAATCGGAACTGCCGGCGCATGCGCACGCGGTGCAGATGTCGAATGCCCAGACGGATGAAGAAGGCAACAAGATCCCCGCGAACAACGCCCTGGGTCGGCAGGTCGGCACCAATCTGATCTACGCGGCACAGTCGGGAAATCCGGCGACCGCCTTTTCGGGGCAGGCGCTTGCACCTGCGGGGGGCGACTTGCCGCACAATAACCTGATGCCGTACCTGACCCTGAGCTTCTGCATCGCGCTGCAAGGCGTGTACCCGCCGCGCACCTGAGGAGATCCCCATGCAACGTCGATCGTTTCTGAGGAATGCGGCCTGCGTCGGCGCCTGTGCCGGCTTGTTGGCGCCGGCATCGCGTGTGTTCGCCGCCGCGCCTGCGTCGGAAGTATCGATGCGCCTCGATCGCGTCGGCGACTGCAGCCAGCCCGCCGCAATCGGCGCGCTGCTGCAGTTGCGCGTCGCGCCGCGCGTGCTGCAGGCACAGCGCGAGCCGCTGCGCGTGCGTGCCTGGTTCGCGACCGATGCCGGCGCGCAGGCCTTCGATCTGGCCTCGTTCGGAGCCACCGGCGCGAGCCAGCGGCTGCGCTTGCCGGTGGACCCGCGCCGACTGATCGGCTTCGAGGCGGCGAGCGGTCGTGTGCACGACGATTGCGTCGCCACCGCCGCCTGTGCCGCGAACGCCGCGTCCGGTTCGTTGCTGTCTGCGGGCCGCTATTGCCTGACGCTGCGCCGCGACGGTTTCGACATCGCCGCGATCGACATTGACGTGGGTGCAGTCGCGGCGTGAGCCGTCCACTGCTGGAGCAGGCGCTCGACGCGATGGTCGCGGCGCTCGCGCTCAAGGGCCAGGGTTGGCGCTGGCGCGAGGAGGGCGCGGCCGATCAGCCCTTCGTCGATGCGTTGTATGCAACGACGCGGTGGGACGAGCTCGCACCGCTGCCGTGGCCGGATGCGGCCAAGCATGGTTTCCTGCACGAGCAATCGTGGCTGCAGGCGGCGCATTACCGCCAGAACTACCCGGGTGCCTTGCTCGCCCTGCTCGAATGCGGCGGCGAGCCGTTCGGGCGCGTCTACCTGTACGCGTCGCCCGGAGAATTCCGGCTGATGGACATCGCGCTGTTGCCGATCTGGCGCGGGCGCGGCATCGGGCAGGAACCGCTGCGCGCGCTGATGCAGGTGGCGGCTGCGCAGTCGCGCCGCATCACCCTGCACGTCGAGCCGAACAACCCGGCGCAGCGGCTATATGCACGACTTGGCTTCGAGCTGCTCGAGGACCGCGGCGTCTACCACTTTCTCGGCTGGACGCCACCCGCGCTTCAGTTGAACACCGCCTCGTAGAGCGCTCCGCGCGCGTCCGGCTGCAGCGGTACGAGAAAGACGTCGAGTTCGCCCAGATCGGAATGCGCGAGCCGGAACACGGACTGCAGCAGCCGGTGCGTGTTCGAGCCGAAGGTCAACGAGAACGGCTCGGCGCGCGGCGAGGGCGATTGCAGCCGAGTCACCGCCAGCAGTTCGAGCACGTCGGCGTTGCCGTTCACCGCAAAGCGGCGGCCGAGCAGCGGCTCGAACTGGGCAGGAGTGAGGGTGGCGAGATCGAGCATGTGCGGCATCCGTCCGGGGCGCGCAGACTCGCGCCGGAACTGCCCGCGGTCAAGCGCATCGGCTACCCTGCAATCCCTTTTTCCGGAGCCCGTCATGAGCGAATCGATCCAGCTGTACAGCTTCGTCCACTTCGATCGCGGTTCACGCGTGCGCTGGCTCGCCAACGAACTCGGCATCGCCATCGAAGAACATCGCCTCGACGCGCGCGCGGGCGAGCATCGCGGGGACGCATACCGCCAGATCAATCCGACCGGACTGGTGCCGGCGATCGTGCAGGACGGCGTCACCCAGTTCGATTCCGCGGCGATCTGCCTGACCCTGGCCGAGCGCCATCGTGAAGCTCGGCTCGCGGTGTTCGAGGGCGAGCCCGGTCGCGGCGAGTTCCTGAGCTGGTACTTCTTCGCCGCGAGCACGCTCGATGCCGCCACCTATCCGCTGATGGTCTACAAGATGTTCCAGCCCGATGCCGCCATGCTCGAGGCCTCGACCCAGCGCCTGATGGTGCATCTGGCCACCCTCGATCGGCGCATGCTCGATCGCGAGTACGTCTGCGGCCGCTTCACCATCGCCGACATCGTCCTCGGGCATGGCCTCGAACTGCAGCAGCGCTGCGACGTCAACTTCGCCGAGTACCCCGCACTCGCCGCCTACCACGCCCGCCTCAAGGCTCGCCCGGCCGCCGCTGGCCTGTTCCAGCGCTGAGGCGGTACACGGCTTGCCGAAACCGCGTCGCCGTCGCCAGAATGCCGGGCCCGCCCGGGCGAAGCTGTGGTTCATGGGATTGGGGAGAATGGTGTGACTGGCATTCTGGTCGTCGAACGTTCGGCGACATTGCATCATCTGCTGACGCGCACGTTGCAGGCGGCGCAGACCGGCTCGTGGTCGGAGCTGTCGAGCTACGCCGATACCCTCGACCATCTCGGTCGCGCCACCGACATGGGCCAGCCGTATGCGCTGTTGATTCTCGGTGCACCGGCGCGCATGAGCCGCGACTTCGAGGACCTGCTGCTGTACCTGCGCAACCCGCGCATGCGCAAGACTGCGGTGCTGGTGCTCGGGCATGAAAAGCACGCGCTGATCGATGCCTTCGCCGCCGAGCGCGCCGATGCCGTGTTTCTGCTCTGGGCCGCTTTCTCGCGCATTCCCGCAGTGATTCGCCAATTGCTGCCGAGCGCCGCGGCACCCGCCGCCGATGCGCGGCCCGCCATGCCGGGGGCTGCCACTGTCGGCGCCATGGCCGAGGCGACACCAGAACCTGCGGTCGCGCCGGTGCTGAGCGAACGCATCGGCGTGCGCGTGCTGTTCGTCGACGACTCGGCCAGCATCCGCCTCGCCTATCGCCAGCTGCTGGAACGCAACGGTTACGATTGCGACGTCGCTGGCAGCATTGCCGAGGCTTTTGCCAAGGCGACCAGCGCGTCCTACGACCTGTTCATTCTGGACTACTTCCTGCCCGACGGCAGTGGCGATGAGCTGTGCCGGCGCCTGAAGGCGTTGCCGGCGACCGCAGGCGCCGCGGTGGCGATGATCACCGGCACCTATCGCGAGGACATCATCAAACGCTGCCTAGAAGCCGGCGCGGTGGAGTGCACGTTCAAGAACGAGGCCAAGGAGTTGTTCCTGGCGCGCATGGGCGGGCTGGCGCGCCAGATCCGCATGCAGAAGAACGCGCAGTCCGAGAAGCAGCGCCTCGATGGCATCCTCGGTTCGGTCGGCGATGGCGTGTTCGGGGTTGACCAGGACGGCATCATCAACTTCGTCAACCCGATGGCGCTGCGCATCCTCGGACACGACGACGAGGCCGCGCTCATCGGCATGAACGCGCAGCACGCGATCCACCACTCCGACGAACACGGCAAGGCGGTGCCCGACGCCGATTCGCCGCTGCTGCAGGTGTATCGCAGTGGCGAGTCGGTGGCGCGCATCGAGACCGTGTTCTGGAACGTCGAACGGGTGGCGGTGCCGGTGGAAGTGTCGGTGTTGCCGCTGACCATCGGCGCTCGCCGCGAGGGTTCGGTGGTGGTGTTCCGCGACATCGGTGTGCGCAAGAACACCGAGCAACTGCGCTGGGAACTGATCCACGACCCGCTTACCGGGCTCTACAACGGCCGCCATTTCGCGCAGCTGCTGGCGCAGGACATCGCGCGCCGGCGCGAGCACGGCGGTTACGGTGCGCTGCTGTATTTCGACATCGACCGTTACACCCACATCGTCGACGCTGGCGGGTCCGCGGTCGGCGACCGCCTGATCGCCGATCTGGCCCAGGTACTCGGCAAGCACTTGCGCGAAGGCGACTTGCTCGCGCGCCTGGAGGGCGACCGTCTGGCGCTGCTGCTCACCGGCGCCCAGCTCGACAACCTGTTCACGCTGGCCGACAGTTTCCGCGAGCTGGCGCACAGCTGCCGCTATACCGTCAACCAACATCAGCGCAACGCCACCGTGTCGCTTGGCGTGGCCGTGGTCTCGCGCGACACGCCGAGCGCCGAGTACGTGCTCGAGCACGCGCGCGTTGCCTGCAAGACCGCCAAGCATCGCGGCCGCGACCAGACCCAGATCTGGGTCGGCGAACAGGACACCCGCATCGCGCGCGAACTCGAAGCCGGCTGGACCAGCAAGCTGCGCGACACCATCGAGGAAAACCGCTTCGAGTTCGAAGTGCAGCCGATCGTGCCGCTGGCGGCGTTGGCGAACGAGGAAGCGGAAATCGGCGAGCGTGATGGCTGGCGCCTTGGCGCGCCCGGTCACGAGATCCTGTGCGAGCTGCTGTTGCGCATGCGCGACCGCCGCGGCGAGCAGGTTTCTCCGGGCGTGTTCGTGCCGCTCGCCGAGCGCGTCGGGATGATGCCGAAGATCGACCTGTGGGTGGTGCAGCACGCGCTCGCCGAGCTCGGCCAACGCGCCGACTTGGTCGGACGCATCGCCTTCAACATCAACCTGTCGAACCAGACGCTGGCCGACTCCGAGTCGATGGCGCTGATCACCAATGCCATTCGTGCCTCGAACGTGCCGCCGCGCGCGCTGGTGTTCGAGATCACCGAGACCAGCGAGATGACCTCGATGCACACCGTGCGTCGCTTCATGAACCAGCTGCGCGAGATCGGCTGCCGCTTCGCGCTCGATGATTTCGGCACCGGCTTCTCCTCGTTCACGCACCTGCGCCACCTGCCGGTGGACTTCGTCAAGATCGAGGGCAGCTTTGTCGAGGGCATGGCCGACAACGAGCTCGACCACACCATGGTCGCCTCGATCGCCGGACTGGCCAAATCGATGAAGCTGGCGGTGATCGGCGAACACGTCGATTCCTTCGCCACGCTCGCGGCGCTGCGCCGCTGTGGCATCGAGTATGCGCAGGGCAACTGGCTCGGCGCGCCGCGCCGCCTGGCCGGCCTCGATCTGGCGGCGCTGCTGCCGCGTTGAACATGGGCGGCGATCGCAGCTTGCGCGGCGCCGTCGTGTTGTTCGTGCTGCTGGCGCTGGCCAGTCTGGTCGGGCCTTGGCTGCGGCCGTTCGATGCCTGGCACAGCGATTGGGAACTGCTGCAGATCGCGCCCGGCTGGGCGCACGGGCACTGGTTCGGATCGGATGCGATCGGCCGTGACGTGTTCGTGCGCACGGCTCTGGCCGGGCGCGTGTCGCTGCTGCTCGGCTTCGGCGCCGGCCTGTGCGCACTGGCGTTCGGCCTCGCCTATGGCGCGCTCGCCGGAACGCTGGGCGGAGCCAGCGAGCGGGGCATGATGCGTGCGCTGGACGTGGTCTCGGCGCTGCCGTTCCTGCTGATCGTGGTGCTGCTGCTGACTCTGTTCGGGCGCAGCGGCGTGCTGCTGGTGCTCGCGGTCGGGGCCTACGCCAGCATCGACCTGGCGCGCATGCTGCGCGCCGAGGCCGCGCGCCTGCGCGTGCTGCCGTTCGTGCAGGCGGCGCGAGCGCTCGGGGCCGGGCCGTGGTGGCTGCTGTCGCGGCATATCGCGCCGAACCTGCTCGGCTTCGCTTTCGTCTATCTGAGCCTGGCGATCCCGCAGGCGATCCTGGTCGAGTCGTTCCTGAGCTTCCTCGGGCTTGGGCTGGACGAGCCCGCGCTGAGCCTCGGTGGTCTGCTTGCCGAGGGCGTGCAGGAACTCGAGGACGCGCCCTGGGTGCTGCTGGCGCCGGCCACGTTCCTGGCGCTGCTGCTGATCGCCTTCACCCTGCTCGGCGACGCATTGCGCCAGCGTCGCGATGTGCGCGCATGAGCGCGCCGCTGCTCGCGGTCGATGCGCTCACGCTGCGCCATCGTGGCGGCGCCGAAACGCTGCGCGAGATCAGGTTCGATCTCGTCCACGGCGAATGCCTGGCCGTGCTGGGCGAATCAGGCAGTGGCAAGTCGACGCTGGCGCGGGCGCTGATCGGCTTGTTGCCACCCGGCGCCAGCGTGAGCGGAGTGCTGCAATTCGACGGCGCGCTGCTGACGCCCGAGCGCCACGCGCAACTGCGCGGGCGAAGCATCGCGATGGTGTTTCAGGACGCCGCGGCCAGCCTGCACCCAATGCGGCGCATCGGCGTGCAGCTGGCCGAAGCGCTGCGTCGGGCGGCATCCGCCACCCGTGTTGCGGCGGCGTTGCGCGAGGTCGGCCTCGATGCCGACGCCGAATTCGCGGCGCGCTATCCGCACCAGCTCTCCGGCGGCCAGCGCCAGCGCCTGATGATCGCGCTGGCGCTGGCCTCGTCGCCGCAGCTGCTGATTGCCGACGAAATCACCAGCGCCCTCGATCCGCTCGCGGCGCAGGGCGTGCTCGAACTACTCGATCGCCTGCGTCGCGAGCGTGCGATGGCGGTGCTGTTCATCAGCCACGACCTGCACGCGGTGCGTCGCGTGGCCGCGCGCGTATTGCTGCTGCACGCCGGTGCGGTCGACGCGCTGGCGCCGGCGGATGCCTTCTTCGCTCGACCGCCAAGCCCATTGGCAGCGCGAATGGTCGCGGCTGCGGCACTGCGCCCGCCGCCGCAGGAAGTGGTCGCGGCGCCGATCCTGGAAGTGTCCGGCTTGGGTGCCGACTACGCACGGCAACCGGCGCTGCGCGAGGTCTCGTTCGTGCTGGCACGCGGCGCCGCGCTCGGCGTGGTCGGTGCGTCCGGCAGCGGCAAGTCGACGCTGGCGCGCGTGCTGCTCGCCTTGCAGCGTGGCCACGCGCAGTCGCTGCGCATCGCCGGAGCCGATCCGTTCGCGCTCGGCGCCGCCGCGCGCAAGGCGTGGCGGCGCAAGGTGCAGATCGTGTTCCAGGACCCGGGCAGCGCGCTCGATCCACGCCTTCGCGTCGCCGATTGTCTGAGCGAACCGCTGGCCCTGCACGGCCACGGCGCGCGCGCCGCCTGGCCGCAGCGCGTGCACGAACTGCTCGCGGCGGTACAGCTCGGTCCGGAGTTGGCGCAGCGCTTGCCGCATCAGCTCTCGGGTGGACAGAAGCAGCGCGTCGCGATTGCGCGCGCGCTGGCGCTCGATCCGGAGGTGCTGGTCTGCGACGAGGCGCTGTCGGCGCTGGATCGGTCGGTGCAGGCCGGGATCCTGGACCTGCTGCAGCAACTGCAGCGCGAGCGGAAACTGACCCTGGTGTTCATCTCGCACGACCTGGCGACGGTGCGCGCGCTGTGCGACCGCGTGCTGGTGCTCGAACACGGTCGCGTGGTCGAGCACGGCGCGACCGCCGCCGTGCTGTCCGATCCGCAGCACGCCCACACCCGCGCGCTGATCGCGGCGGCCGCTGCGGACGCGCCACTACACTGTGCCAATGTCACAGCCGAAGCCTGACCCGCGTGAGTGCTGATCCCGACCACGATCTGCTGCACGCCCTGTTCCTGCCGCTGCGCGAAGGCTGCTTGAGCTGGCCGACGGTGGGGGGCGCACTGTTCCTGAATGCGCGCGCAGGCGCCGGGCTGCAGCCGCAGGACTGGCCCGGTCTGCAGTGCGTGAGCGCATTCAAGCCGGCGTTCGATGCGCTGCAAGCCGCTGGCTTTGCGGTGCGCGCCGAGGCCGGCGCGGAACGCTACCCGCTGGTGATGCTGCTGCCACCGCGCAGCCGGGAAGCCGCGCGCGCCGCGTTTGTGCAGGCGTTGGCGCTGCTGCAGCCGGGGGGCGTGCTGGTCGCCTGCCAGGCCAATGAGGAAGGCGCGCGCTCCGGCGAGGCCGATCTGCAGCGTCTGGTCGGGCCGCTCCAGGTGCGGTCGAAGCATCGTTGTCGCGTCTACTGGAGCGCGCCCGACGCAATCCTCGATGCCGACCTGCAGGAACAGTGGCGCGCGCTCGCAGTGGCGCGCGTGGTCGCGGCGCATGGATTGCTGAGCCACCCCGGCGTGTTTTCGTGGGATCGCGTCGATGCCGCCTCGCGGCTGCTCGCCGAGCACCTGCCCGATGACCTGCATGGTCACGCCGCCGATCTCGGTTGTGGTTACGGTTACTTGTCGCGGGAGTTGCTGCGGCGTTGCGCGGGCGTGGTCGCGCTCGATGCGGTCGAGGCCGACGCCGCGGCACTGGCGCTGGCGCGCGCCAACCTGGAACCGTTCGCGGCCACGCGCGCGCTCGACTTTCTCTGGCACGACGTGGCGCGTGGTCTGGCGCGCCGCTACGACTGCATCGTCAGCAATCCGCCGTTCCATGCCGAGGGCCGCGGCGAACGTCCCGACATCGGCCGCCAGTTCATCGCCGCCGCTGCTGCGGCGCTGTGTCCGGGCGGGCAGTTGTGGCTGGTCGCGAACCGGCACCTGCCCTACGAGGCGGCGTTGGCGGCGCATTTCAAGTCGGTGCGTTGCGTGGTGCAGGCGCAGGGATTCAAGGTCATCGCGGCCCGCCACGCGGGCGTCGGAGCAGGTTCATGAAACTGGTCAAGCATCTCGCCAATCTCGGTTACGGCAGTCGCAAGGAGGTCGCGCAGATGTTTCGCGCCGGGCGCGTCACCGATGCTCGCGGCGAGGTGCTCTATGCCGACGACCAGCCCGCGCACGCCGACATCCGCGTCGACGAAGAACCGATCGATCCGCCATCCGGGCTGCTGCTGATGCTGCACAAGCCGGTCGGCTACACCTGCTCGCGCAAGGATCAGGGGCGGCTGGTTTACGACCTGCTGCCGCCGCGTTTCCGTCTGCGCGATCCGTTGTTGTCGAGCGTCGGCCGCCTCGATCGCGATACCAGCGGTCTGTTGCTGATGACCGACGACGGCCAGTTGCTGCACCGGATCACTTCGCCGAAATCGGAGCTGGCCAAGGTCTACATCGCTACCCTGGCTCAGGATCTCGGCAGTGAGGTGACCGCGCTGTTTGCGAGCGGCACGCTGCTGCTCGAATCCGAGCAGACGCCGCTGTTGCCGGCAGAACTCGAAGCGCTGGCACCGCGCCGCGCGCGCCTGACCCTGCACGAGGGCCGCTACCACCAGGTGCGGCGCATGTTTGCCGCGGTCGGCAACCATGTCGAAGCGCTGCATCGCGAACGCATCGGCGGGCTCGACCTCGGCGATCTCGCGCCCGGGCGGTGGCGCGTGCTGGGCGAGGACGAGCGCGCTCGCTTGTTCCAAGCCGCGGACTGAACTGCCGGCAATCCGTCGCCTCCTGCCCGAACCTGGGCCGCAATCAGCTTGCTTGCCGCCATTCTTGAGGTGTAGATTCAAGAACATCTTGCAAGAGGCTGATTTATATGTGGCTTCTGATTGCCGTTCTCGCGACGCCGCTGATCCTGCTGGCCAGCCTGCGGCGCGTCCGCGAAGGCGAGGCAGCGCGCCTGCAGCGCTTTGGTCGACCCGCGGGCGTGCTGCCGGCCGGCGTGCACTGGCTGCTACCGGGCGAAGCCATCGCCACCCGCGTGTCCCTGCTCGGGCGCCACCTCGAACTGGCGCCACGGCGCGTGCATGCCGGCGCGCACACCGCGCGCGTATCCGGTCGTGCCTACTTCCAGGTGCTCGAGCCCGAGCGCGTGCAAGCTGCGGATGAAGCGATCGCGGCGCAGGTACGCGACGCCTTGCTGACGCAACTGACCGGATCGCTGCCGCAGCTCGCCGAACTCACCCCGGCCGAGCGCAACCACTGCCTGCGCGACGACCTGCGCCGCGTGCTGCGCAGCGAAGGCATCCTGCTGACGCGGCTCGAACTGGCGATCGAGGCGCAGTCGATCGGCTGAGTGCTTGTGCCAACGGGGGGTGGTGCCGATACTCGCGGGCCCAACTGACGAGTGCGCCCGATGCTGCGACCGCTGCTGCTCTGCTTCTGTCTGCTCGCGAGCGCGCAGGCCGCGACGCCGCCGGCCGACCTGATCGTCCACGACGCGCGCATCCACACCGTGGATGCGCGGCGGCCGCTGGCGCGCGCGATGTCGGTGCGCGCCGGGCGCATCGTGTTCGTCGGCAGCGAGCGCGAGGCGCTGAGCCTGCGCGGACCGCGCACGCGTCTGCTCGATCTCGACGGCGCCAGCGTGATCCCCGGAATGATCGACGCGCATGCGCACCTGCTTGGCCTGGGCCAGAGCCTGCAGACCGTCGACCTGCGCGGCACCACGTCCTACGAGGCGGTGATCGAACGCGTGCGCGAGCGCGCCCGCAGCACGCCCGCGGGGCGCTGGATCGTCGGTCGCGGTTGGGACCAGAACGACTGGGCCGACACGCGCTTTCCCGACCATGCCGCGCTGAGCGCGGCACTGCCGACGCACCCGGTGTTGCTGGAGCGTG
>Ga0073902_10001072_pt1 | contig 15243 bp, 11 predicted proteins | sample KloWWTmeKNB19Kit_FD_66667 | JGI IMG/M metagenome (GOLD analysis project Ga0073902, IMG submission 66667) | Active sludge microbial communities from Klosterneuburg, Austria, studying microevolution and ecology of nitrifiers - Klosterneuburg... | ecosystem: Engineered > WWTP > Aerobic digester >...
CCGCGTTGGTCGAAACCGCCACAAAGTGTCTGGCCACCGCGGCCGGATCGCCCAACGTCGCGAGCGCCCAGGCCCGGGCTGTCCGGGCGTTGGTCATCGTCTCCTGGGTGGTGAAGGTCTTTGACGCGACGATAAAGAGCGTCTCGGCCGGGTCGAGGTCACGAACAGCCTCAGCAAAGTCTGTGCCGTCAACGTTGGACACGAAACGGCAGGCCAGGTCGCGGGCGGCGTAGTGGCGCAACGCTTCGTAGGCCATCACCGGGCCGAGGTCCGATCCGCCGATGCCGATGTTGACGACCGTTCGAATGCGCTTGCCGGTGTGGCCCGTCCACGCCCCTGAACGCACACGCTCACAGAAGGCGGCCATCCGATCGAGCACGGCATGGACGTCGGGGACGACGTTGCGGCCATCGACCCGGATGTCGGCATCCCGCGGCGCGCGCAGGGCGACATGCAACGCTGCCCGGCCCTCGGTGAGGTTAATCTTGTCGCCCCGGAACATCGCATCGATGCGCTCGCGCAACCCGCTCTGCTCGGCCAGCGCGATCAATAGGCGTAACGTCTCCTCAGTGACCCGGTTCTTGGAGAAGTCGAGATACAGCCCTTCGGCCTCGCGGACAAAGCGCGTGCCGCGGGCGGGATCCTGGGCGAACAACTGGCGCAGATGGACGCCTGCTTGCGCGGCAGCGTGGGAGGTGAGCGCGCCCCAGGCGGGGCGCTCGGTGAGGGAGTTTGTAGAAGGGTTCATCGTGTATTTTCGGAGTTGATTGTCCCCGGCTCCGCCGGGGACAATCAACTCCTCCCAATTTCGTCGAGATCAGCAAATTGCAGCGACCACAGATGCTGATACAGCCCGCCCGCGGCCAGGAGTTCGTTGTGCGTCCCCTGCTCGACGATGCCGCCGGCCTGCAGCACGACGATCCGGTCCGCCCGCTGAATCGTCGACAGGCGATGGGCGATGACAAAGCTCGTTCGCCCGCGCATGAGCCGCTCAAGGGCTTCCTGGACCAGGCGCTCGGACTCCGAGTCAAGCGACGAGGTGGCCTCATCCAGGATCAGGATGCGCGGATCCTTGAGCAGCATCCGGGCGATGGTGACCCGCTGGCGCTGGCCCATCGACAGCTTGACCCCCTTCTCGCCCACGACCGTGTCATACCCGCCCGGCAGGCCGATGATGAAGTCATGGGCGTTGGCCGCCCGGGCGGCTTCCTCGATGGCGTGCGTGCTGGCGTCGAGCCGGCCGTAGGCGATGTTCTCGCGGATGGTCCCGCCAAACAGAAAGGCCTCCTGCGGCACCAGCCCGATCTGCTCGCGCAACCCGCGCAGGTCAAAACCGCGCGAGTCCCGGCCATCGATGAGAATCCGCCCGGCCGTGGGCTCGTAGAAGCGCGGAATCAGGTTGACCAGGGTGGTCTTGCCCACTCCGCTCGGACCGACGATGGCGATGGCCTCGCCCGGACCGGCCCGCAGCGCGATCCCGCTCAATACCGGCTGCCCGCCGTCATAGCCAAAGGCAACGTCCTCGAAGACGACCTCGCCTCGGAGCGGGCCCGGCATCACCGCGCCCGGCGCGGCGAAAGGCTCGGGCGCAGTGTCGAGCATCTCAAAGATCCGCCGCGCGGCGCCAAGCGCCTCGCGCACCCTGGCATACAGCCCGGCGAATTCGCCCAGTGGCCCGGCCACCATGAACATGTAGAAAAGAAAAGCGACCAGCTCGCCCGGGGTGAGCTCGCCCCGCGCAACCTGGCGCCCGCCAAACCAGAGCATGAAGGTTAGCGCGCCAAAGCCCAGAAAACTGATCAGCGGGACGAAGACCGCCCGCACCCGGGCCCGCTGCATGGCCGTGCCGTAGGCAGCCTCGACTCGCGATCCAAAACGCGCCCGCTCGAAGGCCTCGCGGGCGAACGACTTGACCACCCGGATCCCCGACAGCATCTCCTCGAGGGCGACTACGGACTCCGCCAGGCGGTCCTGAAACGCGGTCGACAGACCCTGCAGGCGGCGGCCAAAAAACAAGCCCGCCAGCATCACCGGTGGAATCAGGGCGAAGATGACCAATGTCAGTTGGGCATTCATCACCAGCATGAGGACGATCCCGCCGGCCAGGCTGATGGTCTGGCGCAGCAGGCTGAGCGGGGTGTCGGTCAGGGCCTCCTGGGTGACGGTGACGTCGTTGCTGATCCGCGACACGATCTCGCCGGTGCGGCGCTCGGCGAAGAAGCGCAGGGGCAGGGTCTGCACCCGCCCATGGATGTCCAGGCGCAGGTTGGCGATCAGGCGCTGGCTCACCCCGGCCATGAGATACGAATGGCCAACCGAGAGCAGGCTTTGGATGACGAACAGGCCGAGCAGTCCGAGCGCGATCTGGTCAAGCTGGACGGCGCTGCCGGTGACAAAGACGCCATCGATCAGCCAGCGCACCGCCGCCGGAAGGGCGAGGGTGACCGCGCTGGAGAGGGCGAGCAACACCGCGGCGACGGCCAGCGTTTTCCAGAACGGGGCGATCAGCCCGACCAGGCGGCGCAGATCGGCCCGGGTCGCGGGGGAAGGCGGTTTGAGTTTCACGGGCGCGTGGAATCTTACCCGCATGCTTCCTGCGAGGTCGCCCGGGGAGTGCGCCTGACGTATCCCAAACAGCCGTGTCTACCGGTCCATTCGATCGATCTGACCACTTATCGCCAAGTGAGGGAACGACTCTGGCCAAGGGTACGGGTTCCACGTTGATGGCGCAAGTGGTGAGTATGTCTTGGCTCATAACGTTGTCGTCTTCACGCACACCCCACATAATTGTCATCCTGAGTGCGCCCAACAAGTTTTCGCCGGGACGAACGTTGCGGGCGCACGAAGGACCCCTATTGCCTATCACCAGACATGCGCAAATCGGCAGCAGCGAAATGACGCCGATTCGTGCTTCATCCTGCCGTACGTCACAGGGGTCCTTCGCGCGCCCTTGACGCGTGTGTATGCGAGCGCTCGAAGGGGCGCGCTCAGGATGACACGGGTGGGGGTGTGCGCTGCCTGTGGCCTGAGCAGTTACGATTTGCGCCGATATCCTTTGTCCGAATCGGTCAGAGTAATTGCCAAATGCGCGACAATACGAAAGGAATGAAAACCGTAACCATCTCGCCCAAGCACCAGATTGTGATCCCACTTGCGATTCGTCAATCGCTGGGCATCAGGCCTGGGCAGAAGATGCTGGTTCTGCAGGCTGAAGGTCGGATTGAGCTGATTCCCGTCGTGAAGGCAAAGAAGTTGCGTGGATTTCTGAAGGGCATCGACACGTCCGTCCAGCGCGATGAAGACCGGTTTTAGGTACGGCGAAGACCTTGCGGGTCTTCGAGACCCGCGAGGTCTCATGGACTCACTCAGCCCGGCGCCACGAATCGCCCCCAGCCGGGCGCGCCGACAACGTCGTTGCCCCGGGCGACCACCCGCCCGCGCACGATCGTCATCGCAATTGATCCCTTGACCGGCAGGCCGTTCCACATCCGGGCCGCGCCCGCCGCCCGCGTGCGCCATTGGCCGACATCGATGCGGCTCTCTCCGCGCAGATCGACCAGGGTGAAGTCCGCATCCGACCCAACCGCGATCGCGCCCTTGCGCGGATACAGCCCGAAAATGCGGGCGGCGTTCGCGCTGGTCAGATCTGCCATCTGCGACAGGCTCAGCCGGCCGTCGATGACGGCGGTCAGCATGAGCGGAACCAGCGCCTCGATCCCGGGCGCACCGGGCGGAGCGGCCCACATGTCGTTCCAGTGCGGCTCCTTCTCCGAGGCCAGAAACGGCGAGTGGTCACTGCACACGAAATCGATCTCGCCGCGCTGCAGGCGCTCCCACAGTCCGGCCACCAGCTCGGCGCTGCGCAGCGGCGGATTGGTCTTGGCATACGGGCCGTGCTCCTCAAACAGATCCTCGGTGACAAACAAGTATTGCGGACAGGTCTCGACCGTTACCGCCTGACCGCGCCGGCGGGCCTCGGTAATCATGTCGACGCTGTGCGGGCTGGAGCAATGCACGATGTGCAGCCGCGCGCCGGCCGCCCGGGCAAGGGTCAGGCACTGCGCCACGCAGGCTTCCTCAACGATGGGCGGGCGGGCCCGGCCATGGCTGCGCGGGCCGTTCTCCCCGGCCGCGCGCGCATCGGCGCTCAGCCGGTCGATGAGCCAGGCATCCTCGGCATGCACGGCGGCGGCCAAACCGGTGGCGGCCACGGCCTGCAGCGCCCGGAAATAGTCGCCCGGGTCGGGGCAGCAGATCCCGTTGAACTCGCGCTCGCGCCCGACCGGGGTGCGGGTGCGGAAGCTCTTGAAGGCGCACGCGCCCGCGGCGGCCAGCCCGGCGATATCGTCGAGGTTGTCGCCAGCCGCGCCGCCATACAGGCCAAAATCGATATAGGCCTTGGGCGCGGCAATGGCGACCCGCGCCTGCAGAATCTCGCCGGTGTGGACCGAGGGGGTCGAGACCGGCATCTCGAGCAATGTGGTGATGCCACCCGCGGCGGCGGCGGCGGTCCCTGAAGCGAAGTCCTCGCGCTCGTTGCGGCTGGGGTCGCGCAAGTGGGTGTGGGTGTCAATGACCCCCGGCAGGACGATCAGCCCGCTGGCGTCGATACCTTCCGCCGCGTCGCTCAGCGCGCCCGCGGCCGTCAGCGCAACGATCCGCCCGTCGCGAATGGCGATGTCGAGCCGGTCCACGCCAGCCGGTGTGACGACCGTCGCGCCCGTGATCAGTGTGTCCGCCTGCATCGTGCCTCTCCTTGGCGCCCGCGGCGCCCCACGCGTCAAATCCCGAGCCCGGCCTGCCCCGGCTCCGCCGGGGCAGGCCGGGCCCGGGTATTAGGCAACATCCAGCAGCTTCAGCCGCCGCAGAATATCCTTGAGATCAGCCAGCGTCCCTTCATCCAACCCCGCGCTTGGCGCGCGCACGAGGGTCGTATTCAGCGCCCCGCGCCAGTGATAGATCACCTTCCGGATCGCCAGGTTGATCAGCGGCTGGTTCTCAAAACGGATGAGCGGGCAATAGCGGAAGAAGACGTCGGTCGCGCCGTCGATGTCGCCCGTCGTATAACGATTGTAGATATCGACCAGAATCTCGGGAAACCCAAACCCCGTCATGGTCCCCACCGCGCCGCGCTTCATTTCTTCCAGGAACATCATCCCGCCCAGCCCGCCAAAGACGCGCAGGTCGGGGTTGGCCGCCAGGGCCCGGGCCACCTTGGGCGGAGACGGCTCGTCCTCGAGCTTGAGCCAGCGGCAGCGCGGAGCCTCGCGGGCCAGCGCGGCAACGAACTCGACCGACATGTAAACCCCGACGCTGGTTGGATGATCCTGCACCACGATCGGCAGATCAATGGCCTCGGCAACGCTCAAGTAGTGCTTGCGCACGGCCGGATCATTGACCGGCCGGGCCAGGCGGGGCGGCGCCACCATCACCGCCATTGCCCCCAGCGCCTGAGCCTGGCGCGAGAAACTGATGCAGCGCTCCGTCGCGTCGTGGGAGGTCCCGACGCAGATGGGAATGCGCCCATCGGCGGCGGCGACAAAGGCCGCCACGCTGCGGGCCCGCTCGTCATCCGAGAGCTTGGCGCCCTCGCCCATCACCCCGAGGATGGTCATACCGTGCACGCCCAGCCCGACCACGAAGTCGGTCAGTTGGCGGATGCCCGGCTCATCGAGGCTGCCATCCGCCCGCCAGGGCGTTGGCACGATGTTGTATATCCCCCGCAGGAAGTCGTCGCTCATGTGTCTCCTGAGTGCGTGCCTGGTAGTCCGAATCCTGATCCCCCGGCTCCGCCGGGGGATCAGGATTCGGAACTCTCAGCCCTGAGTCACTCGCGCATAGTGCCGCTTGCCAACCTTGAGCACCACCGGCGCCTTGAGGTCCAACGTTTCCTTCCAGTCCGCGACCTTGCGCCCGTCGACGGTGACGCCGCCGCCCTCGATCAGCCGGCGCGCCTCGCCCTTCGACTTGGCGAGTTTGGCGTCGGCGATGACGTCAACGATGTTGGCCGAGCCGGTCACGGCGAAGACCGGGATGTCATCCGGCACATCCTTATCCCTGAACCGCGAAACAAAATCGTGCTCGGCCCGCGCCGCCGCATCGGCGTCGTGGAAGATTGCAACAATCTCGCGGGCGAGTTCCATCTTGATGTCGCGCGGGTTGATCGATGGATTCGCGATCCGCTCACGAATATCAGCCAGCATGGGCGGGGTATAGCGGGTGACCAGCTCGAAGAAGATCAACATCGCCGAGTCGGGCAGGCTCATCACCTTGCCATACATGTCCTCGGGCGTGGACAGGATGGGGATGTGATTGCCCAGCGATTTGGACATCTTCACTATTCCGTCGGTGCCGGGCAGAATCTTGACGAAGATGCCGATCTGCGGCTTCTGTCCAGCGGCGTCCTGGAGCTTGCGTCCGGCCGTTAGAATATTGAAGAGCTGATCGGTCCCGCCGACCTGGACATCGGTCTCCTGCGCGACCGCGTCGTAGCCCTGCATCAAGGCGTAGAAGGTTTCATGCAGGTAGATCGGGTCGCCTTTTTGCAGGCGCTGGGCAAAGTTTTCACGGCCCAGGAACTGCTGTACGGTGAAGTTCTGGGCCAGCCGGATGACATCGATGAAGCTCAGCTCGCTCAGCCACTCGGCGTTGAAGCGCACCCGAGTCCGCTCGCGGTCCAGGATCTTGAAGGCCTGCTCACTGTAGGTTCGGGCATTGTGGGCGACTTCCTCGCTGGTCAACTGCGGGCGGAGCTTGTCCTTGTCGGACGGGTCGCCCAGCAGGCTGGTGTAGTTGCCGATCAGAAAGGTCACCTCGTGGCCGAGCTCCTGAAACTGGCGGAGCTTGCGCATGGTTAGCGTATGTCCCAGATGCAGATCGGAAGTGCGCGGGTCGTAGCCGCAGTAGATCTTGAGCGGGCGTCCGGTTTTCTGGCTATCCTCCAGGCGCGCGCGCAATTCGCGGGTCATGGCGGCGGCGGTCGGCGCGTCGCCATATTCGGTGCCCTGCATGAGGAGGGCGACCTGTTCGTCGAGGGTCATGTGCGATGGCATAGCGCCAGCGATTGTATGCGAAATGCGGGCATGTTCGCTGCACGAAAGAAATCTATCCGCAGATTCACGCAGATTCTCGCCGATTTCGTTTTGAGGGACTCGGCATTGCCTCGCGCGTACGACCCCCAAAAAGGAATCTGCGCCAATCTGCGTGAATCTGCGGACAGAAAACTTGGTGCCAATGCGGTTGAGACAGGCACCGGTCCTTGTGCTAGTCGAAAGATCAATACCCGCGCTCGAAGTCAACCTCGGTCGGCATGCGCTTTCCGGTGACGTAATACTGGTAGTTGTCGATGAAGATGTCGACGACCCGGGACTCGTAGTCCGGCGCCATCCCGGAGACGTGGGGGGTGAGGATGACGTTGTCCAGGTCCCACAATGGGCTCGAGGAGGGCAGTGGCTCGGTCTCAAAGACGTCCAAGGCCGCGCCCGCGATGCGGTGCGTGCGCAGGGCCTCGATCAGGGCCGGCTCGTCGATGATTTCGCCGCGGGCGATGTTCACCAGATACGCGCTGGGCTTCATCAACGCCAGAACATCCGCGCTGATCATCCTGCGCGTCTGCGCCGTCAGTGCCGCAACGATGACGAGGTAATCGGCCTCCGCGGCGAGTTTGCCCAGGCCGTCACGCTGGAACCAGGTCACGGGCGGTTCGCCGGGCGCGGCAGCGCCCACCACGGCCTGTCTCCCACGCATGGCCATGATCCGCATGCCAAGGGCCGCGCCGAGAGTGGCGATCCGGTTGCCCACAGCGCCGTAGCCGACCAGGCCGAGTGTCGCCCCGTCAAGGACATTCGTCCGATAGCTGCGCCGGTTAATGGGCCATCCCCCGGGCCCCCCCGATGCGCGCCAGTGCAGGAGTTCCGAAAAGCGATGAGCCAGATTCAGCATCATCATGAGGGCGAACTCCGACATGACGACCGCATGGGTGCCGGCCGACGTGGTCAACCGCACCCGGCCGCCTCCGAAAATCGGCTGGCCGATGACGTGGTCGATCCCTGCCCAGTAACCCTGCAGCCAGGCAAGGCGGGGCGTCTGCTCGGGAAGCGGAAGCTTCCGGCTGTCGCTGACGAACAAAATGTCGGCTTCAGCGAGCGCTTCAGGCGACGCGTCAGCAAGGCTTGCGCACCGGCTGACGATGGCGCCGGGCATGCCCGCCTGCAGACGAGCGAGGCTGGCATCGGAAAAGGGATGGAGGAGCAGCACGTTCATTTGAAAAGCGAGGGGCGAGATCACAATCCCCGCGCTCCGCGCGGGGATTGTGATCTCGCCCCTCGTTATTGGGATCGCTTCTAGCGAATGGCCTTTTCGGTCTTGGCGTCGAAGATATGGATGTTGTCCATGTTGAACGCCATGCTGACGCTGTTCCCAACCCGGCCCTTGCTGCGCGGGTCGACCCGGGCGAGGAAGTTCTTGTCCTGCGCATTCAGATACAGGATGACTTCGTTGCCCATCAGCTCGGTCACTTCGATCTTGGCATCGACCATTTCCTTGTCAATGCCGACCGGGGCGAATTCGGGGTCGTGCACATCTTCGGGGCGGATGCCGAAGATGATTTCCTTGCCCATATGGCTCTTGAGCGGCGCATGCTTGAAGCCCGGCACCTTGACCCGAAAGATCCCGGTGTCCACGTACATCTCGCCGTCGCCACCGGTGAGGGTGCCCTTGAACATGTTCATCGACGGGCTGCCCATGAAGCCGGCCACGAAGATGTTGTCGGGCTTGTCATAGAGCGACTGCGGGGTATCGATCTGCATCAGCACGCCGTCCTTCATGACCGCAATGCGCGTTCCCATCGTCATCGCCTCGACCTGGTCGTGGGTGACGTAGATGAAGGTCGTGCCAAGCTGCTGGTGCAGTTTGCTGATCTCGGCGCGGGCCTGCACGCGGAGCTTGGCGTCCAGGTTCGACAGCGGCTCATCCATGAGGAAGACCGCCGGGTTGCGGACGATGGCGCGGCCAACCGCCACGCGCTGGCGCTGGCCGCCGGAGAGCTGCTTGGGCTTGCGGTCGAGCAGGGCCTCGATGCCGAGGCGCTTGGCCGCTTCCTTCACCCGCTTGTCGATTTCGGTCTTGGCCACCTTGCGCAGCTTCAGGCCGAACGCCATGTTGTCATAGACCGACATGTGCGGATAAAGGGCGTAGGACTGGAACACCATCGCAATGTCACGATCCTTCGGGGGCACGTCGTTGACGACGCGGTCGCCGATGTAGATCTTGCCGTCGCTGATTTCCTCCAGGCCCGCCAACATGCGGAGCGAGGTCGTCTTGCCGCACCCGGATGGGCCGACGAAGACGAGAAACTCCCGATCATTGATCGAGATGTTCAGGTCGGATACGGCGGTGACATCGCCGAATCGCTTGTACACGTGCTCAAACACAACGCTAGCCATTTAGCTGCCTCCAGATTGACTTTCCAGCGAATATGGTAATTTGGTTTGGTAATCGCCGGACAGGGAGCATTGTACCCGGGACGCCATATCGCGCAAGCGGCCATTGTCCTGACGCCAAAGCCCGGCCACCCATCCTATAATCCAGCCTCCGATGCGTGTCACCGTCGTTCTGCCGACCTACAACGAGGCCGAGAACATCACCCTCCTGCTCCCCGAACTTCTGGCGCTGCCGCTCAGCATCCTGGTGGTGGACGACAACTCGCCGGACGGGACGGGCGACATCGTGGCCGAATGGGCGGCCCACGAACCGCGGGTGTCGGTTTTGCGCCGGCCCGGCAAGCTCGGGCTGGGGACGGCCTATGTGGCGGGTTTTGAGCGCGCCCTCGCCGAGGGCGCCGAAGGCGTATTGACCATGGACGCCGACTTTTCGCATCACCCGCGCTACATCCCGGCCATACTCAAGGCCGCCGAAAACGCCGACGTGGTGATCGGCTCGCGGTATGTCCCGGGCGGCGACGTGCTGTATCCCTTTCATCGGCGCTTTCTGAGCAAGACCGCCAACTTCGTGGCCCGTGCTGCGCTGGGTCTGCGCGCCCATGATTGCACGGCCGGGTTCCGGCTGTATCGCGCCGCGGTGTTGCGCAAGGTCCCAATCGAACGCATTCGTTCGAGCGGCTATTCCTTTTTGGTGGAGATGCTCACCTACGCCCAGCGCACAGGCATTCGGATTGCCGAAGTGCCGATCATTTTCGCCGATCGTGAGCGCGGCGTTTCAAAGATCTCCAGCCGCGAGATCTTCAAGGGCATGACGACGGTTGCGCGATTGTTTCGCGATCGGGTGCTGGGGCGGTTGTAGATCTGTTTCTCGAGGCGATATCCCCCGGCTGCGCCGGGGGGATATCGCCTCGAGACTTGGTTTTGTTGGATTCCTCAACGCTCCCCGGCCACGGCGTACAGCGGCTTGATGACAGCCGCTGAGAACCCAAGATCCTCAAGCCGCCCTCCCACCCCCTCCGGGGCAGCCGCGTAGAGCTGCAGGGCGTCGCGGGCAAGTATCCGCTCCCGTGCGCTGGCCGGGTCGCCCAGAAATGCCCGCAGCTCCGCCCTGGACGCATTCGCGGTGGCGCCAAAGGTTGCCAGTGCCAGGGCCACCCCTGCTTGAAACAGATAGGCCTCGCGCTCCATCGCCAACTGGGTGAAGTCGGTCTTGCGGGCGGGATCCACAGCATGCTCGCGCTGAAAGGCATGCAGGACCTCGTGCGCCAGCACCGCCACATCGGCGGGGTTGCTCATGTCCAAACGCGAAACGCCGATGAGATAGCGGCCGCTCCTGGCCGGAAAACTGATCCCCTCTGGGCCCTGGAGCAATCCGATCCGGCGCAGACCCTCGTCGGGGAGGATGCGAATGTCAAGCTTGTCCAGCAGGCAAGGGTCCATCGCCAGAAGCTCGGCTCCGAGTGGCGCGCGCTGCAGCTGGGCCCGAAAGAACGCCCGATCCGACTGGCTCATGGGCGGCGAAATCGAGACCAGCAGGCGGGCCGGTTCAAGCCAGATTGGCGCATAGCCGTTGGTCGGCGGGTAGGCGAGATCGATCTGGGCGGGCAGGATCTGCGTGTCATGGGCCAACTGCGCGGTTGCGTACAGGTCAGCCAACGGCCCATTGGATACCCGCCTGCCGTCCAACTCGCCAGATACGGCCGGCCCTGTAAGCGCCAAACTCGCATCGCGCTCAGCCAGTTGCAGACGGGTCCGGATCTGGAGCGCCCCGCGCTCCGCCGCCTCAAGCGCCTCGGCCAACCGCCGCAAGGCTGGCATCACGCTGCCATCCATCTCCGCTTGAAAAGCCTGCGCCCCCGGGCCAATCCAATCCCCGCCGCGCAGGGTTTCCTGGCAGAACGCAAGCCGAGTGCGCGCGGAACGCACCGCTTCCGCCTCGCGCGCGAGACGCGCGGCGATCTGGGCCATCAGGTCATAGTCGATTCGAACTCGGGGAGATCGATGCAGTTCGCTGGACACAGTCAGACCCTACGCGGAAATCGTCCCGCCGCGCCTGACACTTGGCTGACATCGACCTCACGCCTTTGACTTTCGGCATTACCATATCGGGGGAGTTCCACAACATGCTGACGCTTCTCGAGAAACTTCTCTTCATCCTCGCCGTCGCCGCCTCACTGAGCCTGTCATACGTCACCTTTGGCCGCATGATCCGCGTAATCCGGCGCGGCCAGGGCACGCTGCTCCTCGACCAGCTCCCCAGCCGGGTGATGAAGGGCCTGCTGGCGCTGGCCTCGCAGGGCCGCATCATCCGCAATCGGAAGGTGGCCTCGCTCTTTCACTATGGCGTCGCCTGGGGCTTTATCTTCTATCTGCTGGTCAACGCCGTCGATGTGCTCGAGGGCTATGTGCCCGGCCTGCGCTTCCTGGGTGATGGCGTGCTGGGCGGGCTGTATCGCCTGCTGGCGGATCTATTCAGCGCAGCCGTGCTGATCGGGGTCGCCTTCTTCCTCATCCGCCGCTTTGTCGCCCGGTCGCCCGAACTGCGCTTCCGAGCTAACGTACTACAGCACCCCGCGGTGGCCGCCGGCGGGGTGATGCGCGATTCGCTCATCGTCGGCGTCTTCATCTTCTTTCACGTCGGCTTCCGTCTGCTCGGCGCGTCGTTTCATGTGGCCGAGTCCCCTGACGCGTGGCAGCCGATTGCCAGCCTGTTGGGCCGGCTATGGGTTGGCTTCGCGCCGATTGCGCTTGAGACCGGGCGGCACGCGAGCTGGTGGCTGGCCCTCGGCCTGATCCTGGCCTTTCTGCCGTATTTCCCGTACACCAAACACGCCCATCTGTTCATGGGCCCGTTCAACTTCATGGTCAAGCCCGAGCGCAAGGCCCTCGGCGCGCTCGAACCGATCAACTTCGATGACGAGAGCGTCCAACAGTTTGGGGCGGCCAGGCTGACCGACCTCAGCCAGAAGCACATCCTGGATGCCTTCGCCTGCATCATGTGCAACCGCTGCCAGGACGCCTGCCCGGCATACGCCACCGGCAAGTCGCTCTCCCCGGCCGCGCTGGAGGTCAACAAGCGCTATCACATCCGCGAGCATTTCAATCTGCTCGCCAGCGGGGGCGAGGACAGCCTCAAACTGATGGACTACGCCATCAACGAGAGCGCAGTCTGGGCGTGCACGAGCTGCGGGGCATGCGTCGAGGTCTGCCCGGTCGGGAATGAGCCGATGTTCGACATCCTCAACATCCGGCGCAACCAGGTCCTGATGGAGAGCAGTTTTCCCGCCCAGCTCAAGACCGCCTTCACCGGGATGGAGCGCAACAGCAATCCATGGCAGATGAGCGAGGACCGCCTGGCCTGGACAAAGCCGCTGTCCTTCGCGGTCCCAACGGTCGAGGACAACCCGACCTACGAGGTGCTGTATTGGGTCGGCTGCGCCGGCGCGTTTGACCCGAACGCCCAAAACATCGCCCGGGCCATCGCCACCGTGCTGCATTCGGCGGGGGTCAACTTCGCCGTGCTGGGCAATCAGGAGATGTGCACCGGCGATGTCGCCCGCCGGGCGGGCAACGAGTATCTGTTCTTCGAGATGGCCAAGGCGAACATCGAGGTGCTACGCGAGGCGGGGGCGGATAAGCGAACCATCATCGCGGGCTGCCCGCACTGCCTGCATACCATCGGCAAAGAGTACCAGGATTTTGGGGCGGTCTTCAACGTCGTCCACCACACCCAGTACATCAACACCCTGGTCGGAGCGGGCAAGCTCAAGTTGAACGCGGCCCGGCTGAAGGCTTCGACGGACAGCGTCACCTTCCACGACCCGTGTTATCTCGGCCGGCACAACGGTGAGACAGAGGCGCCCCGCGCGGCCCTCACGGCCGGGGGCGCGACCCTGGTCGAGATGCCGCGCAATCGAAAAGCCTCGTTCTGTTGCGGCGCGGGCGGCGCGCAGGTATGGAAGGAAGAGGAGCATGGCACCCAGGCCATGAGCGCAAACCGCTTTGCCGAGGCTCAGGCGACCGGGGCGAAAACCGTCGCGATTGGTTGCCCCTTCTGCGCCCGGATGCTCAACGACGCCAACGCCGGCGCGGGCTCGCCCATGCAGGTCAAAGACGTGGCCGAATTGGTCGCCGAGGCGATTGAGACGGCGTAGAGGCGCGCCTCTACGCCGCCCTTCACGGCCGCGGGCCGAGCTGGGTGATCGTCAGACGAAACGCATACGCCGTCCGGTTCAGCAACCTCTCCTTCACCTGGCGATAGACCGGATCCTGCTCGGCCAGCCCGGTGGTCGTCAACAACGGTCTGAGTTCAGTTGATCTCGAGATCAATGCCGCGGTCGAATCGTTCCGGGTGCGGTCGCGGCCGAGTTGAACGAACCAAACCCCCGCGTCCCGGGTGCGCGCCAGGATGCCAAGCACCTCATCCGCCTGCGACACATCAAAGTGCCGCGCCCGGACATCTGGCGGCAGGTAGCGCTCGACCAATGAATCAGACTCGGTCACGACGAGGTCCCCAGGCTGGGCGCGCTCGGCGATGTATTGAGCGGCCTCGCGAGCGGGCGTGGTGTAGATCGGGTTGAGGGTGTCCATCCGCAGATCGTGCTGAATGCCGGATTGGGCCTGGGCGACCAACAGGGCGGCCACGATGAGCGCTGCGGGCCGGACAGGCAAGCGGGACGCGCCATACGCGCAGATCGCGATAAAGGGGGCGAATGCGCTCATGGTCCGGGCCGCGCTGTTGACAAACGGGCTGTCGCGGGCCACGGTGGCGAGCAGGGCCAGCGACACGGCCAGCGGGACGGCCAGCATCGTGACCGCCGTCCAGACCGGCGCGCGGCCGGCTGGTCCTTTGCGCGAAAACAAGCCCATGGCCAGCAGCGCCACCGATGCCGCCAGCCCCAGCAGCGCGGCCACCCGCCAGGGAAAGAGATACTCGCCGATCGACCAGGCGAAGCCGGCGTAAGCGATCTTCAGCACGTGCCCGACAATCCCAGTTGAAAGCTCGGCCACGCCGAAGTCGCGCGCGCCCTGGAGCAGCGCAGCGGCGGCAAGCGGCACGCACATGACCAGCCAGACGGCATGCGCGATCGCCCAGCCACGCAGCGGAACCCGCGAGCGGCGCAGCAGCGCGACGATAACCATCAGGTTTTGGGCCAGCAACACCGCATATGCCGGATAGTCGGACAGCAGCAACCCGCTGGTGGCGATAAAGTGGACGATCCAATCCCGCCGCGAGGCGCGCCCGCGCAGAATGCCCACAAAGGCCGCATTCGAGAGCGCGGCCAGGGTCGCCACAAACGTGTAGTAACGGATGATCTGCCCGTATGACAGCAGGAGCGGGTGAATGGCGCACAGCAGCACCGCGAACCCAGCCGCGCGCGGGCCAAACAGCCGCCGGGTCAGCGCGTAAACCGCCGGCACAAAGAGCACGGCGAAGAGGGCTGGCAGCAGTCGGGTCTGCCACTCGGCCCCGCCCGCCATCTGGCGCCAGCCCCACATCAGCAGGTTGAACAACGGCGGCCGGCGTTCACTGTCCAATGCCTGGGTCAGGGCGGTCTGAAATGTTGGCGCCGTGGTCGCATCGATGACGATCTGCTCGTCGATCCAAAGATTGGGGAGGTGCAGGGTAAAGAGCAGCCGCGCCGCGAGAATCGCCGTCGCGAGCACGACAAGCCAGGGGATTCGAGGGGCTTTGGCCGGGAGGGCGCTGCTCGGCATTCAGTCACCTTGAAATCGCAGACCGGGTTGTTTTGCGGAAGCGATTCCCCCGCCGGGGCGGGAAAATCGCTTCCGCCAATCGATT
>Ga0073902_10001075_pt1 | contig 15213 bp, 13 predicted proteins | sample KloWWTmeKNB19Kit_FD_66667 | JGI IMG/M metagenome (GOLD analysis project Ga0073902, IMG submission 66667) | Active sludge microbial communities from Klosterneuburg, Austria, studying microevolution and ecology of nitrifiers - Klosterneuburg... | ecosystem: Engineered > WWTP > Aerobic digester >...
AAAGTGAGATGAAATTTTTGAGAATGTTGGAGGAAGCAGAAATCTTGTGGTCTTTGTAACAGATGACATCTTTCAATCCAATAATAACCCCGTGTAGTTTACCCAAGCGGTTGCCGGCTCTTCTTTTTTCATCTAATTGCCTCGCTTTTTCTGTGGCTTCTTCCGAATATACTTCTATAAAAGCGTTGAGATGTTTTGTAGCATGGATCCGCTGCAGGTAATGGTTGACTGCCAGTAAGCAGGTTGCATTTCCTTCCTGTAATTGGGCATGATATTGCTCAATGGAAGAGAACTCAAACAAATGAGATGGCTTTAAATGTGTATGTAAAATGCGATTAAAGGATTACTCTTTTACAGAGTTTTTTACTTCACTGGCACTCTCTTCAATTTCTTTCTTCACATTGGTTTTGGCATCGTTAAACTCACGGACACCTTTACCTAATCCACGCATCAATTCAGGGATTTTTTTACCTCCGAATAAAAGCAAAACGATAACCAGGATAATGATTATTTCGTTAGTGCCAAGCATCCCTAATAATGTAGGTTGTATCATAATCATGAAAATTAGAAATCAAAGATAACAAGTACTTAAAAATAAAGGAATAATAATTGATAAATACCAGTGAATAATAAAAAAGCCCCGGCAAAATCCGGGGCTTCTCAATAATATAAAGGAAATTTTACTTTGTTGTTTCAGCAACAGCCTGGCGTTTTTCACGGATTCTTGCACTCTTGCCACTACGTTTACGCTGATAGAACAATTTGGCACGGCGTACATTACCAGTTTTGTTCAACTCAATTGAATCGATATTTGGTGAGAAGAAAGGGAATAACCTTTCAACACCCACACCATCAGAAATCTTACGAACGGTGAAACTTGCTGTTGCACCATTGCCTTGTTTTTTGATAACATCGCCTTTAAAAGACTGGATCCTTTCCTTGTTACCCTCAATAATTTTATAGTTAACAGTTACATTATCACCTGCTTTGAAAGCCGGAAATTCTTTTTTGCCGGTCAGCTGCTCATGTACATATGCGATAGCGTTCATAATTCTGATTTTTAGGGAGGGCAAAGGTAGGGGAAAACGGTTTAAAGTTTAAGGTTTAGGGCTTAAAAGTTTCGTGGAATTACCGGGTCTATGCGAGAAAATTAAAAGGTTGCCATTGCAGCAACCTTAAACGCTTACACCTTAAACTTTTAAAAACCTTTACCTGGCCACATTTACAGCCCTCTTTTCCCGTATTACCGTCACTTTTATCTGGCCCGGAAAAGTCATTTCCGTCTGTATTTTCTGTGCTATTTCAAATGATAATTTATCTGATTCCTGGTCGGTTACCCTGTCAGCCTCTACGATTACCCGCAATTCTCTGCCGGCTTGTATGGCATAAGCCTTTTCAACCCCCGTGTAAGCCATAGCAAGATTTTCTAAATCTTTGATACGCTGCAGGTATTGCTGCATAATTTCTCTTCTGGCACCTGGCCTTGCTCCACTGATGGCATCACATGCCTGCACAATCGGGGAGATAACAAACTGCATCTCCATCTCGTCGTGGTGGGCACCTATCGCATTTACAACTGCGGGATTTTCTCCATATTTCTCTGCCAGTTTTGCACCTAATAAGGCATGGCTTAATTCGCTTTCTTCATCAGGAACTTTTCCAATATCATGTAGCAATCCGGCTCTCTTGGCTAATTTGGCATTTAACCCCAGCTCTGCAGCCATGGTAGCACAAAGGTTGGCTGTTTCCCTGCTATGCATGAGCAAGTTTTGGCCATATGAAGACCTAAACCTCATTCTTCCCACCATTCTTACTAATTCTTTATGAAGGCCGTGGATGCCTAATTCAATTACTGTTCTCTCACCAATCTCCATTACCTGTTCTTCAATTTGCTTTTTGGTCTTCTCCACTACTTCTTCAATTCTTGCCGGGTGAATACGTCCATCAGCCACCAATCGCTGTAAACTTAACCGGGCAATTTCACGACGAAGTGGGTCAAATGAAGAAAGCAGGATGGCTTCCGGTGTATCATCCACAATCAGGTCTACACCTGTGGCGGCTTCAATAGCCCTGATGTTGCGACCTTCACGACCGATAATCTGACCTTTTATTTCATCACTTTCCAGGTGGAACACAGTAATCGTATTTTCTATTGCATGTTCAGCCGCTGTCCTTTGAATAGTTTGGATAACTATTTTACGGGCCTCTTTTCCGGCTTTCAGTTTGGCATCTTCAATTATTTCCTGCTGTAAAGCCAGTGCTTTGGACTGTGCTTCATTTTTCAGACTTTCTATTAATTGTGCTTTTGCATCTTCGGCGGAGAGGTTGGCTATTTTTTCCAGCCGGCGGATATGTTCTTCCTGATGTTTTTCCAGTTCTGTTCTTTTGATATTCACTAATTCAATCTGGCGGTTCAGATTTTCTTTAATGGCTTCATTTTCCTTTACCTGCTTATCCAGCCCGGCTTCCTTCTGGTTTATAGTTTGCTCTTTTTGACGGATTTTGTTTTCCGTATCGTTTATCTTTTTGTTTTTCTCAAATACCTCTTTGTCGTGTGAAGATTTCAGTTGCACAAACTTCTCCTTAGCTTCCAGCTCTTTCTCCTTGCGGATGGTTTCAGCTCTTAGCTCTGCTTCTTTGAGTATTGTTTGTGACTGGAGTTCAGCTTCTTCTACTTTTAGCCGGGTATTTTTAGCAAAAATTAATTTACCCACTACAAGCCCCACAATGAGGGCGGCGACACCGATGATGATGTATAATATATTCGGATCCATGAATGTTTTTGTTTAATGGTGGCACAATGCTATTAATTAATAATAAAATCATACTCTGGTTAGTATGTAGTCTGCGAAGATACAAAACGGAAACTTATGGGAGAAATTGTAAAGCTGCCAGTTTCAGCCACCTAAAAGGGCACTTTTCCCGCATATTGGTTTCTACTTGCATGCCATTTCCCAGGTCGCTGAAAAGGACAATACCATCTTTCCCGGATAAAAAATATCAGAAAACAAAGGTATTTTACATTTAAAACCGGGGCTACTAATTTGCGTATCTGCCGAATTATATTCCTTTGCCTGTTAGCTGTAACAGCTCTTCCATCTCTTCATGCCCAAACCCATGCAGATTTTGAAAAGGAAATGGTGGAATTTTTTAACCAGGGAAAATTCGCCGAAGCTGTCCCCGTTGCTTTAAAAGCAAAAGATGCCGCTAAAAGAGAGTTTGGCGACACATCCGGTAAGTATATACTTGGTCTTACAAACCTTGCATTCTTATATGAGAAAACGGAGAACTATGCAGCGACTATTCCGTTGTATAAAGAAGTAGCTGCAATCCGGAAAAAAACGGTGGGGTCAGCCCATCCATCCTATGCTGTAACGTTGAATGATATCGGCAATTCATATTTTGCTCTGAAAGAATACAGCCTGGCCGAACCTTTTTATGCTGAAGCATTGGTTATTCAAAAAAAGAATTACGGTCCTGAACATCCGGAATATACTATCATCCTGAAAAACATAGCCTATTTATACCGGCTGCTTAACCAACTTGATAGATCCACCACCTGTTTTGAAGAGTACCTGGGGGTTGTCAAAAAATTAAAAGGAACAAATAGTGATGAATATGAAGAAGGGTTGAATGCCCTTAGCCTTGTATTGGTAGAAAACGGGAAATATGCTGCAGCCATACCCTTGTATAAAGAACTGGCAAAATTTTATGGTGATAAGCTCGGTGAGGAACATGAAAAATATTCAGACTTTATTAATGGATTGGGAAGATTGTACATGGAAATGGCTGATTTCAGCAATGCAGAGCTACTGTTCCGGAAGGCTATGGGAATTCGCAAAAAAAATGCTGGGGAAAATAGCGAATCATATGCCCAGAGTTTAAATAATATGGGAGTACTCTTTCGGAAAAAGGGTGACTTCAAAACTGCCCGAACTTATTATGAACAAGCGGTGGCATTACGTAAAAGGGTGGTAGGAGAACTGCACCAGGATTATGCGAATAGTCTAAGTAACCTGGCAGAACTCTGCGAGCAGGAAGGAGATTATGGGACAGCTGAGAAATACTACCTGCAAACTAATGCGATCATTAAGAAAGTATGGGGCGAAGAAAGTCCGGACTATGCCATGAACCTGAATAACCTTGCCAGCTTGCACGAACATATGGGCAAAAACAAAGAATCTGAACAATTATACAGGCAGGCAATGGCGATCCGAAAAAAAATATTGGGAGAAGAGCATCCTGATTATGCTCAAAGCCTCAATAACCTGGCAATGGTTTTTGGTAATACCGGCCAATATGGAGAAGCTGAAATATATTATAAACAGGCATTGGCAATACGGAAAAAGGTATTTGGTGAGGCTCATCCGGATTATGCGCAAACACTCAGCAACCTTGGCACTCTTTATAGTAAGATGGGTAAGTATAGCGAGGCAGAAGCATTATTTAAAGAAGCATTAGCGATCCGGAAAAAAAATACAGGTGAAGAAAACCCTGATTATGCATTGGTGCTGGATAACCTTGCCAGCCTCTATAATGAGATAAATGATTTCCGGGCAGCTGAACCCCTCTATAACACGGTAATTGCCATTCGAAAAAAAGTTTTAGGTGAAAATCATCCGGACTATGCCTCAAGTATAAACAATCTTGCAGCATTGTATCATAAAGAATCGAAATATGGCGAAGCCGAAAAAATGTATAACCAGGTAATTGAAGTGTATAATAAAACAACCGGGGAAGAGAGTACCGGGTACGCAACAACACTTAATAATCTTGGGGAGCTATACAGGAGTATGGGTAATTACAAAATTTCGGAATCTTTTTTTCTCCGTGCCCTGGCCATAAAAAAGAAATTGCTGGGTCCATCTCATCCCGGAACAGCTATTACTTATGCAAGCCTGAGTGCATTATATGCGGCCATGGGTAAATATGCTCTGGCGGAAGAATTTATTGAGAATTCAAACAATGTAGATATCCAATTTTTACAAAATAATTTTTCCAATCTCAGTGAATCGGAAAAAATGCTATGGTGGCAGGATGAAGCTTTTGGTTTTGAAATGGCTCCTTCATTGTTATATAACAATCCTTCGGCGTCCGCTTCTTTTATCAAAAAAACATTTACCCGCCAGGTTCAACTTAAAGGATTTATTCTCAAGGACGGCACTAAAATACTGGAGCAGGTAAGGCAGCAGGGTAGTGCAAAGCTGAAAGAGCTGCTGAATGAGTGGCAAACAAATAAAACCACACTGGCAAGGCAATATAGCCTTGCACCTGCTAAACGGATTACTGCATTAGACAGCCTGGAGAAACAAACGAATGAATTGGAGAAACAGCTGAATCAGCAATCCTCTCTTTTTCGCAGCAATCAGCAAAGCACCCAGGTTGGTTTTGAGGAGATACAGAAAGCATTGAAGAAAGAAGAAGCAGCTATTGAGTTTATTCGCTTTACGTACTTTAATAAATCATGGACTGACTCAGTTTTTTATGCAGCTTTTGTTGTAGTGCCTGGTATTGCAGCGCCACAGTTTGTAGTATTATGTGAAGAAAAAAAACTGGCTTCAATTTTAGATAAAAAAAATAATTCGTCTTCGGTTTTTGTAAAACAATTATACAGGGGACTGATTGTTGCTGAATCGGCCCAGGTAAATAGTAAAAGTGGAGATAGTCTTTTTAACCTTGTATGGAAGCCACTGCTACCTTTTTTAAAGGGGGTTAAAAAAATACATATGGCTCCGGCTGGTTTGCTAAACCGGGTTGCTTTTAATGCATTGCCAGTTGACAGCAATACTTACCTGATTGATAAATACCAATTGCGTCAATACAGTAGTGTACGACAAATAACTGAAATGCAGCCGCCGTTACAAGAACCTGCTGTTGTTGAAATTGTATTATTTGGGGGAATTGATTTTGATAAGACAGGTGCAGTCAAAAATGAAATAAACCCAACGAATTTGCCTGAAGCCATTCAGCGGAATATGAGTGGAGGTGCATGGCAGGGTCTTCCGGGTACCCTTGAAGAAGTGAATAAAATCAGCCAACTTTTTACAGCTAATAAAAAACAGGTAAGGGTAATTTCCGGAAAAAATGCTTCAGAGGAAAATTTCAAAGGACTAACAGGCCGGTCACCACGGATATTACACCTCTCAACGCATGGATTTTCATTGCCAGATGCAGCTAAAGACAAGAACAATAAAGCAAGTAACCAGTTTTCTCTTTCGGACAACCCTTTGTTACGTAGCGGAATTATTATGGCCGGTGCCAACACTGTTTGGAGTGGTGGAACAGCGTTGCCCGGTAAAGAAGATGGTATTGTAACGGCATATGAAATTTCAAATCTTGATTTAAGCAGTACCGAGCTGGTTGTTTTAAGTGCCTGCGAAACCGCCCTTGGTGATATCAGGGGGACGGAAGGGGTTTTTGGATTGCAACGTTCATTTAAATTGGCGGGGGTGCAACAAATGATTTTAAGCTTGTGGCAGGTGCCGGATAAAGAAACTGTTGAGTTGATGAGTATTTTTTATGCGAACAAATTAAAAGGACTTGCTACGTATGATGCCTTTAATGCAGCACAGGAAACCATGCGAAAAAAATATTCTCCCTACTTCTGGGCGGCGTTTATCCTTGTTGAGTAATTACTATTCAAATAACTATTTCTCCGTTAGTTGGTTATCTAATAATCTTTCAATGGTACTCAACTGGTCGGACAGATTTTCTTTTAAGATACCCGCCGCAGCTCCGGCATGTTGTTCGGTAGCATACCAGATCAGCACCATGGCGATATAGTCCTGCATATCCTTGCCGGCAAACATGGTTTTGTATTCAATAATCTTGTCGTTGATTGTTTTAAGGGTCTTCCGGACTACTTCTTCATCGGAAGGGTTGATTTTGATTCGGTAGGTGCGGTCGCCGATAAGAGCGGAGATAGCAATTAATTCACTCATTTTATTGGAGTTTTCAATTTCATTTGATTATATTCGATACCCTGATTATCCATAGCCATTATCCATTGCAAGAACTAATTAATTAAGGACACCTAAGGAAACGATTTAAATTATTAAAACGTTTACCATGTTTGCTAAAGTTAAGTCATCAATTTTTATTGATGCATTACAATTTCAGCTGGATGCCCCCAAAGGTAATTGTCTTCGTGGTGTTTTAAGAGATGACCAGGGAAGTATTTGCCGTACTATTGAAAAGGATATTGATAATGACCGGGGAGAACTTACCTGGGGTGGTCTTAATGATTTGCCTTATGGAAAATATACCCTTGAACTTTCACAGGGTGATGATGAAATGAAAATGAACCTGGTAAAACGGGTTTAGTTATTGTCCCAATAATGTAATACAGCGGTCAATTTCTTTTATGTAGCCGGTAATTCTTTTTTCAAATTCTTTCTTATCTGCCTCACTCATATCGCCGGTACTTACTTTTAATATACTTACCTGTTGTTTCAGTTCGTCAGCATTTTTTTGATGCACAACAATTTTTTGTTGTGCTGATGCCAGGTCTTCTTTCAATTTGCTGTTTTCTTTTTGCAGAGCAGCATACAGTTTCAACAAATGCTGAAGCTTATCCTGTATCCGTTTCAGATGTTGTTCGGTGTTGCTCATTTTCTGATTTCGGCTTGTAAATCTTTTTCCAAAGTCGTCATTATCTTACCCATCCAGCTATCGATCTCTTTATCGGTCAGTGTTTTTTCTTCATCAAGGAAAGTAAAGTTAACAGCTACTGATTTTTTACCTGCTCCCAGTTTTTCACTTTCAAAAATATCAAAGAGTTTGATATCCTGCAGTTTGTTCAGCTTTATCTTCTGCACTGATTGCTGGACCTGCTCCCAGGCCAATTCTTTGGCAACTATCATGGCGAGGTCACGTTGCACAGATGGATATTTAGGTAACTCTTTTACAGCCTTGGTTTGTTGGGCGGCAATAGTGGCCAGCACTGCCCAGTTGAGACTGGCGAAGAATACTGGTTGTTTGATACTGAATTTGTCAAGAATTTTTTTCTTTACTTCACCGGCACCACCGATAATTTGATTGTTTAGTTTGTAAACAATATGATTGTCCAGTTTGGGCACTTCTACTACTTCGATGGTATCCGGAGTGATGCCCAGTGATTTTAATACTGCATCAACTGTTCCTTTCAGAAAATAAAAATCCGAAGGATTGCTTTTGTGTTTCCAGTTGTCTTCGTTTTTATTGCCTGTGATGGTAATACAAAGATTTTCAGTTTCGTTATATTTTGCAGAACCGGAAGTACTGTATGATTTTCCAAACTCAAATAAGCGGAGCGAATTGTTCTTATGGTTAAGGTTATGGGCTACCACTTCCAACGAAGTTTCAAAAAGTGAATTGCGTAGTACATTCAACTCTGAACTCAGGCTGTTGAGCATTTTGACCATACTTTGTAACTCCTCTTCGGAAAAATAAGCTGCATTGGTGATGGAGTTGGTCATCATTTCATTGAAACCCTGACCAGCAAGATAGGTTGCCACTTTTTCACGATATACTTCGGTGGCATAGTTCTCTTCTACCGCCGGGGTAATGGTGATGGCTTCCGGGATCTCAATATTATCGAGCCCGTCTATTCGTACTATTTCTTCTACCAGGTCTGCAGGTAAGCTAATATCAGGTTTGTGATAGGGCACGGCTACCCTCAATTCATCAATTCCTTCTTTCAGTGTTTCAAAACCAAGGCTGTTGAGAATGTCTTTTACAGCATCGGGGTGATAATTTTTCCCACTAAGTTTTTTTATAAAATGCCATTTGATGGCGATTTCTGTTTTGGGCTTTTGGTTTGGATAAATATCCACAATACCGGAAGCAATCTCTCCACCACAAATTTCTTTTATAAGAATAGCGGCTCTTTTAAGCACATTCACAGTTGCGGAAATATCTGTCCCTTTTTCAAACCGGCTGGCTGCATCTGTTCTCAATCCGTGACGGAAAGATGTTTTGCGGATTGTTATTGAATCAAAGCAAGCACTTTCCAGGAAAATGTTTTTTGTTTTATTGGAAACACCACTGTGTAAACCACCAAATACCCCGGCAATACAGAGGCCTTCTTTTTCATCGCATATCATCAGGTCTTCTGCACTCAGCTTTCTTTCTTTTTCATCGAGGGTAACGAAAGATGTTCCCTGGGGCAGATTTTTTACAATAATTTTCTTTCCGGCAATCTGGTCGGCATCAAAAGCATGAAGCGGCTGTCCGGTTTCATGCTGGATGAAATTGGTGATATCGACAATATTGTTGATTGGACGGAGACCAATGGCTTTCAATTTTTGCTGTAACCATTTTGGTGAGTCTTTAATGACGACATTCGTAATGCTGATCCCGGAATATCGGGGACAGGCATTATCATTCTCCAACTTTACATCAATATTGAGAGACGTAATATCAACTTTAAAACCATTGCCGTTTGGTAGTTTTGGTTTAATGTCTTTTTTATCGTGGTGACTTAAATAAGCACAAACATCTCTTGCAACACCCCAATGGCTCATTGCATCCATCCGGTTGGGAGTTAGGCCAATTTCATACACCACATCTTCGTATGGTTGAAAATAGTCGGGGGCCGGTGTGCCAATTTTTGCATCTGACGGTAACACAAGTATTCCTGCATGTGAAGTACCAAGCCCTATTTCATCTTCAGCACAAATCATCCCATAACTTTCTACACTGCGTATTTTAGCCACTTTCATCGTCAAAGGCTCTCCTGTGGTGGGGTAGATAGTAGTGCCAACTGTGGCTACTACTACTTTTTGACCTGCCGCTACATTGGGTGCGCCGCAAACAATTTGCAAAGGTTCTGCGCCTCCAATATTTACTTTAGTCAGCGTAAGTTTATCTGCATTAGGATGTTTTTCTGTGCTTAGTACTTCGCCAATCACTAATCCTTGAAGCCCGCCTTTAACCTCTTCATAGTTGGTCATACTCTCCACTTCCAGCCCGATAGAAGTAAGAATACGGCTTAATCTTTCCGGGTCAACTATTACAGGTAAATATTCACTTAGCCATTTGTAGGAAATCGTCATGTCCGGTATCTTCTTTTAATAGTTGCGAAGATAACGGAAAGAGAGGAAGTGATTAGTTGCGAACGATTACATCCGGTAGCAAATTGCATTGATATTCATACCAGCTCCCACTGATGCAAATAACACTGCATCTCCGGGTTGCAGGCTATGATCATCCCAAAATCCTTTTTTCACCATGTCAAATAAAGTGGGAATAGTGGCTACCGAACTGTTGCCTAGTTTATTGATGCTCATTGGCATAATGTGTTCCGGGATTTCCTTTATTCCGTAAAGTTTGTACAGGCGGCGGATAATTCCCTCATCCATTTTTTCATTGGCCTGGTGAATAAATACTTTTTTAATTTCCTGGATAGGTATTCCTGCTTTGTCTAAACAATCTTTCATAGCGGCTGGCACATGAAGCATTGCATACTCATAAACTTTTCTTCCTTTCATTTTGATGTAGCGAATGGCGGGGTCAGCCGAAGGGAAATTGCTTTTACCGAGATATAAGTAATAAGCCTCATCAAGACAATGACTTTGTACACTCCAGGAAAGAATGCCGCTGTTTGTTTCATCTTCAGGCTTCGATTCAAGAACTGTGGCGCCAGCACCATCAGAAAAAATCATACTGTCACGGTCGTACACATCAATCACCCGGCTCAAAGTTTCTGTTCCTACAATCAATGCTTTTTTTGCAATGCCAGCTTTAAAATAAGTATCGGCCTGAATAACTCCCTGGACCCATCCCGGGCAACCGAATATCAGGTCGTAAGCAACACAGTTTGGATTCTTAATACCAAGTCCATGTTTTACCCTTGATGCAAGGGCGGGTAGTATATCTGTCTGAATCGTATGTTTCATAACATTGCCAAAATTCTGGGCCAGGATGATCTGGTCTAATTCCTCGGGATCAATTCCACTATCTTCTATGGCAAGCTTGGCAGCGATAATGGCCATGTCTGATGAATTCATTTCTTCTGGTGCATAGCGTCTTTCTTCGATACCGGTTATCTGTTCAAATTTCTCTACAATTTCTTCTGTAGGAGTAGCGATACGATTTGTTTCCTCATCATAAAAATTCAATGAGGCAAAATCCCTGTTTGATTTGATAACAGGTGGAATAAAGCAACCGGTTCCGGTTATGATTGTTCTGGTACCCATACTGACAATGTATAAAACTAAAATTAAGATGGTGCCGTAAAGGTAGCATTCTATTGAAAATCATTAGTGATTTGAACGATTGTTTTTCCCTATTACATACAACTGGTTGTATTAATATTGCAATTCTTTTTTCTTTACATCCTTAATACCGTTATAATTGAAACTAACATTCCTTATTATATTGCTGATCATTATACTTTCTCTTTTACCGGTGCATTTGTGCTTTAAATATTTGCAAAGAACAATGCAGCCACGAAAATCTATGCAACGATTTATTATCTGGTTGTTGACGGCTTTTATTTTGATTTTTGTGTATACTTTTTTAGTGGTTTTTATCATCAAGATGCTCTTTCCGGAAGCTTAGAAGAATCTCCTTATTTTTACGTTACAACTACCAACTTGAATTTTAAAAACTATAAACAGATTTTATGGCGTATAATTTATTAAAAGGGAAACGAGGAATTATTACCGGTGCACTGGATGAGAATTCCATTGCATGGAAAGTTGCTGAGAAGGCATATGAAGAAGGTGCCACTTTTGTATTGACGAATGCCCCCATCGCCATGCGGATGGGTGAAATCAATAAACTGGCAGAAAAAACAAAATCAGAAATTGTTCCTGCTGATGCTACCAGTGTAGAAGAGTTGACAACCCTGTTTACCAGGTCACAGGAAATACTGGGCGGCAAGATTGATTTTGTGCTTCACTCCATCGGCATGAGTGTAAACATCCGGAAGAAAATTCCATACACAGAATCTAATTATGATTATTTCATGAAGGGCATTGATGTGTCTGCCATGTCGTTGCATAAAATGCTGGCCGTCGCTAAGAAACTGGATGCCATCAATGAATGGGGTAGTGTGGTGGCATTGACATACATGGCGGCACAACGTACTTATCCTTTTTATACGGATATGGCAGATATTAAGGCTATGTTAGAATCTATAGCCCGTAGTTTTGGATATCACTATGGCGTTGATAAGAAAGTACGTATTAACACTGTTTCCCAGTCCCCAACCAAGACAACAGCGGGTACAGGTATCAAAGGATTCGGAGATTTTTTTGATTATGCTAATTCAATTGCGCCATTAGGTAATGCCACAGCAGAAGATTGTGCCAACTATTGTATTACTCTTTTCTCCGACCTCACAAGAATGGTAACTATGCAGAACTTATTCCACGACGGCGGATATTCTACCACCGGGGTGAGTAATGAAGTCATGACGAAATTAGGAGTAGAAGGATGATGCCCCTTGTTCCCCTAAAGGGGAGACTTAGATTTAATATTCATCATACTTTGAAAGATTCCTTAAAGTCTTTACGAGAATACTCCCTATCGGTAAGAAGTAAAAAAATTTTTTACCCCAGGATGACCAGCGACTAATAAATTCAAAATCTTTTGATTATTGCATTGCATTATCTCAGGTCAGAAATTTTTGGGAGAACTTGATGTCATTGAAAATTTCGATGTCTGCTTAACAGTAGCTCTTGTAGATAACTTATGAGAGGTGTTAAAACATTAAGCCTCCGATGTGGAGGCTTAATGTAAATTTTTATTTTGAATGAATCATTGACCTAAGTTCCCCTTTAGGGGACAGGGGCTTAATATTCGTCTTCGTTAAACAAAAAATCATCCGTAGTTGGATAATCAGGCCAGATGTCTTCAATAGTCTCATATACATCACCACCTTCATCTTCCAGTTCTTGCAGGTTCTCCACTACTTCCAGTGGTGCTCCGGAACGAATAGAATAATCTATCAGCTCATCTTTGGTGGCAGGCCAGGGAGCATCTTCCAGGTACGAGGCTAATTCTAAAGTCCAAAACATCTTCGCAGGGGTTTAATTTTTAATGGGTTTTACACCCTAATTTTCGGCAAATGTAGCTTTATTACCGAATTTACCAAATCCTTAGTTGTACACGGTGTTTTCAATGGTTTCTTAAACTTGCCGGGCTTATTATAATTACAGTTTTTGTGAGTGGGTTGCTTTTAATGATATTTGATTAATCATTAAAGAAATAGGCTGCATGATTACCGGGAAAAATATTCACAAACGCTACGGAAAGGTGGAAGTTTTGAAGGGTGTTGATGTTGAAATAAATAAGGGAGAAGTGGTTTCTATTGTCGGCCCTTCCGGCTCTGGTAAAAGCACTTTACTGCATATTTTAGGGACATTGGACAAGGCAGATACGGGTGAAGTAAGTATGAATAACACCATTATCAACTCATTGAGCGGAAAAAAATTAGCCGCTTTCCGAAACAAACATATTGGATTCGTTTTTCAGTTTCATCACCTGCTGCCTGAATTTACTGCAGTAGAGAATATTTGTATACCCGGCTGGCTGGCGGGAAGAAAAAAGACCGAAGTGAAAACCGAGGCTGAAAGATTATTGAAAATGCTGGGCCTTTCGCAGCGAATGGAGAATAAACCCAACCAGTTATCAGGCGGAGAGCAGCAAAGGGTAGCTGTGGCAAGAGCATTAATCAATAAACCAGATATTATTTTTGCGGATGAACCTACCGGAAACCTGGATTCTGCCAATGCAAAAGAGTTACATCAATTATTTTTTGATTTAAGAAAACAGTTCAACCAGACATTTCTGATTGTAACACATAACGCAGAACTGGCACAACTTAGCGACCGGGTCCTGCATATGAAAGATGGAAAAATCGTTTAGGTTAGTCTTCTTTAAGGGTGGTTGGTGAACCATGTTTTCAATTCATCCATTGTATTGGCAGTTTTCGTTCCATCGGTCCACCAATCATGAAAGGTGAATGGATAAGTAATGATTCTTCGCTCAACTCCCAGTGTTCCCAGTTTAGTGTACATGCCTGAGCTTTGATCAGGCGTTACAACAATATCTAACTCGCCATGAAAAAAAATAGTAGGCGGGGCTGCTGCAGTGGCTGTATACCGGGGACTGCAATCCTGGTATCGTTGTGTGGCAGCAGGTGTAGATGGAAATAAAGGAACTCCTAAAAATGGTTCGAGGATAGAGTTGTAAATATTGAAATTGTAATAAGACATGGCGAATAAATCCGTTGGGCCTGCCATGGAACCGGCAGCTTTTACTTTTCCGCTTGCATTTCTTGTATAAGCATAACTTAAGGAAAGATGCCCTCCGGCACTATGTCCGACTATATATAACTTCTGACCATTAAAAGTGTGAACTGTTGACAACCGGAGTGTGTATTGCACTGCACTATCCAGATCATCCAGTTGCATTTTGTAATTATCTGGTTGGTTCAATGTAAGCCGGTAATTGATATTTGCTACGGCATAGCCCCGTTGCTTTAAACCATTCAACAGCCAGGTCAACTCATTTTTATCTCCTGTTGACCATCCGCCACCGTGTACCACCACTACCAATGGTGTTGCAGCTGTTCTGCCTGCGGGTAATCCAAGGTCAAATTTCTGACTGGCATTGGCTCCATAAGAAATATTAGTAATGGTTGTATCCTTTAATGGGCCGGCAGGCGGGGGAGGAGGATTTATTATATCTGTTGGCTGACAACCTGCTAATAAAAGGATAGACAGCATTGATAGAATAAAAAGATATATCCTCATAAATAAATATTAAGTGATAGTACTATAACGGTGGACTCTCTCTAAAAGTCTGACCGATAGAAAAAATTATAAGATGTAATAGTATATAAAATTCAGCAGTATTACTAAACTCTTGGTTTCCAGGGAATTTCTCCCACATTTAGTTGCTGACCTGTGTAGCGGCTTAGCACAAATAAATAATCGCTTAGTCTGTTCAGGTATTTAATGATGATGGCTTCTACTTCAAGGCTTTCCAGTTCCAGTCTTACACTGCAGCGTTCTGCCCTACGGCAAACACAACGGGCAATATGTAATTGAGAAAGGGTTGTATGCCCGCCGGGTAAAATAAAATTCTTCATTGCCGGAACGATTTCGTTCATGCGGTCTATTTCTTTTTCCAGTAATTCAACATCAGTTTCATTCAGGTCTGGTATCCTCATTTTAGGTTCTTTGATGGGATCGCAGGCTAATGATGAGCCGATGGTGAAAA
>Ga0073902_10001076_pt1 | contig 15211 bp, 13 predicted proteins | sample KloWWTmeKNB19Kit_FD_66667 | JGI IMG/M metagenome (GOLD analysis project Ga0073902, IMG submission 66667) | Active sludge microbial communities from Klosterneuburg, Austria, studying microevolution and ecology of nitrifiers - Klosterneuburg... | ecosystem: Engineered > WWTP > Aerobic digester >...
TTTGTTGTCCACCGTTTCACCGACGAGCCGCCCCGCCATTTTGTGAACATATTGCTTGCGCGTCGTGAAAAATCCGACGCTTGGTCCGCCGAACCACATCGGGATGCCCAACGGCTGACCATCGCCCACGACAATGTCCGCGCCCATTTCGCCGGGCGTTTTGAACAATGCCAGCGCGGTCGGGTTCGCAACCACGCACACCAGCGCGCCTTTAGCATGGACATCGTCAATAAATTTTTTGTAATCGTACACGCGCCCGAAGAAATCGGGATACTGTACGATGACGAGGCAGGTGTCTTCGGAGACTAGAGATTGGAGACTGTTGAAATCGTAATTAGTAATTGGTAATTCGCCGCCTTCCACACCAATGCCCATGGCTTGAGTGTAGGTGTGTATCACTGCGCGATATTGAGGGTGAACGGTGGGAGAAACGACAACTTGTTTTCGTTTGCCCCTAAATTGGGCATACGCCAGATTCACCGCTTCGGCGGTGGCAGTCGCGCCGTCGTAATGCGACGCGTTCGAGACATCCATGCCTGTCAATGCCGCCATCAACGATTGATATTCGAAGATGGCTTGCAACGTGCCTTGTGAAATTTCAGGTTGATAGGGCGTGTACGCGGTATAAAATTCGCCGCGCCTCAGCATGTGATCAATCACCGAGGGGATGTAGTGGTGATACATGCCCGCGCCGAGGAACGAGATCAATTCGCCGCGCACGTTCTCATTCGCGTTGGCGATGTTGGAAAGTTCTTCCAACGCTTCCATTTCTGTCCACGCGGGAGGCAGGTTAAGTTTGGGAAAGCGGTGTTTGGCTGGCACCGCGTCGAACAGATCATCGAGCGATTTTACGCCGACGGTCGCGAGCATCTCGTCGCGTTCGTGGGGGGAGATGGGGATGTAGGTCATAATATTATCCTCATGTCGTTGCGAGGAGGGTTGAGGTGCGATAGCGCCGAAATCCCGACGAAGCAATCTCCTCATTACAAAATGTATCTTGTTAACAGGAGATTGCTTCGTCGCCCTTCGGGCTCCTCGCAACGACATAATTGGTTAGTGTGATCGTTCCTCACAATGCTTCTCATACGCCGCCGCGTCCATCACATCGCCAGCGGATCCGCCCTCGAGCTGGATCATCCACGCCGCGCCGAAGGCATCGGTGTTGATGGTTTCGGGCTTGTTGACGAGGTCTTTGTTCACCGCCGCGACTTTTCCACCCGCGGGCGAGTAAATTTCAGATGAGGCTTTCACGGATTCAACGGAAGCAATCGCCTTGCCTGCCGCGATCTCCTCACCCGCTTCAACGAATATCTCGATGAAGACAATATCGGAAAGTTGGTTTTGGGCATAATCGGTGATGCCGATCTTTCCGCTCGCGGGGTCGAACCATTCGTCAGACTTTGCATATTTCAAGTTGGCAGGGGTGTTCATGACATATCTCCTTTGGGTGTTGTACCGCGACACGCTTCGCGGTGTCGCCTTCGCTAAGTTGCGACTTAAAAGTCGCGTTACATATTTGGCGAATCAAAAAGGCGCACGAAATTAATCGCGCGCCTCTGTAATGTGACCTGAGAGATTCACTTGTTGTATCAGCAGTTGAACTGCTGATACAACAAGTGTTACACCGTCGGTGTTGTTGTTCGTTTTGTCGGCAGTTCAACTGCCAACAAACAACGAGAACAAACTTTCCAGAGTGGATTCGGAAACAGGGTCCTTTTGCCTGAGAGATTCATCTGGTTTCGCCTTATCCAGATTTGCACCTTCGGCTCTCTTAGTAGACCTGACATGTCTTAATGTGTATATTGCTCTCAGTGGTCTCCGCGTGGACAATGATCTGTATTGATCAAGTTGTCGCGGAGACATGTCAGGTCTTAAAAGCATCTTCCCTGTTGCCCGTTCAATTGTGATTTGATTTTACGGTTGAGGGGAGTGAGAGTCAAGAGGAGAATCAAAAGACCTCACAGGTCTCTGAGACCTGTGAGGTCTGGTTGCTGATTATTTCTTCGCAATCTTTCGTGGACTCCGCTTGGGTTTGGTTGGGGACTCTTCCACAGGCGAGGGTAACTCCTCTATAACGGGGGCAACTTCAGGCTGGGGCAATGATGCGGGCGAGACGGGAGTCACAGGCGATGGAGTTAGAGTCCCGTTGAGGCGTGCGAAGTAATCCTTGACCACAGTGTCGTTGTAGAAGACGAGTGCGAGGATACCGACCGCCATCGAGAAGACATTGCCAGCCAGAAGAGTTGCGATCTCGAAAACCGCGATGTTTGTGGATGGCTTGAGGACTTGTGGCGGGTTGCTGAAAAGTTTTGCCGCGTAGATGAGTTCAAAAACGCCGAGGATGGTGGGCAGGAACGCAAAGGGCGCGCAGAAAATACCGATCACGCTTAAGATCGCGGTGCCTGAGGCGGCGAATCCCCAAAAGAGATTGACGATGCCGCTGGCGAGGGTGGTCCATGCAATCACGTGGACAAGGGTGGGTTTGGTTGTGTTCATACCTTTCTCCTGAATGGTTTTTCTATGGCTTATACGAAGGTTCAGGAGATTGGTTGCAAAAGAAAGTTGACCTAAATATAGCCACGGAGACGCGGAGACTCAGAGAAAAATAAAGGGGTTTCCTCAGCGTCTCTGTGACTCTGTGGCAAAATACGTAAGGTGAGTTTATACATCCGTGATAATTCGTGAAATCTGTGGCTGAGTTCTTAACTTTGAATCATTCCTTGATTTTGCCCAGCGGCGATACTGCCAAACTGCCCGAACAAATGACCGTAGATGGCAGTGGTGTATACGACGATTCCAAAGGTGATGATGAACGCGGCGATCTGGCCGAGACAGGGAATGAAGGTCAACACGAACTGCGCGGCGCTGACGATGAGACTCACGCCGATGCTCGCGCCGATGCTCACAGCCCATGCCGTGAGGAAGGGACTTGAATTGTTACTGATAAGTTGAAACACGTCGCGGAATTTGAAGCATGAGGCAAGTGTCCCTTCGCGGGCGAAGATCACGAGAATGGCGGGGAAGATCACCGAGAGAGCCAGCGCGTAGACCACGAACACGCACAGCAGGCAGAAGAATAGCGCGGTTCCCAGCCCAGCGACCGCCTCCGCAAGCCCTTGCATATCCGCATTTCCCGAGAGGATGGCAGGCACGATCATAAAGCTCATCGGCAGGCAGAAGACGATAATAAGCGGCAGAGAATACGCAAGGCTTGCCACTGCCAACAATAAACCGTCGGTCAGTTTTTTGCCGAAATCGTCCCACGTAGGCAGGGGTTCGGGCGAATTGTTCATCACATTGCGGATAATGCCGACCATGTAACCCGTCCATGCGAAGTTTAGGATGGGGATGAAACTGACCAACGCGCCCAAGCCGAGTTTGCTGATCCATTGTTTGTCGTCGAATACGAATGAAAATGATTTGCCGATGTTCATGCGAGCCTCCAAAATACTTTTCTGCAAAAAGTCTAACCACCTGACACTTTCCTTTTTGGACGCTGATGAACGCTGAAAACGCTGATAAAAAACTTTTTTTTCGACCGTTTGTTGAAAAATCGTAACTGCTCAGGCATGTCGTTGCGAGGAGGGCTCTTGCTCTTCCCGACGAAGCAATCTCCCGGTATTGAGAGACTGCTTCGGCAAAACCAAGAGCGCCTCGCAGCGACATGTTCCGAGGCTGAGTAGTTACGAAAAATCAGCGTTCATCTGCTTCCCGTTTTTAAAACTGCCAGGTAGGTAGTAAAAAGTCTATCACAAAAATTAAACAAAAAGACCCACTGTTTCCAGCGAGTCTTTTGTTATCAAAATTTTCTAGCTCTTGAACATGCCAGAAATCACGGGGATTTCCACCATCTGACCTTGATACGCCTGGTAGCCACAGTACAACTGGTAGAACCAGATGAGAATGCCGACACAAAACGTAGAAGTTACAACGGTGACGATCCCGAGCACCAGCGCCTGGGTATTATGCGCCTTGATGAACGGACGATCCTTCTTGTCTGCCATCAGCATAATGATAATAGGAACAATGGGCGAAAAAACATATGCCAGCGCCGCCCACAGTTTGTCATCGCTTGTGGTTTCCATAACTTTATTCCTCCGAAAAAACTGATTTTGAATTTCCACAATTGTACAACCTTTATAGGCAAAGCGCAACGGGGTTTTCTTGCAAAAATGTTACTATGCTAGAATCCACGCATGACAAAAATTGTCTTCATGGGATCGCCCGAATTTGCTTTGCCCAGTCTGCGCGCGCTTCACGCTCGTCAGGGGTCTCAGACCCCTGACGAGCGTGTTGTTGGTGTAGTCACTCAACCCGATCGCGCCTCAGGTCGCGGGCGCGAATTGAAAATGCCGCCCGTGAAAACGCTCGCGCTCGAACTGGGAATCCCGGTGATGCAACCGGAAAAACTGCGCGCGCCCGAAGCGATGGAACAACTGCGCGCGTGGTCGCCTGATCTCATCGTCGTTGCGGCGTATGGGCAAATTCTCAAACAGGATGTGTTGGACTTGCCGCGCTTTGGATGCCTCAACGTACACGCGTCGTTGCTCCCGCGGTGGCGCGGCGCGGCTCCCATCAACGCCGCGATTTTACATGGGGATGAAGAGACGGGCGTCACCATCATGCAAATGGACGCGGGACTCGACACCGGCGCGATGTTGGCGAAGCGTGCCATGCGCCTCCCTCCCGACGGGACAGCTGGTTCAGTCACCGACGCGTTATCTCGTCTCGGAGCGGATCTGTTGATCGAGACTCTGCCGCGTTGGATTGCGGGTGAAATTAAACCAGAACCGCAAGACGATTCGCTTTCAACCTACGCGCCCATGCTGAAAAAGGAAGAGGGACGACTCGACTTCACGCGCGATGTGAACGAACTGGAAAGACAAGTCCGCGCGTTCAATCCGTGGCCCGGCGCTTTCATGGAGTTTGACGGGGCGATGTTGAAGATCCATCTCGCGCATGTCTCCCCTCTCCAGCAGGGAGAGGGGTTGGGGGTGAGGGCGGCGTCAGTGGGGCAGAGGTTGATCGTGGCGAACCAGCCCGCAGTCGGCGCGAGAGGCGGGGTTCTCATCCTGGATGAAGTGCAACCGGCTGGGAAAAAGTCCATGAACGGAAAATCGTTTCTGGCGGGCGCGCGTCACTGGGCGTGACTCCTCATCCCGCGAGGGGTTTTATGTTCAAATCAATTTCTGGAGGAAGCATGTTCAATGCAAAAGTGTTCGTGGCTGAGTTGATCGGCACGTTCGCGCTGGTGTTCATCGGCGCGGGCGCGGCGGTTTCTGGCTTTGGCGGTTTGGTTGGGGTGGCGCTGGCGCACGGTCTGGTGATCGCGACGTTTGTGTACGCGTATGGTCACATCTCGGGCGCGCATTTCAACCCCGCGGTGACGTTTGGTCTGGCGCTCAACGGGACAGTTCGGTGGGGCGACGCGGTGTATTACTGGGTGGCGCAATTTCTCGGCGCGGCGATTGCGGCAGTTTCGCTGAATCTTTTTGTGGGAAATATCGGCGCGAACGGCATTCAAGAAGGCGCGACGATCGGCTTGTTAACCAGCCCCTCGCCGTTCATCGCCATGGCGGTCGAAGCGGTGTTGACCTTCTTCCTCCTCAACATGATCTTGCATGGGATGGTAGCGGGCAAGGCGGGTTCGTTTGCCGGCTTGGCGATCGGGCTCACAGTGACGTTTGCCATCCTTGCCGGCGGGCCGATGAGCGGGGCTTCGCTCAACCCGGCGCGTTCGTTTGGTCCGGCGATCTTTTCCACTTCCATCGATCTGAAGAATCCCGATCTCGCCAACTGGATCTTTTATGTGGTGTACTTCGTTGGTCCGTTGTTGGGGTCGGCGTTGGCGGTGGGCGTGTTCAAGTTTTTGAACAGTTCAGAGGCGTTGCTTGAAGTCGAAAAGAAGTCGCCGAAAAAGAAATGAAGACGATTCACTACCGTACCTTTGCACCGCAAAGAACGCAAGGAAAACCTTTTTAACTTGGCGACCTTAGCGTCACTTCGACAGGCTCAGCGCAGGTCTTGGCGGTAAAAAACTCTCATACATGGTAGAGAAAAAGATGAAAGAGGTAAAGAAGAGAGTCCCCGATGTTTGTAGCGGGGACTTTTGTTTTACAATTGGGGAAGAGGTATTGAATGGCAAAATACGTGGCGGCGATTGACCAAGGGACGACCAGCGCTCGTTTTATTATTTTCGATCATGGCGGGAATGTGGTTTCGGTTGCCCAGAAAGAACATCAACAAATTTTCCCCAAGCCCGGCTGGGTGGAGCATGATCCGCTGGAGATTTGGAATAATGCGCTTGAGGTGACGGAGCGCGGACTTAAGTCCGCACACCTTCAATCTGCCGACATTGCCGCGATTGGGATTACAAACCAGCGCGAGACAACGGTTGTGTGGGGCAAGAACACAGGCAAGCCCATCTACAACGCGATTGTCTGGCAAGACACGCGGACGGATGTGATCTGCGCCAAACTTGCGAGATCAGGAGGACAGAATCGTTTTCGGAAAAAGACTGGATTGCCTCTTGCTACCTATTTTTCAGGTCCGAAAATAAAATGGATTCTCGATAATGTGCAGGGCGCAAAAGAAAAAGCCAAACGAGGAGAATTGTTGTTTGGAACAATCGACTCGTGGTTGATCTGGAATTTAACAGGAGAACACGTCACCGACGTAACGAATGCCTCGCGCACGATGTTGATGAATCTCAAATCATTGGATTGGGATGATGAAATTCTGAAAGTGATGGGCGTCCCTCGCGCCATGTTGCCGACGATCAAATCGTCGTCTGAAATTTATGGGCACGTAGGGGCAGGGTCCCCCCGCCCAAATCGGGGCGAGAAGACCTCGCCCCTACGCGGCATCCCCATCGCTGGCGACCTCGGCGACCAGCAAGCCGCGTTGTTTGGTCAAACCTGTTTCAAAGCGGGCGAAGCGAAGAACACGTACGGCACGGGTTGTTTCATGTTGTTGAATACAGGCGATAAGCCCGTGCAAAGCAAGGCGGGATTGCTCACCACGCTGGGATACAAAATCGGAAATCGAAAAGCAGTCTACGCGCTGGAGGGTTCGATTGCGATTGCAGGCGCGCTTGTCCAATGGCTGAGGGATAATTTGGGACTGATCCAATCGTCGGCTGAAGTGGAAGCGTTGGCGAAATCTGTGGAGGATAACGGCGGGATCTATTTCGTCCCCGCGTTCAGTGGATTGTACGCGCCGTATTGGAGATCCGACGCGCGCGGCGTGATCGTGGGGATGACGCGTTACGTCAACAAGAGTCACATTGCCCGCGCCGCGCTTGAAGCGACCGCCTACCAGACGCGCGAAGTGCTGGATGCCATGGAAAAAGATTCAAGAGTGAAGTTAACCGCGCTCAAAGTGGACGGCGGCATGGTGTTTAACGAACTGCTCATGCAATTTCAAGCGGATATGTTGAACGCGCCTGTGGTGCGACCGAAGGTTGCAGAGACTACATCGCTTGGCGCGGCATACGCGGCAGGACTCGCCGTCGGTTTTTGGAAGGATTTCGACGAACTAAAAAACAACTGGGGCAAAGATAAAGAATGGAAACCCTCAATGGACTCGAAACAACGAAAGACGTTATACTCGGGTTGGAAGAAAGCAGTCACGCGCGCGTTTGATTGGGTTGAATAAAAGTTTCAAGTTCCACGTGTCACGTTTCAAGTTACAAACTTGCAATGTGTAACCTGAAACATGGAACTTGATACGTGAAACTGATTTATGAATCGCTCCGAAACATTATCCGCTCTCAAAAAGAATCCAAACATCTCCGTCCTCATCATCGGCGGAGGCATTAACGGCATTGGAGCCTTCCGCGACCTCGCCATCAACGGCGTGGATGTTCTGCTCGTCGAACGCGGCGATTTTTGTTCGGGCGCATCGTCTGCCTCCTCACACATGGCGCACGGCGGGATTCGCTATCTCGAAAACGGAGAGTTCCGTCTCGTGCGCGAAGCCGTGCGTGAACGCAACCTCATGTTGCAGAACGCGCCGCACATCGTTAAACCACTTCCAACCGCCATTCCAATTTTCAAAAGACTCTCAGGCTTGCTCAACGCGCCGCTTAAATTTTTTGGTATATTGGATAAACCCAGCGAACGCGGCTCGCTCGTCATCAAGATCGGCTTGATGTTCTACGATGCGTTCACCGGCAAAGGACGCGCCGTTCCGCGTCATAAATTTTTCTCGCGCAAGAAATCTCTTGCGACGTGGAATCAAATCAACCCAGACATTGTCAACACGGCGGTGTATTACGACGGCGCGATTCTCAACCCCGAACGACTCGGCATCGAATTGATCCTCGACGCCGAAGCCGAAAACCCGAACGCGCGCGCGCTCAATTACCTCAGCATGGTGGGCGGCGCGGAGGACACGATCATCCTGCGCGATGAGCTCACCGATGAAACCTATGACGTGCGACCCAAACTCGTCATCAACGCGGCGGGCGCGTGGATCGATTCGTCCAACAAAAAACTCGGCTTATCCACAAACTTCATCGGCGGCTCGAAAGGTTCGCACATTGTTGTGGATCATCCCGAATTACGCGCGGCGATCGGCGACCATGAATTTTTCTTCGAGAATGAAGACGGCCGCATCGTGTTGATCTATCCGCTGTTCGATAAAGTCCTCATCGGCACATCGGACATCCCCATCGAGAATCCCGAAGAGGCGCGTTGCACAGACGATGAAGTGGATTATTTTCTGCGGATGACGAAACGCGTCTTTCCGGACCTCGACCTGACTCGCCAGCGGATCGTTTTTCGCTACTCCGGCGTCCGCCCGCTCCCGCGCTCCACCGCGAAGACGGTCAGCCAAATTTCGCGCGATCACAGCATCGAAGTGTTGAGCGGCGACTGGACCAACCTCACCTTCCCAGTCTACTCCCTCGTCGGCGGCAAGTGGACATCCTTCCGCGCGTTCGGCGAACAAGCGGCAGACAAAGCGCTCGCGCATCTCGGTCTCAAGCGCAAACGCGACACGCGCTCCCTGCCCATCGGCGGCGGGCGCGGCTATGTGCGCGATGCTCAGGAACCGAATCGCCAAATGGGAAGTCTCTTCGCGTGGACCGGCGTTTCGCAGGAACGGCTGATACATTTATTCGAACGCTACGGCACGCGCGCCGAAGCCATTGCCACCTACATCAACGGCGGCACAGACTTTACGCTCAAGTCCTTGTCTGATTACTCGTTCCGTGAAATTGCCTATCTTGTGCAACACGAAAAGATCATTCACCTCGACGATTTCCTATTGAGACGATCCATGCTCGCCATGTTGGGAAGGTTGACCCGCGAAATGATGCTCGAACTCACGAACACGCTGGGCGACATCCTCGGCTGGGACGGGGAGCAGAAAAAAGCCGAGGCGGCGCGCGCGCTGTCCATTTTGACGGACAGGCACGAGGTCCGGTTATGAGGCGAGCCGAAGGATGAGGCGAGTGGTAGAATCCATAAAGGAATGTCATGCTGAGCGAAGCGAAGCATCTCTGTCACAACAAGCGAGGTCCTTTGGTCGCTGGGGAACGCTCCCTCAGGATGACATACCTATTGAAGATAGAATTGTCCCCCGATGAATATTTCCGTTATCATCCCTGTCTATCGCGGCGAAGCGTTGATCGAGTCGCTGGTTGAACGATTAGCAAAGTCTCTTCCTAAATTCTCGAAAAAGTATGAAGTTCTGCTCGTCAACGACGGCAGTCCAGATAATAGTTGGGATGTGATTCAAAAACTCGCGCGGAAACACAAGTGGGTGAGGGGCATCCGTTTGATGCGAAATTACGGACAGCACAATGCCACACTGTGCGGCGCGCGCGCGGCACAATATGAAGTGACCATCACGATGGACCAGGATTTGCAACATCCGCCTGAAGAGATTCCCATTTTGTTACAGCAACTCGAAAATGGATTCGACGTGGTCTACGGCGCTCCGAAGAAATTGCCTCAGGGATTCTTGCGCAACGTGTTGACCGAAAACATCAAACGAATCCTTGCGCGGGTGATGGGCATTCCATCGGTGAAAAATATTTCCGCCTTCCGCGCCTTTCGCACCGAGTTACGGGATGCCTTCGCAAATTTTCAAAGCCCCACATTGATCATTGACGTGCTGCTCTCATGGGGTACGTCGCGCTTTACATCGGTTCCTGTTGAAATTGAAAAACCCGAAGAACGCTCGAACTACAAATTTTCCGCGCTGGTGAAAGCCGCGTTGTTGATCCTCACAGGCTATAGCACCGCGCCGTTGCGTTTGGCAAGCTGGATCGGATTCTTGATGACGATGTTTGGGCTGGGCGTGTTCATATACGTGGTCATCCTTTCGTTCATGGAGGGCGGCATCCCCGGCTTCCCTTTCCTTGCTTCCATCATCGCATTGTTCAGCGGCGCGCAACTGTTCGCGCTGGGAATCTTCGGCGAATATCTCGCGCGCATGTTTGATCGCAGTATGGATCGACCCACCTATATTATTTCTGAATTGGCAGGCAAATGAACGTAGTCATATTACAACCCTCGTACATCCCCTGGCGCGGCTACTTCGACCAGGTCCGCCGCGCGGACTTATTCATCTTTTACGATGACATTCAATACGACAAGCATGGCTGGCGCAACCGCAACCAGATCAAAACGCATCAGGGCAAACAATGGCTGACGATCCCTGTAAATTCCAAGGGAGTTACACAGGGCGTGCCGATTAAAGATGTGCGCATCGACTGGTCGAAGCCCTGGACAAAGAATCATCTCAAATCCCTGACGATCTCCTATTCCAAATCGCCTCACTTCAAGGGATACTTGCCCTTGCTTGAAGATCTCTATCAACGCCGCGACGAATTCCTCGCCGATTTCACCATCGAGACCTCGATTCGTCTCGCGCGCGAATTGGGCTTCGCCTCAACAAGATTCATGCGCTCCTCCGCGTTATCGAATGTCGAAGGACAAAAAACCGACCGTGTGATCAGCGTGCTGAAACAAGTCGACGCGACGCATTACATTTGCGGACCCTCGGCGAGTTCGTATATGGAGCCTGAAAAATTCGAAGCGGCGGGGATCACCTTCGAATACATGGATTATACCTACCCCGAATATGCGCAGATGTACCCGCCGTACGATCCATACGTTTCGATTCTAGACCTGCTGTTCATGACGGGAAATAAAGCGGGCGATTATTTTGAGAAACAAAAGGAGCAGGAACATGAGCGTGGATGAAACCCAGAAAAAACTCGGCGAGTATTTTGTTGAAAAATTGGACGAGTTCGGCGCGACGCCCAAAGGCGTGGATTACAACGGACCCGAATCGCAGGCGTGGCGCTTCGAGCAACTTGTAAAAGTCATCGATGCTTCGCAACCGTTTTCCGCAATTGATTATGGAAGCGGCTACGGCGGAATGTTCGATTTCTTGCAGGGCAAAGGCTGGGAGTTCGAGTACTACGGCATTGACTTGCTCGAAAAAATGGTCCTGGCTGGGCGTGAAGCGCACAAGGGCTTTCCCAACGCGCATTTCACTACGAACGAGAGCGATGTTCCCATGGTGGATTACCTTCTGGCGGGAGCGATCTTCAATATCAAATTGGAAGAATCCTATAACGATTGGCAGAACTTTGCCTGTGAGACCCTCAAGCGCATGAACGCGCTCTGCTCAAAGGGATTCGCCTTCAACATGCTCACAAAATACTCCGATGCCGACCGTATGGCGGGACGCCCCGATCTCTTTTATGGCGACCCGCTTTTCTTTTTTGATTTCTGCAAGCGCAATTTCTCGCGCAACGTGGCGTTACTCCACGACTATGGGTTGTACGATTTCACGATCATTGTGCGGAAGAATATTTAGACGAATTCGAGTAGGGGCACGGCGAGTCTGTCAAAGACGATGGCGATGAGCCGTTCCGCCGCGCCCCTACGGTTCATATAAATTGAAAACCGTTCTCGCCCCGCGCGCTTCGACGATCCTCTATAATGTGCTGGTAAGCCAAAGACAGGCAAAGCCGTGGCTGTTGCCCGCGAATATCTGCCCGATTGTGCCGATCACATTCATGAAGGCGAAAGTCCCGTTTGAGTTGGTGGATATTTCATCCACGTCCCTGCACATAGATTTGGATCAAGCGGAAGCGCGGATGAAGAAGCGCGAGATCGGCGGCGTGTTGTACGCGCATACCTACGGGGAGGAATCCACGCCTGATGATTTTTTCACGCGGGCAAAATCATTGAATCCTGACTTGCTGGTCGTGGACGACCGTTGTTTGTGCATCCCCACGGTTGAAACAAAATCATCCGCCGATGTGGTTCTGTTCAGCACGGGCTATGCCAAGATCGTTGAACTAAACCTGTGCGGATATGCGTTCATGAAGGATGACGTGAAGTACGAATCTGCGCCGCTAAAATTCGATCCCGCGCGTCACGAGGAACTCGAAATGGATTACAAAGCCGCCGTTCGGAGTCGCGACCGATTCGACTATCGCGACAGCGACTGGTTGCAAGCGGAAACGGAATTGCCCGAGTGGGAGACCTATCGTCGGATGGTCGAGGTCGGCTTGGAATTGTCGCTCCTCCAAAAGAGAAGATTGAACGCAATCTACACAACCCGCCTGCCGATGGAGATACAATTGCGGGAACAATATCAAACGTGGCGATTCAATATCCGCGTGAAGAATAAAAAGCAGATCATGGATGCGGTTGTTGCAAACGGGCTGTTTGCCAGCTCGCATTACGCCTCACTGGCGGGGATCATGTCCGAGGGGCGCGCGCCGGTGGCAGAGTCGCTGGCAGGGGAAGTGGTCAATCTGTTCAACGATCATCATTGCGACGATGATCGAGCAGAGAGAATGACTGGCTTAATTTTGAGAACCCTGGCTTGATCGAGGAGAATGTATTAATGAAGTTCCCGAAGATTTCCCCCCGTTTTGAAAGTTGGCTTTCAGCCGCTCTTGTGGTTGGCATCACCTTGCTGACGTACGCTCCACTCATCCCCTCGCTCGGTTTTTACCGCGACGATTGGTACCTGATCTGGACGGCGCAAGCGCGCGGGGCGGAGGGAATCACGAATCTCTTTCAGGGAGACCGCCCGTTCATCGGGTGGCTCTACGCGCTGGATTACAACCTATTGGGGAATAGCCCGCTGCATTGGCATCTCTACGCATTGCTCTTCAAAGTGTTGAGCGCCCTGGCGGTTCTTTGGCTGTTGAGAAGCCTGTGGCAAGACCAAAAACTCGAGACCACCCTAATCACATTGCTCTTTGTCGTATACCCGGGGTTTTACCAGCAACCGAACGCCGCGACATTCAAGAATTTGATCCTTGCCTATGGCGCGGCCATGGCTTCGCTGGCGTGCGCGATCCAGGCAATCAAGGCGGAGACTCGCAGTGGAAAGATCGTTTGGACGATTACCTCTCTGTTGCTTGCTCTTCTCTACATATTCATTTATGAGGCGCTGATCGGCATCGAGGCAGTGCGGCTGGTACTGGTTCTCTACTTTGTCAGCCGCCGCGAGGCATTGTCGGGGAGGGAATTGATCCGCAAGAGTTTTCCATCCGTTGCCCCTTATCTCATCTTTGCCGCAATGTTTGTGTTCTGGCGCGTGTTCCTGTTCGAAAGCACGCGACGCGCCACGAACATAGGCATTGTGTTGAACAATTTTGGTCCTCTATCCATCAACAGTATCCTTCATATTGTGGTGGAAACCGTCACCGACTTGATCGAGACCACCTTGCTGGCATGGGAAGTGCCTTACTACCAATTTTCGACCAGCGTAGGCGACACGCGCATAACAGCGCTGGCAATCGGCCTGGGGTTGACTGCCATTGCGCTAACATGGCTGTGCGCGTTTTTGATGCGGGACCAGGTATCGAATAGGTTGGGGGCAGAGGAGAATCCAGCCGTGAGCCGCGATTGGTTGTGGTTGGGAGCCATCTTCATTGTTGTTACAACATTGCCCATTATTCTCGCGGGGCGCAACGTTATATTCAGCGTCCAGTGGGACCGATATACCTATCAATCGGCGACGGGCGTGGCGTTGTTCCTGGGCGGTATCATCTTTTATGGGCTGAAAGGACGGTTACGTTGGGCGGCGCTTTGTCTGCTGTTGATGAGCGGCATCCTCACTCAATTTTTCTCCGCAAATTATTACCGAAGATTTTGGCGGGTGGAAAGCAACGCCATGTGGCAACTGACATGGCGCGCGCCGCAGATCGAAGAAGGCGCGACGCTTGTCCTCGTCCTACCCGGCGAGTACGCGCTCGCGGAAGAATATGAAATATGGGGACCGCTAAATCTTGTCTACCCTTCCGACGAGGAATTGAAACTGGCAGGGCAAGTGATGCACGATAAACTGTGGTTGGATGCCGCCCTCGGCGCGCAGGAGGAACGGCTGGTGCGTGGGACGGTTTTGGTGAAGCGCGACTACGCCAAACTGTTGCTCGTGACACAGCCCTCGGTGTATTCCTGCCTGCACGTGATCGATGGAAGCAGGTCTGAACTTACGGTAACCGAGCGGCTCGACGTGCAACGCATCGCCTCCTATTCGGATGTTGGCTTGATTCGCCCATCGGACGCGGGAGCCATCCCGCCGGGGGAGATCTTCGGGAACGAACCCTCGCGCGACTGGTGCTACTACTTTCAAAAAATTGATCTTGCCCGCCAGCAGAACGATTGGGCGCGCGCCGCAGAACTGGCGCGTGAGGCAATCGGATTGGGATACGAACCCAGGGACGTTACTGAGTGGTTGCCCGCGCTCGAAGCGTTTATTCATACTGACGATACAAAAATGGTCAAACGAATTTCATTATTGATCCGCGTGGACAAACAGGCGTATCAGAGTATTTGCCATCAATTGAAAGCCCTGCATGGCGCGCCTGCCGAATACGACCGCGAACTCCTCGCCGAATCCCTGTGCAAACGTGATTGATTTCATGGGGTAGAATCAACCCGATGCCTTCCAGGAAACGCACATACAAAGTCGATTTGGTCATCCCTGTCTACAACGAAGCGGGCGTGATCGAGAAGGTCCACGCGCAGATTTGCGGCGTGGTGGACGCGCTTCCGCACGACTTTCGCTTCCTCTACGTGGACGACGGTTCAGACGACGGGACGGCGGAGTCGCTCCAGTGGGTGAAGCAGGCTGACCGGCGCGTGACCGTGCTCGCGTTGAGTCGCAATTTCGGTCACCAGGCGGCGCTCACCGCCGGGCTCGATCACGCCAGCGGCGACAT
>Ga0073902_10001080_pt1 | contig 15183 bp, 14 predicted proteins | sample KloWWTmeKNB19Kit_FD_66667 | JGI IMG/M metagenome (GOLD analysis project Ga0073902, IMG submission 66667) | Active sludge microbial communities from Klosterneuburg, Austria, studying microevolution and ecology of nitrifiers - Klosterneuburg... | ecosystem: Engineered > WWTP > Aerobic digester >...
AATTTACTTCAAGACCTTTTTCGTTGTTGAACATCGTGCCATATTCTTGTCCAGCCATTTCCATCACATTATTGGTGCAAAATAGCGGAATAATCTGTTTTGATTTCGATAAACTTTCTTCTGGATGAATAGTAATATTTGCCGAAACTTTGTGTCCGCCTTTGTCATAATTACCAATGTTGATGCCAATCCAAACCTCTTTTTCGCTCAGTAAATTAGCCAAATCTGAAATATCTTGACGATACATCACTTTGTCATGCCAATTTTTATCTTTTAACTCCAAATAATTATATTGTTTAACTCCAAAAGGAGTGAAGAAACGCATCATTTCAATAATCGGATTGTAGTTTTTTGTAACAACGACGCCTTGATAATCCTTTCCATTTCCATTAGAATAAATAGGTAAAGATTTCACGCCATCGTTCAATCCGTTTAAAAATGAAAGCTCTTTATCGGTTGGAATAATAAAAAACGAACCCGTTCTGTCATAAGCATCGCCGTTAGATTGTTCGGTTACATCAGCAAAAATTTGACTGCCCGATTTTATCGCTGGAAATTTCACTTTTCTAACCGCAATTGTTCCGTTGGCAAATCTCAAAATACTATCATTCGATTTAGAATCGCTTGAAAAGTTGATGATTTGCTCTTTGAAAATTTCAATTGTGGTAAATCGACTTTTCCAAACCAAATCTTTATACGTTAGAACATCAACATTCTTTTTTGGAAGCGAAATTTCAGGAAATGTTTTGATTTTTTCCACTTTGGTTGCAGCAATTATAAAGTTTCCGTTGCGAACCATTTCGAGAACTAATCCCAGATTTTGTCCTAAAATTGTTGGTGCTGCTTTTACCTGTAAATCTTCGGTGTACCAAAGTTCAATCGTGTTGGAGTTGATTATCGTTTTTGCTTTTTTGCAGTTGTAACCTAATATTTTTTTGGTTTCCGATAGAAATTCAAAATTTTGTTTTTGAAGTGATGTACTGTCTTTTGTGGAAACGATTTCTTTTTCATTCAAATTGGTCATTTGCTGAAAAAAAGCATTATTTCTATCGATGTAAGTTTGCTCAAAAGGAAAATCAATTTTATTAAGAATCGTTTTTTCGGAAGTAACAATCGTTTTTTGATTATTAGTAAAAATCCAAATTGCATCTTGATTTTCAATCAAATTTCCATTGGAGCTTTTCAAATAAGTGATTTTATAATTTTGACTATAAATTGATAATGAAAAAAAAATAGAAATTATTAGTGTAAATTTTTTCATGTAATTTAGTTTTATAAAAGTAAATTTCTTACTTTAGATTTTTTATTGATAATTTGTGAAAGAAGATTTTCTCCATTATGTCTGGCAATATAAGAAGTTTGATTTTTCAAACCTAAAAACTTGCGCAGGAGATTCACTAACAATTATTAATTCGGGGCAATATTTGCAACTTTCTGGACCAGATTTTTTTAATGCACAAATTATTTTAAACGAACAAAAATGGGCTGGAAATATTGAAATTCATGTAAAATCTTCCGATTGGTATTTGCATCATCATGAAAAAGACACGAATTATGACAATGTAATTCTGCATGTCGTATGGGAAAACGATTCGCCAATTTTTAGGAAAGACAATTCGGAAATTCCAACATTGGAACTCAAAAAATATGTTATAAAAGAAGTTTTAGAAAATTATTTGAAACTTAAAACCCAAAAATCATGGATTTATTGCGAAAATGAAATTAAAACGATTGATGATTTTGCTTTTCAAAATTGGCAAGAACGATTGTTTTTTGAACGATTAGAGCGGAAAGGAATTCCAATTCAGCAGCTTTTGCAAGAAACTGAAAATGATTGGGAAGCAGTTTTATTTTTAATGCTAGCCAAAAATTTCGGATTGAATACTAATGGAGAAATTTTTTTGAAAATTGCAAAATCAATTCCGTTTTCAGTCATTAGAAAGGAAAGTTTTGAAATAGAAAATCTCGAAGCATTACTCTTTGGTCAAGCCGATTTGCTTCCGTTTGAAGCAGAAGAGGTTTATGCAAAAGAACTTAAAAAACGATATGATTATCTTTTTCAAAAACATCAATTTCAAAAAACCAACATTGAACCAGTTCAGTTTTTTAAACATCGACCAGATAATTTCCCGACCATTCGATTAGCTCAATTAGCTATGCTATATCACCAGCAACGGAATTTGTTTTCACAAATTATTTTCGCTAAAAATCTAACGGAAATGTATTTAATTTTTAATAATTCAGTTTCAAATTATTGGGAAACGCATTATCAGTTTGATAAAGAAAGTCCAAAAAAGAAGAAGTCATTTTCAAAATCATTCATAGATTTGTTGATTGTAAATACCATTATTCCATTTCAATTTGCGTATGCAAAAAGTCAAGGAAAAGAAGCTTCGGAAATGATTTTAGAATTAATAAAAAGCATTTCTCCTGAAAAGAATACTATTGTAGATAAGTTTTCAATCTTTGGAATAAAATCTCAAAACGCATTTGAAACCCAATCACTTTTACAACTGAAAAACGAATATTGTAATTATGGTAAATGTTTGCAATGCGCTATTGGAATGCAACTTTTAAAACAGTAATTTTATTTTTTAATTAGTATAAAAATGTCACCAGTAATTCAATTAAAATATTTCTTCGAAAAACACGGATTTCACGTTTCATCGCGATTGGCAGATAAACTTGGAATGCGTGCTTCAAATGTTAGGATATTTTTCATCTATATCACTTTTGTAACGGCAGGTTTGTGGTTTGGAGTATATTTAACATTGGCATTTTGGATACGACTAAAAGATTTAATCAGAGGTAAACGAACATCTGTTTTTGACTTATGAATACTAAAAATTCCTTTCAACAAACTTTATTGAGTTATTCCAAAAGTCAACGAATTGGGATAATTGTTTTATTTGTATTGATTTTTATTTGCCAAGGATTTTACTTTTTTAGTAACTTTAAATCAGTAGAAAATAATGGTGATGAAAAAGTACAATGGTTATCGTATCAAAAGGAAATTGATAGCTTAAAAATTTTAAAATCAAATTATAAACCAACAATTTATCCTTTTAATCCAAATTTTATAACTGATTTTAAAGGATATAAACTTGGAATGTCAGTAACAGAAATTGATAGGTTGTTAGCATTTAGAAAGCAAAATAAATTTGTAAATTCAGCCGAAGAATTTCAAGCTGTAACCAAAGTTTCAGATAGTTTGTTGAAAGCGATTTCACCTTATTTTAAATTTCCTGATTGGGTTAAAAACAAAAAGAATTTTTCCAGTTCATTTGGAAAAAAAGATTTTTCAAAAACCGAAAAGAAAATTTCTCTCGATATTAACAATGCTTCACAAGAAGATTTGATGAAAATTTACGGAATAGGAGAAGGATTGTCTAAAAGAATTTTGGAACAAAAAGAAAAGTTTGGAGCTTTTGTCAGCATGGAACAAATGAGTGATGTTTGGGGTTTATCACCTGAAGTTATTATAAAATTGAATGAAAGTTTTTTTGTTAAAAAAACAACAAATCAAAAAAAGATTAAAATCAATTCAGCTACTATTAAAGAGTTATCTCAGTTTCCTTATTTTAGATATGCTTTAGCTAAAGAAATAGTTACATATAGAAGTATGAATAATGATATAAAAATTGAGGATTTAGCAAAAATTAAAGGATTTCCTGTTGAAAAAATAAAAATAATTGCCTTATATTTGGAATTCTAAAAAAATAGAATAAAAATCAGCATTATTTATATGAATTCATCATACTTTACAGAAGAACACGAATTATTTAGAAAGAGTTTACAAGATTTTTTGCGAATAGAAGTAGTACCACACATTGAAAAATGGGAAAAATCAGGAACAATTGAACGCTTTATTTGGAAAAAATTTGGTGAAATGGGCTTTTTCGGGATTGCCTATCCTGAAGCTTATGGTGGATTGAATTTAGATTTGTTTTACACAGTTATTTTTTTAGAAGAACTTCAAAAAATTAAATCTTCTGGTTTTGCAGCCGCAATGTGGGCACATGCTTATTTAGCAATGACACATTTAAATGCGGAAGGAGATGAACGAATTAAAAATGACTATTTAGCAACTAGTATTTCTGGCGAAAAAATTGGAGCATTATGTATCACTGAACCTTTCGGAGGAAGCGACGTTGCTGGAATGAAAACTACCGCTGTAAAAAATGGCGATAAATACATAATCAACGGTTCCAAAACATTTATAACCAATGGTGTTTATGCTGATTACTACGTAGTTGCAGCAAAGACATCACCTGAATTGGGAAATAAAGGAATTAGTATATTCCTGATGGATACCAATTTGAAAGGAATAACAGCAACAAAACTCGATAAATTAGGTTGGCGCGCTTCAGATACAGCCGAAATTTCCTTTGACAATGTAGAAATTCCTGTCGAAAATTTAATGGGAGAAGAAGGAAAAGGATTTCCATACATCATGCAACATTTTGCTTTAGAACGATTAATCATGGCAATCAATGCGCACGCTAGAGCTGAATATGCTATAGATTATACAATACAATATATGTCTGAACGAGAGGCATTTGGAACAACTATCAACAAGTTTCAAGCACTAAGACATACAATGGTCGAACATGCAACCGACGTAGAGCACTGTAAATTATTTAATTATGCAGCCGTTGCACGATTAAACCAAGGCGAATATGTAGTTAAAGAAGCCACAATGGCGAAGCTCAAATCTACAAAAGTTGCCGATGAAACCATTTACAGTTGCCTCCAAATGCTTGGTGGTTATGGCTATATGGAAGATTATCCATTAGCAAGATTGCTTAGAGACAGTCGTCTTGGACCAATCGGCGGAGGAACATCCGAAATTCTAAAAGAAATTTTATCCAAAATGATAATCGATAAACAAAATTATCAACCAGCAGTAAAAAAATAAACACAAGAAAGATTAGAAGCCAATCCAGCTATACACTATTATCTTTTTTGCAAAATTATGTTTTTCTAATTATAAAAAAAGGAGCTTCCGTTGGTCGCTCTTTTTTTATAAGAAAAACTATAATTTCATTAAAAAAGGATAACCGTTTCTATCTGGGCTAAAAATAATTAACAAATTACAATTCATAATTAAAAATTATTATTACTTTTGCACCCTTAACGAGAGGAGGTGTCTATATTATGTTAATTATACCAATTAAAGACGGAGAAAATATCGATAGAGCATTAAAGCGCTATAAAAGAAAATTTGATAAGACTGGAACTGTTCGTCAGTTGCGTTCACGTCAGGCGTTCATTAAACCTTCAGTTGTTAGAAGAGCACAAGTTCAAAAAGCTGCTTATATTCAAAACTTAAGAGACAATGTAGAAGGATAGTAAAATCCTTTTAATAATATGACCGTTACATTATAAAGTTTCATAACTTTGATGTAATGGTTTTTTTTATGGAAAATTTTAAAAATAAGTTTCAAGATTATCTTTTGTTGGAAAAAAATTATTCCCATCATACTTCATTGGCGTATCTTGCTGATTTGAATGTTTTTCATAATTTCATTGTAAAGGAGTTTGATCAAGAAGATTTATTGGAAGTTAATTATTCTCAAGTTCGTTCTTGGATAGTTTTATTGTCAGATAAAGGAGTTTCGAATACTTCAATAAATAGAAAAATTTCCTCATTAAAAGCATTTTATAAATTTTTATTAAAAGTAAAACAAATAGAATCGAGTCCGTTGCTTAAACACAAAGCGTTAAAAACTCAAAAAAAACTTCAAATACCCTTTTCGGAAAAAGAACTCGATGCTGTGTTAAATCAAATTCCATTTATGAATGGATTTGAAGGAGTGCGAGATAAATTAATAATTGATTTGTTTTACTCAACAGGAATCCGAAGAACAGAATTGATTAACTTAAAACTTCAGAATGTTGATTTGTCAAACAATACAATTAAGGTTTTAGGAAAGCGGAATAAAGAGCGGTTGATACCAATGCTTCCAAATCTAAAAAATCAAATTAAAAAGTATTTAATAGAAAGGTCAGATATACAAAGTATTAGTGATAAAGAGTTTTTTTTTCTATTGTTAAATGGAGTTAAAATGAACGATTCGTTTGTGTATCGAATAATAAATTACTACTTTAGTAATGTTTCTGAAAAGGTAAAAAAGAGTCCACATATATTAAGACATACTTTTGCGACTCATTTGCTTAATAATGGAGCAGATATAAATTCAGTAAAAGAATTATTAGGACATTCAAGTTTAGCATCGACACAAGTATATACGCATAGTAGTTTATCGGAATTAAAGAAAGTGTACAGTAATGCTCATCCAAGGAATGAAAAATAATTCTAAAATGTTTAATCAATAAAAATAGTATTATGAAGGTAAATGTTCATGCGGTAAATTTCACTGTCGACAGAAAATTAGTTGATTTCATTCAAGAAAGATTGATGAAACTTGAAAAATATTATGACAAAGTAGTCTCGTCTGACGTTTTTTTGAAGGTAGAAAAGACAAGTGAGAAGGAAAATAAAATTGTAGAAGTAAAAATTCATGTTCCAGGAGATGATTTTATGGTAAAAAAGCAATGTAAGACTTTCGAGGAAGCAGTTGAGTTATCATCAGAATCTTTAGAAAGATTATTAATAAAACGTAAAGAGAAAATCAGAACACATATTTAAATAAATTTTTCACAAAAAATGTTTTGATTAAAAGATAAAATCCATACATTTGCAGTCCGTTAGAAATAGCGGACTTTTTTTATTGAATAATGCCAGCGTAGCTCAGTTGGCTAGAGCAGCTGATTTGTAATCAGCAGGTCGTGGGTTCGAGTCCCTCCGCCGGCTCAAAATGGTATTTTTTTTAATAAAAAAAGTTGGGGAGATACTCAAGCGGCCAACGAGGGCGGACTGTAAATCCGCTGACTACGTCTTCGCAGGTTCGAATCCTGCTCTCCCCACAAAAGAATTTAGAAAAAAAGAATTTGGAAATTTCTAGGTTCTCAATTCTATCCCGAAGTTTCGGGACTGGACGCACATAAGCCGGTGTAGCTCAGGGGTAGAGTGCTTCCTTGGTAAGGAAGAGGTCACGGGTTCAATTCCCGTCATTGGCTCAAAATTGTAAAATTTGAACACTAATAAATATATAACTAAGTTTAAAATTAATTAAAATGGCAAAAGAAAATTTTAATCGTAACAAACCACACCTTAATATTGGTACAATTGGGCACGTGGATCACGGAAAAACTACATTAACTGCTGCAATCACTAAAGTATTATCTGATGCAGGTTACTGTCAAGCAAAATCATTTGATCAAATTGATAATGCTCCAGAAGAAAAAGAAAGAGGTATTACTATCAATACATCACACGTTGAGTATGAAACTGCTAATCGTCACTATGCACACGTTGACTGTCCAGGTCACGCGGATTACGTGAAGAACATGGTTACTGGTGCTGCTCAAATGGATGGTGCTATTTTAGTAGTAGCTGCAACTGACGGACCAATGCCGCAAACTCGTGAGCACATCCTTTTAGGACGTCAAGTTGGTATTCCAAGAATCGTTGTATTCATGAATAAAGTGGATATGGTTGATGACGCGGAATTATTAGAGTTAGTTGAAATGGAAATCAGAGATTTATTATCTTTCTACGAATATGATGGAGATAATGGTCCTGTTATTCAAGGTTCAGCTTTAGGTGGATTGAATAACGATCCTGCTTGGGTTCCAAAAATTATTGAATTAATGGAAGCTTGTGATAACTGGATTGAAGAACCAATTCGTGATACTGCAAAACCATTCTTGATGCCGGTTGAAGATGTATTTACAATTACTGGTCGTGGAACTGTTGCTACAGGTCGTATCGAAACAGGTATTGCTAATACTGGAGATCCAGTTGAGATTATTGGTATGGGAGCTGAAAAATTGACTTCTACTATTACTGGAGTTGAAATGTTCCGTAAAATCTTAGATAGAGGTGAGGCTGGAGATAATGTTGGTTTATTGTTAAGAGGTGTTGATAAAGAATCTATCAAAAGAGGAATGGTTATCATTAAACCAGGTTCAGTAAAGCCGCACGCTAAATTCAAAGCAGAAGTTTATATCTTGAAAAAAGAAGAAGGTGGTCGTCACACACCATTCCATAATAACTACCGTCCACAGTTCTACGTACGTACAACTGACGTAACAGGAGTTATTTCTTTACCAGCAGGTGTAGAGATGGTAATGCCAGGTGATAACTTAACTATCGATGTATCTCTATTGAGCCCAATCGCAATGACAGTAGGTTTGCGTTTTGCTATCCGTGAAGGTGGTAGAACTGTTGGTGCTGGTCAAGTAACTGAAATAGTAGAGTAATTTCAAATTAAATAACAAAAATCCAGTGTTGTAATTAACAATACTGGATTTTTTTAACAAACGGGCGTAGTTCAAGGGTAGAATAGCGGTCTCCAAAACCGTTGATGGGGGTTCGAATCCCTCCGCCCGTGCAAATTTTACAAACAATGACAAAAGTTGTTAATTATATATCAGAAGCATTCGAAGAATTAAAATCTAATGTTTCTTGGCCGATTTGGGCTGATGTTCAGCGCTATACTATTATAGTAGCTGTTTTTTCAATTGTATTAGCTGTTGCTACTTGGGGAGTTGATGAGCTTTTTGCAAAATCAATTGCTGAGTTTTTCAATTGGTTAAAACCATAATATTATAAGTATGGCTGATATTAGTACAAAAAAATGGTATGTTGTAAGAGCCGTTAGCGGGCAAGAGAATAAAGTTAAATCTTATATTGAAACTGAAATAAGTAGAATCGGTATGGCTGATTTTATTTCTCAAGTTCTTGTTCCAACTGAAAAAGTTTTTCAAGTTAAAGATGGCAAGAAAATATCTAAAGATAAAGTTTATTTTCCAGGATATGTAATGATAGAAGCTAATCTTACAGGTGAAATACCTCATATTATTAAATCTATAACAGGTGTTATTGGTTTTTTAGGTGAAGTTAAAGGTGGTGATCCTGTTCCTTTAAGGATGTCAGAAGTAAACAGAATGTTAGGGAAAGTAGATGAGTTGGCTGTTAATACTGATACTCAAAATATTCCTTTTAATATTGGAGAAACAATTAAGGTTATTGATGGACCTTTCAATGGATTTAACGGAACTATTGAAAAAATCAATGAAGAAAAGCGTAAACTTGAAGTTATGGTGAAAATTTTCGGAAGAAAAACTCCATTAGAATTGAGTTTTATGCAAGTTGAAAAAGTATAATTTGTTACACTATTATAAACCGCAATAATTTGCTTCCACATTTTATTGTAAATTTTTAAAAACAATGGCTAAAGAGATTAGTAAAGTAGTTAAACTACAAGTTAAGGGAGGTGCTGCGAACCCGTCGCCACCGGTTGGACCTGCTCTGGGAGCTGCTGGTGTTAATATCATGGAATTCTGTAAGCAGTTTAATGCTAGAACCCAAGATCAACCTGGCAAAGTGTTACCGGTACAAATTACCGTGTACAAAGACAAATCGTTTGATTTTGTTGTAAAAACTCCACCTGCTGCAATTCAGTTATTGGATGCTGCTAAATTAAAATCTGGTTCAGGCGAGCCAAACAGAAAAAAAGTTGCTAACGTAACTTGGGATCAAATTAAAGCTATCGCTGAAGACAAGATGACTGATTTAAATGCTTTCACAATTGAATCTGCAATGAGCATGATTGCTGGAACAGCTAGATCTATGGGTATAACTGTAACTGGAGATTCTCCTCTAAAATAAGGTAAGAAATGGCAAAATTGACAAAAAAACAAAAAGATGCTGCTTCAAAAATTGAGAAGAACAAATTGTATTCACTAAAAGATGCCTCATCTTTGTTGAAAACAGTTGCTTCTGCAAAATTTGATGAATCAGTAGATATTGCTGTTCGTTTAGGAGTTGATCCAAGAAAAGCAAATCAGATGGTAAGAGGTGTTGTAACGCTTCCTCATGGTACTGGTAAAGATACTAAAGTATTAGCTTTAGTAACTCCAGATAAAGAAGCAGAAGCGAAAGCTGCTGGTGCTGACTATGTAGGTTTAGACGATTACCTTCAAAAAATAAAAGATGGTTGGACAGATGTTGATGTTATTATCACTATGCCAGCTATTATGGGTAAATTAGGTCCTTTAGGTCGTGTATTAGGACCAAGAGGTTTAATGCCAAACCCTAAGACTGGAACAGTAACTATGGAAATTGGTAAAGCTGTTGCAGAAGTAAAAGCGGGTAAAATTGACTTTAAAGTTGATAAAACTGGAATCGTTCACGCTGGTATCGGAAGAATTTCCTTCGAAGCAGATAAGATTGTAGATAACGCTCACGAGATTATTCAAACATTACTTAAATTAAAACCAACTGCAGCTAAAGGAACATACATTAAGAGTATTCACATCTCTTCTACTATGAGTCCTGCTATCGCTTTAGATCCTAAAGCAGTATAATTGGTAGTTAAACAAATTTTATTATGACAAGAGAAGAAAAATCAATCGCGATAGAAGATTTAACTGCAAAGTTGGCTGAAAGTAATATAGTATATATTGCTGACACTTCAGGTTTAGATGCTGAAACAACTTCTAGTTTAAGAAGAGCTTGTTTTAAAGCAGGTATCAAATTAGAGGTAGTTAAGAATACTTTGCTTGAAAAAGCAATGGAAGCTTCAGCTAATGAGTATGGTGATTTAGCTTCTGTTTTAAAAGGGAATTCTTCCATTTTTATTGCAGACATCGCTAATGCACCAGCAAAAATCATTAAAGATTTCAGAAAGAAATCAGACAAACCATCTTTCAAAGGTGCATACATCAATGGTGAAATTTACATCGGAGATAACCTTTTAGATAGCTTGGCTTCATTGAAATCTAAAGAAGAAGTTATTGGAGAAATCATCGGATTACTTCAATCACCTGCAAAACGCGTTATTGCTGCATTATTAAACAATGCAGAACAAAAAGGCGAAACAGCAGAATAATTAGAGCAGACTAAAAAAATAATAATTAAAGAACATTTTAAACGATAGAAAAAATGGCAGATTTGAAACAATTCGCAGAACAATTAGTTAACCTTACAGTAAAAGAAGTTAACGATTTAGCTACAATATTAAAAGATGAGTATGGTATCGAGCCTGCTGCTGCAGCTGTAGTAGTTGCTGCTGGTGGTGCTGGTGCTGGTGAAGCTGCTGAAGAGCAAACTGAATTCACAGTAGTATTGAAAGAAGCTGGAGCTTCTAAATTAGCTGTTGTAAAAGCAGTTAAAGAATTAACAGGTCTTGGCTTAAAAGAAGCTAAAGATTTAGTTGACGGCGCTCCATCAAACATCAAAGAAGGAGTTACTAAAGCTGAAGCTGAAGGTTTGAAAAAATCTTTAGAAGAAGCTGGAGCTGTTGTTGAGTTAAAATAATCCAACACCAGTTTTGGAACTAGGTTTAGGTCTTGAGTTAACCCTCAAAGACCTAAACCATTTTTCGTATAATGAAATTATTTAATTTTATTATCATAAATAGCTCATATCTCGAATGAGCTTTTAATCAATTACGAAGAAGAAAATAGACAAATTTTCCTGGTTTATTTTTAAGAGGTATTGATTATCAAAAAAAGGAAAGTAGAGATTAAACAGTGTTTTTACACAAAAATTACTTTTTTTAAATCAAAATTTTGTCCATTGATGATAACAAATCAGACTGAAAGATTGAATTTTGCCTCAACAAAAAACATACCTCAATATCCAGATTTTCTAGATGTTCAGGTTAAGTCTTTTAAAGATTTCTTCCAATTAGAAACGAAATCAGACGAAAGAGGCAACGAAGGTTTATACAACACCTTCATGGAGAACTTCCCAATAACTGATACAAGAAACCAATTTGTATTAGAATTTTTAGATTACTTCGTTGATCCACCACGTTACACGATCGAAGAATGTATAGATAGAGGTTTAACTTATAGCGTTCCGCTAAAAGCAAGACTAAAATTATACTGTACAGATCCTGAACATGAGGATTTCGAAACTATCGTGCAAGATGTGTATTTAGGTACAATTCCTTATATGACACCAAGCGGTACTTTCGTGATCAATGGTGCAGAAAGAGTTGTAGTTTCTCAGTTACACCGTTCACCTGGAGTTTTCTTTGGACAATCATTCCATGCTAATGGAACTAAACTTTATTCTGCCAGAGTAATTCCTTTCAAAGGTTCTTGGATAGAATTTGCTACCGATATCAATAACGTAATGTATGCGTACATTGATAGAAAGAAAAAATTACCTGTTACAACTCTTTTACGTGCTATTGGATTTGAAAGAGATAAAGATATTCTTGAAATTTTTGACCTTGCAGAAGAAATCAAAGTTTCAAAAACAGGACTTAAAAAATATATCGGTAGAAAATTAGCGGCACGTGTATTGAATACATGGCACGAAGACTTCGTAGATGAAGATACTGGCGAAGTTGTTTCTATTGAGCGTAACGAAATTATATTAGATCGTGATACTATTATCGACAAAGATAATGTGGAAGAAATTATCGATTCTAACGTAAAATCTATTTTGTTACACAAAGAGGATAATAATCAAGTTGATTATGCAATTATCCACAACACATTACAAAAAGATCCAACAAACTCTGAAAAAGAAGCTGTTGAACACATATATAGACAATTACGTAATGCCGAACCGCCTGATGAAGAAACGGCTCGTGGTATTATCGATAAATTATTCTTCTCTGACCAACGTTATAACTTAGGTGAAGTAGGTCGTTATAGAATGAACAAAAAGTTAAACCTTGATATTCCAATGGAAAAACAAGTTTTAACTAAAGAAGATATCATTACTATCATCAAATATTTGATCGAATTAATTAATGCGAAAGCAGATATTGATGATATTGATCACTTATCAAACCGTCGTGTTAGAACTGTTGGTGAACAACTTTCTCAACAATTTGGTGTAGGTTTAGCACGTATGGCTAGAACTATTCGTGAGAGAATGAACGTTAGAGATAACGAGGTGTTTACACCAATCGATTTGATTAATGCTAAAACATTATCATCGGTTATCAACTCTTTCTTTGGTACTAACCAGTTATCTCAATTTATGGATCAAACCAATCCATTAGCAGAGATTACACACAAAAGAAGATTATCAGCACTTGGACCAGGTGGACTTTCTAGAGAAAGAGCTGGTTTCGAGGTTCGTGACGTTCACTATACACACTATGGAAGACTTTGTCCAATTGAAACTCCTGAAGGACCAAACATTGGATTGATTTCATCTCTTGGTGTTTATGCAAAAGTAAACGGAATGGGATTCATCGAAACTCCTTACCGTAAAGTAACTAACGGAACTGTTGACTTAACTTCTGAGCCAATTTATTTGAGCGCTGAAGAAGAAGAAGGTAAAATGATTGCGCAAGCAAACATCGAAATGGATGGAAAAGGAAAAATTACTGCTGATAAAGTTATTGCTCGTGAAGAAGGTGATTTCCCAGTTGTAGATCCAAATGAAATTCATTACACTGACGTTGCACCTAATCAAATTGCTTCTATTTCGGCTTCTTTAATTCCTTTCTTGGAGCATGATGATGCGAACCGTGCCTTGATGGGATCAAACATGATGCGTCAAGCCGTTCCTTTATTACGTCCTGAAGCTCCAATTGTTGGAACTGGTCTTGAAAGACAAGTTGCTTCTGATTCAAGAGTTTTAATTAACGCTGAAGGAAACGGGACTGTTGAATATGTTGATGCTAACATGATTACTATCAAATACGACAGAACGGAAGAAGAAAGAATGGTAAGTTTTGACGCTGATGAAAAAACATACCAGTTAATTAAATTTAGAAAAACGAATCAAAGTACTTCTATTAACCTAAAACCTATCGTTAGAAAAGGTGATAGAGTTAAATTAGGTCAGGTTCTTTGTGAAGGATATGCTACTCAAAATGGAGAATTAGCACTTGGAAGAAATCTTAAAGTAGCATTTATGCCATGGAAAGGTTACAACTTCGAGGATGCAATTGTAATCTCTGAAAAAGTAGTTCGTGATGATATTTTCACCTCAATCCACGTAGATGATTATTCATTAGAAGTTAGAGATACTAAATTAGGTAACGAAGAGTTAACTAATGATATTCCTAATGTTTCTGAAGAAGCTACGAAAGATTTAGATGAAAACGGAATGATTAGAATTGGTGCTGAAGTAAAACCTGGCGATATTCTAATCGGAAAAATTACACCAAAAGGAGAATCAGATCCAACTCCAGAAGAAAAACTTTTAAGAGCTATCTTCGGTGATAAAGCTGGTGATGTAAAAGATGCTTCATTAAAAGCTTCTCCATCATTACACGGTGTAGTTTTAGATAAAAAATTATTCGCTAGAGCGGTAAAAGATAAAAAGAAACGTACCAAAGATAAAGATGATTTGACATCTTTAGAAATGGAATTTGAAACTAAATTTGTTGAGTTAAAAGACAGATTAATCGAAAAATTGTTTGTAATTGTTGATGGTAAAACATCGCAAGGAGTAATGAATGACTTAGGAGAAGAAGTGCTTCCAAAAGGAAAAAAATACTCTAAAAAAATGTTACAATCAGTTGAAGATTTCGCTCACTTAACAAAAGGGCAATGGGTTTCTGATGACGAAACTAACAGATTGGTTAACGACTTAATTCACAACTACAAAATCAAATTAAACGATTTACAAGGTGCGTTAAGAAGAGAGAAATTTACCATCACTGTTGGAGATGAATTACCAGCTGGAATATTGAAATTAGCAAAAGTTTATATTGCTAAAAAACGTAAACTAAAAGTTGGTGATAAAATGGCTGGACGTCACGGTAACAAAGGTATTGTTGCACGTATTGTTCGTCACGAAGATATGCCATTCTTAGAAGATGGAACGCCAGTTGATATTGTATTAAATCCACTTGGTGTACCTTCTCGTATGAATATCGGTCAGATTTATGAAACTGTTCTTGGTTGGGCTGGAATGAATTTGGGTAGAAAATATGCTACACCAATTTTTGACGGAGCAACTTTAGATCAAATTAATGAATTAACAGACGAAGCAGGAATTCCAAGATTTGGTCATACATATTTATATGACGGAGGAACTGGAGAACGTTTCCACCAAGCAGCAACAGTTGGAGTTATCTATATGTTGAAACTTGGACACATGGTTGACGATAAAATGCACGCACGTTCAAT
>Ga0073902_10001081_pt1 | contig 15183 bp, 16 predicted proteins | sample KloWWTmeKNB19Kit_FD_66667 | JGI IMG/M metagenome (GOLD analysis project Ga0073902, IMG submission 66667) | Active sludge microbial communities from Klosterneuburg, Austria, studying microevolution and ecology of nitrifiers - Klosterneuburg... | ecosystem: Engineered > WWTP > Aerobic digester >...
TCTTCGCGTTTGCCGGTCCGCGCGGGAGTTTCTTCCATGCCGGCGCGGCGTTTCAACCCATGTGGTGGGTAGCCGCTCCCGTCGGGTTGGATGCGGTCCTCGCGTGGGCGCGCAGGCGTGGTCAGTTCCAGGACGAGCGCGCTCCTCTTGTTTTTCAAGGCATTATTGTTTTGCTGGCTGTTTTCATAACGGTCTGGCTCGTGAATCTCCGCGTGATCTCAGACGGCTGGGCGCGGGACGATGCCGTCTATGCGGGGGTGGAGGAAATGTTTCAGGAAAATGGAATCAGCCCGAACGACGTGGTGATCGTCCGCAATCCGCCGGGATATTTCATTGTGTCAGGTCGGTCGGCGGTCGCGTTGCCGTTTGGGGATGAGTCGACCATCCTTGCCGTTGCTGAAAAATTCGACGCGCGATATCTAATCATCGAAGAGGATGGCACGTACGACGCGATCCAGGATTTGTACGACGACCCGCAGGTGAATTCAAATTTTCTCTATGTAGGAGAAGTGGATGGCGCGCGCCTCTATCGCATTGAAGCGACCCCTTGATTGGCGCGTGATCGTCGCGTTCGCCTCGCTCATCGCCGTAGGGTTGTACCTGCTGATCGGCGCAATGATGATTCGTGTTGGCTTCCCACTCGATGACACATGGATTCATTTGACCTATGCCAGAAATTTCGCCGAACATGGCGAATGGGCGTTTCGACTGGGCGAGCAATCTGCCGGTTCCACGTCGCCGCTTTGGACGTTGTTGCTCTCGATTGGATATTTGATCCGCCTTGCTCCTTATGGCTGGACATTTTTCCTCGGCTGGCTCATGTTGACCCTGCTCGCCATTTTTGCCGAAGCCAGCGCGCGAAAATTGTTGGCGGGTTATCAGCCTCGCATCCCATGGATTGGGATCTTTTTTGCGTTTGCCTGGCATCTCGCCTGGGCGGCAACCTCCGGGATGGAAACCCTGCTCCACGCGTTGTTGATCTTTCTTGTATTGACCTCCCTCATTGGTGATTCGCGTCGATATTCAATGTTGGGCTTGCTCGCAGGTCTCAGCGTGTGGGTCCGCCCCGATGGAGCGACATTGCTGGGTCCGATCCTTTTTACGATCGTCCTGACTGAAAACAATTGGAACTCACGCGGCAGATCGGCTTTGTCCGTGCTGATCGGTTTTGGGGCATTGTTCCTTCTGTATCTATTGTTCAATCTCGCGCTCTCCGGCAACCCGATGCCGAACACGTTCTATGCCAAACAAGCGGAGTATCAAACGGTCTGGCTTGGTCAACCGCTGAAAGATCGCCTGATGGAATATCTGGCTCCAATTTTTGCGAGCCCGTTCATTGCTTTATTTCCCGGTGTGTTGGTTTGGGTGGGCGGGGCAATTCGGAATCGAAATTGGGGCGCGCTGGCTGGCGTCATCTGGTTTGTGGGATACATCCTGATCTATTTTCTGCGATTGCCCCCATATCAACATGGGCGTTACATCATCCCTGCTTTTCCAATCTTGTATTTGTGGGGGTTGTTGGGTATGGCTGGTTTTATGCTGAACGCAAAATCGAATCCGCGCCTGAAATTTCTTTGGAAGACTCTGGTCGCGGTGTTATTGGTTTTTTTCTTGATCCTTGGCGGGTTGCAAAATGCCAAGGATGTGTTCTGGGTGGAGAGTGAAATGGTTGCCACGGCTGAATGGGTGAAACAAAATATACCTCCCGACGCAATCCTCGCCGTGCACGATATTGGCGCAATGGGATACTTTGTCTCAAACCCGCTGGTCGACCTTGCCGGGCTGGTGGACCCGGGGGTGATCCCGTTCATCCGCGATGAACCAAGCCTGGCAATTTACCTAAATGATCGAGCCATCGGGTACCTGATTGTGCCTCCGGGTTTTTATAAGGAGCTTATTGAAAACCGTGAAATACTCTTTGTCGCGGGTGGAGATACATCATCTGCGAAGCCTGATGAACACATGCTGGTCTTAAAATGGAAGCGATGAATGCTAAAACGATATTGAAATGCAGGCGCAAACCAGTCAAATTGCCCGCATGTTCCACCTGTGCTATACTCCCACGAACAGTTACTCATGGGATTGAATTATGAATGAAATTACTCTGATCGTTGCAGACGACCACCCGTTATTTCGGCAGGGCGTGGTGGATGCGCTGTCCCTGGAACGGGATTTTCGAATTTTGTCTCAAGCCTCCGATGGGAATGACGCGCTTGAACAGATCCGATCACTAAAACCCAACGTAGCGATCCTCGATGTGAACATGCCCGGCTTGAATGGTCAGCAGGTCACGCATCGTGTGTTTTCCGATCGTATTCCAACCCGCGTTGTTTTGCTTACTGGATATGACGATGTCGAGCAGGCGATCCACGCGATGCTCGCAGGCGCGGCAGGATATTGCGCAAAAGATATTGAACCGGATGTGTTGGCGCGCACGATACGCGCCGTTTCGGATGGCAGGTACGCGGTCGGTGGAAACGTGTTCAACCGGCGCGAACTCGATCACTGGATCGATGAGCAAATGGAAGGCACGCGTCGATCGTATAGCGAGCCTGGCGCGCCGTTCCATCCTCTGTCTGACCGTGAAATGGAAGTCCTCGGTTGTGTCGTGCGCGGCATGAGCAACAAGGAAATTGCCGGTATGTTGGGGATCAGTCACCAGACTGTGAAAAACCACGTCACCTCGATCCTTCGCAAATTCGGCGTCGAAGACCGCACCCAGGCAGTCGTCTACGCCCTCAAGCGCGGTTGGGTTAAGTTACAATTCGACCAAGAGAAAACCCAGGAGTAATTTTATGTCTGTGGAAATGGAATTGCCCGCCGGCGAGTTGGACATTCAGACCGAACTTGATGAAACAATCCGCGCGTTGCGTGAGATTACCTTGATGATCGAGCAGAGTCAGGTTGAAGTATCCAAACTTTCCCAGCGGAACGCGGCAATTACCACTCACCTGCAACAGGTTCAGAATCAGTTGGACAATATGCCACAGCAGGAAATCCGAAACGCGTACGATTCTGCCCTGGATGCCCAACAACGACTATTTGTGATGCGGGGGCAGTTGGAAAAACTCCAAAGTGAAAAGACGCACCTCGAACGCTTCAAATCAGCGCTTGAACGGGCAAGCGCAATGACCGTAGGCGGCGGAGCGACTGCTTCTTCGTCCGGGTCGACTTCAAAAAGCCCCATGGCAAGCGTCGAGATGCTGGTCAACGCGCAGGAAACAGAGCGCCAGCGCCTGTCGCGCCAGATACACGACGGTCCCGCCCAAGCCCTCTCGAATTTTATTCTTCAGACCGAGATCGCCATGCGCCTGATGGATTTGGATATAAACCAAGCTCGGGATGAATTGAATAATTTGAAATCATCCGCGATGGGCACATTTCAGAAGGTGAGAAATTTCATCTTTGAGTTGCGCCCGATGATGTTGGATGACCTGGGCTTGGTCCCCACGCTCCGACGTTATGCCGATGCCTTCCGGGAACAGACAGGGATTGATGTGACCATCACCGTAACCGGCAATGAACGTCGCCTGCAACCCTACCTCGAAGTCATGTTATTCCGCGCGATTCAAGAATTACTCGGGAACTCTGCCCGTCACGGGCAGGCAACCCAGGTGAAGGTGTTGATTGACTTGGGCGAGGATCGAATCCGCGTTAGCATCGACGATAATGGCAAAGGGTTTGATCCAGACAGCGCGCTTCAGAATAACAGCCTTGGGCTGAAATTGATTCGCGAGCGGGCTGAAATGTTGGGTGGAAATTTCGAGATCGACAGTTCTCCGGGCAAAGGTGCGCGCGTTTCTTTTGCGGTTTCGGCGCGATCGTAGATTTCAAAGTCGTTAGGAGAAGATAACAGGATTGTAAGCGTTTTAGACCTTCCCAATCTTGATTTTTACTTCTTTCTGGATAAAATGATGTCAACCCTGAGAGCTATCTCAGGAAAACAATATTTTAGGTTCAAAGGAGATTTCATCATGTTATTCGCACCCAAAGAAAAAGGTCAAGGCTTGGTTGAGTATGCCATCATCATTGCTCTCGTGGCGATCGTGGTCATTGCGGTCATGAATTTGCTCGGACCCAAGATCGGCAACACCTTCTCCAGCATCAACAACTCCCTGCCGTAACCATCACTCTGACCCCAAAAAAGTAGGACTCTGCCACTGGCAGAGTCCTACTTTTTTACTAATTTGCCATTATTGCCTCATATTTATGCTGTATAATCACAGGATAGATGGACAAATCAACTTGACTGATGGATAGTCAAGAGAGGAGATCTGAAATATGCGTCGCGGACGATTACTAATCTTCGTTGTATTGATCCTTATAGTGGGGTTGGGTGTTGTGTTTGTTGCCCTGAAATTGTTCGCTCCTCCCACACAGCAACCAGAGACCCAAACGGCGGTGACGGAAATCTACTATGCCGCTCAAAACATTCCCCAAGGCGCTGAGATCACAGCCGATTTGCTCGGCAAATTTGCCCTTCCCTCGGCGAATGTCGCAGAAGTGATGTATACAGCAGGGGAAGAGGCAAATTTGGTGGGGCAGACCGCTCGTTTTACACTTGAACAAGGCGTTGTGATCACATCCTCCATGGTGGGGTCAAAACCGGTTGAAATTTCGGGCCCGGCTTGGGCGGTTCAAATTCCAACAGGTATGGTGGCGGTTACGATTCCGACGAACCGTCTTGCCGCCGCTGGCTATGGAATCAATGATGGCGCTCATGTCAACGTCAATGCCTGCCTGCTATTTATTGATATTGACCAAACATTTCAAACGATTCTGCCCAATCGCACGTCTGTTGTTACGGGCACGGGGTTTCCTCCCGATGCCTTGCCTGTTCTATCCGCCGCCGCGGTTTCTGGCGGAGAAGGCTCAACTCAGGGGCGCGTAGAACTTGACCAAACGTTTCAACAGCCATTTTATGCGATTCCATCGGAGGTACAGCGTCCGCGCATGGTTTGTCAAGTGATCTTGCAGGATAAAGTTGTGATGAAACTTGGCAATTTCACATTGGCGGCTCCCTCGGCAGACCCGAATGCCACCCCATCTCCGGCACAGGCACAGGCACAGGCAGCGCCGGATATTATTACGATCATGGTTGACCCTCAGGATTCAATTTATTTGAATTACCTGGTGTATAACGGAGCGATGATCACCATGACCTTGCGCAACCCGAGTGATACATCCCGGATCGAGACCCAGGCGGCAACGTTGACCAACTTGTTAACGAAGTACGGTATTTCTCCTCCTGCAAAGCTCAACTTTACGACAGGACCCAGGGTTGATATCTTGACCCCGCCTGTGTTACCTAACGATACCGTAACTGCTGAACCTTAAGCGTATTGTAAACAGTCAAACAGTAGAGGTTGATCCTTCATGGCACCGGGCGACAAAATAAAAGTCTTGATCGTTGATGATATTTCCGAAACACGAGAGAATGTTCGGAAGCTTTTGCAGTTTGAGTCGGACGTTGAGGTCGTTGGCGTTGCGAGAACCGGCAAAGAGGCAATTCAGACATCCTTGGAAGTGCAGCCAGATGTAGTTTTGATGGACATCAACATGCCGGATATGGATGGGATTGCCGCTACGGAAGCGATTCGAGCCAAACAGCCGGCTGTGCAGGTGGTCATCCTCTCGGTTCAAAGCGATCAAAATTATATGCGTCGGGCTATGCTTGCCGGGGCGCGCGATTTTCTCACGAAGCCCCCCATGGGGGATGAGTTAATATCCGCGATTCGCCGGGCTGGCGCGATGGCGCTGAACGAGAAAGCGAAAGCCGCCCAAACGCAAGTAGCGCCTGCCATGGGGGCGATGGGTGGGGCAAATTACTCCTATGGCACCAAGGGAAAAATTGTGACGATATATAGCCCTAAAGGCGGGGTTGGTTGCACTACCATTGCCGTAAACCTTGCCCTCACTCTAAATAACGAGGATACTCGCGCCGCTTTGGTAGACGCAAACCTTCAGTTTGGAGATGTGGCTGTGTTCGTCAATGAACAGGGCAAGAATACGATTGCCGACCTAGCTCCCCGCGCCGATGAACTGGACCCGGAGATCGTTGAAGAAGTCATGGTGAAACATGCGGCGTCGGGCTTGCATATCCTTGCCGCCCCCAGTCGTCCTGAACATGCAGAAAAGGTCACCGGCGAGCAGTTGTCGAGGGTGCTCGAATATCTGCAAAAACTTTATCCGTATGTAGTGGTTGATACATCGCCCTACCTGACCGACCATATTCTTTCCATCCTTGATATAAGCGATATCATCGTTCTTGTCACATCTCAGGATATACCTTCCGTTAAGAACTGCCGTCTGTTTTTGGATCTGCTTCAAACAATGGGTGTCGATCGTGAAAGGATAATTTTTGTGATGAATCGCTTCGACAAACGGATTAATATCACGCCGGACCGCGTGGCTGACAACCTAAAGCAACCGGTTGCGACGGTCATTCCACTGGACGAGCAGGTGGCAACGAAGGCGGTGAATCGCGGTGTTCCGTTTGTTCTGGACGCCAAAAATCAACCGGCATCCCGGGGAATTCTTTCCCTGGCGGAAAACGTCCGCGCGCGCGTTGCCGATCTCGAAGCCAACGGTGAATCGGATCGGGTTGCCAGGCGATAAGGAATGATTTCAGGAGATAAACATGTCTCTATTAAAAAGAATTGAACAAGGGCAGGCGGGATCGTCCGGCGGAGGGCAGTCATCCACCAATCAAGGGGGTGGTGATAGCTCAAAGCTGGCTTCCTTGCAGGCAAGGCGTGTGAACGCGCCAATCACTTCTCCGCAGGCTGGCACATATTTCGATTTAAAAACCCGCGTGCAGAATAAATTACTCTCCGAGCTCGACCCAACCATGGATATCTCGCGGACCGAGGACGTTCGCAAAACGATCCAGGATTTGTTCGAGCAAATTCTGGCGGAAGAAAATATCGTTCTCTCGCGGCCCGAAAAAGCCCGTTTGTTCGAGCAGATCACAGCGGAAATCCTCGGCTTTGGTCCGTTGCAAACATTGTTGGAAGATGAAACCATTACAGAAGTGATGGTGAACGGCGCGAAAAATCTATATATCGAGCGCAAAGGGAAGATCCACCGCGTGCCGGTGACGTTTGAGAATAACGACCATGTGATGAGAATCATCGATCGCATTGTGGCGCCCCTGGGGCGGCGCATTGACGAATCAAGCCCGTACGTGGATGCGCGTTTGCCGGATGGCTCCCGTGTCAACGCCGTAATTCCTCCAATCTCTCTCGTTGGACCGGTCCTGACCATCCGTAAATTCTCCAAGAATCCAATTACTGTGGAGCAACTCATCACGTATGGGTCGTTATCGGCGGAAGGCGTGCAGTTCTTAAAGGCATGCGTAGAATCCAGATTGAACGTGGTGATTTCCGGAGGCACAGGCTCTGGGAAAACAACACTCTTGAACGTGTTGTCCAGTTTCATCCCTGCGGACGAGCGCATCTTGACCATCGAAAATGCCGCCGAGTTACAGCTTCGCCAGGAACATGTGGTCACCCTTGAATCGAAGCCACCCAACATCGAAGGGCGCGGCGAGATTACAATCCGGCAGTTGGTAATCAATGCGTTGCGTATGCGCCCCGACCGCATCGTGGTGGGGGAGATCCGCGATGAGGCGGCGCTGGACATGTTGCAGGCGATGAACACGGGTCACGACGGTTCCATGACCACCTTGCACTCGAACAGCCCGCGGGACACCCTCTCCCGTCTTGAAACGATGACCCTGATGGCTGGCATGGAACTCCCCTCGCGCGCCATCCGTGAGCAGATTGCCTCTGCGGTGGATGTAATTTGCCACCAGGAACGTATGCGCGATGGCACAAGAAAAGTCACCAACATCACTGAAGTTAGCGGTATGGAAGGCGATGTGATCACTATGACCGATATCTTTGTGTTCGAACAAACTGGGATCGAGAATAGCCAAATTGTTGGGCGGTTGCGCCCAACCGGTTTGCGCCCTAAATTTATGGATAAAATCGAAGCGTCGGGCATTAATTTACCCCCATCGATTTTTGGTATTGGCGAAAGACGACGTTACTAGGTCGCTTTTGCAGGTGCATGTTCAATGAATCCCGTCATATTACTTGGAGGGGGGCTCCTACTCCTCGTGCTCCTCATTGTTGGCGCGGTCATTACGGTTGTCAGCGACCGGTCGTTAGTGGAAGAGCGCCTGGGTCAATTCCTTGAAGACGATAAACTTCGTGTTGAAGACGCGCCGCGCGGCGCGGCAGTTACCGAATGGTTAAATCGGCGGGTTGCGAAATCTTCCTGGGGCGACCAGGTTGCGCGTGAATTGGCGCGCGCCGATCTCAAATTTAAGGTATCTGAATATTATGCGTTGATCTTTATCTCGACCATTGTCGTGGGCGCGATTGGTTATTTCATCCAGACAATCTGGATATCAGCTGTCATTGGCGGAATTATCGGATTCTTCCTGCCGAGATTTTACGTTAAACGACAGAAAACTCAGCGGCTCTACAGGTTCAACGATCAACTTTCTGATATGCTGAACCTGATGGTGAACGGCTTGCGCGCGGGATACTCGACCATGCAAGCCATGGAAGCGGTGAGCCGGGAACTCCCAGCGCCGATCTCCGATGAATTCCGACGGTTGGTGCAGGAAATGCAGATCGGCATCCCACAGGAGAAAGCCCTCGACAATATGCTCCGCCGTATTCCCAGCGACGACCTTGATTTCGTGATTACGGCGATCAATGTTCAGCGGGAAGTCGGCGGTAACCTTTCCGAAATCCTCGATACCATCTCCTTTACCATTCGCGAACGCGTGCGCATTAAGGGAGAGATACGCGTGTTAACCGCATCTGTGCGTACCTCCGGAGCCATTTTGTCGATGATACCGGTTTTCCTAAGCCTGGCGCTTTGGTTTGTTAGCCCAACTTATCTGGCAGGTTTTTTTGACGATCGCGGAGGGCTACCCCAACCGTTATGTGGAATTGTTGCCGTGGCGGTCATCGTCGGCATGATCGCGCTCGGTTATTTCATCATGATGAAGATCGCGGATATCGAGGTGTGATATGAGCATCGGATTGTTAATCTTCGGCGGCGTTGTCTTATTAGTAATTCTTGCCGTGGTGCTCTTTAGCATCCGGGCAAACGCTTCTGCGCAGGGACAATCGGACGACCCATTGCAGGATCGGCTCTCGGAATTTATTCAGCGCGGCGAAGTGGCATCGCTTGAGGAGATTGAGCTTTCTCAGAATTTCAGCGAACGGGTGCTCATCCCGGCGGTGAGGCGGTTGGGCGAGTTTTCAGCCCGCTTTACGCCTCAAAAGATGATCCAGGATACCGCCCGTAATCTTGAACTGGCAGGCAACCCCTGGCCCGTGGACGCGCCCACGTTTTTGGCAATTCGCTTTATTCTTGCCGTTGTGCTGGGCGGGTTCATGGTTACGGTGGTGGCTTTAAACCCGGCGCCAAACCCAACAAATAACTTTCTCTACATTGGCGGCTCGATCTTTGGAGGTTTTTTTCTGCCTCACCTGATTGTGACGAGTCGAATCACGCGGCGGCAAACGGAAGTGCGAAAAGCAATGCCCGATGCCCTGGATTTGCTGACGATCTGCGTGGAGGCAGGCTTGGGCTTTGATGCCGCCATGGCAAAAGTGACCGAGAAATGGGAAAACGAACTTTCTTTGGCGTTCGCGCGCACCATCCGCGAAGTGCAATTGGGTAAGACCCGCCGCGAAGCGTTGAAAACCATGGGGGACCGTCTCGGGATCCCCGAGGTGTCGAGTTTTGTGGCGGCGATCATTCAAAGTGAAATGTTGGGCGTAAGCATGGCGCGCGTGTTGAGGATTCAATCGGATCAAATGCGCGTCAAGCGACGCCAGATTGCGGAAGAGGCGGCTCATAAGGCGCCTGTGAAAATGATCATTCCCATGGCGCTGTTGATCTTCCCGTCCATTATGATCATTATTCTTACTCCGGCGGCGTTAAATATTTTCGCAACCTTGTAGCGATTTTGAAACGAATACCCTGGTCGTATCGCCTCTACCGATGGACCTGGAGCGGGTTGGACCTGCTCTTCCCGCCGGTGTGCGGAGGATGCGGAACGCCCGGTTCGCGCTGGTGCGCTGATTGCCGAAAGCGCGTTCCGAGAATCGACAAGCCGTTTTGTGATAAATGCGGAATACCGACGAAAGGGGCTGAACGATGCGAGAAATGCACAGCAAACCCGCCCGCGTATCGAATGATGCGTTCATGGGCGGTTTTTGATTCGCCGGTGCAGAACGCGCTCCGCGCCATCAAGTATCGCCGCAACATCGGGCTGGCAGATGCGATCGCAGTTGACATGGTCGAATTTGTGCGAATGCTAAAGTGGAAGGTGGAAGTATTGATCCCGATCCCGTTGGGGAAGGCTCGTTTGCAAGAGCGGGGATATAATCAAGTTGCGCTCGTTGCGCGCCCGCTCGCGTATGAACTTGGCATTTCGTACGCGCCACATGGAGGGAGAAAGGTCCGCGAGACGCGCTCGCAGGTTGGGTTGACGGCGGCTGAACGAAGAGAAAATGTCCGCGCGGCGTTTCAGGCTGACCCGTCGGAAGTGAAGCGGAAATCCGTCCTGTTGATGGACGACGTGGCGACGACCGGTTCGACCATCTCAGCCTGCGCCGAGGCGGCGCTGTCTGCGGGCGCAGCGGAGGTGTATGCGCTGACGATCGCGCGCGCGCTTTCGCATCACGATCTGAATCGCGTTTGACAATCATGCGTAAGCGTGATTGATAAAATATTTTCAGGAGGTCTGTCATGACAAGCAAGATCGATGTTCAGGCTCGAAACATGCGTTTGACCGATAACACCCGCGAGTATGTTGAAAAGAAGTCTGCCAAACTTGAGCGGCTCCTTCAGGATATAGAGGAAGTGTACGTTGAGTTGTCGCACATAAAAACCGCGCGGCAGGCGAGCGACCGGCAAGTGGCGCAAATGACCGTGCGTGGAAAAGGGTTCATGTTGCGAACGGAGGAACGATCCGACGAGTTGCATGTCGCTTTCGATACGGCATTAGACAAGATGCAACGGCAGATCGAGCGCTACAAAGGGAAGCGTCATCGCGGGCGCGGCGATGGGCGCTCGGCGGCAGAGGTCGTGGAAGAAGAAGAAATGCCTGTGGATGAGACCGGCGAACTCCTGCCGTTGATCGCAAAACGAAAGAAGTTCATCATCATGCCGATGGACGAGGACGAGGCGGTCGAGCAGATGCGCCTGCTTGGGCACAACAACTTTTTCATCTTCTTCAACGCGGAGAGGAATGCGATCCAGGTGTTGTATCGCCGTCGCAACGGCTCGTATGGTTTGATCGAGCCGGTTGTCGGATAATCAATAGAACGCGAAAACGGCTCTTGACGCGCGATTTGCCAAGCAAATCGCGCGTCAAGATACTCAACAGCCAACTGCACTTTCATGAATTGTTGATGCCGTTACGGAGGAAAAATCTTCAGCCCGACACGCATTGTCGGGCTGAATGTTCAAGGAGCGAGCATGGAGTTTGACGAGGAATTGAACAGAAGCGGAAAAAATATTATCAATATCGAAGATACGAGTCGCATCATCCGCGAGTTAATCGAGGCGGTGGGCGAAGACCCCGAGCGCGAAGGATTGAAGAACACGCCCGATCGCGTGGCGCGAATGTACACCGAACTATTAAGCGGGTACACGGCAGAGCCTGAACGCATTATCAACGGCGCGTTGTTCGACATCACCTACGATGAAATGGTGATCGTGCGCGACATCGAATTTTACAGTTTGTGCGAGCATCACATGTTGCCGTTCATCGGGCGCGCGCACATTGCCTACATCCCCGCGGGCAAAGTGATCGGGCTGTCCAAAATTCCGCGCATCGTGGATATGTTCGCCCGCCGTTTGCAAATTCAGGAACGCATGACGCGCCAGATCGCGGATTTTGTTCAAAGCGTTCTCAAGCCGCAAGGCGTGGCAGTTGTCGTCGAGGCGATGCACATGTGCGCGATGATGCGCGGCGTAAAAAAACACGACGCGCGCATGACCACCTCCGCCATGCACGGAGCCTTCCGCGCGAACTTGGCGACGCGGCAGGAATTTTTGGATAACATCAGCCGCGGATCGAAACCGATCCAATTCTGAGGCCGCGCTTCAAACGCGGGGCGGTCTGGTTCGCCCTCGTCAGCCTAACACACCGCGACGCGTCTCCGTCCAAATTTCACGGCGGAGGCGCGTCGCGGTTTTTGTGATGCTTTCATTTGCATTGGGGTTATGAAATTCAGGGTAAATCTCCGCCAGCGGAACAATGACGAACGCCTGCGCCAGCCAGCGTCTGCCGACGATTTCGCCATCGAAGAGGATGATGTCAATGTCAATCGTGCGAGGGGCGTACTTATCCTGCGCGCGTTTGCGCCCAAGGCTTGATTCGATTGGGTGAATGATCGATGTTTTCAATTTGTCTTGCGCAAGCGTTGTTTTGTACGACAGACAGGCATTCAGATAATTCCCTCCCGACCCGCCGACGGGTTTCGTCTCCCACGCGCTCGAAATTTTCGCGATCTCCCCAGATTGCGACAGCAACGTCACCGCCTTCGGCAAGTTGACCTCAGGCTCGATATTCGACCCCAGACTCAAATACGCGAGGTGGGATTCATTCATTGCGGCTGCGCTCGATCTCCACGCCAACAGATTCGGCGAAGCGCGCCGCGCCCGGCTTCTCCACGCGGACGATGACTTTTTGCACCAGGTTTTCTTCAAGGCAGAGTGTTGCCAGATCGTTTGCCAGCGCTTCCACGGTGAGACGTTGCGCGCTTTCGGCGTGAGCCAATACCTTCTTCGACATTTTGCTATAGTCCACACAGTCGTTGATGTGATCGGTCTCCGCCGCGCGATGCGTGTCGGTGAAGAGGGTGATGTTGATCAGAATATTTTGCGCGCGCTTGCGTTCCCAGTCGTTGACGCCGATGATGCCGCGGGCGAGCAGGTTTTTGATGATGACTTTGTCCATGGGTATAGTTCCTTTAATTTTTTTCGACTGGTGGTCTCGATACGCCCAGCGATGCTTCGTCTTCGTGGCGCGAACATCACGGGCCACTCCGCTCAGCGCGCGCGGGACTACTCGACCACTTGGTTATTTACTCACACCAAATGCCTGCCGCCATCCACGTGGATGATTTCGCCGGTGATGAAAGCGGGGGAAGTGAGCAAAAAGAGCAACGCCTGTTCCACTTCGTTTTCTTTCGCCCAGCGTTTCATGGGGATATTTTTTGTGATGTCTGGCGAAGCGTTTCCATCGGCGGGCGGGAGGATCGCGCCGAGCGCCAAGCCGTTGACCGTGATCTTCGGCGCGAGCGCGACCGCCAGCGATTTGGTCATCGCCGCGAGCGCGGACTTGCTGACGGTGTACGGGAAATGGTCCGCGGCGGGGCGGAGGGCGCGCCAATCGAGGATGTTGACGATGCGTGAACCCTCCTCCGCCTGGCGGGCGAAGGCTTGGCTGAGCAGGAACGGCGCGGTCAGGTTGAGGGCGAGGTGACTGTTCCAGTTTTCAAGTGTTGTTGAATCAAATGTGAGGGGCTCAAAGATCGCGGCGCTGTTGACGAGAAAATGCAGGGGCGTGGATTCGTTGGCGAGCCGAATCAGGTTTCCCGTCTGGGATGAATCGCTTAAGTCTGCTTGAAAGATCCACGCGCGTTGACCTACTCCAGCAATTTCGTCACGCAACGATTCGGCCTCTGCTTGGGAGCGCGCGTGATGGATGACGACATCCGCGCCTGCTTGCGCGCACGCCAGCGCGAACATCCGCCCAAGGCGGCGAGCGGCGCCGGTGATGAGGATGGTTTTGTTTTTGAGTGGGCGATCGGGCATGGAGGAGATTGTAATCCAGATTGATATGGATCACGACGCAGTTGTACTACGTTGTGATCGCGTAAAGCGAACTTTGCGGTACGGGCGCGAACTTGACGCTCGTGTTTGGCGGTGATATATTTTCTTCGCAAGCCGACTCCTTCATCAATCAAGAAAGGTGAACCAATGGCTACAAATCAAACTTCAACTATTTACACAGGGGATATTGCCGAACAACACGTTGACCCAACCAAAGAATATTCAACCGAAAATCAAGAGATCAGTTTTTCCACGGAGCAACACGCCATTTGGGCGGACTTATATGCGGGCGTGCATCAGCCGTTTCTGATCGAGCATATCTGCGATGAATGGAAAAAGGGCATGAGCCTGTTGCAACTTGATCCGCGCGGGATTTCGTCGGTGGCGCATTTGAACGGGAATATTACGCCGCGCTCGGGCTGGCGCATCGAGCGGACGGTGGTGCGTTATACGATGGCGGACGACTGGTACAAAAAGTTTGCCAACCGCGTCTTCCTCATCACCGATTATTTGCGCGCGCGCGACCAGATGGAATTTACGCCCGAGCCCGATATGTTCCATGACATCTTCGGTCACCTGCCGTTTTTGACACAGGAGTTTTACGCGCGCATCGAAGATAAATTTGCGCCAGCCTACATGAAAGCGACTCAGGAGGAACGCGAGGTGATCAAGCGGCTGGCATGGTACAGCACGGAGTTTGGGTTGGTCGTGCAGGAGAATCGCTTCAAGGTCTTCGGCGCGGGGATCATCTCGGGTCGCAAAGAGTTGACGCGCACCATCATGGAATTCTACCGCCTCGGGCGCGACAATGTGATTGACTTCACTCACGATGTGTACAGGCAGTTGCACCACCAGTTTATGGCGAACAAGAATAAATTGTTCCGCATCATAGACGGGGTGAACGCGCTCCACCAAAAGGGACAGATGTCCACTGCCGACGCGGGCTGGAACGTGGTGTTGTCGCTGTATCGAAGTTTGGGTATCGAGCAGGAAGGTATCTTCGGCGGCGAGGTCATCATCGCGCCGTTCGACATCGAGACCATCGCGCGCATCCCGAAGACGGTCTACGCCTTCAACCCGATGCTGTTCGTATGTGAGTCGCTGGAGCAGATGGACGCCTTGCTGGAGTCGTATCTGGGTCCGATTGCGGCGAGGAAGTAGGAATAAAGTTGGGGCGCTGATAACGGTAACTGCTCAGGCATGTCGTTGCGAGGAGGGCTCTTGCTCGCCTGCCCCGATGTTTTTTCGGGGTCCCGACGCCTGTCCTGAGCCTGTCGAAGGGAAGCAATCTCCCGGTATGGGGAG
>Ga0073902_10001082_pt1 | contig 15179 bp, 11 predicted proteins | sample KloWWTmeKNB19Kit_FD_66667 | JGI IMG/M metagenome (GOLD analysis project Ga0073902, IMG submission 66667) | Active sludge microbial communities from Klosterneuburg, Austria, studying microevolution and ecology of nitrifiers - Klosterneuburg... | ecosystem: Engineered > WWTP > Aerobic digester >...
AAAATGAGTTGCTTGTATCTTGCTAATAATTTCGAATTCGTTTTTGATATTTTCTTTGTTGATGAGTTTTGAAATGATTTGACTGTTTACTGATTTCAAGGCTTCTACATTTGTACGAAAATCGCCACTTTCGCTCATTTTATTGTTGAAAATATGGACAAAAGGTGCTGTTTTCCTTGAAATACCTGAATCTATCATAAAAAAACCACTTTTTTTGACTTCACATTGTACTGAGTTGATTTCACTTTTATTTCTAATTAAAATCGGTGCATTCAAGTATGATACTAATGGGTCAATACCTGAACTAGATCCATGAAAACAATTTTCGATTTGAGCAAAAATAGATTTGAGTGAATTAGAATCTAATATTTTGTCAGTAGCGTATTTATCGTACAATGCAGCAACCAGCGCTCCGCTACTTCCCAGACCATAACCAGTCGGAATGCTTGATTCAAAAAACAATCCATCTTCAATGTCATTAGCCAAATTTTTCATATCAAAAAGGCCACTCAACTTACTTTCCTTCTGTAGATAATTATATAGCTGCTGCAAATTTGCATTTGATTCTGTTGCATTGGCACTGAAATTCCAGTAGCCCTTAAAGTGATCAAACGGCACTGCTAAGGCATCTGACCCAAGTGTCACCGTATATTCACCAAAAAGCAATATTTTAGAATTAAAAAATTTACTCTTCACCATCAAAGTTCGCCTCGGATTTATGGAAATTGTTTAACAAAAAACGCTACATTTGCCGAATAAATAATAAAATCAAACAAAAATAAGAAACGATATGAATTCATCATCAGAATCTGTAAGATTATATTGGATATATACTTTATTATCTTTGGTAGGTATTGTACTATTCCTCATGTTTAAGCCTGAATGGTTTTGGGTGATGCTTCCGCCATTTTTTACTTCTTTTGTGAAAGCGCAAAGGTGGATGTAATATCACATTCCACATCATTCACATAAATATTTCTTACAAATAAGCTGAGGCTCGATAACCTTTCATTGCCTCATAAATCAGTGCTTGTACTTTGGCTCTGTAATCTCTATTATTGAAAGTCTGATTGTTTCGACTAGGATACGTCCTATTTGTACAAAATATGTAAACAATATTATTTTCGGGATCTGCCCATACTGCTGTACCTGTAAAACCGGTGTGTCCAAAAGTCGATGCCGGCGCCAATTCTGAAGTACTTTTGGTTTTCTTAGGGTCTAACTCCTTCATATCGAAACCAAGCCCACGTCTAGATGATTTTATATGTCTGGTAGTAAAAATCTTTACAGTCTCAGGTTTTATATATTGTGTCCCACCGTAAGCACCTTTGTTTAATAACATTTGCATCAAGATGGCCATTTCTTTTGCATTGGAAAACAAACCTGCATGACCACCAACACCACCTAGCATTGCAGCACCCATATCATGAACATATCCTCTTAAGGTTTGCAATCTAAAATAATTGTCAATTTCTGTTGGCGCTATATTAAATTCTGGATGCCTTAACAATGGTGTAAATCCCGTATGAGTCAAGAGTAAAGGTTTGTAAAAATTTCGATAAGTATAGTCGTCCAATGTAGTGTGCGATTGGTTTTCTACGACTTTTTTCATGATATAAAATCCAAGGTCACTATACCGATAACTATCTGACTCCCTAAGCTTACTGGTCCAAATTTCCTGATAAATACTATCAATGTAATCTGTCCTCATAAACATTCCTCTAGCTACAGGAATGGTGTATTTATCTTGAAGCATGCCACTGTAGTACATTGGATTATAACCAAAACTCTTTTGTGGTAATGTTGTCTTTTCATAAAATCCTATCCACGGGTACAGTCTAGCATGGTGGGCCAAAATATCTTCGATAATGAGATTTGCTTTGTCCGTCGTATCTATTCCTGCTATGTAGTGTCTCAAGGGGCTTTTTAAATTAATTTTTTCGGCATCAACAAGTTTCATGGTGGCTAGTGTAGTAGCTAGTACCTTTGTGACAGAAGCTACATCATAAATCGTATTGTCCGATACATAATAACTATCTGGTGTAAGTTTCCCGTATGCCTTTTGCCACACAATTTTGCCATTTTTAGCAATCAGAATTTGAGCGCCGGGAGCTGCATTATCATTGATCATTTCTGCCATCAATGTGTCAATATTCTTGAGGATAGATGTACTCATTCCTATCATTTCTGGGATTGCGTAACCCAATCTCTTGAGCGAACCCTTAAATATGCCATGCCCAGTTGGCCAATTTTCTGAGATATCGACAGGAAGTTTTCCTGATATATCGCTTACGCCAAAAATAGCTTGCATCGTAGCATCTTGTGTTATTGGGTCATTATCATAACTCAAAACCAAGTGGTCAGCAAAATTAAGTTTTTTAAGTAGGTATGGATTTCCAAAAAGCACAATGATAACATCAGTTTTTGATTGAAGTTCTGATAAAAATCGTATTACCTCTTCTGGAAGATCTTTTGAAAAATCATTTTGTTTGCCAGATGTATGGATGCCTACGATAACCTTATCAAATCTGGAAAGCGTTTGTTGATGTTGTTGAAATTGTTGACTCAATTGCTGTGGCATCAGAAAATAGTGCCTTGCATCAACATAACTGTCAGCCCTTGTTTGAAAGATGGTTTTTTGATTGTTGTTAATACTGAGTGTTGCAATATCTAAACCATCCAAATCTCGGATCGGGATCAGGTTATCATCATCTGATATTACCGTAATGGAAGCTTCTGCCAACTTTTGTTTAATCGCTGTAGATTGATTTCTATTCAGATCATCGTAGATACCAACAGGTTCAACATATGGAATAGTATTAAGTCCAAGTTTATATTTAGCTCTAAGGATCCTTTCGATACTTTCGTCCAATCTGTTAATACTTATCTTACCTTCTGTCACATAGTCTTTTATGGTGGTAAATGCCTTAGGAAGATTTTCTGGCAAAAGGATGACATCATTGCCAGCCAGGAAAGCTTCTGCCTCTGCTATACCATTTGGAAAATACTTGGTGACACCTTTCATATCCATAGCATCAGTAAATATTAAACCATTGTATCCCATGTCGTCCCTCAGCAGATTGCTAACTGCTCTTTGTGACAAAGTTGCTGGTCTGTTTGCTCTTGAATCAATAGCAGGAACTTGAAGATGGCCGATCATTACGGCTCCTGCACCTTGACTTGCAAGTCTTCTGAATGGGAAAAACTCAATATTTTCCATTCTTTCTAATGTATGATTTAAAACAGGTAAATCTAGGTGAGAATCCGTATCTGTATCTCCATGACCAGGAAAATGTTTGATACATGCCATTACTCCAGCATCTTCAAGTGCCTTCATGTACATATATCCTTTAGCCGTTACATTTTGCGGTGATTGACCGAATGATCGATCGTATATCACAGGATTAGATGGATTGCTGTTAATATCAATCGATGGGGCAAAATTTATGTTTATTCCTACTCTTTTGCATTGCTTAGCGATTTCTTTGCCCATTTCATAGATTAATTTATTATCTTGAATGGCACCCAACATGAGTTGTCTGGGAAAAGACACTGTTTCTTTGGGAAATCTCATGCCCAATCCCCACTCTGCATCTATGCCCATAAACATGGGTATGGTTGATATGCGTTGGTATTTATTTATCAAAGATGCTTGTTCATCCACTTTTCCTTGGAAAAAGCATAATCCTCCAATGTGGTATTTTTTGATGTAATCATTTATAATTTTTTCTTCAGCCTCATTACCTTTAGAGTATGCTCTAATCATAAATAACTGACCTATTTTTTGGTCAAGAGTCATTTCTGTCAATTTACCTTCAACCCAGAGATCCTCTCTCTCCAGATAACTTTGCGCACTGACTTGTAGGGCTGTAATACAAGCCATTACCAAAATATACCATTTCTCTTTGAAACCTTTAAACAACATAATTACTATTATTTTGTCCCTGATTTGATAATTCTCTGGATGGAGATTTAACAATATCAACCAATGACATCCAAATCAAATTGCATTCTCCCATTAATGAAAAATGTAATTATCTAGCCTTAAGACGTCAATATCGGGAAAATGTCTTTAATTTTAAGTTAAAAATTACTGTGGTCCTTGTTTTCGGAGAATTTCAGGATCTAATTCCACTGCTTTTTTAAGATAAATCTCAGCATTGTTGGCGTCACCAGAATTGCGGTAAGCAGTACTCAAATTCAGATATGCACCTGCATTATTTTTATCTAATTCCAGTACTTTTCCAAAATATTTGATTGCTTCACTATGATTGCCTTTCATACCATTTAACACACCGAGCAATCTCAATGTTTCACCGTCATTAGGTGTCATTTGATATGACTTTGCCAGATATGTCTCGGCTTTCTGAAGATCATTTTCTTTTTCACCTGCATATTTTCCGGCATCTCGCAGCGCAATAGCCTGATTAGCAAAAGCATCCTTAAAATCGGGATCTATTTTTAACGCATTGCCATAGGCCGTTATTGCCTTTTCGTAGGCCTGCATGTAATAGTTTGCATTTCCTATAAGCAAATAAGCATTCTTGTACGTAGGATGAACTTTGATCGCTTGGTCCAAATACACTAAAGCTTGCTCGAGCATGGCTTTCTTTTTATTTTCATCCTTTTCTTTGTAAGCCTCTGCCGTGAGTGATCCGCCAGCTGCATTCAGTACCTTTGCACTATTTACAGATGTTTTTACGTCTGTGGTAAATAACTTGAAATCACTTTCCCAAACAAAATTTCTGGTAATAGTTTTCAAACCGTACAAAGTCAGTAATATCCCGGTGGTGATCAAAAACATTTGTTTTCCCAATCTTTGATACAACATCTGATCGGCAAAATAAGCCAAAATTATAGCAAACCCAAGCGATGGCATAAACATAAATCGCTCTGACATATTGGTACCAATAGGAAAAACAATATTGGAAACGATAGACAAAGTGATAAGAAAAAACGCTGCCCCATATCCATAGATGCTACGGGTTTTCAAGCCTTGGATGGACATCCATATCAATGCGATATATAATAACACGCTGCCTATGACTTTGATATCTCCAAATGACATTATATCTATGTATCGTGGATAGTAATCATGGGTCAATGGATGAGGAAAAACTAATAATTGTACATACTTACCTAATGTAAACATGATGGTAGCCATTTTTTCACCCAAATCAAATGGTATATATGTTCCATTCACATATTTTAGGTATGGATTGTTCATCAATTCCATCGGTGTGCCGCCAAAATCACTACCCAAAATAGCAGATCTTATCAACAAAAACACGAAGGTGGGAACAAGCAAAAAAGCTGTGTTCGTAAATGCACTTTTCCACTCCATATTTCTGAAATAATACAATGTCAGTGGAATTACTGCTAAAAATGTAATCGTATTTTCCTTCGAAAGAAATGCCAAAAAGAAACTTATACCAGCAAATATCAAATACTTTGTTTGCTTAAAGTCGATATATTTTAATGTATAGTACAAGGCAAAAACACTTCCCAACATACTCATAATTTCGTCACGGCCTTTGATATTGGCTACAGCCTCTGTGTGTATTGGATGTGCTGCATAGATCAACGCTGCTATCAAAACCCAATATCGCTTACGTTCACTATCTTCTTTATGGCATATCATCGAGATGAGAAGTTTATACACCATCAGACAAAGGAAACCATATAATAAGATGTTTATGAAATGACCCAAAAAAGGATTCTTTCCTACTATTTGATATTCTATGGCAAACATAGCAGGAGTCAGCGGCCTGTACCTTCCACCAGAAACGAGTTTTGCCTTGCCTTCTTCTTTAAAAAATCCGAAAAATGTATCCTTGGTAAACAAGCCTTTAATACCCGAAATACCCTTTGTAGTGTACATATTGTCATAGATCACTATGGCATCATCCTGTGTAAACTCATGCGTGAGGGTATTGAGATATAATAATGAGCCAAATGCAAAAACCAAAAGGGCATGCCATTTGAAATGAAAAGAAGAATCCACTGTGGGATTAACCACTATTTTATTAACTGCTGATATTTGTTTTTTACTCTTCATAGGCACAAAGATATAAATAAAATTATTTTATAATATGTATAAATTGATTATAATTTTATTTGACACCGTCAGTTTCATTTTGTCCTAAGCGCTATGAAGGTGTATATTTTCATTACATTTCTTTGAAATCGGCAGGATTAAATTTACCTTTACCTTTCGTATAAACAGTTGGCAACACAATATTATATTTAATATTACATCTCTTCAAAATATAATTATATTATGCAAGTCACCAGACTTTTTGATTACATTAATAAGCAATTTGATGAAGGAACTTTAGAAAAATTTGCTGGAAATAAAACAGAACAGGGCTGGAAATTCTATAGTACAAGTGAAGTGATCATGTTGTCCAGAAAACTGGCGTCAGGATTGATAGACTTGGGTGTAGGAAAAGGTGATAAAATCGGAATTGTAGTATATAAAAACCGACCTGAATGGCTCATTACTGACCTAGCTATTCAATATATAGGCGCTATCGGAGTGCCCATGTACCCTACTATTAGTTCTCGGGAATATGAGTATATCATGAATGAAGCAGAAGTAAAAGTCTGTTTTATAGGCACTGGTGATTTGTATGATAAAGTATCTGCAGCACAAGCCCATGTAAATTCCCTAAAACACATCATTTGTTTTGACAAACAAGGAGGACGACCATTTTGGTTAGACTATATGAATGATACCAATCTCGAGCTGGTGGAAAAGATAAGCCAAACTGTGCAATCTGAAGACTTGGCTACCATCATTTATACTTCGGGTACTACTGGAAATCCCAAAGGTGTCATGCTTTCTCACCTAAATATCATCAGTGTGGTAGAAAGTTGTTGCGAACTTCTTCCTGTTAGAAAAGGAGACCGTGTTTTGAGTTTTTTACCATTGTGTCACATCTTCGAGCGGGCTGTCTTGTACGTTTATACATCGATAGGTGCTGAGATATATTTCACTGGAACGGACAATCTCGGTGGCGAATCAGGGGATCTTGTGGCTGTAAAGCCCAATTTCTTTACAACGGTACCAAGGTTGCTTGAAAAGGTTTATGAAAAAATTTACAATAAAGGAATGGCACTGACTGGACTGAAAAAGAAATTGTTCTTTTGGGCATTGAATTTGACAGATGACTTCGAACATGATAAAACTTATACAGGACTTGAAGGTCTAAAAAGAAAAATAGCAGATAAACTCATCTTCAGCAAATGGAGAGCAGCATTGGGCGATAATGTCAAATCAATTGCAACTGGAGCTGCAGCATGTCCTGCAAAAATAGCTCGGGTATTTTCTGCAGCAGGGATTACAATCACTGAAGGTTACGGACTTACAGAAACTTCACCAGTACTTACACTCAATCATTATTATGGCGGCAGTAATAAAATAGGAACGGTAGGTGTACCGCTGGAAATGTGTGATATTGTCATAGACAGAAGTGAAGGTGATTATAACGAAGGCGAAGGTGAGATCATCGCCGCTGGACCAAATATCATGTTGGGATATTACAAACAACCACAACAAACCGAAGAAGTTTTTAAGAAATATAATGGTAAAACCTATTTTCGAACTGGTGACATAGGCACATTCGTCGATGGACCCAATGGCCAAAAATATCTTAAAATAACAGATCGAAAAAAGGAACTGCTCAAGACCTCAGGTGGAAAATATGTTGCTCCGGCACCAATCGAAAGTTTGTTAAAAGAAGATTTTTTAATCGAAAACGTTATGGTAGTTGGTGACCATAAAAAGTTTGTATCCGCATTAATAGTTCCTTCTCAAGATGCACTTAAGGCTTGGTGCGAAGAGCATCACGTGGAGTGGACATCGCTAGACGACATCATCCATAACGAAACTGTGCTCTCCAGATATCAGCATGCAATTGACAAAATCAATGTCAATTTTAGCCACATAGAACAGATTAAAAAGTTTGCATTAATTCCTACTACATGGGAAGCTACAAGAAATGATGGCACCGAATCTGAGTTGACACCAACAATGAAACTCAAGCGCAGAGTCATTTTGAGTAAGTTTGCTGATGCAATAGATAAGCTTTATGCTTAAGATAATGAATGACCGATAAATTGATACAAAGGCTTACAAGAAACCAGATAGACGATTCTAAATGGAACGAAGCCATAAATCAAAGTAGCCATCCTAGAGTATATGCTTTGTCTTGGTATCTGGACTGCATGACTCAAAACCAATGGAGCGCTTTAGTAATTGGTGATTATGATGCCGTTTTTCCTTTGTATATCAAATATAAATTTGGAATTCCATATATAACTCAGCCGCTATTATGCCAGCAATTAGGACTTTTCAGTAAAATTGAATTGGATGAATCTGTACATAAATATATTATAGAGTATATTAAAACGCACTTCTTGAAGACCAATATTTTGGTAAATGCCTCCGGTAATTTCCCTTTTGATTCAATAGCTAAGATAAATCACATTCTTCTTATTAATAAAGCTTACAATGACATTTCTACTGCTTACAATACAAATACAAAACGAAACTTGAAAAAAGCAGCTGATCAGAATCTGACATTTTCAAAAAGTACGGATGTCAAAAAATTTGTAAATTTTATATCTGAATGCGACAAATCAGGTCGATTGTACGAAGTGACAGAACAAATCACACAGCTGATCCTATGTAGTCAGAAATTGGGTAGTGGCAATATAATGACCATTATCAAAGAAGGCACTATCATTTCTGGTATCTTCTATGTATCAGATGAAGAGCGCGTCTATACACTAATTATGGCGTCTGATGATGTAGGATTACAATCAAAAGCCATGTTTTTACTTATAGATCATCTAATAAAGCAATATTCCGGAACGAAAAAATATCTTGATTTTTTTGGCTCTAATATCGAAAATATAGCTCGAAGAAATGAAGGTTTTGGTGCAATAAAGGAAGTCTATTATCTGTTGAATCTATCTTGGCGACCGATTTAAATAAAAAAAAACCTGGCCAAAATGACACAGGTTTTTTTATTATTTGAAGTTAAAACTTATCTCTGATTATCAACCATTCAATGCCGCTGCACCACCTACGATCTCAGAAAGTTCCTTCGTGATCGCTTCCTGTCTGGCTTTGTTATAATTGATCTTCAATTCCTTCATCAACTCTTCAGCATTGGTAGTTGCATTGTCCATAGCCGTCATACGTGCACCGTGCTCAGATGCATGATTGTCAAGGACAAATTTCTGGAAACTAGTTTGCAAAATACTAGGTATCAATTCGTTGAGTAATACTTCCTTACTTGGCTCGAAGATATAATCCGCTTTTGAAGGTTTTTTGTTTGCTGCTTGGTTGTCATCATCTATGCGCACCACGGGCAAAAACTGAACAGCCTTTGGCTCCTGAACTGCTGCATTTCTAAATTGACCATAGCAAACATCTACTTTATCAAATACACCATAATCAAAACTATCCATCAACATTTGCGATACTCTACTCACGTTTTCAAAACTCAAATCTGAAAAAAGATCAATAAATTGCCTTTCGATCTGACAATCAGGATATTTTTTACGCAAGACATCATACCCTTTTTTACCCACAAAAACTAAGGTTAGATTTTTGGAAGCTCTTTGTTGTTGATACTCATTTTCAATCTTTAGAATTGCTTCCTTAATGATGTTGGTATTGAAAGCACCACATAATCCCCGATTGGAAGTAATGACAACAATCGCTACTTTCTTTGGGTCTCTTACCTTAACGTATGGTGAATTGATATCGCCTTCAAGATTTCCAACGATATTTTTCATCATTTTGTCCAATCTATTGGCATAAGGGCGCATTTCGGTGATAGCCTGCTGAGCTCTACGCAACTTAGATGCCGAAACCATTTTCATGGCTTTGGTGATTTGCTGCGTGGATTGAACTGACTTAATCCTTTCCCGTACCTCCTTTAATTTTCCGGACATGCTTTAAAAATTAATATGATTTATCGCAAATAAAAAGCGCAATTATTTATACTGACCTGCTATTTCGGCACCGACTCTCTTCAGCGTGCTTATGACCTCATCTGAAAGATTACCTTTTCTTATGGCTTCCAATGTTGCAGATTCTGTTCTTTCTAAAGCAGTTAGGAATGTTTCTTCAAACTCTCTAACCTTATTTACAGGAACATTTCTAAGTAAGCCCTGAGAACCAAGATAAATAATGGCAACTTGTTTTTCTACTGAAACTGGTGAATATTGTGGTTGCTTTAATATTTCCACATTTCTCTTACCTTTTTCGAGCACTGACTGAGTCGCTGCATCCAGATCCGAACCAAATTTTGCAAATGCTTCTAGTTCACGATATTGAGCCTGATCAAGTTTTAGAGTACCCGCTACCTTTTTCATTGATTTTATCTGGGCATTTCCACCTACTCTCGATACGGAGATACCCACGTTGATTGCTGGTCTGATACCCGCGTTAAAGAGATTAGATTCTAGGAAGATCTGACCATCAGTGATAGAGATCACATTGGTAGGAATATATGCAGAAACGTCTCCAGCTTGTGTTTCTATGATCGGTAAAGCTGTTAATGATCCACCACCTTTTACCATACCTGAATTTTTCAATGAGTCAGGTAAGTCATTCATCTCTCTTGCTATTTTATCATTATTGATAATTTTAGCAGCTCTTTCTAGCAATCTAGAGTGAAGATAAAATACATCACCAGGATATGCCTCACGACCAGGAGGTCTCTTCAATAGTAGTGAAACCTCTCTATATGCCACAGCTTGCTTGGACAAATCATCATATATGATCAATGCTGGTCTTCCTGTATCTCTAAAAAATTCACCAATAGCGGCACCTGCAAATGGCGCATAAAACTGAATCGGTGCAGGATCCGCAGCAGAAGCTGCCACGATAGTTGTATATGCCATTGCACCACCTTCTTCAAGAGATTTCATCACTTGAGCAACAGTAGATGCTTTTTGGCCTGAAGCAACATATATACAATAAACAGGTTCTCCCCTGTCATAAAATTCTCTTTGATTGATGATGGTATCAATAGCGATTGCTGTTTTACCAGTTTGTCTGTCACCAATGATCAATTCTCTTTGTCCCCTTCCGATAGGAATCATGGAGTCAATAGCCTTGATACCTGTCTGTAGAGGCTCCGTAACTGGTTGTCTGTAGATAACACCTGGTGCTTTTCTTTCGATTGGCATCTCAAAGGTTACACCAGTGATAGGACCTTTACCATCTATTGGTTGTCCCAATGGATTTACTACACGACCTACCATACCTTCGCCCACTTGAATGGATGCGATTCTGGCAGTACGTCTCACAGTAGATCCTTCTTTAATACCATCTCCAGGACCTAGTAATACTACACCGACATTGTCTTCTTCGAGGTTAAGAACGATAGCCTGCACGCCATTATCGAACTCTACAAGTTCTCCTGCTTGTGCCTTGGATAATCCATATACTCTGGCGATACCGTCACCGACCTGAAGTACGGTACCTACCTCTTCAAGCTCAGCTTCTGTCTTAAATCCTGATAACTGTTGTTTCAGAATTGCGGATATTTCATCAGGTTTTACATCAACCATAACTATTGTGATTTATATTTTATTAATTAGATTTAACGAATTGATTTCCGGCAAACTCTTTTCTAACCTGATCGAGTTTGTGGGCAATACTTGCATCATATAATTTGTCTCCCACCTCTATCACGAATCCACCCATGATAGCTGGATCTACTTTGGAGATAAGATCTAGTTTGTCCATTGTTATATTACTTGCCAACAATTTTTCCTTTATTTCATTGAGCGATGTTTCATTCAAAGGTGTCGCTGTAGTCACCGTTACAGTAGAAATCCTGTTAAATACTTTATATTGATTGATAAAATCCTGACAGATTTCCGGCAAATACATCTCCCTTCCTTTTCTGATTATAATATCAATAAAAGCCACCGTCGTCTTACCTAACTTATTTGCAAAAAGTGATTTTACAACGTCAAGTTTTTTTCCTGAGTTTATGATCGGTGATTTGAAAAACAGCACAAGATCTCTGCTCTTCATTGCTTCTACCAAATAATCAACATCTGCTTTTACAGCTTCTAATTCATTTCGGTCTCGCGCCAAATCAAGCAATGACTTTGCATATCTGGCTGAAATTCTACTTACTGACATGGTATCTGTTTAGGCTGTAATTATTGTAATCAATTCAAATGAATGTCTTTGACAAGTGTGTTAACAAAGGCTTCTTGCTCTGCATTACCTTTGAGTTCTTTTTTTATAACTTTTTCAGCTATACTAATAGCCAAGGCACCCAATTCATTTTTCACTTCTGTAATGGCTATCTTTTTCTGATTTTCAATATCAGTCATTGCATTACTGACAATTTTATTAGCCTCTTCTTTGGCCTTTTCTTTGGCTTCCGCAATAATCTGACCTTTAATATCTTTAGCCTCCTGAAGCATTTTTGATCTCTCTTCCCTTGCTTGAGCTAGGAGTTTCTCATTTTCAGACTTTAAATTTGACATCTCTTCTCTAGCTCTTTTAGCTTGGTCGAGCGCATTTGCTATTTCTGTTTCACGATTGGAAAGCGCTTCAGTTATAGGTCCTACTGCGTATTTTTTCATTAAATATAAAAATATAAGAAAAATCACTAACGACCAAAACGCTAAGCCAGGTGTAGGTTGAAATGGTGTAAAACTCAATAAAGTAAACATAAATCTACGCTATTTTTTAAATTTTATAATTTGTGCCCTTTCTCTCATTACTTTGGGCTTTTACATTCAATTTTAAGAAAAGTAGAACGCTCCGCCAACCGCATTGCAGTTCTACTTTTACTTTTCGGTCAATATCTTACTTAACGAAGATAGAAAGTAGGATTGCAATAAGAGCAGCACCTTCTACGAAAGCTGCCATAAGGATCATACCACCTCTGATATCACCTGATGCTTCAGGTTGTCTAGCGATAGCTTCCATTGCCTTACCACCTACCATTCCGATTCCGATTCCAGCTCCTATTACTGCCAATCCGGCTCCTATTGCTGCAATTGTTCCTGTCATGTCTATTAGTATTATGGTTTAAAAAAAAATATTTATATAAATTCTGTTTATACTTAATGATGTTCTGCTGGATGATGATCAGCATGATGGTGCTCTTCGATTGCTGCACCTATATATGATGCGGTCAGTATTGTAAATACAAATGACTGTACAAACGCTACGATAATCTCAATACACATCATAAACAATGTCAATGGAATAGCCAAAGCAGTACCTATAACTCCGCCGCCTGTGCTAGCACCCGAATCTCCAAATATGAAAATCAAACCCACAAAGCTCAAAATCGCAATGTGGCCAGCTGAAATATTTCCAGCCAAACGCAGCATCAATGTCAATGGCTTTATGAAAAGGCCCATTATCTCTACTGCAGCCAAAAGTGGTTTTACAAAAACTGGAACATTTGGCATCCAAAAAATATGTTGCCAATAATCCTTCTTACCGTTAAAATTTACAACAAAAAATACGATCAATGCTAAGGTCATGGTTACTGCCAAGTTTCCTGTTGCATTGATACCACCCAAAAATGGTATCTGACCAAATAAATTTAACCCTAAGATAAAGAAGAAGATACTCATCAGTAAAGGCAAAAATTTCTTGTACTTATCTTTACCGATAAATGGTATAGCAACTTCGTCGCGGATAAATGTAAATATAGTCTCCACTACATTTTGCATTCCTTTTGGCGCTTTGTCTTTATTGTTTGCATAAGCTTTCGCCGCGCTACTAAATACATAGATCAAAAAGAGAGATACCAGAATCATTGAAACGACATTTTTTGTTAAAGAAAAATCGTAAAATGAAGTAATTCCGCCTCCCAGAACTCCTCCATCCAATGTGGATCTGGCATCTAATCTGTATTCTTTACCATTGTGTATGGCATAAAATATATCTTTATCCTTTCCTTCTATAGTTTCTGTCTTGTGTGTAAAACCAGATATTTCCGCTTCACCCTGAGTTGGGAAACCCGCATCAGTAACACGGTGCACGCTACCATGATGTAAGACATACCCATTATAAGCAGAGAGTCCGTCCTCATGGTGCCCTGCATGGAATTTAGATGAACTGAAGAAATCCCATCCTTTGTCTGGTGCGTACAATATCATAGGCAATGGTATTGTCACAAAATCCAATATAGTATAGACATTTGCGTCACTGATGTGATGGATAGCTGTGGCTGCTGGATCATATTTTGCATGTGCATCATGACCATCATGTGCCGCTGCATCATGAGTACCATCAGCATGACCATGTGTCGATTCATGGCTTGTAGCTTGAACTTTTTCAATACTATCACTTTCCAACTTCTGTTCCTGTGAGAAAACAACAAAATTGAAAGAAAGTATGAATAAAATGATGTAAGAAACCTTATATTTCATCAGATTCAATTATCTGTTTTAAAATTTTGGCGCAAAGGTAAGAAAACAAAATGTTATATAATATGATTGATACTCTTTTATTTACGAACTTTTTTATAATCAAAAATCTATAACCACCTTTCAAAAATATTGAAGTTTGTAATTTGTTTATATTGTTATTTATGATAATTGCGAAATATAATTTAATATTGCCTATAATATTATAAATTTACAGAATTATATTTGGAATTATAAAATGTCATCTTTATTTCTGAACTAAGCATTGGATGAGATGATTCTATTTTATCAATGAGTTTTTTTAGAAAAAGTCCAAAATAATTTACTTTTGTGGTAGTAATCAAATAATTAGACAATTTAATGAGCCATACACCTGTATCTGTTACGGTCGAAACAATCGTACATGTCCCAGTATCCCATGCGTGGGAATATTGGAATAATCCATCCCATGTAATTCAATGGAACTTTGCTAATGAAGACTGGCAATGCCCACACGCTGAGAGTGATTTTAGAATTGATGGTAAATTTAACCACACAATGGCAGCCAAAGATGGAAGCTTCAGTTTTGAGTTTTGGGGAATTTATAAAGAAATCGTTGAAAACGCACTTGTTACATACGTATTGGGTGATGACAGAAAAGTACGTGTCGAATTCATCCCACAAGGTGATTCAACTCAGATTATTGAAACCTTTGAAGCAGAATCTCAAAATCCCATAGAAATGCAACAAATGGGATGGCAAGC